>JAEEGJ010004533.1_pt1 | contig 46628 bp, 35 predicted proteins | sample 8958761 | NCBI WGS metagenome assembly JAEEGJ01 (sample SAMN16246546, study PRJNA631951) | gut metagenome | biome: gut microbiome; feature: rumen; material: RS-attached | host: Bos | place: Iran: Karaj | collected 2018-10
TGAACCTGAATGCATTCTACATCTTCAACGGCCGACGATTCTCCTTCCCTGCGGCATTCACGCAAAGCTACATCCAACGTCGTTCGGCAGGCAGTTTCCTCGTTGCAGTTTCAGGTATGGGGCAGCATACTACGCTCAAATGGGAACAGGAGACGCAAATCAAGATGACCAACATCGGCATCGGTGGCGGCTACGGCTACAACTACGTGCCGTCTCAAAATTGGTTACTGCACATATCCGGCACACCAACTTTCATCGTCTATAGCAACACCTCGATGACCTTTGGCAATGCGCGTGTGCCCCTGCACTACCACTTTCCCGAGGCCATAATCACAGGACGTGGTGCCGTGGTGCGTCAGTTGGGCAACAAGTTTTTCGGCATGTCGATGGTGTTCAATTTCACCAATATCGGCAATGAGGAGAATCTGGCCCTACACAACATAAAATGGCGCATCCGTATGTTCTACGGGCTGCGCCTATAACAGAGGAAGAATGTTCGTATAGAGATCTCGACTACTGCTTCAATGCCTCGAAGAGCCGATCCAAGGCCTTTGGGGCATTTCCGTTCTCCTCGTCGAGCAACTGGACGAACTTCGAACCGATGATGGCACCGTTGGCGTTGGCTTGTGCCGATTCCAAGGTCTGGCGATTACTGATGCCGAAGCCTATCATAGTGGGGTTCTTGAGGTGCATCGCATGAACCTTGTTGAAATAGGCCTGCTTGGCTTCGTTGAACTCCTTCTGTGCGCCCGTGATGGCAGCGGAAGAGACCATATAGATGAAGCCGGAAGTGTTTTCGTCGATGAAACGGATGCGTTCGTCGGACGTCTCAGGCGTGATGAGCATGATGATACGAAGGTCATAGCGGTCGGCGATTGGCTTGAAGTCCTCCATGTAGTCCTTGAAGGGAAGATCGGGAAGGATCACACCATCCACACCCACACGCACACACTCCTGACAAAACCGTTCGAAACCGAATCGGATAACTGGATTGAGGTAGCCCATGAGGATGAGCGGAATGGTGACATCCTTTCGGATACCCTCCAGCTGTGAGAAGAGCTTCTGGAGCGTCATGCCATTGCGGAGAGCCTTGGTGGCAGCATCCTGGATGACAGGGCCATCGGCCATCGGATCGCTGAAGGGGATACCAACCTCCACCATCGCGATTCCCTTCTGTTGCATGGCGCGTATCACGTCGGCTGTGCCTTCGAGGTTGGGAGTGCCGGCACAGAAATACAAGCTCAACAGTTTTTCTGGCTTGCTGGCAAATAATGCATTGATTCTATTCATTGATTGCTGTTTTTTTCAAAGGGTCATTTTGCTGAGATTCCGGGATTCCGAAATACCGGAATAACGAAATACCGGAATAACGGTATTACGTGATATCGGCATACCGACACGTTATTTATTGATTCAAATCCAAGCTTCTCAGCTTTTCGATGAAAGGACGGAGCAGTTGGATGTCCTTGAGGGCGGGAGCTGATTCGAAACGGCTGTTCAAATCGACACCTATCCATTGAGGATGTTCAAATTCCATGAGTGCATCAATTGACTGAGGTCCTATACCACCCGTGAGAAAGAAGGGCGTACGTCCGCGGTAGCTCGAAAGAAGGCTCCAGTCGAATGACTCGCCCGAACCGCCATAACCGGTTGTAGGAGCTTCGAAGAGTATGCCATCAACATAACCGTCCCACATCATAGCCTTGAGCACCTTGCTGCGTGATTCCACACGGATGGCTCGAATAATACGCGGCATAATGTTAACCGATGATGAAAGCAGCTTGTGAAGATTCGTGACGTATGACAGATTCTCATCGCCATGAAGCTGCACATAATGAAGTTTATAATCCTTTACCTTCTGCACGACTTCGTCGAGAGGGGCATTGACAAAAACACCCGCCCGTTCGGCCTCGACGGGCAAATAGTCGGGTTTCTCGCTGACATAGCGAGCTGAACCGGGCCAAAAGATGAAACCGAGGATATCAACACCAAGGGCTTCTACGTCGCGAATATTCTGGGCATCGCGCATGCCACACACTTTGATGAACATAAGGAGGGGTTAAGAGGGGTTTGAAGGGTTCGAAGGGTTTGAGGAGTTTGAGGGATTGCTCCCGTTGGTCGCGTCCGAGAAAAGCGAAAGATAGCTTCCTTCAAACGCGCGAGCATAGCTCGAGCAAAAGATTCAGGAGGTTAGAGGGGAAGTTTCGACCCTTTTGACGAAGGTGGCCAAGGCTTGGGCTGGGTCGGGTTCCTTCATGAAACACTCCCCGATTAGGAAGCCGCGGAATCCCGCCTTGCGAAGCTCTCTGACCGTTTCGGAATCCGAAATGCCGGACTCCGACACCAGGACGGGCGACTGCACATCTAAGTTAGCGACAGCCGTCTGCATAGCTTCGGCGATATCGAAGGAATGCTGCACATCGGTATGGAAGGTGCCCAGCGAACGATTGTTGACACCGAGCATATCGGGAACCCCAACCCGAAGATATTCCAGTTCCTGGGGGTCGTGCACTTCGAGCAACACTTCGAGATTCAAGCGGTTCGAAAGAGTCAGCAGTGTTGCATATTCTTCGGGCGTTAGATCGGCAGCAATCAGCAGGATGGCATCTGCACCAAGAAACTTGGACTCATAGACCTGATAGGGATCGATGATGAACTCCTTTCGGAGAATCGGACATTTACCGACATTCGGAAGCACACGCTGAATATATTCGGGTTTTCCTCCGAAATACTCCTCGTTGGTGAGTATCGACAAGGCGGAAGCCCCGTTTTGGGCATAGAGTGGGATGACCTGCTCGGGTTCCACATCGGCATGAATCCAACCTTTTGATGGACTTCTACGCTTGAATTCGGCTATGATACCGCTCTTGGATTGTCGCAGCGATTCAGCCATCGAAACACGCTTTTGCAAGAGTAGATCGATGTCACAACGCTTATGGGCGACTATTTCTTGCAGAATGTCTGTCATCAGCTGTAAATCGCAAGGAATTTCTTGAATGCTGCCAGTGCGCGACCCGAATCGATTGATTCGCGAGCCATACCGACACTCTCTTCGATGCTTAGATTGCGGTCAATGATCGAAATGCCACAGGCAGCATTAGCAACGATGACCGACTTCTGGGCTTCGGTAGCCTTTCCTTCCAGAACATTATCGAAGATCTTCCGTGCATCAGAGGGCCTATGTCCGCCAAAGATATCCTCCGGGTTGACATAATTGAGCCCCAAGTCCTTGGGCGTAAAGACTTTCTCAAAGTTGTTGGTCACAAGCTTAAAACCAGAGGTCAGCGAAATCTCGTCGTACCCATCGTAAGACGATATGACGCCATAGGTATCGCCAATCTTCTGGTGAGCGTTGACATAGAGACGCATCTGGGCCTGATTCGCCGTTCCATGCAACGAAAATTTGGGATGACAAGGATTGACCAACGGGCCCAGCAGATTGAAACAGGTGGGCACATTCATGGCCTTGCGTGTTGGGCCGACAAACTTCATGCCGAAAGCAAAGAGCGGGGCATGGAAGTAGCAGATATTGGCTTCGTCAAGTGCACGTCGGATAACTGCCGGATCGGCCGTGAACTTCACGCCATGCTCCATCAACACATTGGAGGCACCTGAAACGGAGGTAGAACTTCCATTGCCATGTTTCGATACCTTATAGCCAGCACCTGCTACGACAAAGGATGCACACGTGGAAATGTTGAAGGTGTTCTTGCCGTCGCCGCCTGTGCCGACAATATCGAGGGTGTTATATCCGTCGAGGTCGATGTGACGACCGGTCTCAAGCAGTCCATCACGGAAGCCAAGCAATTCGTCAACTGTGATGCCACGCACCTGCAACGCCATGAGCAGAGCCGCAATCTGGCAATCGTTGTACTTCTGCTGGGTAATGCCCAGCATGATGAGGTGAGTTTCCTCGCGTGTAAGGAGCTGACCTTCGATGATCTTGTTGAGATAAGATTTCATTGTTGAAATATTTAGAGATTATAGTTTTCTAAGATTTCAGAGTATTCCGAGTATTCCGAGTACTCCGAGCATTCCGTGCACTCCGAGTTCTCAAAGCATCCTACAGGTGAAGAAGCCAGTTATTGATGATTTTCTTGCCGTCGGGAGTCAGGACGGATTCGGGATGGAACTGAATGCCACGGACGTCGTACTCTCGATGTCGGAGCGCCATCACCTGACCTTCGTTTGAAGTGCATGTGATCTCGAGACAATCCGGCAGTGAATCGGCATCGACAACCCAGGAATGATAGCGGCCAACGAGGATGTCGCGATTCAGCCCCCGAAAGAGATAGTCCACCTTATGCTCACCATATTCGACAAAATCGACAATATGGGCAGGTGTCTGCACACCATGGAAAACATCGGTGAGATTGACAAGGGTTCCACCAAAGACTTCACCGATGGCCTGTTCGCCCAGGCAGATGCCCAAAATCGGTTTTTCGCCCGCGTAGGTACGAATCACATCGAGCAGCAGACCAGCCTCGCTCGGCACGCCAGGTCCCGGCGAAAGCATAATCTTGTCGAATCGTTCGAGGTCAGACAACTCAAACTGATCGTTGCGAAAGACAGTTATTTCGGCTCCGAGTTCCTTTACGAGATGCACCAGATTGTAGGTAAAGGAATCGTAATTATCTATCATTGCGATGTTCATAGGAGGAATGTTGAAGATAGTTACTTTAGAAAAAAGACTCACAGATCCTTGGCAAGAAGGATGGCACGACGAAGGGCACCGAGCTTGTTGTTGACTTCCTGGAGCTCATATTCCTCGTTGCTATTTGCGACAATGCCTCCACCTGCCTGGAACCATAGTTCGTTGTTGCGGCTGACAAATGTGCGGATGGTGATGGCCTGATTGAGCGTGCCGTCGAACGAGATGCTACCCACACACCCGCCGTATGCTCCACGATTGTGAGGCTCGTACTCCGAAATCAGCTGCATCGCCCTTACTTTGGGTGCTCCCGAGAGTGTACCCGCTGGGAACGTGTCGATGAAAGCCTTGATTGGGTCTGCACCCCGATTGAGCACACCCGACACACGGCTGACAAGATGAATAACGTGGCTATAGTACTGTAATTCCTTGTAGAAATCGACCTTCACATGATGGCAGTTGCGCGAAAGGTCGTTACGGGCCAGGTCAACGAGCATCACGTGTTCGGCATTTTCCTTCGGGTCGTTTCGCAGGTAATTGGCATTCTTGATATCCTGCACGTCGTTGCCCGTTCGACGAGTAGTACCTGCTATGGGGTCGATATAGGCCATATAGCGATCGCCCTCCTTTTCGATGCGGCAGTGCGTCTCAGGAGAAGAACCGAAGATGCGGAATCCTCCGAAATCCATATAGAAGAGATAAGGAGAAGGATTGATGGAACGAAGGGCACGATAAAGGTTGAAATCATCGCCCTCGTATCGTTGCACGAAGCGACGTGACAACACAATCTGGAAGACATCGCCCCGCTTGCAATGCGCAATGCCTCGGCGGATATTGGCCTTGTGCTCCTCATCGGTCAGCGTGCTGCTCACCTCCCCTACCGGCCGGAACGAAAAGAGACCAACAGCTGGACGATTCAGGTCGAGTTCGATTTCACCAATTCGAGATGCCTCGCCCTCCTGCAACAGTTCGTAGATGGTCAGGCGATTGTTGAAATGATCGAACTCCAATACATATTTAAATAATATATAGAGCATGTCGGGAGCATCGTTCTTCGCCTGCGTCTCGTCCTTGACAGCAATGTCCTCGAAGTAACGAACAGCATTAAACGAAGTGAATCCCCAAAGCTGACAGCACTTCAACTGATGTTCATCTCCCTCAAACCGAAAGGATGACATGAACTGATTGATGATAGCATCGCTCCGATAATCACGGCTGATTGCATGTTCAAAAGTCATGCCATCGGGGAACGTGCATCTGCCCACACCATGCCCGATAGCAACTTGTGCAATTGGATGCAATGCAATGAACGAGCGGGCGTTCTTACCCGAATGGTAGTCGCTGGACTCCATGAGAATCGACTGGGTGGACAAATCTCTGAGTCGCAAATACGCGCTCACTGGTGTAATCAGGTCACCCAGCATGGACTTGCTGTTAATCTTGTAGTTATACATTGTCTGTTGTTTTTGGAGAGTAGAGTATTTAGAAATTATCTGAGGAATCAAAGTCGTCGGAGTGCTCAGAGTATTCGGTTTTTGAAGTTTTTAGAAATCCTGCACGCCAGGATCGTCCTTATGCTTTAGATAGGTGTCGAGATCCTTGTCACCACGTCCAGAGACGGTGAGAACCACGACGTCCTCGGGGCGGAAGAAATGACAAAGTTTTGGAAGTAAGGCCAAGGCATGAGCGCTCTCAAGGGCGGGGATGATGCCTTCGGTCCGTGTCAGCTCGAAGGCTGCTCGCAGGGCCTCGTCATCATTGGCAGGTAGCACGGTGGCACGATTCTGTTCGTAGAGATTGCAATGTATCGGACCCGTACCGGGATAATCCAACCCTGCCGAGATGCTGTATGGTTCGATGATCTGGCCATCGTCGGTCTGCATCAGCTTGATGCGCGAACCATGGAGGATTCCCAAAGTGCCTATCTGCATGGACGCTGCAGTCTGCCCCGTATCGACACCCAGACCACCTGCCTCAGCGAGGACCAGACGGACTCGCTGGTCATCGATGTAATGATAAATGGTGCCTGCAGCATTCGAGCCGCCACCCACACAGGCCATCAGGTAGTCGGGATAATCGCGGCCGATTTTCTCGCGCAGCTGCCACTTGAGCTCCTCGGAAATGATGGACTGTAAACGAGCCACCATATCGGGATAAGGATGAGGTCCCACCGTCGATCCGATGATATAGAAGGTATCGGCAGGATGACAACACCAGTCGCGAATGGCCTCGTTCGTAGCGTCCTTGAGCGTCTTATTGCCACTTTCAACCGGGAAAACCTCGGCACCGAGCATCTTCATGCGCTCCACATTGACGTGCTGACGCTTCACATCGAGTGCCCCCATATAGACACGGCAGGGCATATTCATCAGAGCACACACGGTAGCTGTAGCCACGCCATGCTGCCCCGCACCCGTCTCGGCCACGATGCGAGTCTTCCCCATCCTTTTGGCTATCAGAATCTGACCGATGGCATTATTGATCTTGTGTGCACCGGTATGGTTGAGATCCTCTCGCTTCAGATAGAGCTGACAACCATACTTCTCGCTCATGCGTCTTGCAAAATAAAGGGGCGAAGGGCGACCCACATAGTCCTTCAGCAACTGGCGGTACTCATCCTGGAAGTCCTGACTCTCGATGATTGGAAGATAAGCCTTCTTCAGATCCTCAACGGTCTTGTAGAGAATCTCTGGAACGTAAGCGCCACCAAACTGGCCATAGTAGCCATTCGCGTCAACTTGGAAAGATTTCATATACGAACAGAATAACTTGATGAATAATGAATGGATATGAGAAGAGACTGAAAAAAGAAGGGGCTTGCAAGACGTCGTGTCCTGCAAGCCCTTTGTATGCCGTTCGATTCACATAAGGGTGCGACCCACAACGTTCAAGTCATGAGTGAGGCCACCACCAATATGCACGATTCATTGTCATACGATAATTCTTTGTTTTCGACGCTGCAAAGATATGTCATATTTCAATATAACGAACAAAATTATCCGTTTTTTTTGATTTTTTTGCATTTTTTCTTTGTTTTGACCTTATTTTTGTCAAAAATGACAGAAAAATAAGTATATTTGCACTCGAAAAACAACGAATAACGTCTATGGAGTGTAAGGTCATCGCACATATTAAGACAGATTTCGACACGAAGTTCGGTGTCCCCCGCCAAGCAGGTCTTGTGCCCGAACTCGAGGGAAGCATCGTCTTTGAACCAGACTATCGGACCGCCGAAGCCTTGCGCGGGCTCGAGGGCTACTCACATCTCTGGCTGATCTGGGTCTTTTCTGAAGTGTCATCCGAAGGTCCGGCATCGGACGAAGCAAATTCGTCCACCCGTTCCTGGTCGCCGACCGTCCGTCCGCCCCGTCTCGGCGGGAACAAGCGTATGGGCGTCTTTGCCACCCGTTCGCCGTTCCGTCCTAATCCTATCGGCCTGTCGTGTGTCGAAATTGCAGGCATCGAACTCAACTCGCCCCAAGGCCCGATCATCCGTGTGAAGGGTGCCGACCTGACGAATGGCACTCCCATCCTCGACATCAAGCCCTATCTGCCATTCACCGATAGCCATCCGGATGCCCGGGGTGGATTCACCGAGCAGACAAAAGAACAAAAGCCCCTCACGGTAGTGATACCGGAGGAGCTTTATAACCTATATATTTTAAAGGAGGAGCAGTGGGCAGCACTACGCAAGGTGCTCAGCCAGGATCCACGCCCCCATTATCATCATGATGAGGACCGTATCTATGGATTCATGTTTGCCGGCATCGATTTTCATTTCAAGGTGTCGGACGAAGGCATCCTGCGTCTTCTGATGCCAGACTAATACGCCTGCTTATCCTTCTTGACGAAGACGTTCCAAACGGTCTTGAAGATGATTTTCAGGTCGAGCGAGAACGACCAGTTCTCGATATACCACACGTCCTTCTTGATTCGATCCTCCATCTGCCAGAGTTCCTTGGTTTCACCTCGGGCTCCATTGACTTGCGCCCAGCCCGTGATGCCCGGCAGAACCCAGTGACGCACCATGTACTTATCGATGATCCTGGAATATTCCTTGGTCTGCGACACCATGTGCGGACGTGGTCCGACTATCGACATCTCGCCCTTCAGCACATTAATGAACTGGGGAAGTTCGTCGAGCGAGGTCCTGCGCAGGAAGTTGCCGAACTTCGTCTTGCGGGGATCATCCTCGGTAGCCTGCACAAGGTCGGCATCGGCATTGACCTTCATCGAACGGAACTTGTAGCACACAAATTCCTTTCCGTTCAAACCGTTTCGCTTCTGCTTGAAGAACACGGGGCCAGGCTGCAGGAAATGGGTCAGGGTGGCAATGATCGGATAGATAATCAGCCAGAAGGGAATCATAAAGAGCGCCGAAGCCACCAGATCGAAAGCACGTTTGGCGAAGCGGTTGGTAAGCGAGTTCAACGGATTCTCACGAATACAGAGCACCGGAATGGTACCCAGGACTTCGAGCTGCATCGTACGCTTCAGGTAGGTACGGAACTGCGGAATGGTATAAAATCTCACACAATTACGCTCGCAAGTATCGATAATCTCAAGTATTTCAGACGAACGCACCACTGGCAAGGAGCAATAGAGCTGCTGAATGTAGGTATGGTCCTTCACAAAATCTACGACATCGGACACCGGTCCGAGATAATCCAGCCCTTCAGGGGCATCGGTCATGGGTTCATCAGAGAAGTAACCTTCGACACGATAGCCATAGAAAGGATGACGCATCTCAAGATAGAGCTCGCGGATAGGTTCGTTATCGCCGACAAAAATCACATGATGCAGGTTTCGACCCGTTGTACGGAGCGCACGAATAAAGACACGACACAGGAATCGCCAGACAGCCAGGCACACATAGATGCTGACCAGAACATAGATGATGCGCAGGGACTGGAACTTGATATTAAACTTGAATACCAGTGCAAAGATCCAGAATATCATAGCCAACGTGGCCACGGTGATGAACACGTTGCCCAGAATGGAGCCCCGTCGGTCGGAACGGTAAAAGAACGATATGGGTCGGAACCAGGCTGCCAGCACGTAGGAAATCGTGAGCGACATGGCCATGAACCCAAACTGATAGGAGATGTCGAGGGGATGTTCGCTACCAGGACAGAGGATGCCCTTGTAGAAATAGTAGAAAATCAGGTTGATGATAATGCCCTCGCTGATATACATGCCGGCCTTCAGGAAAGACGGCAGCTGGTACATGCTTCTTTCTTTTCTCATACCGAAACTGCTCCCTTAATAGCCGGATGACACTGGTAGTCAATCAGACTGAAGTCATTGATGCGGAAATCTCGCAGGTCCTTGATCTCGGGATTGAGCTGCATCTTGGGCAAAGCATAGGGGGTACGCGTTAGCTGCAGCCGAACCTGGTCGAGATGGTTGGTGTAGATATGGGCATCGCCAAAGGTGTGGACAAAACAGCCGGGCTGCAGACCGGTGACCTGAGCCGTCATCAGGAGCAACAAGGCATAGCTTGCAATATTGAAGGGTACACCCAGGAAAATATCGGCCGAGCGCTGGTATAGCTGCAGCGAAAGCTTGCCGCCTGCCACATAGAACTGGAAGAAGCAATGACAGGGAGGCAAGCCCATGCGATCGATCTCCTCCACATGCCAGGAGTTTACTATGATGCGACGTGAATCGGGATTGTTCCGGATATCCTCAACGGCTTTCATCAGCTGGTCGTAATGCTTGCCATCGTTGCCCTCCCAGTCACGCCACTGCTTGCCATAGACCGGGCCCAGTTCACCCGTCTCGTCATCACCCCAGGAATCCCAGATGTGTACGTTCTTCTCCTGCAGCACCTTCTTGTTGGTCGAACCACTGATGAACCACAGCAGTTCTTCAATGATGCCACGCGTAAACATCTTCTTGGTGGTGACGAGAGGGAAACCCTCGCTCAGGTCAAACCGCATCTGATGGCCGAAGATACTGATAGTACCCGTGCCTGTACGATCTTCCTTGCGGACACCCTCATCCAAGACACGTTGTATTAAGTCTAAATACTGTTTCATAAGAAGTGCAAATATGCGCTTTTTTGAAATAAAGGCTGTTCAAAAGATAATTTTTTAGGTTTTCGTGCGCAAAGATACAAAAAAATATATATATTTGCACCGCAAAAGTTGAAAATCATTAGAAAAAGGGCAATTTTGCTCCGATTTCATGGTTTTTGGCATAAACAAAGCGTAAAAATGCATAAATTAGTATCATTTCTGTTCTTTCTGGTGGCCTGTTGCATCGCTGCCGGATGCCAGAATGAAAAAGACAACGAATCAGCGACCGTCGATGATGAGGACTTCTCGAAGATACCCGGCATGGTGACCACCGATGTCTCCATGCTTGTCTCCGATTCTGGCGTGATACGCTATCATGCCAACACGCCCATCTGGTACACCTATAATCTGGATGCAAAGAAATCCTATTGGTATTTTCCCGAAGGCATCGAGCTGCAGCAATTGGACGAGGAACTGCAACCGGCCGGCAAGCTGCAGGCCGACACGGCCTACCACTATGAGAAGGAACAGCAGTGGCACCTGATCGGCAACGTGCGTGTGTCGAACACCAAAGGCGAGAAATTCAATACCGAAGAACTCTATTGGGACATGAAGAAGCACACCGTCTATAGTGACTCCTTCATCCACATCGAGCGCGGGAAAGACATCCTTGAAGGATTTGGCTTCAACAGCAACGAGGCCTTTACTGAATACGAGATACGTCAGACCACTGGCATTTTCGAGATGCGTCAGCAGGATGGCAAGAAGTCTGATCTTGAAGACGAGTCGTTAGATGATGGCGAGCATCTGGTCGAAAACGACGAGCCCGGCACCATCGCTCCGACCGACACCATCCTTCCCGAGCCCCTGACTCCGCAAGAGAAGGCGGCGTTAGCCCGACAGCGGCGCAACCGAAACGGCTCACCCCAAACTATTCCCTTCGACAACAAAAGATGAGCTACACCCTATTGTTCTGCATCGCGTTGACCCTCTTGTTCAGTGCGTTCTTCAGCGGCATGGAGATGGCCTTCATTTCGGCCGATCGCATCCGTCTGGAACTCGACAAGCAGGAGGGAGGCTGGACAGCGCGCATCCTGCAGTATTTCTACAATCATTCCGAACGCTTCATCAGCACCATGCTGGTGGGTAACAACATTGCGCTCATTATCTATGGTATCCTGATGGCCCAGCTCATGGAGCCACCTATCCGCGAATACCTTTTCCAGAATGATTTCATGGTGGTGCTCACACAAACCATTCTTTCGACCATCATCATCCTGTTCACGGCAGAGTATCTTCCCAAGACGCTCTTCAAGCTGAACCCCAACATGATGCTGCGCATCTTCGCAATTCCCCTTTGGCTTATCTACTGGATCCTCTCCCCTATTTCGCTGTTCAGTACCATGTTAAGCCACGGCATCCTGCGACTCTTCGGCATGCCTATCATCAAGGAGAAGCAGGGAGCGCTCACCCGCGTCGATCTTGACTTCTTCGTCCAGAAGGGAATCGAGAATGCCGATGACGACGATGACGAGAAGGACGATTCGAAGTCACACACCAACCCCAGCAAGGCCGATGACGACGACAACCTGCAGGAACTACAGCTCTTCAAGAATGTCCTCGATTTTTCGGAGGTCAAGGTGCGCGATTGCATGATTCCGCGGTCCGAACTCACAGCGGTCTCGATTGACACCCCATTCAAGGAACTCAACCAACTATTTGTCGAAACAGGATATTCGAAGATACCCGTCTATAAGGAAGATATCGACAACCTCATCGGATATATCCATTCGAGCGAGATGTTCCGTCGTCCCCATCAGTGGCAACAGAAGATCATCCCCATCCTTTTTGTCCCCGAGTCGATGGCAGCGCCCAAGCTGCTTCGAATGCTGATGGAGCACAAGAAATCGATTGCTGCCGTCGTCGATGAGTTCGGCGGCACGGCAGGAGTAATCACGATGGAGGACCTGTTTGAGGAAATCATTGGCGACATCGAAGACGAGCACGACCAGGTGCAACTCATCGAAAACAAGGTGAGTGACCACGAATGGGACCTCAGCGGACGACTCGAAATCAGCCACATCAACGAAGACCTCGAGCTGAACCTTCCCGAAAGCGACGAATACCAGACCTTGGCCGGACTGATTCTGCACCATCTGCAGACCATGCCCAAGGAAGGTGACACCATCACCCTTGGCGAAGAGAACATTCGCCTCACCGTTCTGAAGACCAGCGCCACAAAAATCGAGCTTGTTAGGCTGTCAAATTTGCCAAGTGAAGAGTGATAATTGAATGAATTGAACCAAAATTACACTTTTTTCTGAAAAAAAACGACAAATTTGTTCGAATATTAAAATATAATATGTATATTCGCGACCGATTTTGCCCACTTTTGTAAAGCGAATGGTGTGTCTATACATTATTTTATTAGACCTAATCTTCCTTCCGAAGGTGGATAGAATGCTGAAATAATAAATATAACAAAATACTTTAACAACAAATGGCAGTTTTACAACGCATCAGAAACCATTCCATTCTCCTCTTGGTTATCGTGGGTTTGGCAATGGTAGCATTCATTGTCGGAGACTTGATTACAAGCTCCAGCTCTATCATGCAGAGCAGACGCGACAAGGTCGTAACAATCGACGGCCAGAAAGTGACCTACGAGGATTATGAGGCTGCACGTCAGCGCCGCCAGGATTTCGTAAAGGCTATGCAGGGTCAGGAGCTTGATAACCAGAGCACTCAGCAGCTCAACAATCAGGTTTATCAGGAGATCGTCACCAAGAACCTTATCCAGAAGGCTTGCGATAAGTTCGGTCTTACTGTCACCAAGGATGAAATCAACGAGCTTGTACAGGGTCAGAACATGTCGCCTGTGCTCACTCAGATGTTCGGCCAGCAGGCCAACCAGGTGGTTTCCTATTTCGTGAACCTCATCACCAACGACGGATTCGAGCAGGCAGCCCAGCAGAACCCCTTCTTCTCTGAGCAGAACTGGATGGAAATTGAGAACCAGGTGAGCCTGAACCGTCTGGTCGAGAAATATACCGGCCTTGTTGCAGCAGCTGTTACTCCCAACAAACTGGAGGCCAAGGACAATTTCGATGGCGACAACACGGAGTGCACCTTTGCCTATGTGAAGCAGTATGCCAGCAGCGTGCCCGACTCGGTGGTCAGCGTTAGCAAGAATGACGTTGAGAAGTACTACAACAGCACCAAGCGCAACTATAAGCTCAATGCCGAGCGCCGCGACGTAAACTACATCAATGTGGTTCTTCGTCCAAGCGAGCAGGACTATGCCGAAGCCGAAGCTGACATCAAGTCGCTCCGCGACGAATTCGCAACAACCGACGAGGTTGCCGAACTCGTGAATGGCAATTCTTCCATCTCTTATGTCGATGCCTGGGTTCCCGTCAGCAGTTTTGAGGGTGATACCAAGGAGTTTGTCCAGAAGAATGATGTTGGTGCCATTCTGGAGCCTCACCGCGAGAATGGCGACTATTACATGATGGCTCGCATCCTCGACAAGACCGTAGCTCCCGACTCCATCGAGTTAGCTATGGTAGTTGTTCCCACTAGCAACGAGGCTGACAGCATCAAGGGTGTACTTGCTGGTGCTGCCAATGCCACTACAGCCCTCGCTTCCTACGACCAGCAGCAGAAGTTTGTAGGTTGGATGGAAGACGCCCAGCTTCTTCAGAACTTCGGCAACGACCTTCGCGACAAGATTCGCTCCAGTGCCGTTGGCAACACTTTCATCTACGACATGAACGACAACGCTCATTTCGTTTGCAAGGTTACCAAGAAGACGGCTCCTGTAGCTCTTGCCAAGGTCGCCATCTATGCCAACGAGGTTTATCCTTCCACCCGCACCCGTGGCGAGGAGTATGGCAAGCTCAACCGCTTCCTTACCACCTACAAGGACATCCGTTCGATGCAGGATAGCGCCCGTGCCGAGGGATTCATGATGATGCCCACCACCCTCTACTCCACTTCCTACAACGTAGGTGGCGTACAGGATGCCCGCAAGGCCGTTCAGTTCGCATTCCAGAACGACAAGGGTGACATCAGCGACATCATCGAGACCGGCGACAACCTCCTCGTTGTAGCCATTACCGGCAACATTGAGAAGGGTTACCTCGACATCAACGACACCACATTCTACAAGCAGATTGCACAGTTCAACGTTCTTCCTCTCAAGAAGATCGAGAAGTTGGCAGCTGACTTCGATGCCGTTGCCGACAAGACCCTCGCTGGTTACGCTGCCGCCTTCAATGGCGCAAGCATCGACACGGCCAAGTTCGTCAACTTCAACCTCAGCAATGTGGTTGGACTTGGTGCAGAGCCCAAGATTTTCGAGGCAGCCCTCAAGGCTAATCCTGGTGACGTCCTGACCGTAGCTGGCCGTAACGTGGTTGTCGCCCTTCAGCTGCTCAACAAGAACGACAAGGGTCTCACCTACGACGAGAAGGCTCGCCTTGAGTCGGTAGGCCGCACCCGCGACTACGCTCAGGCTGCCAATGCCGCTATCCAGGTTCTCCACGACAATGCCAAGATCGAGGACAACCGCATCAACTTCTATTAATCTGATGAATCTCCACTGGTCACCGACCGGCATGGGTCAACAACAAGAAAGGACGGGCCATAACCAGCTCGTCCTTTTCCATTCCTTACCACTCCAATGACTCCCCTCTTAGGCAAAACGCTTGCTGAGCTTCAGGATATTGTGACCACGCTCGGCATGCCCAGATTCACCGCCAAGCAGATTGCCCAGTGGCTCTATGTGAAGCGCGTTCACCAGATTGACGAGATGACAACCATCTCGAAGGACAATCGTGCCAGATTGAGTGCCGAACACATCATCGGATACGAAGAACCGGTTGATGCTGCCCGTTCAAAGGACGGCACCATCCGCTATCTATTTGCTACGCCTGCAGGCAAGCACATCGAGACGGTCTATCTGCCCGAACACGAGCGGGCCACACTCTGCATCTCCAGCCAGATTGGATGCAAGATGCGTTGCTATTTCTGCATGACCGGCAAGCAGGGCTTCAATGGGCAGCTGACGTCTCATCAGATCATCAACCAGATCTTCGCCATCCCAGAGTCACATACGCTTACCAACCTCGTCTTCATGGGCATGGGTGAGCCTCTCGACAACTGGCTGGAGCTTCGCAAGGTGCTCGAAATCATCACTGCGCCCTGGGGAATGGCATGGAGCCCGAAGCGTGTCACCGTATCGACCATCGGACAGATGCAGCATCTGCCCGACTTCCTGCATGAGAGCCTTTGCAATCTCGCTATCTCGCTTCACTCTCCGTTCGCCGACGAACGGCAAAAACTGATGCCTGTTCAACAGGCATACCCCATCGGCGAAGTCATCGAGATGCTCAAGACCTACGACTGGACACATCAGCGCGAACTGACATTCGAATACATTGTCTTCCGCGGACTCAACGACGACAAGCGCCATGCGCAGGAATTGCTGCATCTGCTCAAGGGACTGACGTGTAAGGTCAACCTCATCCGCTTCCATGCAATCCCCGACGTAGAACTCCAGACTTCCGACCTCCGTGCCATGGAGGCCTTCCGAGACTATCTGTGCCAGCATGGCCTGATGACCACCATCCGCGCTTCGCGAGGCGAAGATATCTATGCTGCATGCGGTATGCTGTCGAGCAAGAAGGAAGAAGAACGGCGTGTTAAGCAATAATCGTATATTTTGGCAACCGACGTCTGCAATTTGCGGTTTTTATTGTGCAATAGAAAAGATTTTTATGGAAATATTTGCATTATTTATGAAAAATCAGTATATTTGCACCCGATATATGAGTAATCAATCCATCCTAACCAAACAGCTTAATGAAGAAACTTTACTCCATCATATTTACTCTCCTCTTCTGCTCCTCAGCTATAATGGCTCAGGAGGAGACTACATTTGCCTTCATGTTCGGCGATGAGGTCGTTCCCAATGGTGGCTCCGTTACCATTTCGGAATTCGAGGACCTCGAATTCATGATTGAGATGAAGGCCCCAGTTTACATCAAGAACATCAGCGAGGATCCTTCCAAACTTTCGCTCACATGCGTTGGCAAGGAAAACTACAAGGATATCGAATTCTGCCCTAATGGCAAATGCATGGCCTGGCCAAGTGACGGCAATGAACTTACCACCAACTATCAGGAGTCCATTCTGTCAGGTAGCACCGTTGAGCAGGGAAATAACTGGCTGCATGCAATGATTTTCGACGCCAAGACTTTCAAAGGTTCCGTTGAACTCAAGGCATATTGCACGTTTGATCCAGAAGACTGCGCCACTATCACCGTAGTGTTCGACACTGAAGCACAGGGCATCAATAAGGTGACCAACGACAGCAACAAGATGGAGGTTTACAACCTCTGCGGCAAGAAGGTTGCCGAAAGCACCATTGGTCTTACCAAGGGCATCTACATCATCAAGCAGAACGGCTCCTCGCGCAAGGTAGTCATCAAGTAAAACCTACACACACATATTATAATAGCACAGAGGCGACGTGTACGTTAAGTTATCACGTTGCCTCTGTTTTTTTGTTAAAGGCGCTGTCCTGCACTATGGCAGGACAACGCCTCTATAATTATATATTATTGTACTTCTTAGAACTCACTGGCCGCCGTCTCTTCGGGAGTGAGAGGCTCTTCGGGGAGTTCTGAGCCCTTCATCTTGCTCATAATGCCAGCCTCAATCTCTTCGGCCAGTTCGGGATTGTCGAGCATGAGCTGCTTCGTAGCATCGCGACCCTGAGCCAACTTGGTACCATTATAGCTGAAGAAGGAACCACTCTTCTTGATAACACCATATTCAACACCCAGATCAACGATTTCGCCCGAACGGCTGATTCCTTCGCCAAACATGATATCGAACTCTGCCTTACGGAAGGGAGGAGCTACCTTGTTCTTGACAACCTTCACACGCACCTGATTGCCCAGAATCTGGTCGCCGGACTTGATACTGGTGACACGACGGATGTCGAGGCGTACCGATGCATAGAACTTCAAGGCATTGCCACCCGTCGTGGTTTCCGGATTGCCGAACATGACGCCAATCTTCTCACGAAGCTGGTTGATGAAGATGCACACGGTCTTGGTCTGATTGATGGCGGCCGTGAGCTTGCGCAGAGCCTGACTCATCAGACGAGCCTGCAGGCCCACCTTGTTGTCTCCCATGTCGCCCTCTATCTCAGCCTTGGGTGTCAAGGCGGCAACCGAGTCGATGACGATGATATCGATAGCAGCCGAACGGATTAGGTTATCGGCAATTTCGAGGGCCTGTTCTCCATTGTCAGGCTGCGAGATGAGGAGGTTGTCGGTGTCAACACCCAGCTTCTCGGCATAGAAGCGGTCGAAGGCATGTTCTGCATCGATGAATGCAGCAATGCCGCCCCTCTTCTGTGCCTCTGCAATAGCATGGATGGCGAGTGTCGTCTTACCGGATGACTCAGGACCGTAAATCTCGATGATACGGCCCTTGGGATAGCCTCCAACACCAAGTGCAGCGTTCAAACCGATCGAACCCGTAGGGATAACCTCTACCTCTTCGACCTTCTCTTCGCCCATACGCATGATCGAACCCTTGCCGAAAGCTTTGTCGATCTTCTCCATAGCCATCTGCAGAGCCTTCATCTTGTCGCTCGCTGGAGCTGTTTCTTTCTGTACCTTTGCCATTTTATATGAAATTAAATGTTAATTACGAAGTGATGCAAACAGGAATAGCAGGCTATCGCAAAGAGCAATGCTTGTAGTCGGGATGATTCTTGCCCTTCAGAATGGCCTGAAGCTTGTTCTTGATGAATGGCTTGCGCAGCGGAGAAACACGGTCGATAAACATCTTGCCGTCCAGATGGTCATACTCATGCAACACCATTCGGGCAGCAAACCCTTCGAGACGTTCCTCATGCTCCTCCAGGTTCTCATCGAGATAGTTGATTACAATCCAGTCAGGACGTTTCACGCCTTCATAAACACCAGGGATTGACAGGCAGCCCTCATCCTTGACGTTGGTCTCCTTGCTCTCTTCCACAATCTCAGGATTGATCATGCATCGACGCACGCCCTGGCATTCAGGATAATCTTCGGCCAGTCCATTGCCGTCAACCACAAACATACGCAAAGCCAGACCCACTTGTGGAGCAGCCAGGCCTACGCCATTGGCTTTTTCCATCGTCTGAAACATATTCTCGGCAAGCGTCTTCAGGTCCGGATAGTCTTCGGGCACATCCTCTGCCTCCTTACGGAGCACTGGCTCGCCATATAGGTAAATTGGTAATATCATATTTAATTCTTTTTGTTTTCACTTTTTCTAGAATATCTAGAGACTCTAGAACTTCTAGAAAATTTAGATTATCTAGTCCTCTAAAGCTTTAGGGAAACTAAGCTTCCCGTGGCCACATCACCGCCTTATATCCCGGCATGGACCGATTGTCCATCCATTGCTGCAGGATGATGGTTGCCGACACTTCGTCGATCATGCCCTTGTCCTCTCTGCGACGCTGCTTGCCCACACCACTCAGCAGGATGGTCTGCGAGGCAAGCTTCGAGGTGAACCGCTCATCTACCAATTCGATAGGCAAATCAGGCAGCAACTTATGCAGACGATTAAGGAACGGCTCGATATACTGCCACGATTCACTGAGTTCGCCGCTCATACGACGTGGCAAGCCCACCAGAACACGCACAACGCCCTCCTTCGGGATATAGTCCAACAGCCATTTCTCAAGCTCATGCGTGGGCACGGTAGTCAAACCGCTGGCAATAATCTCCAACGGATCGGTAACGGCCAGCCCTGTGCGCTTGCGTCCATAATCTATGCTGAGGATTCGTCCCATAATCGTCTGTTTTCAATCGTGTGCAAAGATAGCACATTTTCCTGAATTCTGCAAATATTCTCCGAATTTATTTTCCAAATTATCATCTTTTTCACATCAGCGGCCAAAACAATCCCCCATCACGGCAATTGCGACAGGGGATATACGATGTTTCAATCTCTCGGGAATCGACTATTTGACTGCATCGATAGCTTTCTTGATATGCGAAAAGATTTCATCAATGTCGCCCACACCCGGGATGGAAGCGTACTTGCCTGCATTAATATAGAACTTCTTCAGAGGTTGGGTCTGGCTATGATAGTTTTCAAGGCGATGCTTGGCGGTGTGGGCATTGTCATCGGCACGACCCGAAGTTCTGCCGCGCAGGACGATACGGTGAATCAGCTCATCGTCATCCACCTCAAGGCCGATTACTATCGAAACAGACTCACCCCGGTCAGAAAGCATCTTGTCAAGCGCATAGGCCTGTTGGATTGTACGGGGAAAACCATCGAAGATGACTCCCTTGATATCCTTTCCCTTTGCATCCAGGACGGAAGCCAGAATCTTGATCATAAGAGAATCTGGAATGAAGTTGCCCTCATCAATATAGGAGACTGCAAGCTTTCCCAGTTCTGTGCCCTTCTTGATTTCCTCGCGAAGGACATCACCCGTCGAGATATGGTCAACACCATACTCCTCGATAATCTTCTCACTTTGGGTACCTTTACCGGAACCTGGGGCTCCGAAAATAACGATGTTCAACATATCCAACTGCCTTAAATTAATAACCTTTTTCTTTTATTTCGCAAAATATCATGACAAAGGTAAGGAATTATTGCCAATTAAACAAATTTTTCCACAAAAAAGTTGTTTTGGGGAACAATAACTCATTATTTTGTCACCATAAGTAAACAATTCGAGGCCATTAAGTCTTGACAACCACGCCCTTGGATGCCTCAATCGGTGACGACCCAAATATCTGGAAGATTGCGTCCCTGCTCATTGTAGTCCAATCCATAGCCTACAATGAAATCATTCGGGATTTCGAGAGCCACGTAATCAAGCTGCAGATTGGGCACCTTGATGGCCTTCGGCTTCTTGAGCAGGCAGCACACCTTGATACTCCTTGCTCCCAGGTCACTCAACTGCGAGATGAGCCGCTGCATGGTATAGCCGCTGTCCACGATGTCTTCCACGATCACGACATCGCGATCCACCACGCTTTCAATCAGTCCGACGATGGCTTTCACCTTTCCCGTTGTCCGTGTTCCCTCGTACGACTTCATGCGAATGAACGTGATCTCGGCATCCGGCAACGTGAGCTGGCGAAAAAGATCCGAAGCGAAAACAAAGGCTCCATTGAGCACGCAGACAAACAGCGGACGCTCTACTGCCTCCAAGTCCTTCGAAATCTCGCGTGCCACACGAGCCACCTCTGCCTGTATCCTATCCCGGTCCAGGTAGGAACGGAATGTTCTGTCCGATACTTTTATTGTTTCCATGACAATTGAAAATTGTTAATCAGTCATTGTTCACGCAGTCATCACCTTCAGCTTCTTGAGAAGCGCAAACATCGCAAGCGCACTGAACAGGCAGAGGGCGATGAGAATGCCCCAGTTCTGCATCAGCGGAATCTTGTTCCAAAGTTGGGAGGGAATGGAGCTCAAGTAATTGCCGAAGGCTGTAGCCACGAACCAGCCGCCCATCATCAGGCCCTTGTACTTGGGAGGAGCCACCTTGGTCACGAACGAGATACCCATGGGCGAAAGGAGCAGCTCGGCCAATGTCAAGGTGAAATAGGTCGATATCAGCCACCCTGGCGAAAGGATGCTCTGTGTGCCTTCGCCCAGATCCATTGGCGAAGTCAGCGAAATGGATGCAAGCGAGATGACCGCGAAACCGAGACCTGCCACCAGCATACCCCAGGCAATACGAGCGGGGGCGCTCACCTCCTTGCCCCTTCTGGCCAACGTGTCAAAGAAAAGCATGCTGAAAGGCGTCAATGCCACCACAAAGAAGGGATTGAACTGCTGGAAATCTGAAGGTTGTGCGTTGGTAGGATCCGACATGCCGCGATAGAGTGCAAAGGCGCCGCCCAGCAGCACCAATGTGATGCACCAGAGCAAGGAACGGTTTTTCGAAGTCTTTGCTCCTGCTGCGCCAAATCCCGTATAAACGGAAAGGGCGATAAGGGCCAAGCTGAAGATATTAAAGCCAATGCGCATAGGTCCGGTGACAGACAGGTCGGTATATCGCTTGGCAAAGAAAGTCAGCGCCGAACCGTTCTGGTGGAAGGCCATCCAAAAGAAGACGACCACAGCAAAGACGAGCAGCAGAGCCAGGATGCGGTCGCGAGTCTGCTTGGGCGTCAGTTCCACCATATCGCTGTTAGCAACCTGGGCCTGCTTGGCTGTGACATCGGCATGCTTGAACCAGCTGCGACACGAGAAATAGATGATGGCCGAAAGGACCAGAGAGATGCAAGCCACACCAAAGCAAAGCCCATATCCGCTGTAAAGCGCTTCCAGATAGGCAGGGTCCTGGTTGGCAGCATCATACACGAAGCCTTTGCCCGCCAGGTGCTGATTGGTGATCCACTTGGCCATCGAAGGAGCAAACATCGCACCAATATTGATGGCCATATAGAACAGGCTGAATGCCGAATCACGACGACTCTGATAACGCGGATCATCATAGAGATTGCCGATGAGCACCTGCAGATTGCCCTTGAAAAGGCCCGTGCCAAGCGAAACTCCTGCCAAACCGGCATACATGGCCCACTCTCCTGCCGTATTGGCCGGCGTCGGCACAGCAAGTCCCAGATAACCCAGGAACATCACAATCATTCCAACAACCACACATTTGCCGTAACCGATCTTGTCGGCAACCCAGCCGCCTACGAGCGGAGCAAAATAAACTACTGCCAGAAAGATGGCATAAACCTGTCCGGCCTGAGCCTCGTCCCATCCGAACTTGGCCTGCATGAACAAGGCGAAGATGGCAAGCATGGTATAATAGCCGAAACGCTCACCGGTGTTGGCCAATGCCAACGCATACAGGCCCTTGGGTTGTCCTTCGAACATATCTCTTTTGATAAAAAATGATTAATTTGCCGCAAAGATACATACAATTTTCCACACCTCCAAATTTTACGCGATTTTTGATTGAAAAAACAGCCAAAAGGACAATTCTCATGAACCCGCCAACCCAAGATGGCCGCCCATATGCTGCGCCAAAGATGGTTCGGAACAGATAAATATTGATTATTTATTGAAGATTATTGTCAAGTTATTGGCGAATTGAAAAATATTCATTATCTTTGCACCGCAATTTCACCAATTTATTGTTAATTGTAAATTCATTATTGCTAACTAAACAAAGATATGTTCAAAAGTCATCCAAAGGGTCTAATCCCTGCTGCGCTGGCCAATATGGGCGAGCGTTTCGGCTACTACATCATGAACGCAGTGCTCCTGCTGTTCCTGGTGTCGAAGTTCGGTCTCTCCGACGGCACAGCCGGCATCATCTATTCAGTGTTTTACTTCGGTATCTACGTGCTGAGCCTTGTGGGCGGCATCATCGCCGACCGCACGCAGAACTACAACCGCACCATCCAATGGGGCCTGGTCATCATGGCATTGGGCTACATCGCTCTCGCCATCCCCGTGTTCAGTGAGACAGATTTCAGCGGCAGCTGGTGGGGCATTCTCATCTTCACCTGCGTGGCCCTGCTTGCCATCGCGTTTGGCAATGGTCTCTTCAAGGGCAACCTGCAGGCCATTGTCGGCAAAATGTACGACGAGTTTGAAGCCGAAGCTGCCAAAGAGGGCCCCGAAGCCCTTCAGGTGGCCAAGGACAAGCGCGACTCGGGCTTCCAGATCTTCTACGTATTCATCAACATCGGCGGCCTGTTTGCTCCCTTCATCGCTCCTTTGCTTCGCCAGTGGTGGCTCACCAAGCACGCCCTGATCTACAACGCCGATATGCCTGCACTCTGCCACCAGTTCCTCGCCGACGGACAGGTGACCACCAAGTTCAGCGAGACCTTGGGCAAGGTGCTCCTCCCGGGCTACAACTTTGTTGACAATGCCACATTCAGCCACGACTACATCACCGTGTTCAACCAGGGCATCCACTACTCGTTCATCGCCTCGGTGATCGCAATGCTCATCTCTCTCGTCATCTTCCTGGCCTACAAGCGTATATTCCCACAGCCTGCCAAGAAGGTGGCTGCCGCTGTCGTTGAATACACAGAAGAAGAGAAGCGCACCATGGCTACCGAAATCAAGCAGCGTCTCTACGCCCTGTTTGCCGTGCTCGGCATCGCCATCTTCTTCTGGTTCTCGTTCCATCAGAACGGCCAGTCGCTGAGCGTATTTGCCCGCGACTTCGTTCAGACAGACTCCATCGCTCCCGAAATCTGGCAGGCCCTCAATCCGTTCTTCGTGATTGTCCTCACCCCCATCATCATGTGGATCTTCGGTAGTCTCGCCGCCAAGGGCAAGGCTATCTCTACCCCGCGCAAGATTGCCATCGGTATGGGTATCGCAGGTTGTGCCTATCTCTTCCTGATGATCTTCTCGATGGTCAGCAACTACCCTTCGGGCGATGAGTTCCGCGCTCTCGATGCAGCCAGCATGGCAGCAGCTGGCCTAGCCAAGGCTTCTCCCTGGGTGCTCATCGTGACCTATTTCTTCCTCACAGTCGCCGAACTTTTCATCTCGCCACTCGGCTTGAGTTTCGTCTCGAAGGTTGCTCCGCGTCACATGGTTGGTCTCTGCCAGGGTCTTTGGCTCGGCGCCACCGCCATCGGCAACCTGATGATCTGGCTCGGTCCTGTGATGTACAACGCATGGCCCATCCAATGGTGCTGGGCAGTGTTCCTCATTGTCTGCCTCATCTCCATGGCCGTCATGTTCGGCATGGTCAAGTGGCTCGAAAGAGTCGCCTGCTAAAGACCTTTCACCATCTTTTCAACATCTTACTTTTGACCCGCAGATTTCGTTTCTGCGGGTCTAATTTTTATTATTCTTGTTCTTTTTATCATGGAAAACCAGTCTCAAGACAATTTTTTGAAAAATATCCTATAATTATTTGGAACAATGAAAAAAACAACGTATCTTTGCCCCATATTTCCGTGAAAATCCAAAGTATCACTTTCGATTTTTCAGTAAAATCCAAAGTACAACTTCCAAATTTCATTGAAAAACCAAAGCATTACCTCTAATTTATCAAACACATGTTAGAACGTATTTTACAAATTAACAACGAGTTAGACGATAGTATCTTCCTATTTGGTGCACGCCAAACTGGAAAATCGACTGCTTTGAGGCATCAATTCCCAAAATCTATCTATATAGACTTGCTGGATACAAGTCTGAAAAGCCGTTTTCGGAAACATCCAGCATTGCTCTACGAGATGCTCTACGACAAACCAGAGCGGACGCTGGTTATTATCGACGAGATATCTGAAGTTCCAGAATTACTCAACGAGGTACATCGACTTATTTCTGAACGTGACCTCGTTTTTATACTCTGCGGATCCAGCGCACGGAAATTGAAGCGCAATGGTAGGAATACCCTCGGAGGAAGAGCCTTCCCCGTATATATGTATCCTTTGGTCAGTTCAGAAATACCAAACTTCGACCTCGACCATGCTGTCAACTATGGGATGATTCCATCACATTATTTGGCCAAGAATCCCGAACGGCGCCTGTCTGCCTATATTGAGGTCTATCTGAAAGAGGAAATCAAAGAAGAGGCTCTGGTGAGAAACCTGGCCACTTTCCAGCGATTTCTTGAAGTGGCCGCCCTGACTGATGGAGAAATGATCAATTACAACAACATCGCCCAAGATTGTGGAGTCAGTGCCACCTCTGTCAAATCCTATTTTGATATTCTGGAAGACACACTCATCGGGTATCGTATACCCGCATACTCCAAGGTGATGAAACGTCGTGTGGTGCAAGCACCTCGTTTTTACTATTTCGACATCGGGGTCGCCAACCATCTACTCCATCGTAAAAAGATGGCCAGGGGGACTGTCGAGTATGGACATGCCTTCGAGCATCTTGTCGTTCAAGAGATATATGCTTGGCTGCACTACAAGCATTCAGACGAAGCCATGTCTTATTGGCGCACTTATTCTGAAATTGAGGTGGATGTAATATTGGGCGATGCTCGTGTAGCCATCGAAATAAAGTCTGTAGAAGAAGTGCTGCCTCGCCATCTGAAAGGACTGAAAGTCTTTGCTGAAGAGAATCCTCAAAGTAGATTGTTGATTGTTTCGCTCGATCCAATCAATCGAAAAGTGGATGGAATCGAATGCATCTACGTGAAAGACTTCTTCGATATGCTTTGGGCAGGGAATTTATCCTAAACCGGTATCTTATTTCGATTTATAACATACGCAAACGTAAATTATCCTTCTCATTCCTTTCGAGAACGTCTATGAACATAGACGCTCTATTTCAAAACGAAATAGCACATCTATGTACGTAGACGCTCCATTTCAAAACGAAATAGTACGTCTATGTACGTTGACGCTCCATTTCATGACGAAATAGTACGTCTATGTACGTTGACGCTCCATTTCACGACGAAATAGTACGTCTATGTACATTGACGCTCCATTTCACGACGAAATAGTACGTCTATGTACGTTGACGCTCCATTTCACGACGAAATAGCACGTCTATGTACGTTGACGCTCCATTTCACGACGAAATAGCACGTCTATGTACGTTGACGCTCCATTTCACGACGAAATAGTACGTCTATGTACGTTGACGCTCCATTTCAATCTGAAATGATATTCCCTTCACGAAAAGCGCCTCATCTCACTCAAAAACCGAATAATTGATAATTAGAAGGACCTTTCCCACTATATACAGGTTTCTTCTCCATTTTGGGTATCCTATAGTGAAGTAATCAACATGTTATTTTTCAAATTCGAGAACCCCGACTATAAAGAAAACTGCCCAAAAATATAGACCTATTCATGCCCTCTCGAAATGAGAAGGTATGAACAGGTCCAGTATATTCTCGTCAAATTCCTGCGACTAGCTCTCTTTTCCTTCGTAATGCTTCTCGTTGTAGGCAGTAGGAGTCATGCCATACATCTCCTTGAATGCGGTGGCGAAGTTGTTGGGACTCGAGAAGCCTACTTCGTAGGCAACTTCGGCAATCGACATCTTGCGCTGGGTGAGGAGTTCGGCAGCCTTGGCAAGTCGGATGTTGCGGATATAGTTGCGGGCAGTCTGGTTGGTCAGCTCCTTCAGTTTGCGATAAAGGTGCACACGGCTTAGGCCCACCTTCTCGGCAATTATCTCGCCCGTCAATTCGGGATTGCTGAGGTTTTCGTTGATGACCTTCAGGATACGCTTCAGCAAACGCTGGTCGGGCGACTCGAGGTCAGGCGTATCGACCTTGTCGGTGGGCAGCTGCAGGCCGCTGAACGAGCTGCGTAGTCGCTCGTGCTCGTCGATGAGATTCTTGATGGTCTTGAGCAGAATCTCCAGATTGAACGGCTTCGAGATGAAGGCATTCGCTCCAATCTCCAGGCTCTTGAGCCGGTCTTCATCGCTCGTCTTGGCAGTAAGAAGCACCACCGGCAGATGATTGAGCAGCACATTGCTGCGGATATACCGGCATAGCTCCACACCATCCATCTCCGGCATCATCACATCGCTGAGCACCAGGTCATAGCCGTCGGCATTCTCAAGCAGTTTTTCGAGGGCCTCACGGCCATTCAAGCAGGTGACCACACGATAGGTAGGCCGAAGTTCCGATACCAGATAGTTGAGAATCTCTTCTTCGTCATCGACAACTAGGACACGACGCGAGCTTCGGTTGGAACCCGTGGATGTCTCGTCCAGCGTCTGCCCCATCGACTTCTTCACAATCGTAACCTCATCCAGGTTATCCACCAGTTCAGCTCCCCGCACCTGCCGGGTGATCTTTTCCTTGTCCTTGTAGGCATCATCGCGGGTTGGCAACGTAAAGGACAGTTTCGTTCCCTGCCCCTCTGGATTATCTTCGGCATGCACATCGCCATGATGCAGCGTAATCAAGGCCTTCACAAGGTTCAGACCGATACCTGTACCCATCGCGTGGGGATTGTTCACATTCGAACGGTAGAACAATTCGAAGACATGCTTCTTGTCCTCGGGGTCGATGCCGATGCCCGTATCGGTGATGCTGACTCCCAGCATCTTTTCGGAAGTCAAATGACTTTCCACCGTGATTTTTCCCCCATGGGGTGTATATTTGATGGCATTCGAAAGCAGATTGATGACAATCTTTTCGAAACAGCCCTTGTCAATCCACGAAACAAAGCCTTCGGGCAGGGAATTGTTGTACGTAAGATTGATCTGTCGTTCTTGGGTGAGGTCCGAAACCGTATCGCAAAGGTCCTCAAGCAGCTTGGCGGGAGACAATCTCTGGCATTGCAGGCGCATCTGTGCCTTGTCCAATTTCCGGAGGTCCATGATCTCATTGATCAGGCCCAGCACGCGATTGGCATTGCGGTCGATGAGCCGATAGCTGCGCGAACGTTCCGGATCCTTGTCCTGCGACATCAGTTTCTGCAACGGACTAACGACCAGAGTCATCGGGGTACGTATCTCGTGCGCAAGATTAATGAAGAACTGCAGTTTCTCCTCGTTGGCAGCCACGGCACGGGCATGCCTGATTCGAATCTTCTTCTCACGATAGCGACGACGCAGATGTTGGACGACCAGCCAGACGACAATGCCCAATGCGAACAGACCCAGCAGCAAAGCCCACCAGCGCAGGAACCAGGGGCGCGCAATGGCAATCTGAATACTCTCGACAGGCGAAAGGGTGCCATCGACGGCAATCTGGAAGCTGAAAGTATGCGAACCTGAACCGATACGACTGAATGTCACTCGATTGACGCTGGGCGGAAGTTTCTGCCAGGCGTCATTGTCCAACGAATAGAGATAAGTCACGCTGAAGGTCTGCATGATGGGGCGCGTTGCCAACTCAATGGAGAACGAGCGGTCGCGCTCCTCCAGCTGATAAACGCCACGGGCATCGGGCTGGATGTTGTTCTGGTCGGTACTGAATCTCACGACGCGGGCCTTCACCATCGTTTCATTCTTGCGTATTTCGCGGGGATGGAACCAATTGATGCCCTGCGTGCCGCCAAACCATATCGTACCATCCTCATCGCGCATCGACGCATTCTTGTAGAATTCGTTGAACTGAAGTCCTTCGCGCGACGTATAGTTTGTGATGGTATGCTGATTGAGGTTGAGCTTCGAAATGCCCTTGCCACTGCTCACCCAAAGGTTACCCTCTCCATCGGTCTGTGAAGCAAAGAAGTTGTCGGTTACGAAGCCGTCCTCCTTGGTATAGATCCTTCCGCTTCTCTTCTGTGTATCGAAGACAATCAGGCCGGAGTTGGTACAAAGGCAGATCTGGGTGGCAGAAATGCGCGAGATGCTATAGATCATCCATTCGGGGTAATACTGCTCACATTTCATTTCGTCATCCAGTTGGCTGATAATCACCAGGCCATTGGAGCCTCCCGCATACAGCTGACCGGTTCCACAATCGTAGCACAAGGAACCTACCCAGTTGCAGGCGGGATGCAGATTCTGACGCACGAAGGTCTTCCTGGCCTCGTCGTATTTCAGAATACCGTTACCCATTGACCCCACCCACAGATTGCCCTGCCCGTCCTCGGCGAAGGCATAGATATTGCTGGTGTTGCTTCGCTGGTTTTCAACGGGAATATATTGGCAGACACCTGTCTTGAGGTCGAGCAGACCACCTCCCTGTCCATACGAGCCGAACCAAACACGATGACGCGAGTCTTCGAACAAGGTGATGAGTGCAGTGGGAACCGAACCTGGACCTATGTTGCAGGGATAATAGGCCCGTGTCTCTCCGTTGTCATCCAGGCCATAGACGCCACCATTGTCCGTGCCCACCCAAAGCATACCATCGTGCGAACGGATCATCGACGTCACACAACGATCGCCGATGTTGTTGAAGCGCAAGGAATGGGCCCCATAATAGTGGAAGTCAAAGGGATTGCCCGAAATCATCAGCACTCCCTTCTGATAGAGGGCCATCCAGATATCTCCGTTTCTCGACGTAGTCAAAGAATGAACCTTCTGGGTTCCCATCTCCATCTGTGAATCGTCGAAATCGAAATTCGCAAGCCGGCCCGTTCCACAATCCAGAATCTTGACGCCTTCGCCATCGGTACAGACATACATCTGCTGTTTGCCAGGCACAGCACGCAGTTCGCAGACGCGGAAAAGATCTTTCGGGCCGGTTATTTCTTCGATACGACGGGTTACCTTATTATATTTATAGAGGCCTCGGTCCACTCCTCCCATATACATGTTTCCATCCGGTCCTATTTCCAGCAGATTGAATCCCTTGATGTCGTCCGACAAAGGTATTTGCTCCATGTTGCCCTCTTTGTCCAACCGATGCATACCATGCACCGAAGAGGCGGTCCAGATATTGCCATTGTAATCCTCACAGCAGCGCAGGCTCGTTCGGATTCCTTGTGTCAAAGGATTGGGAAAAGCGTGCGGTATCCCGTTCTCATCGATATGGATAGAGAACGTGATTGTTCCGGAAACAATGAAATCGCCATTCGCCAATCGAACCAGATCCGAAACATTGGCAGCTGGAATGCCTTGCAAAGAGTCACAGATGACTGAGGTGAAGTCGTCGGTCCCGGGCCGATACATCTGCACGCCAGCTCTTGTGCCGACCAGCACATGGCCTTCCTCGTCCGTACAGATGATTCGAACGATATTACTCTGCAGGGAATGCGGATTGTTCGGCTCGTAGGTATAGGTTACGAACTGCGAACCATCGAAACGGCACAACCCATCTTCAGTCGAAATCCAGATCATCTCGTCGGCGCTCTCCTCCACCTGATTGACCAGGCTGCTCGGCAAATTATTCTCGGTCGTATAAAGCAGATTCATTTTGGCTTCAGCCTCACCGACTATCAGACCGGCGACTGCAGTCAAGACCGCACGTCGCACAAAGCGATTATTCAGAAGCTTTTGGAACGTTGAGACAAGATCTGGAAAAGGAATGTGTAACATAATCTTAGGTTTTATCCGGGGCAAAGATAACAATTATTTATCAAACCATGTTACAAACCATGAAACAAATCTCTCTAAAATTGTAACATTTACGTAAAATACCCGTTTTTCAGGGTTAGAACCCATCTAAAACGATGCTGGCTCGTGGAAAATGTATCCACGAGCCAGCAGAATCGTCAGGTTACAATCGCTCATCATTGAGCCACAAATGGCTTCAGTCCTTCTGCGGCCTCGGCCGCTGTAATCTCCTTGCCTCCGTTGTCAAGATCGATGAGCTTATACCGGTCGTGCCCCATGCCAAGCTCCTTCATGTAGGAGAGCTGGCGCAGGCCATGACGACTGATGATGCGCTCCAGCAGGTCGTGGTGCTCTTCTTCGGTCATGGCAAATACGATGTCGATGCAAGCCTGATCGACAGCCAGGATATCGGTTGACGAGAGGATGCCGACATTTGGCGTTACGACAGGAGCAGCAGCCACGCCCTCGCAGTCGCACGACACGCTCATGTTGCGCATCACGTTGACGTAGGTCACATGGCCGTCGAAGAAATCAATGGTGGCCTTGGTCGATTCGGTCATACGCTCCATGAATTCTTCCTCCTTGATGTCCCACTGGTTGGGCTGTCCGGGGGTTGTGTGGATCATCGCCTTGCCGACTCGGCCGTCTGCGCATCCGATGCCGATGTTCTTGTTCGAGCCGCCAAAACCGCCCTGGGTATGACCTTTGAAGTGCGTCAGGGCGACCAGCGAATTGTAGTTTTTCAGATTTTTACCCACTGACATTTCCTGGAACCACTTGCCACCCTTGACAGGCAGCATGGCAGTGCCCTCTTCGTCCAGGATATCAACGGGGCAGAAGGTCCAGCCGTTCACCTTGAGCGTCTCGCGATGCTTTTCGGTGGTGTAGCGGTCTCCCTCGTAGTAGGTATTGGTCTCCACGATGGTGGCATCCTTCAGGTCCTTGGCCATGAGCGCTTTCACCCATTCGCGGGGCAGGATGTTGGGTCCGTTCTGCTCACCGGTGTGCAGCTTTACGGCCACCTTGCCCTCGATGTTCTGATTCACTTTCTCGTAAGCCGCAATCAGTCCCTCGGCGCTGAGGTTGCGGGTAAAATAAACGACAGCCTCTTCGCCCGTACGTTCGTCATAGTTCACATACCTGCGGCCATCGGTATTGCTCGCAGGATCGTTTTCATTCGCGCCGGGCTGTGCCTTCTTCGAATTGCAGCCGGCCATCATTCCTCCACAAAGGCCGAGCATAAATGCTCTTCTAATCAACTTGTTCATAATTTTTTAATTTTCTATTATTATAGTTCCTATAGCCGCTATAGCTACTATAGTCAATATTGTCAACATAGCCGCTATAGCAAAAGAAATCTCTCATACCAGCAACTCCTGCGGCACACAGTTGGCCATGGCCTCGTAGGCCTTCTCGCTTGGATGCAGATGGTCGCCCGAATCGAAACCAGGAGCGAATGCCACAGGATGCTCCGGATCCCTCACGGCCAACTCGAAATCGATGCAGCCGTCGAAGTCAGGGGCGGTGCGCAGCCATTCGTTGAACTCCCGACGTATCTGGTCGCGGAACTCAGCATAGGTCCTCCAGTTCCAGATGGGCAGCAGTGTCCCGCTCCATACGCGGAGTCCCAGATGACGCGCGTGTTCGATGTAGAACTTCCGCATGCCCTCGATGAGGTCCTCGGTGGTAGGCATATCGCTCATGGGGCGGAATGGATTGACATCCACACCCACAGGATGGATAATGTCGTTGATGCCATGCTGAATGATTACATCACGCGCACCAGCCACATTCATCTCGATGGGGAAACGTGTCTCGCCCTTCAATCCGTAGGCCTGGTAGGTAATGCAGTTGTATTGACGCAGGATACGCGTTCCGCTCACCGCACGTCGGATGATCGACACATCATGCAGGCCGTTGTTCCAAGCTCGGTTGGCCAAGTGGTCGGGCCAGCTCTGCGCCGTAATGGAATCGCCGTAGCACACCAGGGCATGGTTCTTCTCTTCGGTCAAGATGTCGATGGTATTGAGGAAATAGAACCAGTTGGTGTTGCGTGTCAGGTCGAGAGGCAGCACCTTGGCATCCGCATAGTCTCCATACGAGAACTTTCCCTTCGACAAAGGGCCGGTCACCAGCGTACCCGCATTCATCTGGGTATATTCGCCCAGATACAAGCTTACCTCAATGGTGTCGCCCGCGTTGATGTCGAAGGCAATCTCATCGCTCTCCACCTCCTTGCCCGGCGCGATGCGCACACGACGATCCCCGCCAAAGGTGACGGCCACAGGACGATAATGCTCCACCACTTTCGCGACGCGTACCTTGGTGAGTGTCACCTCCTCCCTACCCGTAAGGTTCGAGAATCGGAATCGCAGCTTGCTGCCGCTGAAGCACATTCGAATAGGGTATCTCAGCGTGATATCCCGTGCATACACCGACATCTTGCGGTCAGAAATCGACGTGGCGTTTCCCCAGCATGCCACCCATTTGGTATATTTGTTTTCCTGTTCCTCCATAGATTCTATTTTTCGGTGCAAAGTTAACACAAATCTTCCCAATCTCCAAGAATCTGCCCCATTTTTTTCATTTTCCCGCTCATTTTTCTCATTCTGCATCGACAACGTTGTCAAAATCATCAGCTAATCAACAAAACCGATTATCTTTGCACCGCAAATGCAAGTCAAATGGCCTTTTTTCCGCATTTCGAGGTCATTCCTGCATTTTCAAGGTTGATTTTACCAAAAAAAGCGTCGAAAATGTCCAAGATATCGCAAAAAATCCTATATTTGCACCGATAACAGGCAAAAACACTGAAGAGTCTATGCCAAAAACAGAACAATTATGAAGATACCTACATTTCCCGTGATTCGATTGCTCGCCCTCACGATGCTCCTGTCCTGTGTCTCTTCCCTTTGGGCACAAAGGGAACGCAACTACATCTACATCCTGGATTGTTCGAGATCTATGGTGACAGAGTACCACATCTGGGACCCGACGCTCGACTATCTGGAGAAGGACATTGCCCGTCTGTCCGACCAGACGATGGTGACTATCGTCCCCTTCCAGGGCACCGTTTACGACAAGTCCGTAATCCACGAGCTTAAGAAGGAGTTCGACTGGTCGAAGTTCAAGAAGGAGGTGTATAAATACCCCGAGACGCTTACCGGCACCAACATCTGCCAGGCCTGGGACCGTGCCCTCAACTACATCGACCCCAACAAGGACAACTACATCTACCTTCTGACCGATGGCAAGGACAACAAGAATCCCAGTCCCGACGGCACTGAGAACGTTTGCAAGCGCATCCGCCAATGGTGCGAACGTGCAGGCAATTCGCAAGGCTACTACGTGGCCCTTTCGGACGAAGCTATCGACGACCGCATCCGTTCGGCTGTCGAACAATGTCCCAGATTCAAGGCCGTCAATGGCATCCAGAACCCGTTCGGAAGCTTCGGAAAGACCGAAATGAACTACAATACGCTCGACCCGCGCGATGCTGTCCTTCCCTTCTCGGCTGAAGGGACATTCAAGGCTGTAGCCCATTCCTCCGACCCGTCGATTGATGCAATTCTTGTCGGTGGGGAAATCCGGAATGGCCGTGCCACCTTCCATTTCACTCCCAAGTCCGACATTGCCCAAATGCCCGAAACCTTCACCGTGCCCATCCGGGTGACCAGCGAGCAGATTGACATCCTCAATCCCGAGCTTACCCTGTCTGTCAAAAATATTCCCGAGCGTTCGCTACAACTTCCCACCGAAGAAATTGACTTCGGCAAGGCAGACTGGTACGACAGCTTCTGGTGGAGTGACGCCAAGGCACAGGACACCCTTACAATCGACCTCAATCCAAAGTTCAACGAATCGGCCAGCAAGATGGGAGCCCAAGTTCGGCTGCAGTTCTCCGAAACCACGACTGACAAGGACAAGCCTTTGGGTCAGCAATGCCAGCTGCTCTTCAATGGTGAGCCATCCGACGGCAACCTCGACATCGATCCGGGCAAGCCTGCCGTCTTGAGCATCATCCCCAACACCGACGGTCATGAAGGCAAGCATTATTATCAGATTTTCGCCCTCGGCGACTCGCGTCGCAACCTTGAGAACATCAACGGCGAAACAGTTTCGGACTACCTGCTCACCCTGCGCTCGAGCTATGACATCGACATGAATCCGCTCAAGTGGGCCGTCATCCTCATCGCCATCATCCTTCTGTCGCTCCTCATCCTCTGGTTCCTCATCCTACGTCCGCTGATCTATCCAACCATCCGACTCAGCAGCATCCAGATGGAGTGCCAGCCCATCTACAAGACGCCGCGCATCAAGGGCTGTCGCCGTGTGGTATTCACCAATCGACGCCAGCAGCAGGGATTGTTAAGCCGCATCTTCACAGGCGAGGTGAAGTACATCACCGAAGAATTCTGGGACAAGGAATGGTCGCTCGTCCCTGGCTCCAAGAAGACACGTGTCCGTGCACTCGGCACTTCTGGCTACACGATGAATCCCCCCGGCAACACCATCGAGGCTCTGACGCCCATCGAGATGAAGAGTCTTGCCACAGGCAAAAAGATCAAGATTACCCTCAAGAAATAAACCTTCGTTTCGCTATTTGCCAAACGACATATTTACAAATGACACTTTAAAATATAATATATACAATCTCAATCAGACATACTATGGCAACTAAAATCAAACGCAGCCTTTACATTGGCTTAGGAGGAACCGGCATGAATGCATTGCTCAATGCCAAGAAACTGTTTATCGAAACCTACGGCGAACTGCCACCCATGATCGGCTTCCTGGGTGTCGATACCGACGGTGGAGCATTCACGAAAGAAATCGATTCGAAGATGGGCAAGGTACGCCTGGAACCCTACGAGCAGGTTTCCCTGCAGGTTCAGGATCCACGTTCGTTCTACGAAGTGAACCGCAACCATTTCAGCTGGCTTTCCGAAAAGAACATCTTTGCACTCCAGTCCATGATGCTCGGTGCCGGACAAGTGCGTTCCAATGGACGTTTTGCCATCGCTTACAACTACCAGAAGATGCAGACACAGGTCAAGAACGTCCTCGACCGCATCGCCGATGCACAAATCTCCAACAATCCGCGCTACGAGCTCGCAGCCAGCAATGTCGAGATACACATGATCTTCTCGGTATGCGGTGGCACAGGCTGCGGCACGTTCATCGATGCTGCCTATATGTTGCGCGGCCTGGCACCTAACCGCAAGCTGACAGGTTATGCCGTATTGCCCGACGTCTTCGAGAGCATGGGCAACGGCAATGCCTCCATGGCTCGCGTAAAGCCCAATGCCTACGGTGCCATCCTCGACCTCGACTGGCTCATGCACCTCCAGATGGACAGCAAGCCCGTGACGTTCGACTACATCTCGATGCCCGTACTCGAGACCAACCAGAACCCCTTCGATACCGTCTATTTCATCGACAACCGCAACTCCAATGGCGACATCTACAACCACGTCGATCAGCTCACCGACATGATTAGCCTCGCGCTGGTCACCTCGGCAGGCGAACTGTCGAGCGCTTCGGCATCTGTCAGCGACAATGTGCAGAAGATGATAGCTGCCGGCACAATGGACGTAGAAGGCAAGCGTGCCTGGTGTGCCGGCATGGGCGTCTGCGAGATTCTGTTCAAGGGGTCCGAACTCCGTTCACTCTACTCCTACAAGGCCGTCAAGCGCCTCATCGAACGTCTGTTCAACTCGTGTGCCGACAGCGATTCAATCGTCAATGGCTGGATTGATTCCGACACGGTCAAGATTCGCGAGAATGGCGGTAACGAACACGACGACGTGATTGACTTCCTGCTCGACATCAACCCGCCCTTCCAGCTCTCCGAGATTGACAACAAGGACAACGCCGACCCCGAAGTGCAGGACTATCTCAATGGCTCGGGCATGAAGGGACAGGAGCTCATCGACGGCAAGCTCCGTCAGCTCAAGGACCGCGTCTTCGAGGAACTCCGCAAGCTCCTGGTCAAGACCATCAACCAGGAGTGTGGCATCGGTGCAGCCGAAGCCGTGGTGCTCGGCATCCAGTCGCAGGTCAACATCTTCTTCGAGGAGATGAACAAGGAATACACGGAACTCAACGACCAGCAGCCTGCGCTCAAGTCGGCCCTCGATAACGCTATCCAGGACCTCAAGGACTACAGCGCCAAGTTCTTCAAGACCAAGTCCCGCCAGCAGGAATATGCCGACGACGTCCTGAGCTGTACGGCCAACCTCGCCCGCAACAAGCGCGACCTTCTGCGCCATTCGTTCGCCATCTCGTTCTTCACCAGCCTCCAGAACGAACTGGTTGATCAGTACACCAAGATCCAGAACATCAAGCGCCTGCTTTCCAACGTCAGCGACGAATGCACCAACGCCATCTCGCGCATCGTCAATCAGGTCAACCGCGAGACACAGATCTTCCAGATCGACCTCGCCAAGGAATTTGTAGCCGACGTGACGGTCTCCGACAACGATCTGCTCATCACCGACCTGCTCAAGGAGTTCGAGGGCGACAAGCTCTATGGCCTCGACACCATGCGCAGCGAAGACGTGCTCCACAAGCTCACCGACTTTGCTTCCCGCCTCAAGGCTGCTTCCGTCTGGGAAGGCATGACCATCGACAACGTGCTCGACAAGATGAGCCCCGAGAGCTTCGAATACGTCGTGCGCACGGCCATCAACAAGTCCAAGCCGCTCATCCAGTACGACGACCGCGGACACCGCCCGATGGTGGCTCCTACCGACTCCTACTACATCGGCGTGCCCGACAAGCTCAACTCGCGTCTCTTCAAGGACAACTACTTCAAGAAGAAGATCGAGAATCCCGTTGCCACCGTCGATTTTGCTAACCTCGGCACCAACGACCGCGTGATCATCTATCGTCAGTTCGGCGTATTCCCCGCCTTCCACATCGCCACGTTGCAGAGCTACAAGCCGAAATACGACCGTTCGACCGTCAGTTGCCACCTCGACCAGAACTTCCTCAACCGCATGCTGCGCGAAGACTACCGCATCGAACCTACCCCGAAGGTCGATGATTCGCTGGGTCTCTGGATCCAGGGCCTCATCTTCGGCCTCATCAAGAACGAAGACGGCCATTACCAGTACCAGAACACCGAGGAGGGCGACCCGCTCTTCGACTATTGGGTGGAGCTTAGCGAGTACCGCGACGAGGCCTTCCAGGAGTTCAAGCGCCATATCGAAACCGTACACGACGAATACGAGGCCGTCATCGATGGAATCGGCAAGAAGAACGGCAGCGAATACATGGACAAGCTCCTGCAGGATGTCAAGGAGAACTACTACGAAAAGTATTCCCAGATCAACCTGGACAAGAAGCAAATCACGGCCAAGGGCTTTGAAACCATCCGCCAGTTAATCACCGAAGAAATCAGTTTTGTCAAAAAGGAACTCTGATGAACAGCAAAATGCGACATACGGCACATCTGCTTGTCGGAAGGGAGCTCACCGAGGCGGCTCCCTTCCTGAAGCAGTACACCCTGATGTACGGTGCCGGTGACGCCTGCGACTACTTGCAGATCTTCTCGTGCGACAAGGACAGCGAGGGAGGCTTCCGGATTCAGGACTATGTCCAGAAGCCCATCCAGGAGGAGACCACCTTCTCCTCGGGCATCAGCTACCGCTACCACGTGGAGTCCGGCCAAAGCCAGACGCTTGCCAACGCCGCACAGCTGCAACGATACTTCGTCGAACTCTTCAATCGCACCGTCACCATCGACAACCCAGGCGAGACCGGAAAGCTCAACCTCTGCCTCTACCTGCCGCTCTATGACGAGAGCTGCTGGAGCATGGCTCTTCAGCTCATCGCTGCCATCCGCAAGTCGGGCAAACCCTATCTTATCGACGTGATGGGGCTGCCTGGCGTTCTGGCTCCGCTCCTCGTCACCGACGAGGCTGCCAAGGCTCAGATTCCCGACCAGATGGAGCACTACAATGACATCTGTCGCAAGGTGGCACGCGAAGTCATCGCCCATGCCGAGGTTCATCGCCTGCTGCTCTTCGAGGACTCCAATACGCAGGGACTCGCCCTTAACCTCGACCGCGAGGGACTATTGCGCATCTTAGGAGAGTTTGCCCTGCTTGCCGTCGAACATTATCCGGCCATCTTCCCCGCCAATCAGTTCGGGCAGGAGATTGATGTGACCACCTTCGGTATCTCGATGCTCGCTTTCGACAAGATCTACTTTGTCGATTACCTGCTCCACAATGCCTATCTCGAGATTCTGGGCCGCGAACGCGTCGATGAAACGAAGGTCAACGTCAACGAAGCCTCCGACACGGCCCTGCGTCTGCTCAGCCGGCACATCGGTCTCTACAAGGAATTCGAGCACGACCGCGTGGATCCCAAGATTGCCGAGGCCAATGCCCGTGGTGCCCTTTCGCTCAGTGAGACACAGCAACTCGAAAAGGAACTTCAGCAACGCATCGATGCAGCCATCATCGACATGCAGTCGTTCATCGGCGACGAGCGCCTTTCCCTCCCCCACAAGCAGGCCATCATGGCACAGCTGCTCGGCGAGGACGATGCCCTTCTGCAGGGTATCCAGTACCACAAAGAGCAACCCACCCTCGACGATTGCGATGCCGAGACCATCAACCTCTTCATCGCCGAGGACAACAAGCAGGTCCGCATCGAGGAAGCCACAGCCGACCAGCCTCGCCGCGTACATCGCGGCGTGCTGACCACCCCGACCGACAGCAACGAGCACATCTATCTCCCCCTCGACGAGATGAAGTTGCTTCGTGCTCAAATTCGCCAGCGCACCGCCTTCATCCGCAAGAAACAAGAGGAGCTCGACCAGATCAAGGTGCAGGTCAAGACCGTCGAGGACTCGCAGAAGCGACTTTCCGATGGGGGATTCAACTTCGAAGGGCAGATCTTCCGCCTCATGCCAACCGACAACGAGGTGCATCTCTTCGAGGAGACGTATGTCCACAAGCAGACCAACGAGCGAAGCGTCGATCTGCGTTCCGACTTCACCACGCCCAAGAACCAGGGAGAACTGGGCACCTGCACAGCTTTCGCCATGGTTTCCATCTTCGAATACATCATGAAGAAGGCCAACCCCTCCAACCCTGACCTCAGCGAGATGTTTGTCTTCTACAATGCTGTCAAGAAAAAGAGCTTGAATTGGGAGGAGAAGCTCAAGGAAGGTACTTCCTTCTTCGATGCATTCAGCGCCATGTCGTCCCTGGGTGTCTGCACCGAGGACCTGTGCCCCTACGGCAAGAATCTGATCGAACCCTCTCCCGAGGCTTACGAGGATGGCAAGTCTCGTCTGGTCAAGACGGTCAAGAACGTAAATGTCTCCCACGAGGATTTCACTTCGGCCATATCCGAAGGCTACCCCATCGCCATTTCGCTCCGCATCTTCGACTCGTTCCAGGCCGATGGAAACGGATTCATCTACCGTCCCACCGACGAACAGATCAAGAACCACGACGACGGCAACCACGCCATGGTAATCTGCGGATTCAGCGAAGACGAAAAGGTCTATATCGTGCGCAACTCGTGGGGCACGAGCTTTGGCGACAAGGGCTACTGCTACATCCCCTTCTCCTATATCGACGATCCTGCGCTTTGCAATCAGGCCTGCATCATCACCGACGTGGATGTAACCGAGCAGGTCAAGGTGTCGGGCATCGACAAGCGGAAGACCGTATCGTTCAACCTGACCGACGACAACATCCGCTCTTCTATCCTCCACATCCTCATCGATTCGGAGAACCGACTGCTTATGCAGGATAATGCTCGCTACACCTCGCTCCGCTTCTCCTACGAGCAGTTGCTCCAGACCCTCTCCAATCCGTCGAAGCGCGACCTGATCTTCCAGCAGTCCGTCGCTCGACTCGAAAGCGAAATAGCCACACAGAAGGAAGCCTATCAGACCTTTGTTTCCGAAACTCGCCCCAATGAGTTGAAGGAGTTCAAGCGCGTCCGTCGCAAATGGCTCTTCTGGGGAGCCTTCGCCATCCTGATCTTCCTGCTCGACGTTTGGCTCATGTTCTACCTCAATTGGACCAAGGCTGCAACCATCACCTCGGTCATCACCGGCATACTCATCCTCCTCTACATCCTGGGAGTCTGGTATGGGCAGCATCTGCTGAACAAGCTCAAGGAGGAACTCGACGATAAAGCCGCAGCCATCAAGTCCAGGATTGCTCATGCCGAGCAGGAAAAAGCCGAGAAGCACCTGCGCCTGCATCTGGCCGGCATGGTCGTATCGAGTCTCACGGATATCAAGATCAAGCTCATCAACAAGTATCACGCGCTCGCCGATTACGTCTCCGACCTCGGCAAGTGGAGCCAGGAGGAACAACAGACGCTCAAGCAGATGACCGTTCCTTCGCGCACGCCCTGCATCCAGTTGCTCAACAATGCCGTGCTCGATGCCTATTTCGACAAGCACAAGCTGGACATTACAGGCGGCCTCCACCTCTACGACCTCGTCGATAACTACAAGATGTCGCAAGACGACATCCTGAAGTTCAAGATACAGATACGCGACAAGGTCATCGACCAACTGCGCAACGAATACCGCGACTTCTCGCTGGTCGAATACCTCACCGACAAGACGCATTATCCGTATCTCAGCGATAAAGCCAGCGACATTGCCAAGCTCATGCCCCTGCTCGACAAGCGAAGCGACTGCTTCCTGCACATTGTCCAGACGGGAGTAACCCTCGATGAAACGCTGGAGAAGTCGGTCTTCATTCACACGGATTCACAGGCCGACCGAAATGTATGGCGCGAAACTTATCAGCGCTACTTCAACACCCGTCCTGCCGATCTGGACCTCGACTCCCGCTATAAGCTCATCGAGCTGCAGATCCAGAACCTCAAGCTCGACCAGGTCGCCATCCTCAACTGACATTGTCCCTGTGCGGCTAACACAGTTATCCCGAATTATCGGATTTCAGAAGTATTCTTCATTCGATAATTCGGGATTTTAATATACCCACAATTCTTAAATTCGCAAATTCGTGATAAAAGTCCCCCTATGCAGGGGGATTTAGAGGGTCTTTTAGAAGAACTTGACCACCTCGTCGAGCGGACGGTGCTCGGGCTGGTTGGGTTCCTGGTCACGATAGCCGAGCGAGATGACGGCCATCACGGTCTCTTCCGAAGGGATATTGAAGATTGTGCGCAGCGCCTCGCTGTCGCGCATACCCATGATGAGGGTGTCGAAGCCCATGGCGCGGGCCTTGAGGATGAGGTAGCAGTTGCTCAAGCCATTGTCGTAGGCACCCCAGCCGTCGCCAATCTCGTTGGTGGCCTCACCACGGAAGAAGCCCGACTTGCCACGCTCGTACGTTGAAACAATAAGTACGGGGGCACCTGCCACACGCTCCTTGTTCCCATAGATAGCATTCTGGGCAGCCTCCAGCTTCTCAGGGCTGATGGCTACATAATACTTCGTAGGCTGCTGATTGGCCCAAGAGGGAGCCTCCTGCACGGCAGCAAGAAGTTCGCGCACCTCTTCCTTGCTGATGGTCTTGGTGGCATCATAGCTGCGGATGCTCCTGCGGGTCATAAGCACTTCGTCGAAGTTCGGACCAGCCGAAGGTGCAGGTGTAGCCTGCTTGTCACAACATGCTGTCAAACTGAGCAGCATTACTACTGCACTGATAAATAGACTCTTTTTCATCATAAGCATAATTTGAATTTAGAAAATATAATTGTTATTTGTTTTTAATTACCAAATTGTTATTTGTTAATTGTTAATTGTTATTTAATTATTGTTATTTGATCACAGTTACCACGACCCGTCGATAACACGTCAAGGCAGGAGTGCCCTTGTCGGTCACCTTGAGGATGAAGTGGAGTGTCTCGGTTCTTTCGACCTTGGGAGCCTGTACTTTCACATGGCAGATGTTGGGAGAACCCAGGATGGCAACCGGCTGTTTCCAGCTGCTCGCTTCGGGATAGTTGAACCAAAGATAACTCAGGTTGTCGCCATCGGGGTCACTCGAACCTGTAGCGTCGAGCGTGAACACATCGCCACTCTTCACTGTCAGATTCGGTATTTCGCGCGGTTCGCGATTGTCAATGCCATAGCCGGGCACCTCAGTCATTATTCGAACCGCAGCCACAGGAGCATGGTTTGCTTCCGAATAGTCCTTGGTACACCAATCCATTCGTGCAGCAAATTCGTTCTGCACTTCGCTGCGCCAACGCCATACGGTTGCTTGGGGCGTGCAGTAGGCAATAGTGTCGCTTCTCAAGGCACAGCCATATTCATTGAATAAATAAGGTGTAACCCGATCGTCGGCATTTGTCCAGATAGGACGCGTCTCCTCCTCGATAGGCACGCTTCCGTTGAACCCCGTGAGGTCGCAATCTTCGCGACGAGGGATGTACAGTTCGTAGCGTCCTCCCCAGCCGCCCCAGTCGGGATGCTCCGGATCGTTCAGTCCGTTGGGAATCAGGTTGAGCCACGATGGCGTATCACCCTCCATGCCATAGGCCACATCGGGATAGCAGGCACCAAGCGGGCCATGTCCCTGCTGGATGTTTTCAGCAATCCAGCGGTTCGAAACCTTCTCGTTGTCGGCACCCTCCGCTACCTGCATCATGCCCGTCCACGTGGCATGGCCATAGCCGCCCGGACTGACGATATAGAAGAGCGAAGGGAATTCGCGGCGCATCCAGTTGCCCGTGTCGTCCTGGTCGGAGATGGTATAGACACGCAGTTTGCCGACAAGCCTTTCCAGGTCGGCCTTCGACTGCGTGGCTCTCAGCTGGTAGAGTGCCTGTGCCAGCACGTTGGCTCCACCCCAGGCACAAACCCACAAGGGACGTTCGTCATCGGCACGCATCAGCTCCTTGACAATCCAATCCGAGCCTTCGGAATTCTTGTCCTTCCCTACCCCGTTCATGCCATAATAGGTGGAACCGCGCTTCACAAGGGCATGCAGGCTTTCTGCCTCGGGATAGCCGCCCTCGTGCTTCAACAGGTTCGAACGCACTTGTCCGTATGCATCAATCACACGATGGATGGATTCCGGTGCAATGCGATTCCGCAGGTGGGTCGAAGTGGTTGCAATCAGACCGCGCACATCAATCTGGTTCGTATAGAGCATCAACCGGACGAGTGATTCGGTGTCATCCGGCTCGTTCTCCACATCGGTAAGGATAATCACCCTATGCCTGGGCTTGTCGCACGTGTCATTGGCAAGCGCCCTCGTGCTTCCGCCCAGCCAGAAGAAGCCAGCGAGAGCCATCAAGAATAATATGGATTTCTTCATCTTATTTGTTTTTGGTGTTGCATCAAGATATCAGCAACTCTTTGAAACCGCGCCGCAAAGATACGAAGAATCCACGAAACCACAAAATTTCTCCTCAAGATTTCTCACCCCGTTTTCCCCGATGTATCAAACTTCGACGATTTCGTTACAATCCATCGCACGCTTTCCATTCCTATTCTCTTATTTCAACCTTTCCATTCCATCGAAAATAGAGTCATTTTTACAAAAAACGGTCAGATTATTTGGATATTGCACGAAAATGCACTATCTTTGTCACCGAAAATCATTCTCAAACCATCAACATAAACGAAATGAAAAAATATCTGTTACTCTGCATGGCAGCGCTGTTGGCTATAGCCTGCAACAAGAAGTCGGAGACTCCCGGTCTGGTCCGCGTGACCGGAGGCACGATTCAAGGTGTGGTCGAAGAAGACATGACCATCTTCAAGGGTATTCCCTTTGCAGCTCCTCCGGTGGGCGAATTGCGTTGGAAGGCTCCGCAGCCCGTTGTACCCTGGGACAGTGTGCGACAGGCCGACCAGTTCGGTCCCAGCCCGATGACCAGTTGGGGTGGCCAGAACGATGCCAGTGAAGATTGCCTTTATCTGAACGTCTGGACCCCAGCCAAATCACCAGACGAGAAGCTGCCCGTGATGGTCTGGATCTATGGCGGCGGTTTTGCCATGGGCACCTCCTCGTTCTACGATGGTGCCCCGATAGCCCGCGAGGGCGTTGTGCTCGTCACCATCAACTATCGTGTAGGCCGATTGGGCTTCTTCGCCCATCCTGCTTTGAGTGCCGAGAATCCCGAACACGTGTCGGGCAACTATGGCATCCTCGACCAGATTGCCGCGCTCCAATGGGTACAGGACAACATCGCCGCATTCGGTGGCGACCCGACCAAGGTGACCATCTTCGGCGAATCGGCGGGCGGCATCTCCGTCAGCATGCTGTGTGCTTCGCCACTGGCCAAGGGACTGTTCCGTGGTGCCATCTCACAAAGCGGCAGTTCGTTCGGTCCCATCCGCGAGAAGGCATATCCCGGCGAGAACATGAAGTCGCTGGCACAATCTGAGAAGGAAGGCGAGGAATACGCCAACTCCATGAACGCCCCGACTGCCGAAGCCCTGCGTGCGCTCGCCCCCTCCGACCTGAGCCGACAAACGGTTGTCACCGGTGGTGCATGGCCTATTGTCGATGGCTATGTGATTCCCGACGACCAGTACAAGATGTACGAGGCAGGCAACTACAACGACGTGGCACTGCTGATAGGCTATAACTCCGACGAGGGCGACAGCTTCGGATTCACCGAAGACCCCAAGCAGCACATTGCCTCCGTTCGCGAGCGTTACGAAGACTACGCCGACAAGCTGCTGGCCGTTTATCCGCTCGAAAAGGGCAAGGTAGGCAAAACGGCACGCGACCTCGGACGCGACTCGGCCTTTGGCTGGGGCACATGGAGCTGGGGAAGACTGCAGAACCAGACGGGGAAGCAGCCCGTCTATATGTACTATTTCGACCAGGACCCCATGTACCCTGAGGGAGATCGCCGCTACGGCCATCGCTCGCCCCATGGTCAGGATGTGGACTTTGTCTTCCAGAGTCTGCACCCCGGCAACAATCCAACCGACTCCGCTCTTGCCCAATACATACTCAAATACTGGACAAACTTCGCCAAATACGGCAATCCGAACGGCAAGGAAACCGACTCCAATCTGCCCGTCTGGCCTTTGTTCAAGAACGAGGATTCCCAGGTGATGGTGCTTACGGGCGAAGGACCTCATCCCGCTCCCGTAGCTTCCGAAGCTGCCATGAAGGTCCTCGACGAATACTTCGCCTGGAGAAGATCGCAGGAATAGAGGAGGCTTTTTCGTGATCATGTCCCCCAACGAATGTTGGGGGACATGATTCTATAATACCATGTCCTTCAACGTCCGTAGGCGGACATCCTCCCATCGTCGCATGTCCTTGTGCGAACGTTAAGGGACATGCTACCAGCTCCGCATGTCCTTCAGCGAACGTTGGGGGACATGGCCCCATCACCGCATGTCCTTGTGCGAACGGTGGGGGACATGCCAACATCTCCGAAAGTCCTTCAACGAACGATAGAGGACATGCCTCTATCATCGCATATCCTTGTGCGAACGTTGGGGGACATGCTGACATCGCTGCATGTCCTTGTGCGAACGTTAGCGGACATCTTCCCATCTCCGCATATCCTCCAACGAAGGTTAGCGGACATACAACAATCGCGGCATATCCTCCACGGTACCTTGGGGGACATGCCACGATCTGAAATAGGGTTTCAGTTTTTATTGCCAGGAATTATCGAATTAGAGAAGAGAAAGATGAAAAATGGATTTGCAATGATGAGGTGCTCTGATGAGCCCCTTGGCGTCTGTCTTAGACTCATCACCTGAAAGCGTGCTTTCCGCTGCTGATTCTAAGCCATCCACCACCCAATGGGGCTTACATCATTGCAAATCGAAAATCGTTCCACCAAAAATACTAAAAAATATTTGATCGTCCATACTGTTTATTCAATATTATTGCTATCGCAAGAAATCTTTGTGGAAATCTTAGGAGGAAATTTAAGCTGGTTGTAGTTCCCTGAAAAAACTTGACTGGAATTAGACTTTAACCCTACAAAGAGTTTACTACTTCTCGTCTTAACCCTGGTAGGACTTTACTTGTATGAGTTAACCCTGCTTT
>JAEEGJ010004535.1_pt1 | contig 46607 bp, 46 predicted proteins | sample 8958761 | NCBI WGS metagenome assembly JAEEGJ01 (sample SAMN16246546, study PRJNA631951) | gut metagenome | biome: gut microbiome; feature: rumen; material: RS-attached | host: Bos | place: Iran: Karaj | collected 2018-10
TATTGCGCTATAATGATAACATAGCTTGCTGTATCTGTCGGAAAGAGAGGTTTAATATGACAGACAAGATCACAGCATTATATTGTCGCCTGAGCCAGGACGATATGTTACAGGGTGAGAGCAACAGTATCACCAATCAGAAGGCTATCCTCAAGAAGTATGCTGATGATAATGGCTTTACAAATACAGTATACTACGTAGACGATGGTGTCAGCGGCACTACTTTTGAACGTGACGGTTTCAAGGCTATGATGGCAGATGTAGAAGCCGGAAAAGTCGGAACAGTCATTACTAAGGATTTGAGCCGCCTCGGTCGTGACTATCTCAAAACGGGTGAACTGATTGAAATGGTATTCCCCGATTATGACGTTCGCTACATTGCGATAAATGACGGCGTGGATACGTTCAAATCGGAAAATGAGCTGATGGCATTCAAGAACATTTTTAATGACTGGTATGCTCGTGATACAAGCAAGAAGATAAAAGCTGTTTTCAAGGCTAAGGGGCAGTCGGGAAAGCATCTATCCAATCCGATCTACGGCTACAAGCATTCGGAAACGGATAAGAACCTTTGGGTGATCGACGATGAAGCCGCCGAAGTTGTTCGCAAGATTTTTCATCTTTGCATTGACGGCTACGGTCCGGCGCAGATTGCTCGAATCTTAACGGAACAGGGAATTCCTACACCGACAGCTTATGCATTGTCGCAGGGCAGGGATAACGGTCATAAGAATGCTAACCTTAATCGTTGGGGTATGGAGACTATTTCGGGTATTCTCGAAAAGCCCGAATACGCAGGTCACACTGTGAATTTCCGTACTCATGTGAAGTCCTACAAAAACAAGAAACGTGTGGATAATCCGAAAGAGGATTGGCTGATCTTCGAGAATACCCATGAAGCAATTATCTCCCAGCAGGAGTTTGATCTGGTGCAGGAGCTTCGCAAGAACAAACGCCGTCCAACAATGCATGAGGAAGTCAACCCGTTTTCAGGTATCTGTTACTGTGCCGACTGCGGAAAGAAGCTGTATCTGTGCCGAGCGACAACCATGACCGTAGATCAAGAACATCTGAAATGTGGCACTTATGCAAAAGACAAGAACGGCTGTACTATTCACTTCATCAGGACGATCGTTCTGAAAGAGATCATACTCGGTGAGCTGAACAAGATGATTTCCTTTGTTAAGGAGAACGAGGGCGAGTTTGTACAGGCGGCTATGGATAATTCCGTTCAGAAGCAGTCCTCAGAGCTTGCCAAGTCCAGGAAAAAGCTGAAAGAATCCGAGAAGCGTATCGCTGAACTGGACAGACTGTTCACAAGGCTTTATGAAGATAATGTCTCGGGCAAAATCTCAGATGAGCGATTTGCCATGATGTCGGCAGGATATGAGGATGAGCAAAAAAACTCAGGGCGACCGTAGCAGAGCTGACCGCCTACATTGATACTGCCGAACAGAAGTCCGCCGATGTAAGTGCTTTCATTCAGGCAGTCCAAAAGTATGAACATATCACGGAGCTTACTCCTGAGATTATGCATGAGCTTATTGAGAAGATCGTTATTCATGCTCCTGACAAGAGCAGCGGGCATCGTACTCAGCAGATCGAGATTCACTATCGCTTCGATGTTGCCGTAACGACCGCCATTGCTGACAGTATGAACTACGACAAAAAGAGAAAGGCTGCGTAACCGCTTGGTTACGCAACCTTATCTTTAAAGAATCAAAACTTCTTTATTAGTACCCGTCTTTAAACAGGCAGGCTTTTCATTACTTCACAGTAAATTTCAGCATATTCCATGATCGCGGAGCAAGACTGACCTTGCCGCTTATTTCCTTCTGTACAGGCGAGACCGCATAAGGTTCATCTGCTGTGTTGCAGAGTTTCATATCATCGTTTGTAAGAACAGTATGTGATACGAGGCTGTATCTCTCAAATCCGTTGAGTTCGAGTTCACAGCTCTCATCAGACGAGCGATTTACCGCAAAAAGAGTAATACCGCTTCCGTTATCTACTGCAATGCTCTCAATATATGGCACATTGCTGTGATTTTTTGTATCATAGATACCGCATTCGCAAACAGTATGCAAAGTCTTTCCCCTTCCGTTAACCGAACAGTGGAGAAAAGGATAATAAATTGTCTGCACCCACGACCTGCCGCCGGTCTCGGTCATGATCGGTGCAATTACATTTACAAGCTGTGCGAGACAGGCGATCTTTACCCTGTCACAATGCCTGAGAAGCGTGATAAGCAGACAGCCTACAACAAGCGCGTCCTCAACATTGTAGATATCCTCTAAAAGCGGCGGTGCAACCTGCCAGGGATCCATATGCTTATCCTGCTCATTGCTGTGGAACCAGATGTTCCACTCGTCAAAGGAAAGCATAAGCTCCTTATCTGACTTCTTCTCCGCTTTTATATCATCACATATCTGCGCAGTATCTATGATAAACTGCTCCATATCCATTGACGACGCAAGGAAATCTGCGGTGTCGTTGTCCGGATTACCGTAATAGCTGTGCATGGAAACATAGTCAACATGATCGTAACACTCACGAAGTACAGTTCGTTCCCATTCGCCAAAGGTAGCCATATTCGGACCTGAGCTTCCGCAGGCAACAAGCTCGATCGTCGGGTCAGTCAGCTTCATCAGCTTGGCTGTCTCACAGGCGAGACGGGCATATTCCTGTGCGGTTTTATGGCATATCTGCCATTCTCCGTCCATTTCGTTGCCAAGACACCACACCTTTATTCCGAATGGTTTGTCAAAGCCGTTCTTTCGGCGCAGATCAGCATAATATGTATCGGTTTCAAGATTGCAGTATTCAACAAGGCTTCTTGCCTCATCAGCACCGCGTGTACCGAGATTCACCGTCATCATTATTTCAGCGTCCGCACGCTTTACCCATTCCTGAAACTCGTCAACACCAACTTCATTAGTCTCGATGCTGTTCCAGGCGAGATCAAGCTTTCGGGGACGCTTTGACCTGTCACCGGTCCCGTCCTCCCAGTTGTAGCCTGAAACGAAATTTCCGCCCGGATAGCGTATAACAGGCACCTTCAGCGTCTTTACAAGCTCCAGTACATCTTTTCGGAAGCCCATATCGTCAGCGCTTTCATGTGAAGGCTCATAGATACCGCCGTAGACCGCGCGACCGAGATGCTCAATAAAGGAGCCGTATATCCTCGGGTCAATATCGCCGATAATATCCGATTTATTTATAGTTATTTTTGCTTTCATAGGTTAAACTCCAGATAAAATTTATGAAATCAATATATCGCATCAGCTGTCAGATTTCATTGAGCTGTACTTCAAATACAGATCAATACCGAAAATATGACAGCGTATATTCAATCAGTTACCGGTATCAGCCCTTTACAGCGCCTGCAGTCAGACCGTCAACGATCTGGTTGGAGAATGCGCAATAAACTATTATAGTAGGTAAAAGCGCGATTATGATAGCCGCAAACATCTGCGGATAGTTGGTACCATGCGGTCCGACGAATTTTGACAGTGCTACCGGCAGCGTCTTCTTGGCTTCATCAGAGATGAATACCATAGCTACAAGAAGCTCATTCCAGTTGCCGATGAATGTCATAAGTCCGGTTACGCAAAGACCTGTCTTGCCGAGAGGCAGACATATCCTGTAAAAAATCTGGAAGATATTTGCGCCCTCAATACAGGCACATTCGATAAGTTCATTCGGAATACTCTTAAAGAAACCTGTCATAATGAATATCGTTATGGGAAGTGAGAATGTAAGATATGGAATTATAAGTCCTGTAAGGGTATCTGAAAGGTGTAAATGCGCAAATCTTGTGAACAGAGGGATAAGAACGCAGTGTACAGGTATCATCATACCAGTAAGGAAATAAGTCATGGCAAGCTTTGCACCCTTCCAGCGCATACGTACAATGCCGAATGCAGCCATTGAGCCGATTATCATGCTCAATACCAGAGCGACAGCGCAGACGATGAATGAGTTAAGCGTTGCTGTGCCAAGACGTCCTGCTTTCCATGCGAAAGCAAAGTTATCGAATGATATATGTTCAGGGAGAGCAAAAGGAGATGTCATTAATTCCCTTTTGGTCTTGAACGATACATTGAACAGCCAGAGCAGAGGTGCGATATATGTCACGGATATCAGTACAAGGAATGCATATATGACCACACGGATCAGTGAAAACTTCTTCTTGGAGTCAGAATCCAGTTCAGTTACTGCTAATTTTGAAGAACTCATTTTCTGTACCTCCTTACATTTCGTACTGTTCGGTCTTAACGACCTTATTGATAAACAGCGTCACTAACAGGCAGAGCACAAGCAGCACCACGCCTATCGCGCTTGCATATCCGTATTTGGAGAACTTGAAGCCCTGCTGATAGAGGTGGGTCGCAAGGACCTCTGTCCTGTGGTTAGGTCCGCCGCAGTCTGTCATGTTGAAAATAAGGTCGAAGAATTTCAGTGAGCCTATCGCATTCAGAGACATAGCTGTTGCTACCATCGGTTTTATCAGAGGAAGCGTTATGTATCTGAAAGTCTTTGCCTTTGTACAGCCGTCGATATAGCTCGCCTCCATGAGAGACTTGTTTATACCCGATATCTGTGCCATGTATAGCATCATTGACTGACCTACATACTGCCAGAGAGCAACAAAAGCTATTACCCACATAGGAAGGATGATAGTGCCCCTGGTATCCATCAGCCAGAGAGGAGGTTCCTTGACTCCCATTTTTTCAAGGAGCTGGTTGATACCGAGCTTCGGGTTGAATATGAACATCCACATCAGTCCGAGAGCTGCCGAAGAAAGTACGCAGGGAAGATATATTATGTTCTTGAAGGTATTTCGTCCTGCTTTTATGTTTGTCAGAAGAGCTGCGTAGAGAAGACCTACGATAAGCTGTGACACGCAGGAGAAAACAAGGAAGAACATTGAGTTCTTGATAGCAATGCCGAACGTCTTATCGGAAAGAAGAGCCTTGTAGTTGTCAAGTCCGATGTAAACGGGGGCGGTATAGCCTTTATAATCACAGAATGAATAATACACCGACTGAACGATCGGTATAAAAAGCACCAGTGTGAACAAAAGGAATGCAGGAAGCATGAAAACAAGTATTGCTTTCTTGTTCCTAAGCATTTTGTCCATGCTGGACCAACTCCTTTCAGAAGATCGATATGTTAAAAAAGGGTTAAAAACAATATAGGGGCGTATGATACGCCTCTATATTGCTTTTCATAATTAAGCAGAAATTACTTTCTGCAGTTAGCCTTGTAGAATTCCTCCATGTCCTTTGCAGCGTCTGCAGGCTTCATGTCGCCGAGGAATACAGCAACCATTGTATCGTCGAAGTGAGCACCTGTCTCAGTTGTAGGCATTGATTCATTGTAGAAACCGAATGTTCCCTTTGCCTTGCCGAATACATCCATAACGTATGAGAGCTGCTTGGGAGCTACTTCCGGATCATACTTAACCTTTGTTACAGGGATCTTACCGCCTTTTTCTGCTGTGTACTTCTGAGCTGTATCATCAGTGAAGTACTTGATGAGAGCTGCTGAAGCCTCAGGATACTTTGTAGATGAGCTCATGCAGAGTGAATCGGACTTAGCGATGATTCTTTCAACGCCGGGGAACTGGAATACGCCGCACTTTGACTCAAAGTCTGCGTTAGCACCGTTCATCTGAGCGATTACCCATGAACCCTGAATAAGAATAGCTGCCTCTTCGTTGTAGAAGTTAGCTGTAGCAACGTCGTTTGTATCGCCGGCTGCTGATCTCTGGAAGTACTTGGAGAACTGGATAAGCTTGTTGCATACGTTCTCAAGCTTGCCGTCTTCCCATGAAGCGGAACCGTCAGCGAGCTTAGGAAGGTCAACGCCCTCAGCCTCACAGAGATAACCTGCTACCATTGAGAGACACCATGCAGTACCTGCGGAAATAGTTACAGGAGTATAGCCTGCATTCTCAAGCTTTTCACAGGCATCGATCATTTCGTCCCAGTTGGTAGGAACAGAAGCGCCCGCATCCTTAAACATCTCTGTGTTGTAGAAGCAGCAGGCAGCTGCGGTATTCAGCGGAACAGCATATATCTTGCCATCGTATGTCTGCTGTGTAAATACAGCGTCGCTTGTGAATGTTTCCTTCCAGCCGTCCTTGTTGAGATATTCATCAAGAGGAGCTGCGATGCCGGGCGCAACATAGTCTGTGAGCTGCGGTCCGGGGCTTACGATGAATACGTCAGGTGTTTCATTTGCTGCAACAAGAGCATTGAGCTTATTGTAATACTCCTCAAGGGATGTAGTAATAGGTGTTACATGATACTTGCCCTTATAATCGTTATTGAATCTCTCGATAGTCTCCTTGTAGCCAAGCGAGATAAGATCCTCAGTAGCATTGAGGTCATCCCAGAACATCCAGGTGATCTCCTGAACCTTTTCTGAACTGTTGTTTGTGGTCGCAGAACTATTGGATCCGCTGTTACTGCTTGATGAATCATCGGATCCGCTGGTACCGTTGCTGCAGCCTGCAAGTGTTGTAGCGAACATTGCTGCTGACATAAGTGTTGCTAAGAGTCTTATTTTTTTCATTACCATTACCTCCTGGTTAAGTACCGCACGAAACATACCTTTATAACTGACATATCCATATGCCGACCGGCAGGTTTTCACGGTTATCCCAAATTTGATATGGCACCTCTTCGGTGTCTTTGTAAATCTTACCATATTATTAACAAGTTGTCAATAAATATATGTAATAACGGCAAAAAATGATTAAAATCCCCTTGTTTTAATATATACATAGCAAAAAACGGTCAGATTTTTCCCTGTTCTGTATTGCAATTTGTACAGTTTAATGTTAGAATATTTTCAGTATGATAAAACACATTTTATGATAAAGGAGCTGACACAATGCTAAGGATAGCAAATACCAAAAACGGACAGGTGCGTGGTCTGCCAGCAGCGGACCCAAGGATAACCTCATTCAAGGGAATCCCCTTCGCCGCTCCGCCTGTGGGTGAGAACCGCTGGCGTGCTCCGCAGCCCGCCGGAAACTGGCAGGGTGTGCGAAACTGCTTCGAATTCGCACCGATATCCGTTCAGGATACCCCAGGCATAGGTGACGATGTATACTGCCGTGAATGGCACGTAGATCCCGATATTCCCATGAGCGAAGACTGTCTTTACCTTAATGTATGGACGAACGCAAAGTCCGCGGATGAGCGCAAGCCCGTGCTTGTATGGTTCTTCGGCGGCGGTTTTCAGTGGGGCTACACATCTGAAATGGAATTTGACGGCGAACGTCTCGCAAGGAGAGATATCGTTGTAGTAACTGTGAATTACCGCTTGGGTGCGCTGGGCTTTCTCTGCCACCCGCAGCTTACAAAGGAGCAGTCCGATGCTCCCTGTAATTTCGGCTGTCTCGACCAGCAGGCTGGTCTGAGATGGGTCCGCCGGAATATCGCAAACTTCGGCGGTGATCCTGATAATATAACCATAGCGGGTCAGTCCGCAGGCGGCGGCAGTGTAACGGCGCAGATGGCTTGCCATGACAACGAAGGTGATTTCAAAAGGGCTGTGGTAATGAGCGGTATGTTTGGCTCGCCTTATGAGGTAAATGAATTCTTCCTTGCTCAGAGTCCCGAACAGGCAGGCAAAAAGGGAGAAAGGCTTTTCGAGTATCTTGGTGTTAAAACTCTTGAAGAAGCAAGAAAGCTTGATGCCGATTATATCCGCAGCAAGTATTCCGAGCTTCGCAATAACGGAGAGATGTTCTTCACGATAGTGCAGGACGGGCACTTCTGCACAGAGGACCCCATGGAGGCTTTTAAGAATGGCACACGGCTCCGTGTACCGGTTATGGGCGGCAATACAGGTGACGAATTCATTGAATGCATCCATGCGGCAGATGACGATGAACTTGCAATAAAAGCAAAGAAGTATTTCGGAGTCAAGGCTGAAGAGTTCATGTCATTTCCTGAAGCCAGAGTCAGAACTGATTCCGGTTATTCGCCAGTTTCCTCCCCTGAGCTCGGCGTAAAGCAGGCTTTCCTCGGCGAGAGCAGGCAGAATGATCCCCAAAACTGCTACTATTACCGCTTCATTCCGGATATACCCGGCAGGGATTCACCTGGAACATTCCACTCTGTTGATCTATGGTTCTTCTTCGAGACGCTGGCAAAATGCAGCAGACCATTTGAGGGCAGACATTACGATCTTGCAAGACAGATGTGCGATTACTGGGCAAACTTCATCAGGACCGGAGACCCCAACGGCTATGATATCAACGGCAACAGGCTCCCGGAATGGAAGCCATATACCGATGCCGACCGAAATGAGATGCTGTTCACAAGTGAAGGTGCAAAGGCATCTGCTGAGCAGAACAGCTTCGTTAGATTTCTGCTCAGTGCAATAAAATAAGGAGGTTTTTTTATGAACAGGAAACAGGCATTCAATCCCTATCTTCCCAGCTGGGAATATATACCCGATGGCGAGCCGTATGTATTCGGCGACCGTGTATACGTCTACGGTTCTCACGACTTCTGGAACGGCTATGTATTCTGCATGGGTGACTACGTATGTTGGTCAGCACCCGTTGATGATCTGGGGAACTGGCGCTATGAGGGCGTTATTTATCCGAGAAACGCCGACCCAATGAACAAGGACGGCCATATGTGCCTTTACGCCCCCGACGTTACCATAGGTCCCGACGGAAGATACTATCTCTACTATGTTCTTGACAAGGTGGGAGTTATGTCCGTTGCGGTATGCGACGAGCCCGCAGGCAAGTATGAGTTCTACGGCTATGTTCACTATCCTGACGGCACACGTCTCGGAGAGAGAGAGGGAGATGAACCGCAGTTCGACCCCGGTATTATAACCGAGGGTGACAAGACCTATATGTACAGCGGATTCTGTCCCGAAGGCGACAAGTCCAGGACAGGTTCAAAGGTGGTCACACTTGATAAGGATATGCTGACTGTTATCACCGAGCCTCAGGTAATAGTGCCTGGAATCTGTTACAGCACAGGCACTCAGTTTGAGGGACACGCCTTCTTTGAGGCTTCGTCCATACGCAAAGTGAACGGTAAATACTATTTCATATACTCCTCAGAAGTCATGCATGAGCTCTGCTACGCTGTCAGTGATGATCCGCTCAAAGGATTCAGCTACGGCGGTGTGCTGGTCAGCAACACCGATCTGCATATTGATACCTACAAGCCGGCAGATATGCCCGCAAACCGCGGTGCCAACAACCACGGCAGCATAATTGAGATCAATGGTGAATGGTATATCTTCTATCACAGACATACCAACGGCACATGGTTCTCAAGACAGGGCTGCGCTGAAAAGCTCACCCTCAATGGCGACGGAAGCTTCGATCAGGCTGAGATTACTTCCTGCGGTCTCAACGGCGGTCCTCTTGTGGGCAAGGGCGAATACCCGGCTTATATCGCCTGCAATATCTTCGGCAGAAAACCTGAAATATATATCGGTGACCTCAATGCCCCGCGTATAGTTCAGGACGGCAAGGACGGAGACGAGGAGATCGGATATATAGCCAATATCAAAGAGGGTACCAATATCGGCTTCAAATTCTTTGACTGCAAGGGCATTACTAAGGTCAGCATTACGACCAGAGGCTACGGCGGCGGCGCTTTCGCCGTCAAGACCGCCTGGGACGGCGAAGAACTCGGTGAGATTGAGATCGAAAACAGTAACGTATGGAAAAAATCCACTGCCGATATCAGTATCCCCGACGGCGTTAACGCTATCTGGTTCACCTTCAAGGGCACCGGCAACCCAAGCCTCGGCTCATTCACTCTGGAGTGATAATATTTCCGCAGCTGCTGCACTTACACAGAATTATATATCCCTTACTGAGCAGATGTGCTTGAAAAATTTTCTTTCCCAATGCTTTGATTCCGTTTTTTAACGCTCCTTGACAGGGAATAAAAAAGATGTACCGTCTGAGGCGGTACATCTTATACTTTATTTGAGTATGTACTATATCCGCAAGCTTTTTTCATACAGTTAAGACTGTATTCAGCTGTGCGGAAAATATTACCATTACTTCAAGGACAGTAATGATTCACAGGACTTTTCTTATTGTTCATCAGAAATAAAATCGCTCATCTTCCATTCTCCGTTTTCCTTTATAAATACTACCGTTCCGTAACTTTTTGATCTGATAGTATTTACTTCAACATGGGTCGCATTGAACTGATTTTCATCTACAACTGATATTTCAAAGCCGCTTGGCTTAAATTCATATGTGGTTCCGGCGCCGTCCAATTCATAAATAACGCCATCCTTTTCCATGAAACGTATTTCACAACCGCTCATAAGCTGATCTTTATATTTGCCTGTAAACTGAGTATTGATAACATCTTTCAAAACATTCAGAGACGGCACCATCGAAAAATCAGTTACTTTGTAATACTCACTATCATCTTCTGTAAATGCAACTTCCTCGCTGTGAGGAACACCATGACAGAACGTATTGTTGAGATCATTAAATGAACCAAGTCTTTCAGCGGCTATCTCGCTATAAGTCATGCCAGCCCTGTCACGGGCAAGACGACTTGAATTTCCGTTTCCGAAACGAAGCTCATAAGGTGCAGATTCAAGATAATATCCGTCATGGCTTCCGAAAGAATCTCCTGAAAATGTCAGTATCTGGATCTTGGTTCCGCCAATCTCATCATAGCGATGCTTTACAGTTCCTGTTGTTACATTACCGTCAGGATCGGTATATTTATATGTTGCGTCTTCATATATAACTACGTCTCCGCACTCCTTGCCGTCTACGTAAACATAGCTGTTTTGCGGCACCTGATATCTCCACAAGCCAACAAATGGCTTTATGCTCTCATAATCAGTATTCTCTTCTGCAGAAGCCTCTTCGGCAGGCTGATTAGCGTCAGTAACCGTCTGTTCAGCTGATACTGAAGTGAGCTGAGTCTCTTTAGCAGTTGTTTCTTCCTTGTCTGAAATAACCGCTGAGTTTTCAAAACCGCTGCCCGACACACCGCTGCTAACAGTGTTTTTCTCTCCGCATCCAGCAATTCCCAACGACATCGCGGTTAAAACAGATAATATAATTGCCTTTTTCATAATAGCATCTCCTTTAGATTTTCATATCATTTTTTATGATCTGTTATAATATACGAAAGCTGCAGTAGCATTCAGACAAAAAACTGAAAATTAAAAAAATTTATTTTGACAGCAGCTTTTAGTTGTTCAATCCTCTCCGTGAAATGAATACGCCTCATTATCATTTTTCAATATTGACAAACATATATGCTTCTGATATTATAAATACAAGAAAATGTGTCTTATTCCTGATACAACACAAGTTCAGTTCGTGGTATTGATGTCAGTGAAACAGACTCTATCGGATGTGCCGGAATGAGCATAGGACTGCGGCGGAAAACTGTTGCTGTTGAACCGCACAGTAAAGAATGGGAAACATCTGCAAGTCAGACAATAAAACTGCTGAAGGAGCTTCTTGCAGACGCTGCTGCGGATATACAGCACATCGGGAGCACGGCTGTACGCGGTATCTGTGCAAAGCCTATTATAGACATAGCGGTTGGAGTTCCGGTGCTTGAAAACATACTGAAAATGAATGATGTGCTCGAAAAAAGCGGTTTCATTTTCCGTGGCCAGGACCTACCTGAACAGTATCTGTATGTATGCGGTGAATATGATTTCAGAACACACCATATCCACGCTGTGAAGTACGCTTCATAGGCATGGAACAATTATATTGATATGCGTGACTATCTGAACTGCCATGAGACTGACGCGAAAGCCTACTCTGAGTTGAAACAGTCACTTGCAGAACGCTTTCACAATGACAGGGAGACCTATATCGCAAAGAAAAGCGACTTTATCAATGATTTGCTCAGTAAGGCGAAGGTCTGGGGAGAGCTTGCTGACAGAACCATGTAAAAGCTCTCACCGCAATAATGTTCCAACAATGATGTAAAATCCCCTCATCACGCATGGGCATCTCTGCTCCGGCTGACGAGGGGATTCTTTTACAACATTATTATAATAACACTTCATCAAATACTCATTTCAGCTAATGAGCTCTTTTACTATTCCCGCTGAAAACAATACTATCATCAGTATATAGCATCCAAGTCGGAACCACGACAGATACTGTGGTATCTCCTTATTCATTCCTTTGGCTATTGCTCCCGATACGAGCATAATAAAAAGAACAGGTGATATCGTACTGGCAACAGCGAACACAGCTCCAAGTACAGCCGCAAAAGCAAAAGGAAGCGTCGCTGCATAACCTGTTATCAATATCATCGGTGCGCACGGTGATATTCCATAACCAAAACCCATACCTATCAGAGCTGCATGATTTGAACTGTCATCACTTATTTCTTCGGTATTATCCGTACCGCAGCCTTTACAGTTCCTGCAGCTGCTTCGTCCTGTTTTTTCTCTTATCCATGAAATAACGAACCATATCCCCATAGCCAGCATTACAGCGTCAACGACCAAGACCGCTTTTATTCCGAATATCCTGCCGCTGTCGTCTATAATACTGCTGCCTATCACTGATGCCGTGCAGCACAAGATAATCACTGCCGATATTTTTCCGAAAAAGAAATCAAGGAACGCCCTTACCGACTGTTTTACATTCTTTGTATGCGTAGTAAGGTATCCGTACAGCACAGCACTTATACCAGAGCCGCAGCACGTACCGCAGCCCATTCCAACAGACGCCGCTGTCGTCATGCTCTCAAGCAGTAATGAAATACCCATTGCATCAGCCTCTTTCGATTGCTATCAGTGCAGCTCCTATCGCACCGTTGAACTGAGGATACAAAGCAACATAAACATCTCTCATAAGCTCTTCCTCAAACGCTTTATGAAGTCCCGTATTCAGCGAACCTCCGCCTGTCATAAGGATATCTCCGTCCTTTTCGGATTTCTTCATCATTTTTACGATACGACGTGCCATTGAAATATGCATACCAGCAAGTATATCCCTGCGGTCATATTTTCTTGCCACAAGCGATATTACCTCAGACTGTGCAAAAACCACGCAGGTACTGTTTATATCACATGGATTTGTTGCCTCCAGCGAAAGAGGTCCTACGTTATCAATGGTAGTTTCCAGTATCTGTGCGATGACTTCCATGAATTTGCCTGTTCCAGCGGCACATTTATCATTCATGCTGAAATTCTTGACCGCGTATTTACTGTCAAGATAAATTATCTTTGAATCCTGACCGCCGATATCTATTATCATACCAGGACGGTAATCCTTGGGAGCGGTTATCCTGACTCCGTATGCATGAATGGTTATCTCGGAAATATCATCATCAGCAACCTCCAGAACCTTCCTGCTGTAGCCTGTAGCCATTAATAGCCTATATCCGAGGGAGGGATACCGTTATTGTTGCAAAGCTCACGGACAAGCTTACGTGCAGTGCCGTCATTGTCTATTCCGGTATTGCGCACCATAGTGTCAATTACCTGATTATTTCCGATAAGAGCGGCTTTCAGGTATGTGGAGCCGCCATCAAGTCCAATGTAATATTTTCCCATTGTTATTACTCCTTAAATGTCTCTGCGAACTTCCGTCCGCTTTTCAGGTGCCTGTCTCAGCTTGATGAGCTCGATAAACGCTTCTATTCGTATACGGAGCTGCTCGACGTCTTCATCATTATAGTCGCTTTCAAGGCGTATAACAGGGATATCAAGCTTTCCGAGCTCGTCCTCTATGCGCTTGTACTCAAAATCGTAAACAAGACATCCCCTCAGAACGTGATAGATAACACCCTGTATCTGATTATCCTTGATGAGCTGCTTCAGACGGTATATGCGCTGAGAGTTGTCTGAAAAAGTCGGACACGGACAAGGACGAAGTGAACGGTTTGCAAGTGCCCTCATCATTCCGTCAAAACTGTTATCAGTAATCACAGGAGGAGCCCAAATACCGCGTTCTCCCATACACGTCTCATCACCTGCCACTATACCGCCCATTTCTTCGATAAGAAGCGGTATCTTCAGATTCGGGAATACTATCGGTGAACCTGTCAGCATGATCCGCGGCAGATTTTTTGTTGTCACCTTCTCCCCCTTCATGGCGCGAAGGCTGAGAGACATATTTACATTTCTGAGCGCATCTGCCCATACCTCAGCAGGCATATAGGCTGCTGCGTTCATTATCGTCATTGCTTGAGTGCCTCTTATAAGATATGGCATATGCTTTTTGAGACGTATGAATTCCGAAAGCTCATACTGTGCCCGTCCGACCTTATAAAATGCAGCCGCAAGCTCTTCTATACGGCGCAGATACTTTGCAGAAGTCTGTGTCTCCTTGTTGATAAAGCGCTTATCCTGACGAGCTTTCCGCTCCTGATCTTTTGACATTGTAATCATGCTTTTATCCTCATCTGTCCTTAGGAACATAGCCGGACATTATACTCTTTCTTGAAGCCGTATAAAGCTTCTTTCCTGCAAATGTCAGTGAAAGTGCATTATCCTCTGGACAGCACTTAACACATTCTCCGCACATTATACAGTTTGCTTCGGTAACATCGGCTTTTCCTCTCTCTGTATAGATCGTTTTTATGCCCATAGGACAGGCTTCATAGCAGGCACCGCATTCGGTGCAGGCTGTGCAGTCCTTTTTTATGCGGAAAGGAGAGAGCCTGTGAAACAGTCCGACAAGATATCCAAGGGGACAGATATTGCAGAACAGCCTGCGCTTGAAGAAGCTGCCTATCAGTATCAGTATCATAAGGAATCCGCTGACATAAAGACTAACACCTATACCTGCCAGTATAGGCGAAACAGTGATCGCAGGACAGAAATTGCAGAAGTTCCCGCCTGCAAAACCGATACCGAAAAACAGAATTATCATAAACCATCTTACCGGTTTGAAAACTGAATACATTTTTCGTTGGTTGCTGCGCCTTTAGTCTTTGTTTTTTTCGTATCCTGTCCATAATATCCTGAACAAGTCCCATCGGACACAGGAAACCGCACATCACACGTCCGAGCAGTACAGTAAATAACAAAGTGCTGCCCCAAAATATAATGATGTTTTTTACAGGGAGTTCCTCAAACAGATCCTTAGGATGTGACAGAAAATAACAGCTTGCTTCTGCCATCTGCACATTATTCGCAGGACATGAAAAAATTGGCAGGTTAATATCAGTCGATCTCAGTCCGAATAAAAGTCCTCCCCATATCATCATAAACGCAAATACTATCATTATTATCCAGCGGACTATCATAAACAACGCCGGCTTATGCTTAACGGCTTTTCCTCTGCCCCTGCCGTATCTGTTTGCATACTTTGAACTATTGTCCCCTTTTTGCATTATCTTTTTTCTTAGGCATACTGTCAGAATTATTCCCAGTGCAGAAGCACCTGCAATGATAAAAAGAGGGACGAGAGTTTTTATATATTCAAGCGAAAAAATTTTTTCAAGACTTGTTCCATAGCTTTCGGGAGGAAATTTGTAAAATGGCAAATATAATGCAAAATAAGCAAGTGCCAGAAATATTATACATACCACACTCGTTGCTATAATGCGTTTTTTCTTTCTCATTTTACTCTTCTCACCTCTTTATAACGGTTCTGCGCAAGCATTTCTGAGAATGCCTCCAGACGTATCCTCAGCTGCTCGACGTCCTGATACTGATAGTCTGTCTCAAGCCGGAATACAGGTATATTATACTTTGAGAAAAGAGTTTCAAATCGTTCAAGCTCAAAATCGTATTCTATCTGTCCTTTAAGCACGTGATATACTACTCCCTCGATATCTCTCTTCTGAACAAGATTGGAGATATATCCGAAAAGAGCATTGTTTCTTACAAATACCGATGATGCATCCCTGTCATACCATGCGGAAGCGATATTCCTTATCATGGTTTCGCAGCTTCCCTTAAAGGAGTTCCTTTCATGCAGAAGGTCATGCTTCAAAACAGAGCAGTCGATGGAGTCGAGTAAAGTCAGACCGACATCATTCACAAGGAACGGGATCTTGTAGTTCGGGAAAACTACAGGTGATCCCATAATGATTATTTGTGGTCTGTTTTGCCGACGCGGACATAGCGGCTTGCCATATCCGTAATATTGGCGGTAAGCAGCTGAACATGATATGTCCATTCGTCAATATTGCTTGTACGATAATAACTGTCCTGTACAAGCAGACGAGCAATATCAGATATAATGTCTGACCGCTCACGAGAAATATTCAGAAATGTGGTCAATGCACAGCGTGCTTTTGATACTCTCAATGCAGCCGATACAACAGAGTCCTTTGTTATACGTTTCTTTGTATAAGCTGAAATAGTATCTGCCATATCAAGCATCTGACGCTGCCACTTTTCTTCTGCCATTCCGTCGCTGCGATCAGGCGGAATATCGACAAGACAAAGTTTTCGTCCCTCATCCTTGAGCTGATACGCGATCTTTCTCATGCTGTCACTCGTTATCGGTACAATGAAAATTGAATCCGAAAAATCAGCGCCGTCAGGCTGATGGATATATCCGAGTACAGACCGGCTCACAGGATCGGTATCACGCGGCACGATATCGTCAGACCACGCTACCGAACCGAGGATTCCTCCTGTCAGCCAGTACGGCCATGAGCCTGCCGCCATAACAAGCTCTTCAGGAATACCTGTACCAAGTATAACGATCTCCGGGCGATGTGAAGACCTGCTTTTGCTGCTTGCTCATGTATATTCGGTATCGAGGAAATACTTCAGTTCAGGCAGATATTTCTCCTGCTGAAGCATGATGTTCCTGAGGGTCTCACTGTATTCTCCGGTATATACATCGGCTTTGTCGGTTTTGGTTATCATTTTTATCACGTTCCTTTTTGCATATGGCTTGATAAAGCGAATTACATGATCTGTAGAAACAGCATTTCATAAGAGGGATTAATGAAAGCATTTTCTGACTTTATTATTCGCTTATTTAATTTCATATCACCTTAATATATCGTCAGACATAGTGACAGTATCACGTTTTAAAGGATATTTTGTAAGAAGTTTGCTTTATAGGAAGAAAAGTGTTTGAAGCAGTATAAGATGATACATCACCGGCAAACGCTTGTCGGTTTATAGTCATAATCAATGTCATTATAATTAAAAGCAAAGCGAAAAATATATCATAAGTATGGCTTTTATATCAAAAATGAGACATAATAAAAATATCGCAATTTATGGAGAATAAAACTATTTTGTACGCATTAAAATCATAATAACATTCTCAAAAATAAGCCAAAGCCTACTTGTCCTATTTTATCGTTATCATACTTTTTTTATAATAAAAAAGGGTCTTAAAATAATCTTAAATACCATGACGATGATGATGTCCCCGCGAACACGGGGACATCATCAATCATTTATGTCTAAAATGCAATATCATACTGAAATACTAAGCAAAATCCTGAAAATACTTCCTTTGCCAACTTCGGATTCGGCTTCGCACTTACCGTTATGAAGAACTATAGTCTGCTTTACGATAGCCAGACCGAGACCTGAAACGCCTTTTCCCTGTCGCTGACGCTTGGTATAGTATTTATCCCATATCCGTTCAAGCTCTTCGGGAGCCATGCCCTCGCCGTGGTCGGCAATCTCTATCACGGCATTATTGGCTTCAGCTTTCAGTGTTATGCCTATCCACTTGTCCTCCCCTGCATGACGCACAGCATTGTCAAGCAGATTATACACCGCTCTTTGCAGACGTGACGCGTTTCCGCTGATATGGATATTTTCAGCAATATGACGCTCAAATACATATCCGTTCTTTGAATGGAGATTCTCAAAGCTGCCGGCAACCGAATTAACGATCTCACTGAGTTCAACATCACTCATTGCCAGCTCAGCATCTGTCATCTGCAACTCAGAATATTCAAGTATCTCATTTACAAGAGCAGTAAGCCGGTCGGTCTCCTCAACTATTACCGCAACATCTTCAGCACACTGCTTTTCATCTTCTCTCGAAATATCCCTTATCATTTCCGCATATCCCTTTATCATAGTAAGCGGAGTCCGCAGGTCGTGAGAGACATTAGCAAGCAGCTCGTTCTGGAACTCCTGTGATCTTTTAAGCTTCTCAGCCGTATTGTCAAGCGTAGCGTTCAGCTCATCAAGCTCTGAGCAGAAGCCCTCGCGGAAAGAAGTATCGCTCTCCTTATACGCAAGCTTGTGTGCCTTTTCGTTAAGCTGTGCCACAGGACGTGAAAAGCTCCTTGACATGAACCATGCGAGCACAAAGCCTATTACAACAGACAGAAGCGTCACCCATAAAAGCTGCACACGGATTATTCTTGCAGCAGAGCCTACTGCGTTGAGTGTTGTTCCGATATACAGCACGGCTCTGTCTTCGAAGCCGTAAAAGCTGATATATCTTCCGTAAACATATAAATCGTCGGCCTGCAATTCCGCTTCACCGCTGTCTGAAACTTTAAGCTCACTGAGAAACTCGTCATAATTTTCCGGAAGCTCTCTGTAATGTCCGCGCTCCCACCTGAACTCGGCTCTCACACCGTTAAGCTCGTCGTTCCGGTTTTTATGTCCTTTCTTGTATTCGTCCGAGCTGTAAAGGATATTACCTTCGGTGTCTGTAACAAAAACAAGAACAGAATTATCACGGGACAGCTCGTCTATATATTCCGTTATATCGCTCGAAGCACTCTGAGAAGCTATTTTATCGGCAGCTTTGAGGGTATTCTTTATTACCATGCCGTTATAGAAACGCTGCAGGAAAACGGTCTGCAAAAGCCATAGTACAGCGAATATAACAGCAGTGAAGAACATAAAGAAGCTCAGCAGTTTACGCTGAAAAGTCCTTGTTTTATATCTCAAATTTATATCCCACCCCTCGTATTGTTCTGATACAGTCACGGTACTGGCCCAATTTGCTTCGCAGAAGCTTTATCTGCCAGTCAACCGTCCTGTCAACTCCGAAGCTGTCGTAGCCCCAGACTTCATTCAGTATCCTGTCACGTGACAGAACGATGCCTTTATTCTGTACAAAAAGGAGCAGGAGCGAATACTCCTTTGCGGTCAGATCAGCCCTTTTGCCGTCTATTTCAACTGTCATGCCAAAGGTGTCTATCACAATGCCGCCAATACTGATATTCCGTGTTTCTTTAGTTTCAGGCTTTTTACTATGACTCAGAATCACCTTGATACGTGCCATTAATTCCATAGGAGAGAAAGGCTTTGTAACGTAATCGTCAACACCCACCTCAAAGCCAAAGAGCTTGTCAAATTCCGTACCTCTTGCGGAGAGCATTATAACAGGGATATCTCTGAATTCCTTTATCTTCTTGCAGGCTGTAAAGCCGTCTGTATCGGGCATCATAACATCCATGACAATAAGATCGAAATCTTCATTATGACAGGCTTCTATAGCCTGTCTTCCGTCAGAAACAGTCCTGACATCATAGCCTTCGCGCTGAGCGTAACGGCTTATAAGAGTAACTATATTAGGTTCATCATCAGCAATAAGTATCTTTGGCATGGCGCACCTCCTCGGTTTTATTGTAAATATTATACACGAAAGACGCCCTTTTGTAAAGAGCGCCTTTGTTATCATTTCAGAATCTGCCGCCTCTGCCTCCGCCGAAGCCGTCATTCATTCCGCCGCACATACCGCCGCCCATCATGCTCTGCGGTATTTCGGAGACCTCTGTACCGTTGATGATTATCGTACCGTCGTTGAATTCTGCCGTTCTGTCATAGTCGAATGAGGACATCTGAGCTGTGACATTGATAGTGCCGCCGTTCACATATATGGAGCCGTTGGAGTCGATAGCGTCCGTATCGCCCTGACCTACTTCAACATTGATATTTCCGCCGTTTATTTCAATTGCAGTTTCATATGAACCAGAGCTTGCAGATGCGTTTATGCCGTCGTCAGTTGCATAGATATTTATATCGCCGCCGTTGATTAGAATGTACGTAGCTTCAAGTCCCTCGGAAGCGTTGATGTCCATTGTTCCGCCGTCGATCTGAAGCAGAGCGCAGGCCTGTATGCCGTCGCTTTGGCCGTTGATAGTGAATGTTCCGCCTGATATTGTGATAGTTCCCTCAGCCTCGTCATTCTCACAGTGGAAGCCGTCCTTGTTCGTCGTGATATTGAATGTGCCGTCACTGACAGAGATTGAATCATTTGCTTCAAAAGCGTCAAGTGCTGACTTGACATTGTATGTACCGCCTGTGATCTTCATATCGTCCTTTGATGTTATACCGTTGCCGTAATACGAAGTTACATTCAGTGTGCCTGTGCCATTGAGTACAAGATCGTCCTTTGAGTAAATGACCGCGTCTGTATTTGTATCACCGTCTGTTTTGAACTGACCGCTTACCGCAAGGGTATTCTCGCTGTCTGTGGTAGTTATGAATACCTTGTCTGCTGATACCACATATATTGCAGGGGAATCCACGTTTGTGACGCTTACACCGTCAAGGACCAGCTGAACTTTTGCGTTCTCGTCAGCCTCAACTCTTATGGTGCAATTCTCAGCTGTTCCGCTTATAGTATATACGCCTTCTTCAGTAATGTCAATGGTCATGTCATCGGATACGGTGATACTTTTTGCTTCGCTTGTATCGGCTGTCTGCTCAAGATCACGCTTAGTAAAAGCGGATTCCTCAGTTACTTCACTGTTTGAAAGCTGTACTAACTTTTTCTGCTCTGAAACAACAGCTGTTCTTGTCATATTATCAGCAGAAACACTGGTGTCTGTATTTGTATTGCTGCTGCAGCCTGTAACCGCTGCTGCGAACATTGCCGCCATAAATGAATACATATATATCTTTTTCATAATAACTCTCCTTTTTAATTCGTCGGTGGTGGTTTTGTTTCTATGATTGTATTATACCGGAGCAATTTGTATGTTAAATGGAGTTAAAGTGGAATCTCAGGTGTGTAATGTGGAATTTCGGTTTTGTTATGTGACAGGTTTGTGAAATACAACAGAGAGTTCACTATTGCCTGGAAAAAACTGCGATCTTATTTTTTTTATAAGTAACAGAACTACATAAATAATCACAAAAAACGACTTGCAATTTTCTGAAATTATGTATATAATACTATCAGATATATATAATCCCGTTTACGGCTCTCATTTTATTATTACCTATTTATAAGAGGAAGTGATCAAAGTGAAATTATTCGGTTTCAAAAAATTTTTAGGCACTGCTGTTTCTGCACTGATGATAACATCATCAATACCGTTTACAGCATATGCAGCTGACCAGCAGAAAAGAGGAAATATCGGCGGATACGCCTATGAAATGTGGAATCAGTACTCTGCCGGCGACATCGAATACGAAGCAAAAGCAGGCTCTTTTACCTGCTCATGGAGTAATATTGAGAATTTCGTAGCAAGCATGGGAAAGGAATATAATAATCCTGTCAAGACCTGCAAAGAAATGGGAAATGTTTCTTTCAGTTATGATCTTGAAATAAACTCATCTGGCAATACGTATTTCGGTGCTTACGGATGGACAAGAAATCCGCTTGTTGAATACTATATCATAGATGGCTGGGGCAGCTGGCGTCCGCCCGGAAACGGAGATGTAAAAAAATACGGAACGGCTGTTGTAAATAACAATGAATACGATGTATATTCGCTGTATCGTTATAACCAGCCAAGTATCGAAGGTGTAAAAACATTTCCGCAGTACTGGAGCGTCCGCACTGAAAGCGCTTCATCAAATGATAAGAATAATATCATTAAAAGTTACATTGACATCGCAAAGCACTTTGATTCATGGGAAAAACTTGGACTCGATACCACAGGTACTCTTTATGATGCATTATTCTACATAGAAGGCTACTATTCTGACGGAAATGCTGAACTAAAAAGCATAATAATGGGAAACGGACATGACGGTACCCCTCTTAAAGTATATAGCACAGGTCAGCATAATGATATTCCGCTGACGCCCGATCCTGACGGATATTATATCAAAAATGATTTCGACGATGATACGGAAAACTGGGAACCGCGCGAATCAGAATGTCTTGAATCAAGCTCTGTTGGCTATAATGATACAAAAGGAATGCTTGTTCACAGCCGTTACGCACCATGGACAGGTGCTAAACTCAGAATAGGCTCAAATACACTGATTCCGGGTGAAACCTACAGCATCGGAACAATGGTAATGCAGGACAGCGTTAGCTCAAATGATTTTTCTATTCAGCTTGAATATACAGATCCTGACGGCGAATGTCAATATATAGATATTGCATCCGCATCATGCAGAAAAGGCGAATGGACAGAACTTTCAAATCAGTTTTTCTGCCTTGATATCCCTGAAGGTTCAACAGATATCTCCATCATTATCTGTTCGGTAGATAATATCTGTGACTTCTACATTGATAACTCTTACTTAGGAGAACAGGGAGTCCCCTCTTTTGTATCCATTCCTCATTCTTCTGATGAGTGTATTATCGGTGAGATCAACGGTTACAAATACGATCTCTGGAACAAATACGGACAAGGCAAGGCAGAAATGCAGCCAGCTGACCATTCATTTACCTGTTCATGGAGCGGTATAAATAACTTCACCGCCCGTATGGGAAAGCAATTCGGCAAGGGGAAAAATTACAAGTCATACAAAGACATCGTTCTTGATTATGATGTGGATTACTCACCCGACGGAAATTCATATTTGTGTGTATACGGCTGGACACAGGAACCTCTTGTGGAGTATTACATCGTTGAAGGCTGGGGCAGCTGGGCTCCACCAGGAAGCGGCGGTGAAAAGAAAAGGTCTGTATCTCTCAACGGCAACAAATATGATATTTATAGGGTAACACGATATAATCAACCATCTATCGAAGGTACTTCAACTTTTCAGCAGTATTGGAGCGTCCGGCAGACAAGCGGTTCACAAAACGGTAAGACGAACCACATGAAAGGCTCTGTCGATGTGTCAAAGCATTTTCAAGCATGGGAAAATGCAGGCCTTGATATGTCAGGCTCACTTTATGATGTAAACCTCAGCATTGAAGGCTACCAATCCGATGGATACGCTGATGTAAAGAACATCGATATCAGCTATTACGAAACAAGGCCTGACCCGATAATACTTCCTGACGATGACGGCAATTATTTTAAAAGTGATTTTGAAACTAACTTTGATGACTGGTACTCAACAGGAACATCAACAATAAATCGTGACCAGTATAATTACTATAACGGTAATTATTCACTCAAAATATCGGAAAGAAGCGATTACTGGCAAGGAGTTGTCAAGAAGCTTGATCCGAGTATTTTTAAACCTGGCAAGACATACAGCTTCAGCACGGGAGTTCTCCAGAACTCAGGCAAATCTGTAAAAATGCAGCTCGCGCTCCAACAGGGCAGAGACGAAAACTGGTCTTATTTGGACATCGCTACAGTCAATACCCAAAGCGGTGAATGGACAAAACTGGAAAATACCGAATTCACTATTCCTGAAGGCTCAGATGACCTTTATCTTTGCGTTGCCACCACCGAGGACGAAGACGAAATATGTGACTTCTTCATTGATTCAGTCCAGGGTTCTGTTAAGGGTACCATATCCACGGTCATTACCGGTCAGGGCAGAACTTCTGAAATCTTACTGAAAGACCCCGTTATGGGAGATATAAACAGTGACGGAGCATTAAATATAGCAGATTTGTTACTATTGAAAAAATGGCTCTTGGGCAGCTGTAATGTTGAATTAAAGAACTGGAAAGCAGCCGACTTCAACAACGACAATAAGCTTGATGTATTCGATCTCTGTCAGATGAGAACTGCTTTAATTCTAAACACAGAAACACCTGTTTCGATAAATATTAAAGAAACAGGTGGATACATGGGAGTAAACCGTATATGGAAAATATATGAAGATAACGGTAAATTCCTTTTAAAATATGAGATTCCGGATGACTATACAGATACAGAACCAATAATAACAGAAATAACCAAAGATGAGTATCACGAAATAATGTCTCAGAACTATGAAAGAAATGAGTCCACTGGACCAGCTGTAAGTGACGGATACTACTATAAAACCGTAATCACCTACAAAAACGGAACAGAAAAGACTACCAATTCATATATGTATGATATTGTTATAAAGCTAAAAAAGCTGTTAGCGCAAAACAATGGCACTGTATTGATATGACCCGATGGAATTATACCTTTCATTTTTTCCTTCTTTTCATTCGTTGATCATCTGCCGGACCAGCTCACGTTTCTCATAGAGGACACAGCCTCCGCTATGGTCTTCCAGCAGATAACCTTCATCTCTCAGCTTTCTGAACAGCGGCGAATTTATCGCCTCTTTCAGAGAGCTGTTTTTTATATTTATATCAGAGTAGGGTGAGAACGGACAAGGCTCTGCTCCTCCGTGGGAATTGATATGGAAAAAGCCTCTGCCTGCGGCAACACAGCCGCCTGAGCTTTTCTCGTCGCCGGGGAACGATATGTAGACCATTTCGGGGCGTGTTTCCCTCAGCCTAATTATCTCGCTCTGCAAATACTCACGCTCGGTATCTGTTGGAGCAAGTTCACGGCTCTCCTCGGTCACAGGGACATACTCCACAAATATGACCACTTTACAGCCTTTTTCCGCAAGGCTGTCCAGAAACGCCTGAGAGGTCACTTCCCTGTAATTCCTTGTAGTGACTGTAACAGATGCTCCGAATATGAGTCCGCGCTTTTTTATCTCGTCCATATTGGCGATAAGCCTGTCGTAAATGCCTTCGCCGCGCCTTTCATCTGTCAGCTCACGGCTGCCCTCAATACTCATAACAGGTATCATATTGCGGCATTTGTCGAACAGCTCCAAGTATTTTTCATCAAGGTATGTGCCGTTTGTGAAGATAGGAAAGAGGATATTCTGCTTCTTTCCTGCCGCTTCAATAACTCCGCGTCTCAGCATAGGTTCTCCACCTGCCAGCAGGATAAAGCTGATACCAAGTTCCTCAGCTTCATTGAATACCGCCTGCCACTCCTCATCGGTGAGCTGTTTGACAAGTTCGGAATCGACCGTTGCGTGATTGCATCTTGAATAGCAGCCTGCACAGTGAAGATTGCACTTGCTTGTGATGCTTGCGATAAAAAAAGGCGGTATATGCTCGCCTTTTTCCTCAGCTTTCCGGCGCTTTTTTGAAGCGGTTCGGCTTGCAGCGGCAAATTTGAGCATAAATGCGCTTTCTTTCGGGTTTTTAAATGTGGCTTTTATCGCTTCGGATACGATACCCTCCACACCCTCGGTGAGATATTCCTGAAGATCAAATTTTTCACCCATAATATCACCCCAACAATTCTTCTACCGCTTTCCTTACCTCTTTCATATCGGCGGTAGGCTCGAATCTTGCAACAACTCTGCCCGTCCTGTCTATGAGGAACTTTGTGAAGTTCCATTTGATATACGCTTTATCTCCGAATTTCTTGTTATTCAGCTGCGTAAACTTACTGAGAGCAGCGTTTTTCAGTCCTTTGCCGAAGCCCTCAAAAGGCTTCTCTGTAGCCAGATATTCAAAGAGTGGTTCTGCGTTTTCCCCGTTCACGTCTATTTTCGCAAACTGTGGGAACTCCGTACCAAATTTCAGTTTGCAGAAGGACTGTATCTCATCGGCACTTCCCGGAGCCTGATTTGCAAACTGATTGCAGGGAAAGTCAAGTATCTCAAAGCCTTTATCATGCAGGTCGCGGTACATAGCTTCAAGAGGTTCATAATGTGGTGTAAATCCGCAGCCTGTGGCGGTATTAACTATAAGCAGAACTTTTCCGCTGTAATCGCTGAGTTTTACGTCATTTCCCGTGCGGTCTTTAACTGTAAAATCGTACACTGTTTTCATAGTTGGAGCTCCTTTCATATTATCGGAAATCATCGCTGTTTCCATCAAGTAATTCATAAAGCAGCGAATAGAGCTGCTTCGCCTTTTCGGGAGAGAGCTTAACACACTGTCCCACCTTGATCGGGATATCCTTTGCCTTTTCCTGCAATGCCTTGCCCTGCTCGGTCAGATAAATGAGAACTGCCCGTTCATCCTCAGTGCTGTGCTGTTTTTCAATATATCCGAGAGTTTTCATTTTTTTCAGCAGCGGGGAAAGAGTTCCGCTGTCCAGCATGAGCTTTTTACATATCTCCCCCACTGTAACCCCGTCTTTTTCCCAGAGGACAAGCAGAACGATATACTGTGTGTATGTGAGATCGAGCTCTTTCAGATAAGGAGTGTATGCTCCCGTAACAGTTCTTGCCGCCGCATACAGCGGAAAACACAGCTGATTTTCCAGTTTCATTGCTTCCTTGTAGTCATATCCCATTGTATCACTCCCTGATTATATATTGCTTGCAATTATATTGTATCAAATATATTTCCGCTTGTCAAGTCCTTTTTACTATTTTTGATATTTAACCATAAAATACTAAAGTTCATTTGAGCTTTGCAGTTGTCTCACGGCTGATATTCACTCTCTTACTTTAATAGTGAGCTTTCGCCCTACAGACTTTTTTTCAAAAGTGTGTGAACTGTGAAGAAAGCACTTACAAAATCATCTCATTTATTCACACAGCTTTTATATATGTGAAAAAAGCAACACTAAAAATCCCAAAAAATTCTAAATTTATTGCAAATTTATTTCACAGAGACGAAATATAATATAATCACAGCAACGGGAAGGCTCCCGAAAAAAAGCGAATATAAAATTTCTGAAAGGAATAGTGCATATTATGAGAAACGAGTACAAATACACAGTGAACGGCAGAAACGAGGACAATGAGACAAACTGTATGAACGATCAATACAATGAATATACAGTTTTTACAACAGACAGCAATGTATCAAAGAAAATAAAAAGACGCATGGGTGCTAAGATAGCAGCGTCAATTATGGCAATGGCTCTTGTATCAGCAGGTTCTATCGGCATCTACCATTATGCAGTTGAAACTGACAAAAATATGTCAGTAATCGTCATTGACGAAACAGAGGACGAATCAGTTGAAAACACTTCCGAATCTGCTGTTACAGCAAAAAACGTAAGCTATATCAGTCCCGTAGGAACAAACAGCGGTGAACTCACCACAGAGGAAGTAGTCGAAAAGTTACTTCCTTCTGTTGTCGGTATAGAATCCACATTCACAATGACCTCGCAGAACAGCGGCGGTTACTTTAACTTTGGCGGATTCGGTCAGAATCAGCAGCCACAGACATCTACAGCAACTGCTACCGGCACAGGTGTAGTTATCACAACTAACGGCTATATAGTCACAAATGCTCACGTTATCTATGATACAGAGTATAACACAGGTCTTGCAAGCAGTATTGCAGTTATCGTAAACGAAGAAGACCGCTATGATGCGGAGGTCATCGGATATGATACAGACTATGATCTTGCTGTACTGAAAATAAACGCAAATGATCTTGTTGCAGCTGAATTCGGAAACAGCGATGAGCTCAGTCTCGGTCAGGATGTTATCGCAATAGGTAATCCTCTCGGTTTTGACCTTATGAACACAGTAACAGGCGGTATCGTATCCGGTCTTAACCGCCAGATCACAATAAGCGAAAAGTCTATGACGCTTATCCAGACAGACACAGCTATTAACTCAGGAAACTCCGGCGGACCTCTCATCAACAGGAAAGGTCAGGTAATAGGTATCAACTCCTCCAAGATGTCAGTTTCATATTCTGAGGCAAGTATCGAAGGAATCGGTTTTGCTATCCCTTCAAACGAAGCTGCAAGAATAGTTAAAGATATAATGGAATATGGCTATGTAAAAGGCAAGCCGCAGTTAGGTATCAGCTGTCAGGATATTACCGAGAACATCTCAAGAATGTACAACCTTCCTGTGGGAGTATACATCACCGCAGTAGCAGAAGGCAGTGCAGCTGAAAAAGCTGGGTTGCAGACCGGCGACATCATTACTAAGGTCAATGATGAAGACGTTACATCATACAATGAACTTACCGCTAAGAAAAATGAGCATAAGGCAGGCGATTCAATCGAGCTTACCTATGTCAGAAACGGTGCAGAAGAAAAGGTTACAGTAACACTGGATGAGGCTGCAGCCGCTCAGAATTAAGCTAACCCCTCCCTCTTAATATATAAAACCGCAGCCTGTGCTGCGGTGTTTTTTTACAGTTCAGCAAATCAACTTATACAAGTCGCGGAGGGTACCTTGAACGCCCATAGGGGCACAGAATTCAAGCCATAACTGTTAAGGCTTAATCCCTCGATTATTTGCAAGAACAACAGCTCCCTCACGGGAGCTGCATCTTTCATATTGTTATACTGCCTTTCAGTCATGTGCATAACACCTTTTTACTCTGCGCAAGGAACTGCTTGAAATATTATATGTTTCTCTTACTCCTTCCCTTTTCAGGATGCAGTCTGTAGTATTCTTCCTTATCCTTGTACATCTGCTCATCAGCGATCTGCATTGCCCTGCAGATATCATACTCTCCTGAAACATAGGCAGTACCTATCGCAAAACTAACATCAGGCGCTCTTTCCATAAGAGAACGCAACTGTATTACCTGCTTGTCAAGTTTTTCTTCTGTTATATCAGGGCAAAGGATCACAAACTCATCACCGCCGGCACGAAAGATCTCATAATCTCCGAAAACGATCTTCAGAAGCGATGCCGCTTTGGATAATAATTTATCACCCGCATCGTGTCCTTCAACATCATTCACGATTTTAAGTCCATTTAAATCTGCAAAAACAACCCCCATCACATCAGGAAGCTTATCTTTGCCTGATACCAGATTTTCCACACGCTCATTCATCGCATTTCTGCTGTTAACCTGTGTCAATCCGTCCATATTGCTCATTACTTTCAGCCTGTCAACAAGCTGATGATTAGAAATAACTGCAGCAATGAGATAAATTGTCAATTCAAGGATCTCCCGTATCTGCATTTTTTTAGATATATCATAATTTGCAGCCCAGATAAATCCCACAAGATTTTGATTGTATCGAAAAGAATACAGTATTATATTTTTAACATCATGTTTGAGCAAAGATCTGTACCAAACAGGATCACGTTCCTGAACAACACTCAAATTATCAAGAATCAGGCAGTCGCTGCCAACTAAATCATTTTCCCATGCAAGCGCAACTTCATATGGTGTACGCTCCATTTCAGATGCCATTTTTTTCAGGATCTCTTCCTGTATCCCATTTTCATTAATAAGAGCGCAATGCTGACTGTTCAGATCGACAGTATAGATCGCACATTGTTCCGCACCGCAGAACTTCTTGATTTCCGCAACGGTAGCTGCCATTGCCTGATGATAATCCTGCGTTTCATGCAGCTTCAGGCTGATATTCATAACAGTAGCCAAGACATCTGCAGAATGCTGTGACATAGCGTCAGAATCAACATTTTGGAAGAAATTGAAGATATAAAGGCAATACATTGTCCTCTTCGTTCCTGCCTCCCGCTGTTCCGCTACAACCGCCGATTTTGTTCCAGGCTCTGTTATAGGAATATAAAAGCCCTTCAGCCAGAAGCCATGAGCATTGACATATATATACATCGACTGATTAGTTGTACAGCTTGTATATACGTAATCTTCAAAATTGATATCAGTCCAGTATTCCCGATAAGGAATACCAGGATAGAATTCAACATTCGGATTACTGGTAAAAAGCATTTCATTTTGCGTATTTACAGCCATAAGACGTATCTCACTATAGCTGCCGTCCGGCAAAATGTCAAACGAGTAGATACCAGCCATTCCTTCTACATTATCGATCCAAGCCTTGAAATCCATGAATAAGCCTCATTTAACGAGTATTATTTATGCTTTACGGCATTTGAAACAGGTTCTTCCTCTGAATTAAAAAACACCATACGTATCAGAATATAATCCTGAAAATAATCTTATACTTCCATATGCGAATCAGTTTTTCTCCAGTTCTGGAAATCATCATATACCAAAGGCTTTGAATAATAGTAGCCCTGGAAACTGTGAACATCATATTGTCTGAGTATCTCAGCCATGTCAAAAGTCTCTATTCCCTCTACACAAACAGAAGAACCGCAGGTATTTGCCATCATTACAAAAATTTTTATAAGTTCCCGCTCTTTAATGTCATTTTCTATATTGCGGACAAGACTCCTGTCTATCTTTATGGTGTCAAAGGGAAGATTCTTAACTATTCCGACAGATGAAAAGCCTGTGCCAAAGTCGTCAAGGGCGACCTTTACACCTCTGCTTTTAAGGCTGCAAACTGTATTCTTTAAAAGGTCAATATCAAGCAGCCTGCATCTTTCGGTTATTTCAAGGCAAAGATTCTCAGGAGGATAGCCTGTCTTATCAAGTATATCCATTACCATATCCACAAAATCCGCCTTTTCTATCTGTGAATAAGACAGATTGACATTGATAATGAAATCGGGATCGTTTTCAATGATCTCTCCCGCAGCTCTGATCGCAGTTGTCATTATCCACTTGCCCAGTGACGGGAAAAGAGGATCCTTTTCCAATAGCGGGATAAACATATCAGGAGGAACGACACCGTATTCTTCGCTCTTCCACCTGAGTAATGCCTCAGCACCTATCAGCTTCTCCGTCTTTGCATCGACAACAGGCTGATACATAAGGAAGAACCCCGTAAATCCCTGTGTTATTGATGCTCTGATCGTATGGAATTTCTCTACCTTATGCTTGTTGCCGCTGCCGAGATCGTTATCGAACACCACAAGATCTCCGTGCTTTTTGGTTTTTGACTCATTATAGGCAAATGTCAGGCAGGTCATCACAGTCTGCGAGTCAATATTGAAATTATCTATTTCGATAAGGCTTGAATTCAGCTCTAAAATTATATTCTTATCGTCAATGACCATGCTTTCTCTGCAATACGAGCGCATATCATCATATCTCGCCATTGTCTCCCTTACAGTCAGAGACGTACTCAGAACAGCGAACTTTGTTCCGTCAAGTCTGAACACACTGCCGCAGTTCCCGACGTGTTCAAAAAGGAAACGTCCGAATTTCTGAAGCACGAGATTTCCAAAATGGTATCCGTATATCTCATTTATCTCCGAAAACTTAGCAATACCGACGATAGCTATGAGCATTTCCTTGTTTTTGACGATATTGAACTGCACCTCATCGAAGAACCCGTACTGATTGCTGAGTCCCGTAAGGCTGTCTAAATTGCTGTGTACGCCGTGATCTCTTATAGTACCCACAAAGTAATCAAGCTCGCCGTTTTCGTCCTTGAGCACGATACCGCGGCAGGTGCAGACATTATATTCGCCGTTGATCCTTCTTGCCCTGTACTGCATATCGTGACCGCTCTGGTTTCCCGCAAAGATATCCGCGATGCCTCTGCGGTAAGCCTCCTTGTCCTCCTCATGGATATGCTCCTCCCATATTGCACCCGCGCCGTACATATACTCCGACGGAAGTCCGTATGAATCCACAGCAGCCTTTGACCATCTTGAAAAGTCATACTTCATATCGCAGAGGTAGATATACACACCCTCAGCCGATATGCAGTTCATCCTGAACATACCGTCCAGCAGTCTTTTACGCTCTGCGGGGATACGTACAGGTCCCTCGCCCTGTTTCTCGCTGACGCCGTCATAGGTTTCCGACTTTATGTTCTCCTTGTCCTCATACATACTTTCATCAGCACGTTTAAAAACATCCGAGACCTTTTTGTCGTTGATCCTGTCGTATACTCCTATTCCAACAGCTACTGCAGGAGCATTGTTTTTCCTGTTGTTTTCACGGGATCTTCTGCGCAGCATTTCAACAAGTGAAACACGCTTGTCATAGTCGTTTCCCACAAGAACAGCAGCAAACTCATCGCCCCCTATCCTGAAAACGGGACTGTGAGCAAAAATACCGCAGATCATTCTGCAGGACGATCTGATATATTCGTCACCCGCTTCATGCCCCCCGATATCATTGATATGTTTAAGATCGTTGATATCGCAGACAACGACAGCAAACGGAGAATGGCCTGCTCCGCTGTCTATGCTTTTCTGTATAGAAGCTTCAAACTCACGAAAGGCGGTAACATTTCTCGTACCTGTCAGGACGTCGCGTCTTGCGAGCTCATTAGCCCGTCTGAGAGCCTCTATCTGCTCCTGTTCTTTCTTTACCTCTTCATCTATATTTTCAAGGCCGACAATAAAATGCAGATTATCGTTGGCCCGCATGACAGTGAGCCTTGTGTGCTCTATCCTGCCGTCCGCAAGAATTCTGTAATCCTCGCTGTACTGATTTGTGTTCCCCAAAGCAGTAATGATATAGTCTTTATCAAGGATCGAAATTATCCTGTCTTTATCTTCGGCATGGACCTGTGTATTGATGATCCCCACGACTTCAGCATAAAAATTCCTGCCTTCAAAGCTCAGTGAAGGATCAGTGGTAATGCCATCGGAAGAATACCTTGAATACTCACCTGTCTCTCCGTTGACATAATATATGACGTCATAGCGCAGAGCGAGACTGTTTACGATCTGTCCATAGGTAAAGCTTTGCTTCTTTGTTTCCTCCAGCAACTCACTTGCCCTGACCTCGTCATTTATGTTCTCGATTCCTACGAGAATATGCTTTTTATCACTTGCCCAGATCTGTACACAGCGGCAATTCATTAAACTGTCAAACATCATGAGCCTGTAGGTCATGCTGAACATTCTGGCGTTTTTAAGGTTCCTCAGGATAGTAGCCTTTTCAAACATGGGGATGACTTTTTCCTGATCGTCAGGATGAACATATATCTTCATATTCTTCAGGCTCTCGCTGAAAAAATCCGCACCACTTGTCGGGATATTCAGGTTCTTGTATGTATCCGTGGAGGAGTACTCAAAGTATTCATTTGTCTCCATATCCACATAATAAAGAGTATCGAAATGACCTGCAAGGCTTTCAGCGATCTGGTTATAGATCTCAAGTTCCTGCTCATTTTTTTCAGCCTGTTGCCTGTCCCTTACTTCCATGTCAACATTTCTGACACCGAGAATGAAGTAATCATCAGCTTCATCTATGCCCCTTATAAGGCTCAGAGCGTGGTAAACCGGCTTGCCATCGATCATAAGACGGTATTCTATCCTACGCTTGGCGCCCTTGCCGACAAGAGAAAGGAGATGCTCCCTCTGGATATCCTGCATAAAGATATGCTTATCTTCCTCATAAATGACCTTATCAGCATCTCTTTTAAGATTTTTGAAAAAGTCCTTGCCCCCCTGCTCTATATGAAGAGACTGAAATTCAGGATCAGCGGAATACCACTGATATTCGTTGGTTTTTGCGTTGATATAGTAAACACTGGTATATTCTACCAGCAGCGCTTCAGCAATTTTCAAGAAAACAGGATCGTTGTATATCATAAATACCCCCCTGACCAAAAACAAAGTTTTTGTATCATTCATCTATTATTATATAACATTTCAAAGTAAAAATCAATATAATTGCTATTTCTTAATAATGTATTAACATATTCTTATGTTTTCCCCAAAAACATTTACAAGAATCCTTATAATTGCTGTAATTCAATTTGGGTAAAAAGGTATAATCCATATAAGAACAGCAGCTCCCTCACGGGAGCTGCTTATTTCATATCGTTATACTTTCTTTTGTCATGTGCTCAACGCAGTTCTGACTGCATTTACATAAATGGCTTTATGTTAAAACGCGCTAATATAAAATAGCTTGCATATTAAACAGTAAGAAAAAAATTATTTTTACATTTAAGGCATTATTATTTGATAAGCTTCAATATCTCCTCAGGCTTCAGCAACTTTCCCGCAGATACGAGCTTTTCATTGACCACAAGCGCAGGCATTGACATTGCGCCGTACTCATAATACTTTACCGCTTTTGAAACATTATCCATTTTCTCCGATAGTTATATTTAGATATATCTATTTATTGCTGCTGTTAAAAGCCGTATGGTCATACGGCTTATTTATTACAGCATACGTATTGAGATTTGTCAATATGTTTTTGGATTTATATGTTTGATCTGAGCCTGTTTTTGAAACAATACATTGAATCTTCAAAGCAATACTTTACATAAGTCAATAAATACGTTATAATTGACATAAGTCATAAAGGAGATGTTTATATGCCAAGACCGCAGAAATCACGCCGTATCTACTGTTATCCCGATTACTGGAGCTTTGCTCCCGATCAGGACAAGGCAAATGATACGGTCATTATGTCGCTTGACGAGTTTGAGACCATACGTCTGATAGATTATCAGTCCAAGACGCAGGAGCAGTGCGCCTCGGAAATGAACGTGGCAAGCGATACCCTATTGAAAGAAATTTGGAGCTGGTTATTACCAGCTCCATTATCTTATACTAAAGATACAGTGATTATCCCACGTATTTTTTTATCACTTCTGCTACCTTGAGTATTGCTTCTTTTTCATTCGGGTTTAGATAGACATCGTTCAGTTTCTGCTTGGAATACTGCAAATACGCTCCTTCAGTCTCAGAAATCAGAAGCTTGGTATAGAAACGCTCCCAACTGAAATACTCGGAGCTCTCAAGAAAGTCCTCAGTATGCTCTAAGATATCAGCAATCCTGTTTCCGTCTATCAGTCCAGACTTTAATATCAACCACTCAAAAGACTCGGGAAGATAAAGACTTACTTCTGGATGCTTCTGCATATACAGATAGAGTTCTCCCATTTCAGAACCAAAAGCCGCTCCGTCTGCAATAACAAGTATCTTTTTTCCGTCGTTATCAGTAACAGTGCGCTTTACTTTAGTCTTTCCACCTGAACTAATACAGTCGATACTGTCAGCCACAACGGCTTTGAAGAAGTCGCATCCTGAGTTTGAGTCCTCAACAATAACCAGCTCAGTAGCTTCATCGGTTTTTTTCTCTTCAGCTATATAAAGCTGATAGAAGGAATTGTAGGTCCTGCGTAAATCAGCGTATCTGCCTGAGGTATGTATACCATAAACCTCCTCCACAGAATAAGGAAGATTAGGAAGATTCTCCCTTGTTATGATAACATAGTAATTGTCTGTATCCTGTATCTTCCTTGCAAAGTCGTCGGATTTGACGATTGTATTCTCCTCATCGATGAAAATGATACAGTCGCTGACACTATTCAGAACGGATTCCCAGTTAGAATTGTTAATGGTAAGACATCTTTTATCACAGGATATCTCGATACCTGAGTCTGCACCAAGTCTGTCATATGTATCAATCAGAAATACAAGAGTTGTCTTGCCAGTAGCGCTGTCGCCCCTGACAATAGTTATGTTCCTCTTCAAATCGAACTCGAACTTGACTCTGCTGTTCTGAACGATAATATGATGTTTTCCTTTCATACTTATCTTTCCTCGATTCTGAACGCTTCATCAAGGTATTCCTTGTAGCTGCCTACCTGTTTATCAGTATTGATAATATACGCACTGAACTCTTCACAGGAACTAAAATCCATAATATGGTGGAGAGCAATGGTCAGGTCTTTATGCTTGCTTATCTCATAAATCCACTTAGCACAATTATCACCGCAGGCAGAGGCGTTGAATATCTTGCCTGAATCATCGAAAAGCATAAGGAGCAGGGTTTTCACTCCGCCAGACAGCTCCTTGACTGAAATAGAGCCAAGCACAGGGCTGTCTATTACTCTTGAGCCAACAACATCGGATTTATCTATGTCTTTTATCATTTCTACACTGCGAGGATCGGTGATCCACTCGTCCTCATAGGTATTATCAAAATACGTTGGAGGGTGATATATAGAGTTAGTCGTATCCCCGAATACTATTTTAAGCATAACGTCACCTCTTCCGAGAGTTTACTATGGTACTATTATACCCGATAATCAATATTATTTCAAGTATTAGCTGCTATGGAATTACCTGATTTCTATAAAGCGTTTTGTTATGTTTGGAATAAATTCCAGCTTATTCGACTCACAAGAATAAATAATAAAAAAATTTCTGCCTGAGAATTACGAAATATAAGCACTTATTAGTATACACCCATGTTAGTTTTCGTATGAATTCCGTGCGGAATAGGTCTGAAAAATGCCTATTCTACGTGAAAATTATTTCAAATCTCAGAAATATTTTTCAGTTCAAAGTAAAAAAGAAGAATGGCTGAATCCCGCTATTTTACGCGATACAGCCATTCTCCTAACTCATTATTTTGAGCGGACAGAGAGGGATTCGAATATTTGTAACGCGCTGTTTTTGTCTGTTTATAGCCGTTTGTAATTATCGTGTGGAATAATTTGAGTGGAATAGAGTTTTAGTGCAGAAATGCTATTCAAATATAGTGATAATAATTCGATAATTTTTCTCAGAGTGCGGAAGCTAAATAGTCATAAGTCCTGATAATATAGTCCTTTATCAGGTCATAGTTGGGGCTCACATCGGGGAAAGCTGCTTTTGTTTCACCCTCTGATTTCGTTATACTACCAATAATTGTTTCTCTATCAGGTAATTCTGCTTTGAGAATCTTACAGCAGACTTCGTTTGAGAGGAAGCTGTCCGTAAAGACGTTACCTTTAACGCTGTCAATCCTCGGAACTCCTGTTGAGATAAGCCCGAGGTTATAGTCAAAATAAGGAGCAAGTCCGATAATCTCACCTGTCGAGCTGTCTCGACGCACGCCTGCGTTCTGATTATGCCTGTCGTCATTATGGAGCAGAGCATCGTAGAATACCATCATCACATAAGGCTTTATAAGCTTTTCTTCAAGCCTTGGTATAATGTACTCAGGTTCATCATGATCCGTATAGTAATTGCAGAACGGTTCAAAATCAACCGCAGCATTGTTAGTAAAATCTTTAGAGATAATAAAAGTTGTCGTGATACCTGTCTCGGAAGATGTAGAGTGCTGTATTTCATACTCTGCAACATCAGCGCCCATAGCCTTTAAGAACTGATAGGAGTAGTATTCACTGATAAGCTCCTGAGTATTTCCATGCTTGAACATATACCAGCTTCCGTCAATATAACGCCAAGCCTTTTCATAGCTTCCAACAGTACCTAGCTCTCTATATCCTCTGGTATTACCACTGTTTGAGGCTGATGAACCGTAAAGTGCAATATCAGCAATCTCTTCATTATACTGCTTCAACGAAGTATAATCCAGCTCTTCGTCAGCTTTCTGTATCCACCAGTTGTCGGTTATGGAAATTCCGTGACCTATATCAATTACCTGCTCTATATCATCAGGAGTTCTCAGGCGCAGAGCTTTGAACAGTTTTCTTGAATGTGAACGATGAATATCAACACACCTGTTGTCAAGCCATATCTCAAGCGGCATACCGATTGCAAAACAGGCAGGACAGAGCGATTGGTCGATAATCTCCGTTATTCCATTTTTATTAGCAAGGGCAACTATGCTGTCCTTGTGCATTATCTTATAATCCATAGGTCCTCCTTATTTGAGGTCAAGGTTTCTCGTATCCTTCATAATAATACGACTGCTCGATTCCCTTGAAGATAACTTCTCTGTCATTAATTTTGTCTGTTAGATTAGGCTGGATAAGAAAGCGAAGCTCCAAATCGTTTATAGGGCTGCGCTCCATAGCCTGCAAATACTGATCTTTATCAATATTTGCCCAATCAATGACCTTGCCGAGATTCTTTTTTAGAATCATATCGAGCCAAATTCGAGTACTTCTTCCGTTGCCCTCCATAAACGGGTGAGCAACATTCATCTCAACGTACTTAGCGATTATTTCTTCAAATGTGCCCTCAGGCATTTTTTCAACAGCCGCAAGCACTTCTTTCAGGTACAGAGAATTAGCAAATCTGAATCCGCCCTTTGCGATATTTTTAGTGCGTATCTGTCCGGCGAATTCATAAAGCCCATTAAATAAAGCCTTATGGATATCCTGCAAGCCTTTGACTGTTCCAACATCAATTTGGTCGATATCACCTGATATAAATAACTGCTTAGCATTTTCAAGGCTCTTAGCATCTATTTCGTTCTGATTCATATTTTCGCCCCCTGCTCAATAAATCTTATACATATTATATCACGGATAAGACTATTAGTCAAACAAAAAATGGCTATACGGTAATATAGCCATTTCCTATTTTTATTCCTTATCCGAACCTTCAAGTATACTGTTGAAGTAGTCGTCGATCTTCTTATCGACCTGCTTGCGTTCCTCTGAAAACGTGTGCTGATATACCGATTTCAACGTAGAATTAGTAGACCAGCCCCCGCGTTCCATAGCGTACTTGTCAGGTATGTTAAGCATCAACATGACGCTCGCTGACAAGTGTCTGAACCCTCCGTTTGCACACTACTCAGAGATTATCTCACATTTTTCCACAGTTACGCCCCAAATATTGTGCGTATGAGGAATTCTTTCGTTCCGATAGGTCAAGTGAAAACCGAATGGAATACAAGATAGATAAAAGTCTATCGTACTGTTATCATATACCACTATCTTTTTGAGCATGGAATTATAGACCTCAAAGCTGTCTGTATCCATATTCTCTGTTTGATTGATCTGAGCAATATATCCGCGTATTGCTTCAAGCTGTTTCTGATGATAACGACTAATATCACTGTTATTTGCAATCTGCTCGGATAACTCTGCGATTTCAGCATCATACCGATTAACCTGAACTTTCAGATCGTCTTTTGAAATGATGCCCTCAAGCATAAGATCAACAGAATTGCGCTTCTTTTCAGAGATCTTTTCTATTCTCTCCTGCAGCGGCTTTGTATCTGTCACGGTAGCGGTTTCCTGTATGAACTTAATGTCAGCAAGAAGTTGCTCGGAAATACTATCTCGTTTATTCTGAATATGCTCCAGTACATATTTCATGCAGGTGTTGATGACTTTTTCAGTGATAAATCTATTGTCGCATCCGACCATAACGCCGTTAACATTCATTTTCTGTACTGTACCATACTTAGAGCGATTGATACAGCGCAGACAACGATTTTTTATAGTTTTCCTACCCGTAATTCCAAAAGGGCTTCCACACTTACCGCAATAAACCCGGCTGCTGTGCCAATAGTGCTGAGAATACTTACGTCCCTCACGGGATTTTTTACCGCGCTTATTCAGTAACTCCTGTGCTGCCTCAAATACTTCTCTGGAAATAATCGGTTCATGGTGATCTTGTATCGAAACAAGGGGAACATTTGGGTTTGTTCCATCGTTCCATGCTTTTTTCTTTGTGAGATAGTCAGTGCATACTTTTTTCCATTGCACCAGATCACCGCAATACTTCTCATTTTTCAGAATTCTTATCACAGAATCCTGACGAAAAATCGCACCCTTTATACTTGTATAGCCTTCAGCGTTCAGTTCATTTGCAATTATAGAGCTGCACTTGCCTTCATAAACATACTTATGAAAGATGTGTCTGACAATTTCTGCTTCTTCGGGTATTACTTCTATTTTACCTTCTTTAATACGATAGCCAAGCAGATGAGAATATCCGTAAACATATCCATTTTCCATTTTACGACGCATTCCCCATTTAACACGCTCAGATATCTTACGACTTTCTTCCTGTGCAATGGATGACATAATTGTCAGGCGAAGTTCACCATCCTTTTCACGGGTGTCGATACCGTCATTCATAAAGATTACGCCGATATTTAACGCAGACAGCTTTCTGGTATAATTAAGGGTATCTACAGTATTTCTTGCGAATCTACTTACTTCTTTTGTAAGAATGAGATCAATTCTGCCGTCCTCACTATCGGCAATCATACGATTGAAGCCGTCACGTTTTTTTACGGAAGTTCCTGTGATACCTTCATCATAATATACCTCGACAAGTTCCCAGTCTTCATGCTCACAAATATACTCGGTGAAATACTTTATCTGTGCTGACAGAGAATTGAGCTAATCTTCCATGTTGGTGCTTACGCGGCAGGACGCCGCAACTTTAGTTTTGTTATTCATTTTCCTCCTTTTCCCGTAATGGGGAATGAATCCCCCTGCATTTTCATTATATAACTTTTACACTTTAAAGTCAATACAAAATGCAGAGGGAATTTGTTATGCTGCCTGTTCGGACTGTTCCTGCAATGCGATAAGCTTTTCAAGCTGTTCCGCTGTTATGAGCCCCTGTTTGTAAAAAGCATTGTAGTAGCCTATCTTCATTGCCTTTACAAACTCTTTCTCCTGTTCCTCTGTGAGAGCAATAGATGAAGTGTTTTCTTTTTTTACAATGGTTTCATTTTCATTTCTTTTCATAATACTCCTATCCGCTGCACTTTTTTGCAGACTCTTCATATAAAAATTTCGGTATTCTCACTTTCATCCCTCCTTGAAAATTTTTTGTTTCTGAGATGAAACACGTTATGTAATTTGCCTGCGAATCTGCAAATCGTATACCCATTATAGCTCACTGGAACTGCATATTCAATTGACATAATGGCAGAAAAAAGCCCCCGAAAAAAAGCGCTTTTCCGGGGGTATACTGCTATCTCTGATAGGGAGTATTCTATTGTATTAATAGTCATAAAATCACAGAAACTATTCTTGATCATTGTAAAAATCAAACAAACATTCGGCAAACATATTTCTATCCATTCAGATGTTCGTGTAAGGTTTGTACAAATATGCTTCTTCAAAAAATCTGATTTCCGTCAAGGAGCTACTGCAAGTCTGTATTCTGTTGCAACGAAGAATAGGTACTTGTAAGATGTGGCTCTGCTTTTGATGCAGTAGATACTGCTGCAAGGGATGATTATATTTTTTATAGCAAGATAACAAGTTTGAAGTCCTTATACATATTATTAAGGCAAAGGGGCTGGGAATGTCCCAGAACGGCAAGCTGCAAGTGTTTCGATTTTTAAAAAAATCGAAAGTGTACGTACACTTGATATGCTTGCTCCCTTCCAAACTGCACTTCAGTGCCTGATAACTTTTTCGGAAATTTCTGAAAAGCATAGAATGCTTTTTCAATGAAAACTACAATTTCTGTTACGGCACAAGAGCACGGCTTCGGAAGAATTCTTTTCTTTCTGAAATTCTAAATGGATTTCAAAATCGGTGTATTTGATGTATTTGGTGTCTAATTGCCTGTAATCCGACACTTCAAAAATATATCTAATACAGCGTCGATGTATTCCGATGTATTCAGTATGTATCCCAAAATGGCTTGATATCGTATGTGAATACACTGAATACACCAAATACATCATTTTTCAAGTTCAGATGAAAATTACTTTGTTCTAAGGCACATATTTTTATAAAGCTGAGATCATGTACCGTGTACCAGACGTACCAAACGTAACAGTTCTTAAATGTGGTACATTTGGTACGTGGTACGGCGCTGCTATTCTTATACACGATGAGAGAAACCATACTTGCCGACTTGACATAGACCATATATACGTCTATACTATAATAAAAGGAGATGATTTGTATGAGTGAAAGAATTAATGTAACCCTTGTTCCTCTCGATGACAGCGACCGTGAACACTTTATCAAGGATAATCAGGAAGCATTCAATTACTGCGCTTTGGAAGAATTCGGTCAGCGAGATAATCACTTTGAAGAAGATGGTGAGATAATTTCTCATGACACGATATCTCGTGCGATTGACGAAGGAATAGCATATCGTATTTTGCAGGACGACAAAATTGTTGGCGGCGTAGTAATAAAAACAGAATACGACCATGGAGAGCTTGTATTGCTATTCGTATCTCCTTCTGTTCACAGCAAAGGTATTGGATATGCGACATGGTGTGAAATAGAAGCTATGCACCCCGAAATAACAGTCTGGGAAACCGTTACACCATATTTCGAAAAACGCAACATTCACTTCTATGTCAACCGCTGTGGCTTTCATATTGTAGAATTCTATCACGCTCATAACCGCGATCCTCACGATGAAGTCGGCGAAATATCCGAAATGTTCCGCTTCGAAAAGATACTGCCAGTTACTCCTGAAGGAATAAAGGAACAAGTTAAGCGTATCACTTACTATGAAGGAATCCTGCAAAAGGCTAAGAATGGTTCTCCTGAAATACTTGAACAATTGTCAGACTATTACGGAAGCCCTGAATGGAAGCGTGACTATGCTGCCGACGAGGCAGATCTTCTCCCGAGTGATCTCAAACGAGGAGTTCTATCAGAAGATGGAATATATAATTTACTGTAGAAATGATTATACCCCCCAATCATCAAGGAGTATCTCACTTGAGGAGAAAAAATTATATTCGACTTTTCAAATATACGAAATCAGCTCCCTCGCGGGAGCTGATTCTTTCGTATCGTTATACTACCTTTCAGTCATGTGCATTTCATGAGATTTTGAAAGTCTCACAAATCTCGAAGGCACTATTTTTATTGACAAGAGTTTAGACATCTGATATTATAGAAATATAGACATTTTCGCAAATACGACGCACGTTGAATGCATGGTATTGATGTCAAGGGATAAGGCGTAAAAGTGCCTATTTAGCGCACTTTTACGGCATATATCCAAATTGCAAAGTCAACCCAAACCGACTTTTTACTGTATTTGGGAAAATATCTAAGAACTCAAAACGCCTGACAACCAATCTGCACAGTGAGGTTAGTGCGCAGATTGGATAACAGAAACGGCGCTGAAATTCGGATCCTGCTTCGGCGGCGGCATGCGGAAGGGCGAAGTTTGCGGTGCATGCACCGGCGCCCTGATGGCGCTCGGCATGAAATTTGGAATGTCAGAGGTCGGCGATTTTGAAAAGCAGCAGACTGCCGATGAATATGCAAAACGGTTTATGACGGAATTTGCAGCGCAGAACGGCTCTTATCTCTGCCGTGAACTTCTGAAGGTCAATCTTGCGAATGAGGAGGAACGGCAGTATGCACGGGAACACGGACTGTTCGCTACAGTCTGCCCGAAGTTGATCGAAAGTGCGGTACTGCTCGCAGAGGCGTACATAAGATAAAAACAACGCAGTCGGCAAATTGACGGCTGCGTTTACAATTATAGAGGTTTTATATTAATTGCTCACCGCTGTGCAAAGCTATCAACTGATCGCCCATAATGTCCTTCATAAGATCAAACGCAGGGATACCCGTGCAGTGACCGCTGTAAAAGATTGTATCCAGCTGGGAAAGCTCTCTTGCTGTCTGAATGATGACAGCCTTTTCCTCCTCAGTATACTCGCCGTCCTTTTTCATCATGTGAAAGCCTGTAATCACATAGTCGGGAGCGTTTCCGAATCTCTCTCTGTATCGGTCAAGGATGTTGAGAATACCGTTATGCGAACATCCAGAAAGCAGCCAATACTTGCCATCCTGTTTTATCACAAGGCACTGCTCATGAGCGAAATCATCTGGAACTTTCTCTCCGGTTTCCATACGTGAGAGCTTAAAATTACCTTGGGGATAACAACGTCTGCCTGTGATACCGCTGAACAGAAACAGCTCATCGTCTAGCTGTATATCACCGTCTATCAGCTGTACATTCGGCAGGTCAAGAATAGCCTTATCAATACCGATGTATCGTTCGCCGTTAAAATGGGGCTCGGCAGCTTTGCTCTGCATAATGATATGAGCGGTATGGTTGATCTGCGAAAACGGAAGGATACCGCCTGAATGATCATAGTGTCCGTGGCTAAGTACCACTGTATCGACTAATGACAGGTCAACACCGAGAATCTCTGCATTCTTCACAACAGCATCGGATTGTCCTGTGTCAAGCAGGAGCCTATGCTTCCGCGTTTCTATATAAACAGACAGCCCATGCTCTGCGATACAGTCTTCGTGACCGCAGGAATTTTCTACAAGTGTGATGATCTTCATAGGCTCTTACCTCACAGGCGGTTTTTCTTCAAAATAGCGGTCAAGTATTTCAGCCGCTGTTTTGACGAATTTCACGCAGGGTCTAACTTTGTAATATTGCTCGGTACGTTTTTCGGGATCGGGCGTACTTGTTACCGCCAATCCTTTCAAAAGGTCTCGGCAGATGATCGTTTCATGTGCTTTTCGGAATTCCTCTGCGAGATACTGTATACGCTGGTAATGCGCCGCTTTCAAATTGTCATCAAGTTCCGTACCCTGTCCGTAAAGGATACCTGCCACCATGAACATGCCTGAGCAAGCACCGCAGACCTCACGCATACGTCCCATTCCGGCTCCGAATGAGGAAGAAAGCCGTTTTGCAAGCTCCTCGTCCATGCCGGTAACATCGGAGAACGCAACAAAAACAGACTGTGCGCAGTTATAGCCCTGTGTAAAAAGGCTGACTGCCTTTTCAGTATGATCGAACTTCATCAGTGGTTACCGCAGCTGTGCGTGCCGCAGCCATGATCTCCGCAGGAATGTCCTTCACCGTGTTCATGATCGTGATGATCGCAGGTCGGATTGGAGTTCTGTTCAAGAGTCTGTGCAAGAAAAGCAGCAACTGCCTCATCTGCACTTCCCATATTGCCGCCATAGAGAGCGATTCCTGCCTCCTGCATAGCCATCTGTGCGCCTCCGCCGATACCTCCGCAGATCAGAACGTCAGCCTGAGCGTTTTTCAGGAAACCCGCAAGAGCGCCATGTCCTGCACCCATTGTTCCGACTACCTGCTCGTTAATAATCTTACCGTCAGCAACGTCATAGAGCTTGAACTGTTCAGTTCTGCCGAAATGCTGGAAGATCTGTCCGTTTTCATAGGTTACTGCAATTCTCATAATAGTGCTTCCTTTCCGTGTGATCTCCTCTGAGATCTTGTTATCAAGAGTATAATTTCCGCCCGAAATGACGATGCGTCTGCCTTCGACCAGGGCCTGAGCGAGTTTTTTTCTTGCGGCGTCGTATATCGCCGTGACAGTCGTTCTCGCCACGTTCATCTCCTGAGCGCATTGTTCCTGCGTCTTTGACTGATAATCGATCAGACGTATGGTCTCGAACTCGTCAAGCGACATTACTATCGTATCATTTGCCTTGTCCTGATCGGGAGCAAAGCTCCAATAATCGGGGTAACAGCAGATACGGCGTGATTTTTGCGGTCTTGGCATAGGCACATCTCCTTTCTGACTTATGTCGATTATAACATATTTATCGACTTATGTCAAGTATATTCTTGGCGTTTTCGGATATTGACGGATATTACTTGATTTGGTATAATTTTTCTGTAGGAGTGATATTGTGAATAAAAATCTTGAATTGTTCCTGACCTTTATGAAGATCGGGGCATTTACCTTTGGCGGCGGTTATGCGATGATACCGCTGATACAGAAGGAAGTTTGCGAAAACAAAAAATGGCTGAATGAAAAGGATATCACCGATATTGTTGCGATCTCTGAGTCAACGCCCGGACCGATCGCTATCAATGCCGCAACCTTTGTAGGTTATAAGACATCGGGATTTCTTGGGGCGTGTATGGCAACTCTCGGTGTTGTCCTACCCTCGTTTCTTATAATCTCGCTTATATCCCTGATATTGACGCAGTTTCAGAGCATCAAAGCCGTACGCTATGCTTTTATGGGTATCCGTGCAGCCGTACTTGCACTGATACTGAAAGCACTATGGATGATGTTCAAATCGGTGAAGAAGAAAAAGAAGCCATTTTCCTATGCGATCATGGGACTTTCTCTTGTTCTGACTGCTTTCCTGAAAATAGACGCCGTATTTGTCATCATCGGATGCGGATTGTTCGGTCTGCTGTGGTCAATCCTGAACAGAAAGGAGCAGAGCAATGGCACTGATTAAGTTGTTTCTTGTCTTTCTGAAAATAGGGGCGTTCACCTTTGGCGGCGGATACGCTATGATTGCTATGATACAGGCGGAAGCAGAACGACAAGGCTGGCTGACGCAGGAGGAGCTTGTGGATTTCGTCGCGCTGAGTGAAAGCACACCCGGACCTCTTGCAGTCAATATGGCGACCTTTGTAGGTATCAGAACAGGCGGTATTTTAGGGGCGATAATAGCTACCCTCGGTATAGTTTTGCCGTCCTTTATCATCATACTTATCATCGCAAAGTGCTTTGAAAAGTACAAGAAAAGCAAAGCGGTGGGCGGTATCATGTCTGGATTGAAACCTGCTGTTGTCGGAATGATAGGTGCAGCCTTTATATCTGTTGCAAGGACGGTGTTCTTCCCGGCAGGTTTGAGCGTATCTGTTTTTTCTTCTGCGAGCTTCTGGGTATTTCTCGGATTATTCGCTGTTACTACCGTGCTTGCGTTCAAAAAGGTACACCCGATCAAGATCATTCTGCTGTCTGCGGTAATAGGTGTAGGTGCAGGGTACGGAATGGGATTATGATTATGAAAGGAAAACATAATGTTTGAGAGCGAATTTGCAAAACTCGATTATATAGCAAAAGATAATAGTGTTTTTCATATCTGGAAGAAAGAAGCACACTTCGATGATTACAAAAAGACTGTATCTGCTTCACTTGAAATGCTGCGTGAGCGTAAAGGCAGTCTATTCATTGTAGATGCCCGCAACGGTTTCGAAGACGTTCCGGAAGATGTTGAATGGGGCTTTCAGTATTTCCTTCCTGAGCTGAAGAAACAGGTTGCAAGATACGATGTGTTTAAACGTGTATAATACTTAATATAGAACAGCAGCTCCCTCACGGGTAATGTCATTAAGCTAATCAAATACGTAAAAGAACAGGAGTATGTTTGGAATATGACCAGACATACTCCTGCTGTTACATTCGCAAAAAATGCATGACGAAAAGACAGATCCGAGATCTGCCTGAA
>JAEEGJ010004536.1_pt1 | contig 46607 bp, 38 predicted proteins | sample 8958761 | NCBI WGS metagenome assembly JAEEGJ01 (sample SAMN16246546, study PRJNA631951) | gut metagenome | biome: gut microbiome; feature: rumen; material: RS-attached | host: Bos | place: Iran: Karaj | collected 2018-10
AAATTTTAATGACGGCAAATATGTCATAACAAGTCATTGTCATGAATTTTTACTTGCATATGAGCCGTCTTAAAATGACCGAACAGTGACAATAGAGCTATCGCACAGATCGGCTGTGAACAGTAACTCCTTCTCGAAATCCTTCATGAAATTCTCCCTGAATGAAAAGATGCTGCGTCTTAAAGTTAGGCGCGCCGTACACAGTAAATATGGCTGCATTCCAGGGCAAAATCAAGCTGTGAATTTTCCCCTGAGACTCATAGCCATATGCAGAGGATGCCAGGCATGCCTCCGGAATCCCGGAAATGAAAGCGGCGGTCCCCGCATTGCGGAGGCCGCCGCCGTTGGCTCATTGTTCCGGGAGCTGACGCTTCCCGGAAACAGAGTGATTATGATGCGTCGCCCAGATTCCTCAGCTTCTTTCCGGCCATGAGGTTCTTCTCGATGCCCTCAAGGGAAATGCCCTTGGTCTCAGGGACGTACATCATGGTGAAAAAGATGAAGGCGAAGTTGAATGCTCCGAGCAGCACGAACGTTGCGGTATGGCCGATGGCGCCCAGGACGAGCGGGAACACCGTGGTGATGATCGCGTTCGAGATCCAGTTTGACGCGGTGGAGCAGGTGATGCCGAAATCCCTTCCCTTGAGCGGCTGAATCTCTGAGCAGAGCACCCAGATGAGAGGGCCTGCGGATGCCGCAAAGCCGACAATGAAGACCATTACCGCGCCGACAGTGATATAGGCAAGGGCGCCCCCCTCGTCCGTATGCATGCTGATGCAGGCGGCTATGGTAAGCATTGAGGCGGCCATGATCATGAATCCTGAGATCAGGATCGGGCGGCGGCCCCACCTGTCAACAAGCGCTATGGCGATGAAGGTCGAGAGCACATTGGTGATGCCGATGACTATCGTCGCCCACATCTGCGCATTGTGCGAGCCGAACCCTGCCATCTCCATGATCTTCGGGCAGAAGTACATGACGATGTTGATGCCGGTCAGCTGCTGCACGAGCTGCAGAGCGATGCCGAGGAACACAACCTTCCTGAAGTTCGCGTTTGCCTTGAAGAGGCTGAAGCCGTCATGCTTTACCTTCAGGGTGTCCTTGATGTTCGTGACCTCGGTCTTGATCTTGTCAACGCTGGTCCTGACCTTCTTCAGGACCTCGATTGCCTCGTGATCCTTGCCCTTCGCTATTAGCCACTTGGGTGAGCCAGGAACGAAGTGCACGCCGATAAGGAGGAAAATCGCAGGAACGACCGTAACTCCGAACATGCCTCTCCAGGACTCAATCTGGGCAAAGCCGAGATCCGAGACGTAGGATACCGCGATGCCGATGGTGATCATCAGCTGATAGAGCGAGATCATGCTTCCGCGGATATTCTCCGGAGCAACCTCAGAGAGGTAGAGCGGAGTTACAAATGACGCTATACCGATGGCGAGCCCCAGGATCAGCTTGCCGAGGATTATTACAGAAACTGCCGGCGCCAGAGTGCAGACAGCAGCGCCTATAATGAAGAACAGTGCGCTGACCTTAAGCGAGCGCCTTCTGCCGAGCCTCGAGGAGATCATGCCTCCGCAGAGCGCGCCGATGCAGGCGCCTGCCGGAGTAGAGCCCACGATAAAGCCCAGGGTCAGGGAGTCATCAGGGACGGCAAAGTCCTTCTGCAGGAAGGCAAGCGCCCCGGAGATGACTCCGGTATCAAATCCGAACATCAATCCGGCGACGGCGGCGATGAGGCATACGAAAAGCGTAAACCTCGCCACCTTCTTGGCGTTGATGTCCTCCTCTTTGAGATTAGCAAATATATCAGTATCTCTGACCTGCCTTAACTTTTCCTAAAAATATACCCTAGCGACTTAAACCACTTAAAATGCCATGTTTTCAAACATGTGCAAATGTCAGAGTTTATCTATACAAGAGTCAATATCATCGATGGTCACACCAAGGCATTTCATAATGCGATTCTGCTTCCTTATTGGTTTGAAACGTCGTTTATATTTCCCTGTGTTAAGGTCCTCATCAGCAGAAATTTCCTCGAGCAGATTAATGATGGAACGTACAGTGAAACTCTTTCTGTCTTTTTCCCTGAGTTCCATAGTACGATTGAAAATCAATGAATGGAGTATCGCTGCCAAAAACCAGATAAGCATTTTGGTATGAATGGAATCATCGCTGTACACTCCAATTTTCTCCATGCCCAAAGTCGACTTGAGAGCTGAAAAGACCTTTTCCACGCAGTCACGTTTGGAATAGGCCTCCATTGCTTCCCTGGTGTCCATTTTTTCAGACGACACCAGGATGCGGAATCCGAACTTTTTTGCGCATTCATCGATGTTTTCAACATCACGCTCTGCTGAATTAATTACATATGATTCCTCTTCCTTAGTCTCGCCGGAGGCCTTGCGTCCTTTTTTATTATCTGGAACTGTTCCGGCTTTTGTTGAACTCAGCTTGAACCAGTCAGCGAAATCCATCATTTCATCGTAGGTTACCTGTTCTTTTCGCTCTATCTTTCTTCTTAACCTGAGTTCTTTTGCCGCAAGTTTGGTGAAAAACGTTTTGCGATCATCCTTTTCGCGATCCGATGACCAGACAATGTGGAAATACCTTGTCCTGGTGTCGCCAACAAAAAGCTGATCTGTTACAGTCATGCCATACTGGTCCGATTCAGGAATGTAATGTGCAGAGGAACGGACGGAGGCCGCGTATTTTTTTAGCAAATCCTTTGTAACGTTCATATTGCTTTTCAGCATCAGAAGAAAGTTAAGACTGGCATCATCCATCCGCTGCACGTTATCTTCAGACATATATCCGCGATCGCAGATAATTGTAATGGATGAATTTTTGAGGTCTTTCAGGGTACCCAAAAATTTAAGCATTTCAGTCGCCTCTACCATATCAATTATGGCTCCGGGGAAGACTCTGAAAGTTACTGGAAGTCCGTCTCTCTGACGTACTACATAATCAACGTTCACCTGCTCCAGTGAATTATCATCTTTGGCGTGTCCCTTTTGGACAAGAAATACTCCCTCGGACTGAGAATTGATATTCGTTGAGTCGTAGCAAAAATAAAGTTTCCCGTCATCAATGGCCCGCTTTGCCCAAAGCTCATTAAACAGATTTATTCTTGAAAGGGAAATGCTTCCTTTCTGAAACCTGCTGATATAACTGTCGCTCCTGACAGACTCGGAAAAAATAGCGTGAGATCTGCCCCAATGCGGGTACTCTTGAAAAACCGCTGACTTTGCGCTCAGCATGAACATCGACAGGTCTAGCATGAGATAGGCTTCCTCCTCCGAGAAAACTTTCAACAGCTCTTCTGTCAGACCTGAATCCATGGCTAGCTTTCTGATTGCAGCATATATTCCTACGGAAATATTGGTATTCCTGTTTGGCTGTTCTGGAATCTGGTCTTTTGCAAAAATCAGGAAGTAATTTGAGTTAGGAACCATCCTTCTGTCGGTATTCCAGTTTTCACCCACAATTAAGGCTTTCCCGATAATCACCTTTTTGTGGGTGGCATGCTTCTTTTGGGGATTGCTCTTCATTGGTACCCACTCTGTGGTCGTGTTGTAGTACACGTATCCCTTACTGCGTGAAACAGACACATTAATCGGAATTTCTACTGGGTCAAAACGCATTGAGGTTCTTGGCATACTGGTGCTCCTTAGACTAGGGTATAGTATACCCTAGTCTAAGGAGCAAGAAAAGCATACGAAAAAAGGGCATAAACACGAGTGTCTATGCCCTTTCTGCTGGGGTGGGTGAATACTGGCTAGGGTATAATGTAGGGAAAGTTAAGGGACCTGTTCTTCAGCCATAAGACACCTCCGTTTCAGCAGGGGATAAACAGAGGTGATTGTATCGGCAATACCCGCTTAACTTGTTGACGGAGCACTCAGAATTAATACATGATCACAAATTGCCCTGCCTTGGCGCAGAAGACAGTGCCGGCCTCTTAAAAACAAAGGGCGGGAACCTGTCTGTTCCTGCCCGGTGTGAGAGTCTGTGATTTGCCGACCATGCCATGGCTCAGCGCATGGCAGCGGAGAATGGCTTTATTTCATTCTCAGAACCATGATCCATTCTTGACCCGCTCCTCAAATGCCCTATACTCCTGCTGACGCCGGAACTCTTCTTCCTGCCTGCGCTGCTCCTCTTCTGCCCATCTTCTGGATTCTTCCAGATCTCTCTCATATTTCTCAGAATCGAAACTATAGCTGTAAGAATAGCGGGGCGCAGGCTCCGGCTTCCATGGTATGTATGGTTCAGGTGATGAGGGAGTGAGACCAAGCAGTATGCTGACAGTGAGCAAGGCAAATGGCGCATAAATCAGCGCAATAAAGAAAAGTGCCAGCCAGCCCGTGCAGTGAATGTCATGGAACCGCCTTGCGCATATGGAGCAGAAGACCCAGAACTGGACTATCAGGCCCAAGGCATATGTCCCGGCGCCGTCTGCATACTTAAAAAGTCCATTTTCGGTGAAATGCAGCTGGTATGCGATAAAGCAGGCCAGCAGCAGTATCAGCCTGCACCAGTACTCCTTTCTTGAGATTCTCTCGTTGACTCTCAGCCAGCCAGGAGGCGAGAGCAGCGTGATGAAGCTGAACTTTGTCCCGGAAGAGCCGTCATCACTTTCCGCAGCATGAGAGCCTTCCGGCGCGTACGGTCTGGCTGATGATGTAATGCAGCCAAGTATCATGCAGAGTGCAGGCGCGACAGGCAGAATGTAGCTGAGCTGCCTGAACATTATGAAGGCCATCGGAACCGGGAGCAGAAGCAGAACAGTAAGGCAGCCAGACCTGCCCGTATCATGAAGCCGTCTTGTCAGGATGGACCATAGAACCCACAGCACAGCTATGGAACCGGAAAGAAATATTGTCCCGCGGTCCGATGCCGACTCAACAAGCCCCGTTTCATCGGATATGAGCAGAAAAATCACACATCCGGCAGCAGACAGCATCAGCATCCTGATCCAGTACTCTGTTCGCTTCATGTTTCCGCTGAAGCTCAGCCATCCGGACGGATAGAGAAGAGTAAGAACACTGAACGTTTTCACGTTTTTGCCTCCAGGAATTCCACAAAAGGCAGATGGAGTTCTGAGCTGTGCCCCATTCAGTGCATTTCAAGGAGCCATGAGGCACAGGAAAGCCGCATCTGCTGCATGGCGTTCAGCATCCCATCAGCATGCTGATGTCAGACGCGGCAGTAAAAAAGCAGAGCAGGAATTGCCCGAAACGGAAGGAATTACAATTCCTGCTCTTTGATTCTGAGTCATTTTCTGTGAACAGCGCTGGCTCAGGCTCTGGCTGTCTGGGCATTGTGGCGTTCTGTCATTTCCACCCGGCCGTTCAGGGCACTGCGAGGTTCCCTGCTTTTCACAGAGCCAGCCTTAATCACAGCGCCTTATTCATCATCATCAGTGCTCGGCTTGCTCCCGGCTTTTTTCTCAGCGCTGCCATTCTGAGCGGGCTGCGGATCGTTGCCGCCGAACCTGAAATAGCCTGAGTTGTTGTTATCAATCGGTTTAGGAGGCTCAGGCGGTGTGTACGGTGTGGCTGAAGATGGAATGCAGCCAAGTATCACACAGAAGACAGGAGCGATGACGATGGCTGGTGGAAAAATCACAACTGGCACGATAATGATCAGGGCCCACAAGCCGCGATGGTTAATATCATGAAGCCGGTTTACCAAAGTAGTCATTAAAACCCATAAGATGAATAACCAGCCGACAATGAACACCCCATTCAGGTCAGGATCAACCCGTCCATCCTTGCCAGCTACGAATAACTTCAACCCATAACCGACAGCGGTAAGTATCAGCAGATGTATCCAGTAATTCTTCCTGTCAAGAGGAATTAGGGTGGTCAGCAAGCGGATCGGCAGCCCAATAAGGTAGTGCACCAGTGGATGTTTGTCTCTTAACTCTTCAATCCGATCCGTGAGTTTATCAATCCAGTCCTTCTTCTCATTTGATTCAGCCATAGTCTTTATCCATCCTTATACTTCTGACAAAGCATCACTCACCGTCATGATGGTGATGATGGCAGCAGTGATCATGGTCATCATCATCGCCGTCGTGGTGATGGTGCCCGCAGCAGCAGTGGTCATGGTCATCATCGTCGCCGTCGTGGTGATGGTGGCAGCAGCACCCGTCATCATCATCGTCGTCCTCGCAGTGCCCGTGCGGATGGGCGTGGCCATGCTTGAGCTCCTCAGCGGTCGGCTCACGGACCTCGTCGATGGCAATCTCGAAATTGAGGTTCATGCCGGCAAGCGGATGGTTCATGTCGATGGTTACGTCATCTCCCTCGATCTTGACGACAACTGCGGTCTGCATGCCCTGATCGGTCTCAAGGCTGTAGGCTGCCCCGACCTCGGGCTCAAGATCCTCGAAGAGCGCGCGCTTTACGGTACGGACCTTGTCCGCGTCCCTCACGCCGTAGGCCTCCTCAGGAGTGAGCCTGACGCTGAGCTTCTCGCCTGCCTCATGCCCCTCAAGCTTCTGCTCAAGGCTGTCCAGGAGCCTGCCGGTGCCGTGCATGTAGACGAGCTCCTCTCCTGCTGACTCGTCGAGGACATTCCCCGCGTCATCCTTCAGCACATAAGAAATGGAAACAACTCTTTTGCTCTGAATCTTCATATATAGTTTCCTGGTTAAGGTTAAATCAACGCAAACCGCGGCATGCGGCGGCAGACAGTGCCTGAATAATAGCCGGCGCCTGTGGATCAATCAAATTTTATTGCCTGCCGATATGTCATAGCCGGACATGGCTAAGCATTTTTCTCCAGTCCCTGCGGGCCATGGAGCTTTGGACAGCGGCTGACGGCAGAGGAGTATAGCGCAGATTATCGCCTATTCCGGAGCGGCGCGCCACGCTGAGGCTATCATGTCCGAGGCTCCGCTCTCCCTCGGATCGATCTCGGTCTTCTCCTTCTTCCAGCCCCTGCACCAGGTGGTCTGGTGCTTCGCGAGCTGGCAGGTCGCCGTGACGGCCCGGAAGATCATCTCCTCGCGGGAGAGCTCCCCGGAGAGGTACTGCCACATCTGCCGGTAGCCGACCGAGCGCATGCTGGGCATCTCGGGACGGAGCTTTCCTGTCGCCATGAGCCCCCTGACCTCGTCCTCGAAGCCGTTTTTCAGCATCTCCACAAAGCGGAGCCTGATCTTCTCGCGGAGATACGACCTCTCGGGGAGCGTCATGAAGGTGAGGAGCGGATAGCGGAACGCCCGCCCGGGCTTTCTCAGGAGCTCGGTCATGGTCCTCCCGCTGATTTCCCAGATCTCGAGCGCCCGGATGGTGCGCTGCGGATCATTCTCGTTGATCCTGGCGGCGGACTGGGGATCGACCTCCGCAAGCTTGTCGTGAAGGGCCTTCAGGCCGTGCTCCTCAATGAACGAGGTGAGCCCTGCCCTGACCTCAGGGTTTGACTCGGGAAGCGGCGAGAGCCCCTCGGCAAGGGAGCGCATGTACATCATGGTGCCTCCCGCGAGTATGGGAACATGCCCGCGCGAGATGATGCCCTCTGCCGCCGACTCCGCGTCGCGGAAGAACTCCGCCGCCGAGTAGGTCTCCCAGGGATCCCTGATGTCTATAAGGTGGTGGGGTATGCCCCGCATCTCCTCATCATCTGGCTTTGCCGTGCCGATGTCCATGCCGCGGTAGATAAGCGCGGAGTCGACGCTTATCACCTCGCCTCCGACCTTTTCCGCGACCTCGACGGCGATCCTGGTCTTGCCGGCCGCCGTCGGTCCGATTACAGCTATTACGGGCTTCATGAGCTCTCTCCGGTATGCTTTCTTACCGCCTCGTCAAGGAAATCCGCTGGGAGGCGCTCCATTAGGTACGGGCAGAGCTCAGAAAGCCTCAGCGCCTCCTGAGGCGTGAATTTCTTCCCATCTGACGCCATGTCCGCAAAAAGCTCCGCGAACTTCTCGTCGGGAGCATCGGAAAGCCCCCTTTCCGCGGCGTCAGTGATAAGGCGCAGGCAGGTGTCGGCGACAACGGTGGTCCTGAGCACCAGGGGCACCGCGTTGAACTGCACGGCATTTCCCCTCACCCTGAGCGAGAACCCCAGCTTCTTCAGGAGCTCATCATGGCCCGCTGCCCATGAGGCATTCCTCTCAGTCGTCCTCACTGACACCGGCATGATAAGAGGCGCCGGCGAGAGCGAGCGGAGCTCAGTGCCCTCAAGCACGCCCTTCTCCGTCATTTTCCGGAAGGCACGCGGGAGATCAAGGAGATAGAGATCCGACTTCCCGGCGAACACTCCGGTACGCCCGTCAACAATCCTTATGAGGCGGTATTCAGCCAGAGCGCCGCCGGCCTCCTGGGCAGTGGATAATCCTTCGCCTGGGGCATCCGCGGACGCGTCAGGACCCTCGTCTGGGAGCCTTGCCCGGTAAAGCTCCTCATAGGACCTCGCGTAGCGCTCCATCTCGCTTCTTGAAAGCTGCCGCCCGCCGCCGCTTTGGAACTGCCTCACGCCTGCACGGGAGCCGCCTCCGGATCCAAAAGTGCCTCCGCCTGATCCGGAGCCGCTCCCCGCGCCCCCTGCGCTCACACGGAGCGAGAGAAAGGAGCTGCGCTCATTATCTTCTCCGGAGCTGCTCTCATCCATCTTTGCCGGCGCATCTCCTGAAGGAGACGTCTCCGGAGCCCCGCCGGGAGCTTCGCCGGCAGTCAGAGCCTCAGGAGCGGGAGAATCGCTGCCGCTGCCCTGAGTGAAGAGATCCTGCTCCTCCCTCTTTTCCCGGAACTTTATCTCCGGCGGAACATAGCCGCCCTCATCGGCCTCCGGAAGGACGCTGCCCTGCCCGTAGACCTCGGCAAGGGCGCTCCTCACGCCAGTAACCACGAGATCGTGCACCTCCCGCGCCTCGGCGAACCTCACCTCATGCTTTGTGGGGTGGACATTGACGTCAACGTCGTGCGGATCAATCCTGAGGTAGAGCACATAGGACGGCACCTCGTTCCGGCCGGTAATCTCGGTCGCCGCCTGCCTGACGGCATGCATGAGGAGCCGGTCCCTGACCGACCTCCCGTTCACGAAAAAATACTCGTCAGGCACGGAGCCGCTCCCGGGCTCCGGCATCATCACCCAGCCGGTGAGCTCCGTTCCGCCGCTCTCCAGAGAGACCCGGAGCGCCTCCTCGGCAAAGGTCCCGCCGACTACCGCCCCGACCCTGATGATGTCCTCGTCAGGGGATCCCGGGACTTTCACCGTCTTCACCAGCCTCCCGTCGCGCCTTAAGGTGATCTCGAAGTCAAACCTCGAGAGCGCGAGATGCGAGACGGTCTGCAGGATGCGGGAGAACTCGGTCTTCTCGCTCTTGAGGAAGCGCCTTCTTGCCGGCACGTTGAAGAAGAGATCCTTCACCTCGACCGTCGTCCCGACGGGGTGCGAGGCGGGCTTTATCACAGCCTCCTGCTCGCTTCCCTCGGCAAAGACCTGCCAGGCCTCCTTCTGTCCCTCGGTCCTTGAGGTGAGCGTAAGGCGCGAGACGGCGGACGCGGAGGCAAGCGCCTCGCCGCGGAAGCCCATGGTTGTTATGGCACTGAGATCGTCAGCCGTGCTGATCTTGGAGGTAGCGTGGCGGCGGAGAGCGAGCGGCAGATCCTCACGCGGGATGCCGGAGCCGTTGTCGCGGACGCGGATGAGCTTGGCGCCGCCCTGGACGATGTCCACCTCGATTTTCGTGGCGCCCGCGTCAAGCGAGTTCTCCACGAGCTCCTTCACGACTGACGCCGGGCGCTCCACGACCTCGCCGGCCGCGATCTGATTGGCAAGGATCGGAGGCAGAAGCCTGATTGTCACTGTTACCTCCGTCATGAGGGGATCCCGGGAAGCCCCGGGAAAGGCGCCGGCTTAGCGGCGCGTATTTCAGAATGAGAAGCCGTTGATCTGGACAGGATAGCCCGTGCGGTCCTCAAGGGCCTGGCGGAGCCGGCTCTCGTCAACCTCAGGATCGCTGATGAAGGCTGCCGCGTCAGAGGAGAGCGACAGCGGAACCTGGTGCTCGGAGCTGAACTCAGCCTCGTTCTCGGAGAGCGGCTGATGGACCTCGAGGAACATCGATCCGTCCGGCTCCCTGGAGTACTTGACCGGCTGGTTGATGAACTGCACCCTGGTCCCGACCGGAACGTTGTGGAAGAGCCAGGCGATGTCCGCATCGCGCAGGCGCACGCAGCCGTGGCTCACGCGGAGCCCGATGCCGAAGTTCGCGTTGGTGCCGTGGATGGCGTAGAGCCTGCCGACGTATAGGGCGTAAAGTCCCATCGGGTTTTGCTTCCCCGCGGGGACAACTGCTGGAAGCTCCTGCCCCTTGGCCTTGTACTCAGCCCTCATGGCGGCGGTCGGCGTCCAGGTCGGGCCGTCCTTCTTCCTCTCGACCTTGGTTACCCAGTCCTTGGGGGTGTCCCTGCCGAGCTGCCCGATGCCGATGGGAAGGACAACGACGGTGCCGCTGTCCTTCGGATAGTAGTAGAGGCGCATCTCGGCGGTGTTGACGATGATGCCCTCATGCACGGTGTCAGGCAGGATGAGCTGGTGCGGGATGATGAGCGTGGTGCCCTTCTTCGGGGAGAAGGCGTCAACCCCGGGGTTCGCCTCAAGCATGTTGCTGAAGCCCAGCTGGTACTTTGACGCAATGGCCTCAAGCGAGATGTTCCCGCCCGGAACGACATAGGTGAGATTCTCCCCGACAACCCTTCCGCCGTTGCGCGGAAGCACATACTCAACCGCGTCGGCTGCCGGCGCCATGAATGCGGCGCATGCGGCAAGCGCTGCGAAAACTCCCCACTTCCTCATGAACTAAGTCTCCTGCTCATCTTATCGGCTGCCCTGCAGCGATAGCGCTAATTCTACCATACAAAGGGTTAGCGCAGAATGTCTCCCGGCATGCGTCAAAAAGCTCTTCATGGCGTATAATTGCAGTGTTTTAACATTTGGGCCCTCAGGGCTTTTGAGAGACATCCGGAAATGACTATGGCAAACCAGGAACAGTACAATCCTCACGAAATCGAACCGGCAGTTCAGAAATACTGGGACGAGCACCAGACCTTCAAGGCCAGAATGGATAAGAGCAGAGAGAAGTTCTACTGCCTGTCGATGTTCCCCTATCCTTCCGGACGCCTCCACATGGGGCACGTCAGAAACTACACCATCGGCGACGTGATCTCCCGCTACCAGCGCATGAACGGCAAGAACGTGCTGCAGCCAATCGGCTTCGACTCGTTCGGCCTTCCCGCGGAGAACGCGGCGGTCAAGAACAAGACCCAGCCCGCGAAGTGGACCTACTCCAACATCGAGTACATGGAGGGGCAGCTCAAGCGCCTCGGCTTCGGCTTCGACTGGTCGCGCGAGATCAAGACCTGCACCCCGGACTACTACAAGTGGGAGCAGAAGTTCTTCACCGAGCTCTATAAGAAGGGCCTCGTCTACAAGAAGATGAGCTCCGTCAACTGGTGCCCGCACGATGAGACCGTGCTCGCCAACGAGCAGGTGCAGGACGGCCGCTGCTGGAGGTGCGACACCCCGGTAGTAAGGAAGGAAATCCCCCAGTGGTTCCTCAAGATCACGAGCTACGGCGACGAGCTCACCGACTTCCTCGACAAGCTCCCAGGCTGGCCGGAGAGGGTCAAGACCATGCAGCGCAACTGGATCGGCAGATCCTACGGCGCGTCGGTCACCTTCGGTGTTGACGGAAGCGACGACACTCTCGAGATCTTCACCACCCGCCCTGACACCCTGATGGGCGTAACCTATGTCGCAGTCGCGGCAGAGCACCCGCTCGCGAAGAAGGCTGCCGCCAGCAACCCGGAGCTCTCGAAGTTCATCGACGAGATCAGGCAGCTCAAGGTCGCCGAGGCGGACATCGCGACCATCGAGAAGAAGGGCATGGCGACCGGCCTTTACGCCATCCATCCCCTGAACGGGAAGAAGGTCCCGATCTGGGTCGCGAACTTCGTCCTCATGGACTACGGCACCGGCGCCGTAATGAGCGTCCCCGCGCATGACCAGAGAGACTGGGACTTCGCGAGGAAGTACGGCCTCCCGGTAATCCCTGTTATAAAGAAGGCTGACGGCAGTGAGCCCGACGTCTCGAAGGAGGCGTCAGTCGAGCACGGCGTAACCTTCAACTCCGGCGAGTTCGACGGTCTGGACTTCGATCACGCGACTGACGCGATCATCAAGAAGCTCGAGAGCATCGGCCGCGGCCACCGCACTGAGAACTTCCGCCTGCGCGACTGGAGCGTCTCCCGCCAGAGATACTGGGGCGCCCCGATCCCGATGCTCACCCTTGAGGACGGCACCGTGGTCCCCGCTCCCGAGGATCAGATCCCGGTCATCCTCCCCGAGGATGTCACCATGGACGGCATCAAGAGCCCCATCAAGGCTGACAAGAACTGGGCGAAGACCACCTACAACGGACAGCCCGCGCTCCGCGAGACCGACACCTTCGACACCTTCATGGAGTCAAGCTGGTACTACGCCCGCTACTGCTGCCCTGACTACAAGGACGGCATGCTTGATCCCGAGGAGACCAGCTACTGGCTCCCTGTGGATCAGTACATCGGAGGAATCGAGCATGCCTGCATGCACCTCCTCTATGCCCGCTTCTACCACAAGCTGCTCCGCGACGCCGGCCTCGTCAAGTGCGACGAGCCGTTCACCAACCTGCTCTGCCAGGGCATGGTGCTCGCTGACGCCTTCTACTACACTGACGAGTCAGGCGCCCGCGTCTGGATAAGCCCTCTCGACGTAGAGGTCACGAGGGACACCGCCGGCAACATCACCAAGGCAACCTGGCAGGGACACGATCTTGTCCACGCCGGCATGACCAAGATGTCGAAGTCCAAGAACAACGGAATCGATCCGCAGGCCATGGTTGACCGCTACGGCGCCGACACCGTCCGCCTCTTCATGATGTTCGCCTCGCCCGCCGAGCTCACCCTCGAGTGGTCCGCCTCCGGCGTCGACGGCGCGCAGCGCTTCCTGAAGCGCCTCTGGAACATGGTCATGGACAACGTCCAGTACAGGGATCTGAAGGTTGATCCCGCAAAGCTCACCGAGAGCCAGAAGGCAGTGCGCCGCGCGCTCCATACGACAATCGCCAAGGTAACCGACGACATCGGCAGGCGCCAGACCTTCAACACCGCGATTGCCGCCATCATGGAGCTCATGAACACCCTCGCCAAGATCACCGGAACCGATGAGGGAGACAGGGCCGTCCTCGTCGAGGCGCTCAACGCCATCGTCCTGATGCTCTACCCGGTAACCCCGCACATCTGCTTCGTCCTCTGGAACAGGCTCGGGCACGAGGGCGCCATCGATGACGCCTCCTGGCCGAAGGCCGACCAGAGCGCCATGGTCTCCGACACCAAGCTCGTCGTCGTTCAGGTCAACGGCAAGGTCCGCGACCGCCTCACCATGCCCGCTGACGCGGGCGAGGCCGAGGTCAGGGCCGCTGCCGAGAAGTCCCCGAACACCGCGAAGTTCCTCGAGGGGAAGACTGTCCGCAAGGCCATCTTCATCAAGGGCAAGCTCCTCAACCTGGTTGTTGCATGAGACAAGCCGCATGAAAAAAAGACTCCTCTGGCTTTTTTCCATCATCCTCATCGCTGTGCCCGCGCTCTCTGGCTGCGGGTACAGCCTCGCGGGCTACAGTGAGAACAACGGAGAGGCGAAGTACAAGAAGGTCATCCTCTACGGCAACAAGGCTGACCTCCTGTACCAGGATCTCTACATCCGCCTCCGCGCGGCAGGCATACAGATCCTGCAGAAGAAGAACCCTGAGGCCGTTACGATTATCCTGAGCGGCTCGCGCGTGCTGCGCGATCTCTCCGCAGTTGACAGCAGATCTCAGGAGCTGCAGTACATCATGCAGAGCTCCACCAGGTACTCGTTCGTCCTCCCGGACGGCAAGGTCATCGCGAAGAAGTCGAGCTTCAACCGCACCATCCTAAACAAGGGCGTCGAGGCTCTCGCCGGCGCGAATGAGCAGAGGCTCCTCATCAACGAGATGAAGAAGCAGGCCGTTGACGAGATCTTCATCAACTTCATGAGGCTCAGGTAATGGCAGAGCTCCTCTACTCCGCTGCGGATGTCGCTGCGGCGGTCCGCCGCGGGGAGGGGACGCTTGCCGTCATCTTCGGCGACGAGCCCTGCATCACCGAGCTGATGTGCGGCGCGGCCGCCGAGGAGTTCAGGAAGAAGGGCTATGGGGAGATGACCCGCTTCAGCGCGGGCACGTTCTCCTGGGAGCAGCTCACGGCCGCCGCCGGCAGCTTCGACATGTTCTCCTCAAGGAGGATATTCCTGGTGTCGGCTGACGACCAGCCGGTCTCGGCTGCGGAGAAGGCGCTCCCCGCCGTGAAGGCAGGAGGCGCCGACACCGCCTTCATCATCATCTGCAAGAAGATCACCAAGGCGAACCAGACGGCGAAGTGGTACAAGAGCCTCCTCGCCGCTGGCGCCGTCATCGCCTCGGCCATGGCGCCCTTCAGGCAGCAGCTCCCGCAGTGGTTCGGCAATGAGGCGAAGCGCATCGGCGTCGGGCTCACAAACGACGCTCTCGCCTTCATGGCCTCATCGTTCGAGGGCAACCTCGGCGCCGGACTGCAGGAGCTGAGGAAGCTCGCCCTCGAGAGCCTCCCGCAGCCCATTGGCCTTGAGACAGTGAGGGACTCAGTCTCGCCCGACAGCCGGTATGACGTCTTCGCGCTCTCCGACGCGATGCTCTCCGCTGACATGGGGAAGGCGGTGAGAATCGTCTCCGCCCTCCGCGAGGCGGGAGAGGAGACCATGGGCATAATAAGGGTGATTGGGAAGGATCTGCTCTGCATCGACGCGCTGCAGCGCCTCAGCTACCGCCGCGCCGACACTGAGCGCGCCTTCAGCGGCATGAAGGTCTGGGCGGCGAAAAAGAACATGTACCTGAACTGCGCGAGGAGGCTCCACACCTCCGCGGTACGGGACATGATCTCAGACATCGCCGCGGCCGACCGCGCCTCCTGCACCTTCGCCGAGGAGGAGGCCTGGAGCAGGATCATGGACTGCATGGGCCGCCTCAGGGACACCAGAAGGTGAGCCCTCTTCTTCTGCTCGGCGGGACGTTCTCCCCGGTGCACCTGGGACACCTCCGGATGGCGGAGATCGCCTCGGAGAGCCTCGGCGTCAGCGCCACGTTCCTCATCAACTCCATTCCGCCCCACAAGGAGGCGCCGTCTGTCACAAGCGCTGATCGCCTCCGCATGCTTGGGATCGCCCTTCAGGACACCGGTTTCTCCATCGACACCAGGGAGCTCCGGCGCAGCTCCCCCTCCTACACCTCAGACACTCTCCGGGAAATAAGGTCTGAAAGGCCCCATGATCCAGTCATCTTCATCATCGGCATGGACTCCTTCAGGACAATAGGCTCCTGGCACGAGGCGGAGGAGCTCCCGGGGCTCGCGAGCTTTTTCGTAATAAGAAGGCCTGGGACGGAGGAGCCAGCAGAGGAGGAGTCATTCCTCGCCCGGCACGCAAAAAAAGCGGGAAAGGCGGAGGAGATGCTCATGGCTCCCGCGGGATGGTATTTCATATCGGAGAGGGAGTGCCTCCCCGTCTCCTCAACCATGATCCGGAAGGCGCTCGCAGATGGGGAGGAGCCCCCGCTCATCTCCCCCGCAGTGCTTAAGTACATCAGGGAGAAAGGACTCTACAGGAAAGAGCCCTTCCGCAGCTGATCAGTCCTTCTTTTCCCCGGCGCTCAACGGCGTTGCCGAGCCGTAGGCGCGGAGGGGCCTCCCCGCCTCGTCGAACTCGTTGGTGTAGGCGACCCTGAACGGGATGCGCTCATCGGTCAGGAGCATCACGTCCTCGAGGTACGGGACGCCCTCCTCAAGCTTTTTATGCCACTCGCGGTACTCATCAGCGAAGTCGGGCTGGAAAAGGCGGCTCTTTATAACGGGCTCCGGGTAGTCCCTGATGACGGCAGGAAGCCCAAGCTCACGGATGCACCTTGAGCAGGGCCTCATCTCATGCGTCCGGATGTCATACTCCCAGGCAAAGGAGCTGTCGTGCTCGGCAGCGTAGTGATAGCGCTTCTCGCTCCTTATAAGCTCGTCGTAGCTCTTCTTCTCCGCGGTAATGTTCTGCACCATCACATAGTAGAAGGCCTGATCACCTGCCCGCCCGAGCTCCCTGATGAAGCTCCTCACGCAGATCCGGTCTGAGCCGCAGCATTTCGAGCGGACGGTCCTCCAGGTCTCGCAGCTCTGCTCCTCTCCGGTCTCGGATGCCCTCCGGAGGGCGTCAAGGTACACTCTCCGGTTGTCGGTGTCCATGGTTCCTAGGGCATCAAGCCTCATTACTTCCTGCTCTGACATGGAGAGGCCGATTTCCTTTGAGTACTTGCGGTTCACCCGGAGGATCTCAACCTTGCCCTGCCTGCAGGAGATGATCGCCGCCCCGCCAACATAGCTGTTGAAGATCAGGGTCTCCATCGAGGCAGGATCCCAGAACTTCCCGGCATCCATCTCCTCCGGGAGCTCGATCGCCGGCGCGACGGGCTCGGACGCAGCGCTCTCGAGCTTCCCGCGGAACTCCTCCTCCGGGACAGGCTTCGAGTAGAGGTAGCCCTGGATATAGGAGCAGCCGATGCTCGCCATGAAGTCAGCCTGAGGCTCAGTCTCAACGCCCTCGGCGATGACCGGGGTATGGAGCCACCTTGCCATCTGCACAACGGCGTTGATGATGGCGCCGCCCCGCCCGGTCATGCCGCCGCTGAAGAAGCGCATGTCGAGCTTGATGAAGTCAAAGGGGAGATCCTTCAGGACGTTGAGCGAGGAGTAGCCGCTTCCGAAGTCATCCATCTCCACCTTGTAGCCAATCTCCTGCAGGCCGTGGACGAAGGCCGCGACCCTCTCCGGGCCGCCGATGACGGAGGACTCGGTAATCTCGGCATGGAGGAGCCTCACCGGGACTCCGTGCCTCTTCCTGATTGCCTCGAGCGACTCCTGGTAGTCATCATGGAGTATGTCGAAGCGCGAGATGTTGAAGGAGACCGGAACAGGATGGATGCCCGCAGCGACGGCCCTCTCCTGGAACGAACAGACCCGCTCGAATATCGCGAGATCGGCCTTCCAGAGCAGGCCGGCGTTCTCAAGGACCGGAATGAAGTCGCTGGGGTACTGCATCCCTGCCTCGGGATCGCGCCACCTCATGAGCGCCTCCGCTCCGATGATCCTCTTTGTGGAATGGTTGACCTTGGGCTGGAAGCAGGCGAATATCCAGCCCTTCTCGATAGCCTAGTCAAGTGACGACAGCAACTCTTTCTCAGTAAGTTTCCTGTTCATCTGGCATTGCCCCGGGGCTCAATCCATAACTCGGCGCGCCGCGTCAAAGGCGGCGGAAAACCAGCAAATATTAATACGGCTGAGCACCAGCGGCATGATTTGATCTCACAAAATCAGAAACAGATGCAGGAAAAATTAGAGAAATCAAAAAGAGAGATAAAAACTGAAAGATACGGTTAAAAAGGAATTTAACTGGAAGTTAAGAAGAGGGAGATTTGAAAGAAGCTCCAGAGGAACTCTGGAGCGGGAAACGGGACTCGGACCCGCGACCCCGACCTTGGCAAGGTCGTGCTCTACCAACTGAGCTATTCCCGCGTTTTCGTCTTGTCAGCGGCGTTGGTTCGCCGTGAAAACGAGGTTCATTATACGCTGAATTGAAAAGCTTGCAAGCGCTTTTTAATATTTTTTTGTAAAAAAGTTCCCGGAGCCTGAAAAGCCCCGGAAACTCAGGCCTTTATCACCTTATGGGCCTCAGGGCGAACACCGTCTCGACCGGCCTTTCGATGAGCCTTGCCCAGAGCCTGACGGCAACGCCGGTGAGGCAGGCGGAGATGATGGTGCCATCGCGGGTCCCGACGATGCTGCCGTGGAAGAGGATAAGCGACAGCACGACGGCGACGGTGACGAACGAGATGTCAGTCGCAACCTTGACATTGCCGAAGGCGAAGCCGGTCCGGTCTGACACGGCCTTCACGAAGGCCTCGCCGGAGTTGAGCACGACATTCGCGATGACCGTCAGCTCAATCCCGAGCGCGAGGAAGAGTATGCCTGCAAGGAGCATGGCGCTCTGCCCTGCGTAGCTCCCGAGGGGGATCCGGTGCGCGAGCGCGAGCCCGATGTCCGTAAAGCAGCCGAAGAGAACGGAAATCGGGAGCTGCAGGAGCTGCACGGCCCGGAACCTCCTTCCGAGGATGACAAGCTGCATGATGAGGAGCAGGCAGTTCCAGATGAAGAGCCAGGTCCCGAGGCTTATCCTGGTTATGTCGCAGCTCACGACATTGGCGATGGAGGAGACCGGCGACACGCCGAGCCCGCTCTCCTTCGCGAGCGCTATGCCGAGCCCCTCGAGGAAGAGCCCTCCGGTAAAAAGCCCATAACGCCTGACCAGCTCCATCCGTGTCATTGCACTGCCTCCATCAGCCTGCATGAAAATGAAAATCCCCGCCGGCCTCACCGGGCACGGCAGGGGCATATGCCCGCCCGGGCGCTCAGTCCCGGCTCAGGTTCCCGTAAATCCTCGAGAGATATTCCATGAACCGGCTTCGCTCCTCTTCGGAAAAGCCCCGGAACGCCTCTTGCTCTATCGCGGCAAACTCATCGCTGATCCTGACTGTGAGCGACTTCCCCAGATCAGTTGCGAAGATCCGGACAGATCTCCTGTCGTCAGTGGGGCCGGATCTCGTGATGAGGCCCGAGTGCTCCATGCGGCTCAGGACTGAGGTCAGCGACGGAGGCTCGATATGGCAGGCCTTCGCGATCTCACCGGGCCTCGCCCCGTCGTTCTCCTCAAGGTATTCGAGGACCTTGGGCTGCCCCGGCGAAAGCCCGGTGTCGCGGAGCCTTCTCATGATGGCCTTCTGCACGCTCGCCTGGGAGATCATGAGCAGGAAGTGAAATGAGTCAGTAGTCATTCTGCGCAAAATTAGTTAGCATTCTAATTATTAGGATGCGAAGCAATTATAGGCGCCGAAGGCAAAAAATGTAAAGCAGATCACATTTTAAGGCATCACGTCCTGACCTGCTGCCGCACAGAAAGGGACTGATGCCGGCGTTTCAGGCGGGAGGCAGAGGCAGATTCAGGGCAGAAAAAAAAAAGAAGGCGCAGGCTTCCCCGCGTGGGGAGAGCCGCGCCTTCCGGGGGCAGCGGGAGACAATCAGCTGCCGATGAGCTTCTTCGGCAGGCGGAAGAACTCGCCAGCGTAGAGGCGGAGCTCGCCTATGGTGTCCTGTATGTCGGCAAGGGCCTCATGGCGCCCGCGCTTCACGACCTTTTGAAGGAGCTCCGGACGCCAGATCCTGGCGAGCTCCTTTATTGAGCTCACGTCGATGTTCCGGTGGAAGAACCAGGACTCAAGATCAGGCATGTAGCGGCAGAGGAAGCGCCTGTCCTGCCAGATGGAGCTGCCGCAGAGCGGGGTCTTCTTCTCTGGGATGAAGCGCTTGATGGTCTCAAGGACGATGCGCTCAGCCTCCTTCTCGCCAACCGTGCTGCTCCTCACCCTCTCGACAAGCCCGGATGAGGTATGGTGCTCCCGGTTCCAGTCATCCATGCCGGCAAGCACCTCCTCGCTCTGGTGCACGGCGATGACAGGCCCCTCGGCAAGAATCCTGAGCTTCTGATCCGTTACGATGACGGCGATCTCCAGGATGCGGTCGCGCTCGACGTCAAGCCCGGTCATCTCGAGATCCATCCACACGAGGTTGGTGTCGCTTATGTCAGGGGAAGCATCTGAAGTCATGGTTCTCTCTCCTCTCTGTATACGGCTCAGGTGTCTCAAGGCCGGGCTGTATCCCGGCAGGAGAGCCAGTATAGCAGAGAGGGAGCCTTCTGAGGTTGCCCTCTGCCGCATATTTTTGAGGCCGGACTTATAGAGCGGCTGATGCCGTATTACAATCGCACCGGCAGAACTGGAAAGCGCGGCACGCGCAGAGGAGGGGAGTCAGTGGACAGGATCATGCTCGCGTCAGACTATCAGGAGGGAGCGCATCCCGAGATCATGAGGAGGCTCCTTGAGACGAACCTTCTCTCAACGCCCGGATACGGCGCGGATGAGTTCTCGGAGAGCGCCAGGCGGAAAATCAGGGAGGCCTGCGGCGCTCCGGAGGCGGCCGTGCATTTCCTTGTGGGAGGCACCCAGGCTAACGCCGTCGTCATTGACTCGCTCCTCCGCTCCTATGAGGGCGCCATCGCCCCCTCGAGCGGCCACATCAGCGTGCACGAGGCGGGAGCCATCGAGCACGGCGGGCACAAGGTCCTCCCGCTACCGCACCATAACGGGAAAATCGACGCAGAGGAGATCAGGCGCCTCTGTGAGTCGTTCCGGAATGACGGCAACCGCGATCATATGGTGAGCCCCGGCCTGGTATATCTCTCACAGCCCACCGAGTACGGGACGCTCTACTCCCTTTCCGAGCTCACCGCTATACGGGGCGCCTGCAGCGACTTCGGACTCAGGCTGTACTGCGACGGCGCGCGCCTTGCCTACGCACTTGCTTCCCCGGAAAACGACGTGACGCTCAGGGACCTCGCCCGCCTCTGCGACGTGTTCTATATAGGAGGGACAAAATGCGGTGCGCTCCTCGGGGAGGCCGTCGTGATCCCGGATCCAAAGCTCATCCCGCACTTCTTCACCGTCATCAAGCAGCACGGCGCGCTTCTCGTCAAGGGAAGGATCACCGGGATTCAGTTCGACACCCTTTTCACGGACGATCTCTATTTCCGCATCGGAGAAAGCGCGGTAAAGGCTGCTGACGCGCTCCGGAAGGCGTTCACTGAGCACGGCTGGGAGCTCACCTTCAGATCTCCCACCAACCAGATCTTCCTCACGGTGACTCCGGAGCAGAAGGCACGGCTCGGAGAGATAGCGGAATACAGCTTCTGGGAGGACGCGGGAGACGGGCGCACCGTCATCCGCCTCGCGACGAGCTGGGCCACGGCTGAGGAGCAGGTGCGGAAGGTCATCAGCAGTCTCTGATCCGTGGTTACCGGCGCTTATCGCGCCCGCCTGGAATTTTCCCTTTTCACCGAGTCACGCTAAAATTGCGGGACTGAACAGGAGATTGTCATGTCATCAGAATTAATCAGCGCACTCAAGGCAGACATACAGTACGCGGCGCCGCAGAAGCTCCTCACCAAGGCTGCGGGCTTCCTTGCGGGGAGGAGGATGGGCGCCGTCACCGCCTTTGCCATAAGGAACTTCATCTCGCACTACAAGGTGGACATGTCCGAGTGCGAGAAGCAGGATCCCACAGAGTACGCGACCTTCAACGAGTTCTTCACCAGGCCCCTTAAGGCAGGCGCGCGCCCCCTGGATCCGGATCCCAGGGCAATCCTCTCCCCCTCCGACGGCACGAAGAGCGCCTCCGGCACCATATCGTCCGGCACGCTCATCCAGGCGAAGGGCCAGGACTTCACGCTCGCCGCGCTCCTCGGAGGCAATCCTGAGATCTGCCGCCCATTCGAGGGAGGGACCTACTTCACCATTTACCTCTCCCCCGCGAACTACCACCGCGTCCACATGCCGCTTGACGGAAGGCTCACCGCGCTCTCCTACATCCCGGGGAAGCTCTTCAGCGTCAACCTCAACACCGCGGCACACATCGGCGGGCTCTTCGCGAGGAACGAGAGGGCCTGCGCCTTCTTCGACACCCCCAGGGGGAAGATGTGCGTCATCCTGGTCGGAGCAATGATCGTGGGCTCCATCGAGACCGTCTGGAAGGGCGAGGTGAACGGCGGCCACGGCAGCACTCCCTTTGAGGAGACCTACGAGGGGCCGAGGAGCATAACGCTTTCAAGGGGCGCCGAGATGGGCCGCTTCAAGCTCGGCTCCACCGTAATCTGCCTCTTCGAGAATGGCATGGCGGAGGAGTGCGCGATCGCTCCCGGAACCGCAGTGAAGGCCGGTCAGAAGGCCGCCGTTCTTCGTTAGGTAAACCTTACACATTTTCAGACAAAAATACCGGACAGAAAAACAGCTTTCATCATTTTTTCCGGTCCGGTATACAAATCTGAGACGCTGCCCGATTATTTTTCGTTGGGAAAACGCGTCAATATGATAGAATGCCACAAGTTTTAGCATCTCAGCACGGTAGTGCGTTACATTCCCTTTGCAAGTTAACCCAGCAGAGGCTCATGCCCCTGTACCAGGAGGATTAAATTGGATATAGTAAAAGCGGACGTCGCCATTGTCGGTGCCGGCGGAGCCGGACTGCGTGCGGCAATTGCCGTGGCAGAATCTGCCCCCGATCTTGACGTGGCTCTGATTTCCAAGGTATACCCCATGCGCAGCCACACTGTTGCAGCAGAAGGCGGCGCCGCAGGCGTATACCGTGACGATGACAGCCTCTACAAGCACTTTGTTGACACCGTCGCCGGCGGCGACTGGCTCTGCGAGCAGGACGTCGTTGACTTCTTCGTTGACCGCGCTCCGCGTGAGCTCTACCAGCTCGAGCACTGGGGATGTCCCTGGAGCAGGCAGCCGGACGGCAGGATCAACGTCCGCCCGTTCGGCGGAATGAAGGTTCCCCGCACCTGGTTCGCCGCTGACCGCACCGGCTTCCACATGCTCCACACCCTTTTCCAGACCTCCATCAAGTACAGCCACATCCACCGCCTCGACGAGCACTTCGCTCTTGATCTCATCGTTCATGACAACCAGGTACAGGGCGTTCTGACCTTCGATATCCAGAACGGTATCCCCCGCCTCGTCATCGCGAAGTCCGTCGTCATCGCAACCGGCGGATCAAGCCGCTGCTACAAGTTCAACACCAACGGCGGAATCGTAACCGGCGACGGAATGGCGCTGGCCTACCGCCACGGCGCAAAGCTCCGTGACATGGAGTTCGTGCAGTACCACCCGACCGGCCTTCCGGGATGCGGCGTCCTCATGACCGAGGCGTGCCGCGGCGAGGGCGGAGTGCTCACCAACAAGGACGGCTACCGCTACCTGCAGGACTACGGCCTGGGCCCTGAGACCCCGCTCGGACATCCGAAGAGCAAGTACATGGAGCTGGGCCCCCGCGACCGCGTCTCCCAGGCCTTCTGGCAGGAGAAGAAGAAGGGCCGCACCATCAAGACCCCGCTCGGCGATGTCGTCAACCTCGACCTCCGCCACCTCGGAGAGAAGTACCTCCATGAGCGTCTGCCGTTCATCTGCGAGCTCGCCAAGGCATATGTAGGACTTGACCCTGTCGATGCTCCTATCCCGGTATGCCCGACCGTCCACTACACCATGGGCGGAATCGAGACCGACGGCAAGACCGCGTGCACCATCAAGGGACTCTACGCAGCAGGCGAGTGCGCCTCTGTCGGAATCCACGGCGCGAACCGCCTCGGATCCAACTCCCTCGTCGAGACCGTCGTATTCGGCCATGTTGCCGGAGACGAGGCTGCCAAGTTCTCCCGTGAGGTTGACTTCGCGGATCAGAACAAGCTCGAGAAGGAGGCTGAGGATCTCTACACTGCATCCCGCTCCATCATCGGCGCCAAGGGCCATGACGAGAACATGGGCAAAATCAGGGCCGAGATGGGCCAGACCATGGATGACGGCGTCGGCATCTACCGCGATGACGCCTCCATCAGGGCAACCATCGCCAAGCTCGCCGAGCTCAAGGCACGCTACAAGAAGGTCAAGGTCAGCGATGACTCCAACGTATTCAACACCGAGTGGCTGAATGCGATTGAGCTCGGGTTCCTCCTCGACAACGCCTACGCAATGGCATACTCCGCCCTCAACCGTACCGAGTCCCGCGGCTCACACCAGCGCCTCGACTACCCTGAGAGAAACGACAAGAAGTTCCTGGCGCACAGCCTTGCAGCCTACAACGGCGATGAGGCTCCTACCATTACCTATGGTTCCGTCAAGATCACCAAGCTGAAGCCCGCCAAGCGCGTATACGGCGCAGAGGGCGAGAAGGCTGAGGCTGCCGCAAAGGCCGCCGCAGAGGCAGAGGCTGCCAAGGAAGGAAAGTAAAAAATGGCTGACAAAATGAACATGGAAATCCTCCGCTACCGTCCCGAGCAGGACGAGAAGCCCTGGGTTCAGAAATTTGAAGTTCCGTTCACTCACGAGACTTCCCTCCTTGAGGCTCTCTGCTACATCAAGGACAACCTTGACGGCTCCCTCAGCTTCCGCTGGTCCTGCCGCATGGCGATCTGCGGATCCTGCGGAATGATGGTCAACGGAACCCCGAGGCTTGCCTGCAAGACCTTCCTCCGCGACTACGCCGGCGAGACCATGCGCATCGAGCCGCTCGCCAACTTCCCCATTGAGCGCGACCTGGTCGTTGATCTCTCCGACTTCATTGAGAAGCTTCAGCGCATCAAGCCCTACATCATCCCGAAGGAAGAGAAGAAGGATGACGAGGAGTACATGCAGACTCCGACCCAGCTCGAGAAGTACCATCAGTTCTCCGGCTGCATCAACTGCGGACTGTGCTACGCGGCCTGCCCTCAGTACAAGCTCAACAAGGAGTTCCTCGGACCTGCGGTCATCGCCCTTGCATACCGCTACAACCTCGACAGCCGCGATGCCGGCATGAAGCAGCGCCTCGAGCTCCTCAACCAGGAGAGCGGAGTATGGAGCTGCACCTTCGTCGGCTACTGCTCACAGGTCTGCCCGAAGGGCGTAGATCCTGCGTCAGCCATCCAGCTGAGCAAGATCCACAGCACGACTGACTACATCATCTCCAAAATCACTCCGGGGGCAGATTAACCATGTTTGAAGTTACCAAGAAAGAGGCTCCTTCCAAGCGCAAGCCCTTCAACCGCCCTGTTGAGGCCAACTGGTGGACCCGCAAGAAGTTCTACACCCTGTACATGCTCCGCGAGAGCAGCGTGCTCTTTGCCATGCTCTTCGCCCTTGAGCTCCTCGCAGGAATGATCTGCGCCGCAACCGGCAACGACAAGTCCTGCCTCGTCAGCTGGATCAACTTCATGGCTGCCTGGCCGGTCAAGATTGTCAACGTGGTCGGACTCTTCGCAGTGCTCTACCACACCTACACCTGGTTCAACCTGATGCCGAAGGCCCAGAGGCTGATGGTCAAGGGCGAGCCGCTGCCCGGCTCTTTCGTCAAGATCTCGCTTTACGGCGCGCTTCTCATCACCTCGCTGGTGGTTGTCGCCGTTGCGTCACTCGGCTTACTGACCATCTAAGGGAGAATACAGAAACATGAAACGTTCCAACGAACCTATTTTCTGGTCCATCTTCGGCGCAGGCGGAATGCTCGTTGCTATCTTCCTGCCCATCCTGATGGTGCTGTCATTCTTCATCACCAGCGTCAGCGGAGCAGAGCAGCTCACCTCCGAGTTCAGGACCATCGACACCGCATTCGCCTGGTTTGTCTACAGCGGATTCGGCGCCTTCATCTGCTTCCTGACCATCTCCGGCTGCGTATGGCATGCGCTGCACCGTGTCTACCACGGCATGCACGATCTCACTATCCATGTGAACTTCGCGCACCAGCTCATCTGCTACGGACTGGCGTTCATCATTTCCCTGATCGCCCTCGTAGCCTGCGCAATCAGGATGTTCAGCTAAGCTGAGAGCATCAGCAGAATCTGGTCAGAGCCCGCGCACTGCGCGGGCTTTTTTGTTGCCGGAAAGAGGGGACTCCTCCCGCGCCGCCCTGCCCCTGGGCCATCCCATACCACCCTCCTCCCCCGCAGTTTGCAGGCTCTGTCAAAAAATCCGGAATTAATGGGAGACATCCGGCAGGTTTTCCGGCATTGGTCAAAGACTGAGCAGCTCCTCTGTAATAGAATTTAAGGATGTATCCGGAAAGCGGGCCCGCCCCGCCGCTCCGGAAAGCCTGGGAAAGCATCCCCCTAAGCCCGGCAGGGGAGATGCGGCATAAGAAAGCCGGGCCAGGAGATCACTTGGAGACTTGAGGGGTCTCAGGGGGATTCAGTATGAAAAACAAAATTCTGATTGCTTATTTCTCAAGGGCCGGCGAGAACTACATGCGCGGCAGGATCGTCAATCTCGAGCACGGCAACACTGAAATCGCCGCAGGCTACGTCGCGCGCCTCACGGGAGCGCCTGTCTTCAGAATCGTCCCGATGAACGAGTATCCGGAGAAGTACAAGGAGTGCACCGAGGCGGCGCAGAAGGAGCTGATGGACAGGGCTGCTCCGCAGATCCGCTCGTACCCGGACAACGATGACTACGAGACTCTGATCCTGGGGTACCCCTGCTGGTGGGGCACCATGCCGATGCCGGTCTGGACCTTCATCAGGAACACAGACCTCAGCGGCAAGAAAATCCTCCCCTTCTGCACCAACGAGGGCTCAGGACTCGGGAGCAGCATTGACGATCTGAAAAGGCTCTGCCCCGGCGCCGAAATCAGGAGCGGACTTTCCATCCTCGGGGCCGACGTCAAGGACTCCGAGCCCGCAATCAGCGACTGGCTGCATGCCGAGAAGATAATCTGAGCCAAAAGCCTGCTCTTTAAGCGGCAGCTGTGGCGCGTGCGGCAAGTCCGCAGGCGCCCTGCTGTCTTTTTTCCTGCCGTGTAGCAAAAAAACACTCTATCAAGTACAATCACACAGAGTTTACCAACTGAGATAAAAATGGCTGCACAGTTTATTTTCACCATGAACCGGGTCGGGAAGATCATTCCCCCGAACCGGCACATCCTGCGCAACATCAGTCTGTCGTTCTACCCCGGAGCCAAGATCGGCGTCCTGGGACTCAACGGCGCGGGAAAGTCCACCCTCCTCAAGATTATGGCCGGCATCGACAAGGACATCGAGGGAGAGGCCGAGCCCATGAAAGGGATCAAGATCGGCTATCTCCCGCAGGAGCCGCAGTTCGATCCCGAGAAGACCGTCCGCGAGACTGTTGACGAGTCCTTCAGCAAGCTCCACGAGGCGGAGGATGCCCTCAACAGGATCTACGACAAGTACGCCGAGCCGGATGCCGACTTCGACGCGCTCGCCAAGGAGCAGGCAAGGCTTGAGGCCATCATCCAGGCAGCAGGCGGCAGCGATGTCAGCACGCAGCTCGAGATAGCAGCCGAGGCGCTCCGCCTTCCTCCCTGGGATCAGCAGATCAAGTCGCTCTCCGGAGGCGAGAGAAGGCGCGTCGCCATCTGCCGCCTGCTCCTCGAGAAGCCTGACATGCTGCTCCTCGACGAGCCTACCAACCACCTTGACGCCGAGTCAATCGCCTGGCTCGAGCGCTACCTCCACGAGTACGAGGGAACAGTTGTCGCGGTAACCCATGACCGCTACTTCCTCGACAACGCCGCCGGCTGGATCCTGGAGCTCGACCGCGGCGAGGGCATACCCTGGAAGGGAAACTACTCAAGCTGGCTTGAGCAGAAGGAGCAGCGCCTTGCCATAGAGAATGCCCAGCAGACCGCCATCAAGAAGTCGATGGACAAGGAGCTGGAGTGGATCAGGCAGAACCCCAAGGGGCGCCACGCAAAGTCCAAGGCCCGCATCGAGCGCTTCGAGGAGCTGCAGAGCGTGGAGTTCCAGAAGAGGAACGAGACCAACGAGCTCTTCATTCCGCCTGGGCCCCGCCTCGGCGATCAGGTCCTTGAGGTGAAGAACCTCACCAAGACCTACGGCGACCGCGTGATTATCGACAACCTGAGCTTCACCGTACCGAAGGGAGCCATCGTGGGCATCATCGGCCCCAACGGCGCGGGCAAGTCGACGCTCTTCAGGATGATTACCGGCAAGGAGAAGCCTGACTCAGGATCCATCACCATCGGCAGCACGGTAGTGATCGCGGACGTCAGCCAGTTCAGGGACAGCCTCAACAACGACAACACCGTGTTCCAGGAGGTCTCCGGCGGGCAGGATGTCATCAGGATCGGGAACTACGAGATCCCGAGCCGCGCCTACCTCGGGCGCTTCAACTTCAAGGGCACCGACCAGCAGAAGCGCGTCGGGCAGCTCTCGGGAGGAGAGCGCGGCAGGCTGCAGCTCGCGAAGGTTCTCGAGGTCGGCGGCAACCTGCTGCTCCTCGACGAGCCGACGAACGATCTGGACGTCGAGACCATGAGAGCGCTCGAGAACGCGCTCCTGGTGTTCCCGGGCAGCGTCATGGTGATTTCCCATGACCGCTGGTTCCTCGACCGAATCGCCACACACATTCTTGACTACCAGGACAACGGCTCGATTACCTTCTTCGAGGGCAACTTCACCGAGTACGAGAACTGGAAGAGAGAGAAGTACGGAGAGGACGCGGTAAAGCCCAAGCGCCTCAAGTACGTAAGAATAAAGAAATAGCCAGAGGCGGAGCGGGATCCGCTCCGCCCTCAGGGGGAGCACCCCTTAAGGCTTTTGGTTAACAGGGATAGAAAATGAAAACCAGAAATATGCTCATCGCGCTCGCCTTTGCCTGCGCCATTGTCTCAGGATGCGCGTCTGACCCCACCGGGGCATCCTCAGGCGCGGCCGGGGACGCGCAGCAGGTAAGCGATGAGAACATGCCTGCCATGCAGATGACCTCAACCTCCACCACCCTTGACTCGTGGGGCGCCACGAACCTCAAGTTCTACCAGGAGGAAGGCAAGGCTGCGAAGAACAGCGGCAAATGGAACGTCTACATCATGAACGCTGTCAAGGCAAGGCTCACCGAGCTCGGCTTCGTCGAGGTCAGCGAGAAGGAGCAGGCTGACATCATCGTAACCACCGGCACCGCAGGCGCCGGGGACAATGTTGACGACGGCCTCTTCAAGGAAATCGGCCTTACCCCGGGCGTCAACGAGAAGCAGAAGGGAACCATCCAGATGGTAATCCGCAGCGCCGCCGGAGCAGGCCCGGTCCTCTGGTCAGGAGCTGTCCAGGCCTTCACCACCGGCCCCCTCGCCCTTGACGAGTGGAAGCAGAAGGCCGCCGCAAAGCTCATCAGGAACCTCACCAAGGACCTTCCTGCCTGCAAGTAATCCTCTCTGACTGACAGTCAGTCACCCTGGGGGAGGCGGCTCCGGTACTCAAGGAACGCCTCCTCCGCTTTTTTCTGCTCCATAAGAGCCTTCTCCACGACCTCAGCGCCGGCGCCCTTCTTCCAGGCCTCCTCGCTTACCGCCTTGCGGAAGAGCTTCCCTCCCGGGCAGGAGTGGAAGATGCCGAGCATGGGCTTCACGAGGGCCGTGAGCTTCACGCCAAGCGAGAGCTCCTTCTCAATGTAGCCGAGATACTCCCTCACCACGTCGGCGCGGCTCATGGTGTTCCTCTCCGCCCCGAATATCCTCTCATCGACCTCAAGGAGCATCGCCGGGTTCTCCCACGCTGCCCTGCCGACCATCACGCCGTCAAGCTCCCTGAGCTCTTCAAGGCAGGTGCCGAGATCTGAGAGCCCGCCGTTTATCACGACCATGAGATCCGGAAACTCCCGCTTTATCATGTGGACGCGCTCATAGATGAGCGGAGGCACCGAGCGGTTCTCGCTGGGGCTCAGGCCCTCAAGCCAGGCCTTCCTCGCGTGGATGATGAAGCGGCGGCAGCCCGCGGCGCTCACCTTCCTCACGAAGTTCCGGAGGAAGTCCGGAGAGTCCTCATTGTCGATGCCGATGCGGCACTTGACGGTAACCGGGACTGAGACCGCGTCGGTCATTGCCTTCACGATGTCGGCAACGAGATCGGGCCGCAGCATCAGGGCCGCGCCGAAGCCACCGTTCTGCACCCGGTCAGAGGGGCAGCCGCAGTTGAGGTTGATCTCGTCGTAGCCCTTCTCCTCAGCCCTTTTCGCGCAGACCGCGAGGTCCTTAGGATCGCAGCCCGCGAGCTGCACGGCGACCGGATGCTCCGCCTCATCAAAGGCAAGGTAGTCGTTCTTCCCGTAGATGATCGCGCCGCTTGTCACCATCTCGGTGTAAAGGAGCGACCTCTTCGTCATGATCCGCCAGAAGCGGCGGCAGTGGCGATCAGTCCAGTCGAGCATGGGAGCGGTGGAGAAGCGGAAGCTGGGAAAATCAGGCACGGTGGAACCTCCGGAAACAAGAGACCCGGATTTTAGCAGAAAGGCGGCGCTCCTTCAGAGGCAGATTGCGCGTATAAAGGCCCGAAAGCGTGCAAAACAGCAAAAAAACAGTGCTTTGATGACAGACTTGTGCATTCATTATGCTAAAATGGCCGGGAAATAGATACAGAGCCCGCCGTGGCAGCGGGTCATTACTGCACAGAATCTTTACGAGCGGGGGAGAAAGCAGTGAAAGCCATACTGTTAATCATCGTCATCATCGGCGGCCTGTTTTTCTGCAGCGACACCAAGTGGAGCGGCAGCGTCTACAGGGCCGAGGACAATTTCTTCATCATCCAGTTCCCGAAGGCAAAATGGCAGCCGAAGCCCTGGTTCTACCTCAAGTGCGTGCAGGGACAGAAGTGCCGCCGCCATCCGGAGGCCGGAGACTTCCATGAGGAGGTTGCGATGGTCGGTGACTCCTACACCGGAAACGGCCCCGGAGCTGACCGCAAGGATCCGAGCACCGAGGATGAGGATCAGATTAAGAATGCCGCGAACTATGATGATCAGCATCAGTCGGAGATGAACCGCCAGTAAGATTGCGGCTCGGTTTAGGGTAAAAAGGAACCGGAGGCAGGGCCTCCGGTTTTTTTATGCCTGAAATCAGGGATCAGGAGAGAGATGATGCCGCGGATCGCATGACCCGCGGCACATGGATCAGACGTACTCCTTCACTACCCTGTCGGTGAGCCTCAGGACGAGCTCATAGGGGATGGTGCCCACAAGCTCAGAGATTTTCTCGACAGGAAGCCCCCTGCCCCAGAGGATGACCTCGTCGCCGACCCTGTCAGTGGAGTCAGGACCCAGATCTATCGCCATCATGTCCATGCAGACATGCCCCGCGGTTCCCGCGATGCGCCCGTTGATGAGCACCGGCGTGCCGTTCGGCGCCTGTCTCGGATAGCCGTCGCCGTAGCCCATGGCGACGATGCCCAGCCTGGTGTCGCGCGAAGCGGTCCAGGTGGCGCCGTAGCCGACCTTGTCGCCCTTCCTGACCTTCCTTACGGCAATCAGGTTGCTCTTCAGGGTCATGACCGGCTTAAGCCCCAGATCCTCGCCGGTCTTCCCGTCATAGGGCGAGACGCCGTAGAGGATGATGCCGGGACGCACATAGTCGGTATGCGACTCCGGCCAGCTCAGGATGCCGGCGGAGTTCGCGAGCGCGGTATGGCACTCGTGGGCGGAGGCAAACCTTCTGAACACCTCAATCTGCTTCTTCGTGTAGTCGCTCGAGAGGTCGTCGGCGCAGCTCAGGTGGGAGATGAGGCCGATGGGCTTCACCACGTTCTCTGACTTCATGAGGCGGCTGTAGAACTCCTCAGCCTCATCCTCATTGAGCCCCAGGCGGTGCATGCCGGTGTTGAGGGCCATCCAGACCTTGACGGGGCTCTGGAGATGGGCCTTCTCAATCCACTCGAGCTGCTCCCAGGATCCGACGGCAATCTCAAGATTGCTTGCCGAGACGACCTGCACGTCCTCAGGGTTGAAGAGCCCCTCAAGGAGGATGATGGGCTTCACGATGCCGCCGCTCCTGAGCTCCAGCGCCTCCTCAATCCTCGCGACCGCGTAGGCGTCCGCGTCAGACAGGGTTTTTGCCACCTCAAGGAGGCCGTGCCCGTAGGCATTGGCCTTCACTACGGCGATAATCTTCGATTCGGGCACATGGCTCTTTATCACCCTGAAGTTGTACCTGAGGGCTTCCCTGTCTATCGAGGCGATGACTTTCTGCATCTTGTTTCCTTCCTGTTCAGAGCGCCATGGAATAAGTCTCCCATGGCCTTTTTCCCGCCTGAGAGCCATTTGGCTCCTGAGCCTCTCCCGCCGGACTGGCGGAGGCGCCGGCGGGAAAAAAATCACTGCTGCTTCCTTGAGGGAGCTGTCTCCGGGCCAGGCCCGTAGTCCCTGTTGTCGACCGAGGAGAAGCGCGCGCACTCCGGGTTGAATATCAGGTTCACCGTGCCGATAGGGCCGTTTCGCTGCTTGCCGATAATGATCTCGGTCTTGCCCTTGAGGTTGGGATCATCCTTCTTGTAGACCTCCTCGCGGTAGATGAACATGATGACGTCCGCGTCCTGCTCGATAGCGCCCGACTCGCGGAGGTCAGCGTTCATAGGGCGCTTGTCCGTTCTTCCCTCAACGCCGCGGTTCAGCTGCGCGAGGGCCACGACCGGAATGTTCATTTCCTTGGCAAGGATCTTCATGGAGCGCGAGATCTCTCCGATCTCAAGCGCCCGGTTGTCGCGGTACTTCCCTGAGCCTCTCATGAGCTGCAGGTAGTCGATGAGGATTATGCCCAGTTTGTGCTCGCGGGCAAGCTTCCTCGCCCTTGCGCGGAGCTCCGACGGGGTCAGGTCGTTTCCGTCGTCGATGAAGAGGTTAACGGAGTTGATGATCTTCGCGGCATGGATGACCTTCATGTAGTCATCCTTCTCGAAGGCGCCGCGCTCGAGCTTGTCCTGGCTGACATACGACACGGAGCTGATAAGCCTCGTTACGATCTGGCGGGCCGGCATCTCGAGGGAGAACACCAGGGCCGCGGTGCCCTCCTTCCGGTACTCCTCGTTGAGGACGATGTTCTGCACGATGTTCATGCCGAAGGCGGACTTTCCCATCGCCGGCCTCGCCGCGATGATGATGAGCTCGCCCCCGTGGAAGCCCTTGGTCATGCGGTCAAGATCGACAAAGCCGGTGGAGATGCCGGTAACGTCGCTCAGGCGGTGGTTCGCAAAGTCCTCCGCCCTCTGCTGCATGGTGGTCAGGACCTCGTTTACGACATCCTTTGCAAGGACCGGACCGCGGCTTCCGGTATCGGCGCGCTCCACGACATTGAGGAAGAGCTCCTCCGCGGAGCCGACGATGGTCTTGATGTCTTTTGTGCCTTGGGCGTAGGCAAGCTTCGACATCTCGGCGCCCACATCGATGAGCTGCCTCGCGACCGACTTGTCGCGGATGACGCCGGCGTAGGCGATTGCCCTCGATGAGCCGCGGGCCTTGGAGAGGAGCTCCGCAAGGTAGGGGCGCCCGCCTGCGTCAGTGAGGAGCCCTGCGTCGCTCAGGTACTGCGAGAGGGTAAGGATGTCCGCCCGGCCGTCAGCCTTCGAGAGCAGAGCCTCGATTGAGCGGAAGATGAGGCGGTGCTGCCCGGTGTAGAAGTCCTCCTCGCGGAGGATTTCAGCGAGATCGCTCCAGAGCTCGTTGTCGAGGAGCAGCGAGCCCAGTACGGCCTGCTCAGCCTCGTACGAGTGAGGGATTTCCCTGAGCCCCCTCGCAATATCCATTTCCGGCATAGCCACGTGCAACCTCCCTCCTCAGGCCCTGAATTTTACCATAAGGGGCGGCGCTCCCGGACTCCCGCCGGAACTCATGCCGCCTTTGTGATGTTAGCATCAGAGGAGACCGCAGAGCATGCAATGTTGTGGCGTTATATGAAACATTCCGTCATTCTATGCGCTTAAGAAGCAGGATTTGCCAAAGATGAGCAAAAAAGGCTTGACGAAACCCGCGGCAGCGTGTAAGATTTGCCCCGTTGAGAACAAGTGGTGAGATGGCCGAGAGGCCGAAGGCGCTCCCCTGCTAAGGGAGTATACGACCTAAAAGTCGTATCGAGGGTTCAAATCCCTCTCTCACCGCCATTTTCATTGATGCATCCGTAGCTCAGCTGGATAGAGTACTCGGCTACGAACCGATTGGTCAGAGGTTCGAATCCTCCCGGATGCACCACCTGATTTTCCCCTCTGCTTTTCCCCTGATTTTTCCCTTATCAGTCATTGCGCTTATGCTGAGCTGATCTGCCTGCACTTCCCAGAGTCATCTGATCCGTGAATGCCTTTGAGCCCTAAAAAGAAAATCCCGGATCCTTTTCGGGGATCCGGGATTCTGAACTGGCACGGCAATGGCGGACGCTCTCAGTCGTTCTCGCCGTCCTCGTCATCGAAGTCATGGGAAGGCATGCCGCCCTGCATCAGATCGAAGTCTCCTGACTCCTCGCTGTCCTTGATCTTGCTGAACACCTCCTCGCGGAGCACGGAGACATTGGGAGGCGCGTCAAAGCCGATGCGCGCCTGGTTGCCCTTGAATCCCAGGAATGTGACGGTCACGCCGCCGCCGATGACGATCTTCTCGCCAATCCTCCTTGTTATAACCAGCATGTCTCACGCTCCCCGGGAAAAAATTTCACAGCCTATACCATAGCATTATAGAGGAAAAATCTTTAAAAGAGGACAGTTTTCACTGCAGGACCCAACAGCCTTGATTCACGCGGTTTCCGCCGCCCCGGGAGCCTCAGACAAAAAAAAAGAAGGAAAGCCCGGAAGCCTTCCTTCTTTCATTCACTGCCCCTTTCTCAGATCAGGGCATAAGCCTCAGCTCAGAGGCGCTCCTCAAGCCAGGGCGCTACCTGGGAGAGGGCGTGGTCAAGGTTCTCAGGCCTGCTGCCGCCTGCCCTTGCGAGCTCGGGCTTGCCGCCGCCCTTGCCGCCGACGAGGCCGGCAGGAACGTTGACGAGCTCGCCTGCCTTGACGGTGCCGGTGAGGTCCTTCGTTACAGCCGCAATCAGGCTGACCTTGCCGTCCTCTGCGCTGCCGAGTACCACAATGCCGGACTGCAGGCGGTTCCTCAGATCGTCGCACATGGTGCGGAGGCCAGCCCCGTCAACGCCGTCAACCCTGGCGACGATGACCTTGCGGCCGTTGATCTCGACAATCCTGTCCATGAGCTTGCCTGCCATGTCAGCGGCCAGCTCCTCCTTGAGGCGGCGGATCTCGCGCTCGAGATCGGAGATGCGCTTCTCGGCCTGCTCGGCATGCTCGGCAAGGCCAGCCGCGTCGCTCTTCAGGGCTGCGCAGGCAGCCTTGACGGTCCTGTCGGTCTCAATGACAGACTCGACTGCGGCGCGTCCGGTAACAGCCTCAATGCGGCGCACGCCCGCGGAGATGCCTGACTCTGAAAGGATCCTGAAGTAGCCTATGCGCCCGGTGCTCTTCTCGTGGGTTCCGCCGCAGAGCTCGCTGGAGTAGTCCCCCATGGAGACGACCCTGACGACGTCGCCGTACTTTTCTCCAAAGAGCGCCATAGCTCCGCTCTTCTTAGCCTCCTCAAGAGGCATTTCCTTCGTCTGAACCTGTACATCGGCGCGTATTGCTTCGTTAACAAGGCGTTCTACCTCCGCAAGTTCCTCAGGCTTTACAGCCTCGGTATGAGAGAAGTCAAAGCGCAGGCGCTCACCGTCCACGTAGGATCCCTTCTGTGCGACATCCTTTCCGAGGACCTTCTGCAGCGCGTACTGGAGAAGGTGGGTGCCGGAATGGTTCGCCTCTATGTCGGCCCTGCGGGCAGCGTCAACCTCAGCGGTTACCGTGTCGCCGACCTTCAGGCTGCCGCCCTCGAGATGGCCGACGAGGCCGGTCGCGATGCCGCTCAGGATTACGGAGTTCCTGACCTCAAACTTAAGGTCGCCCGCGGTTACAGTGCCGGTGTCGCCGACCTGGCCGCCCTTCTCGCCGTAGAACGGGGTGCGGTCAAGGATGATGACGCCGTCCTCGCCGGAGGCGAGGCTCTCAACTGACTGGTCGGCGCTGTTGAACACCTGTATGACCTTAGCCTCGTTCTTAAGGGTGTCATAGCCGGTGAACTCGCTTGCGCTCTTCGCGATGAGCCCCTTCTTGTTGTAGTCAACCGCGAAGTTGGAGGCCTCCTTGGCCCTGGCCTTCTGCTTGGCCATCTCGCGGTCAAACGCATCGGTGTCGATGGTGTAGCCACGGTCGCGGACCACGTCCGCGGTAAGGTCTGCGGGGAAGCCGTAGGTGTCATAGAGCTTGAATACCAGGTCGCCCGGGAGGACCTTGGAGTCGCCGAGGGTCTTGAGCGATGACTCAAGGAGCGAGAGGCCCCTGTCGAGGGTCCTCGAGAACTGCTCCTCCTCGGTCTTCAGCACCTTCTCGATGATCTTCTCCTGGGAGACGAGCTCGGGATAGGCGTCGCCCATCAGGCGGACCAGTGAAGGAACCAGCTTGTAGAAGAAGGTGTCCTCCATGCCGAGCTTCCTTCCGTGGCGCACTGCGCGGCGGATGATGCGGCGGAGCACGTAGCCGCGGCCCTCGTTCGAGGGGGCGACGCCGTCAGCGATGAGGAAGGAGCAGGAGCGGATGTGGTCGGCGATGACGCGGAGAGACTTGTTGGTCAGATCCTTGTCATAGTGGACGACAGCAGCCGTATCCTTGATGAGCTCCCTGAAGAGGTCGATGTCATAGTTCGAGTGGACGCCCTGCAGCACAGCGGCCATACGCTCGAGGCCCATTCCGGTGTCGATGTTCGGGTGCGGAAGCTTCGTCATGGTGCCGTCTTTCTGGCGGTTGAACTGGGTGAACACCAGGTTCCAGATTTCCATGAAGCGGTCGCCGTCCTCGTCAGGGGATCCCGGAGGGCCGCCCTGCACTGAGGGGCCGTGATCGTAGAAGATCTCGGAGCATGGGCCGCACGGGCCGGTGTCGCCCATGGTCCAGAAGTTGTCTGACTCGTACTTGCCGCCCTTGTTGTCGCCGATCCTGATGATCCTCTCAGCGGGGATGCCCACCTCGTCGTGCCAGATGCCGTACGCCTCGTCATCGTCCTTGTAGACAGTGACGGTGAGCTTCTCGGGAGGAAGCTTGAACACCTCGGTGAGGAGCTCCCAGGCCCAGTGGATGGCGTCATGCTTGAAATAGTCGCCGAAGCTGAAGTTGCCGAGCATCTCGAAGAAGGTATGGTGGCGTGCGGTATAGCCTACGTTCTCAAGGTCATTGTGCTTGCCGCCGGCGCGAACGCACTTCTGGGCGGTGGTGGCTCTCGTATAGCCGCGTTTTTCCTTGCCGAGATAAACATCCTTGAACTGATTCATTCCCGCGTTGGTGAAAAGCAGCGAGGGATCATTGTCCGGCACCAGAGAGCTGGACTGAACCACTGTGTGTCCCTTGGACTTGAAGAAGTTAAGGTACGCAGAGCGGATCTCAGAAGTGGTCATGAACATCGTTATTTTTTTAATGACCGGCCGCGTGCCGGCCAACTCCGCTTTGAGATTGAAATTCTACCCTCCGGAACACCGGCGGGAATTCTGCGGCCGGCAAAGTGCCGGCCCCGGTCCCCTGCATCAGGCGGGAGACTCCGGAACCTGTCCGCAGTGCCTCTGAGGCAGCGCTGACAGCCCGTGAAATTATAGCAAAATAGAGGGATTCAGTCTCATCCCGCCTGACCTTTATGGAGGCTTGGCACGATGCGCGCCATAGGTTCTGCCATGGCTCAGAGCAGGCTGCGCTCACTCCATGAAGTCATCACCGCCGATGGCGGCGTATGCCTCGGATGAGGAGAAGCCGCGGGACGCGAGGTAGCGGCAGGCCTTCATCCGCGCCTTCTGGTCAGACATATCAGCGCCGCGGAACTTCTTCCGGAACGCCTCACGCGCCATTGCCCTCCAGTCAGGCGCGAGCTCAGCGAGGACATCCTCCGCGAGCCCTGAGTCAATGCCCCTGTTCCTTAAATCGGACACAATCCGGATCCGGCCGTAGAGCGCCGCGATCCTGGACCCGGCGAAGGCCTTTGCGAACCGCCCGTCGCTCACGTAGCCCTTTGACACTGAGTAGGCAAGCGCCTGCTCCGCAGCATCGCTCCCGAACCTGCTCTCCGCCTTCCGCCTTATCTCCTCTGAGGAATACTCGCGGCGCGACTCCAGGGAGAGGATATAGTCAACTGCGGCGCGCACGTCCGTCTTCCCGCCTGAAGGCCCTGCCCCATCGGCCCCCGCTCCTCCCGGGGCGGCTGGGCTCCTCCTCTGCGCGGCGCCGGACACTTTTCCGGCATTCCGCTCTTTCACCTCAGGGTATTTCCTGGGGCGCCCCCTGCCCCTGGGACGGGCTGCCGCTCCGCACTGCTCCACTCCCTCTGACTTAAGGAACTCCTCCCAGGTAAGCCCTGCGGCCGGGGCATCACCCCTGGCAGAGGGCTGAGTGCTGCCACGAGGGCACGGGAAGCCCCCGTCACCGCGCTCTTCCGCGGATGCGGCGCGTCCCGGGGAATTTCTGCCGGAGGGGCGCTTCTCCCCTCCATCATTGCTTCCGCCGAGCACTGCGGAGAGGAAACCGGCCTCAGGAAGATCATCTAGGCTTTTCATGCTTACCACCAGAAAAGAGGAGACAGGGCGCCCGGGCAGGATCTGCCATACGGACGGCCCTTTGCCTTAAGAACATGCATAATCGCCAATAATACATCATGAGGTGACGCCAACAGGGCAGGCCTGCATATTTTTATGCGCCGGGCAGTCATAAGGGATCATACCGCGAGCTGATCCATGGCGGCTTTTCCGGCCTCCTCCCCCGCACCGGCACTGGCGATTCGCAGCGTCACCACTCCAAAGTGCGGCACAGATCAAAATTTATTGCATTTCACTGCGGATTGGTTAAAATGTATTCGGAGGCACGTCTGATTTTTTCAGAAAATCAGCGGTCATCCGCTTCATCATTACAATAGTAAGAATAAAACTGATGTGCTCGTAAACCGTCCGTCCGGCACCATGCGGCGCTGGGCAACCGGCCGCAACACCCGGCCAGAAATGAGGATAAAAGGTATGTACGAGTCAAATAAAGCAGCAGAGAACGAGAACGGAGCCCTAGCAGCAGTAAGGACTGCGGCGCAGGCCGTCTCAAGACTTCCCCTCAGGGACAGCATTGAGCATGCTGTTCAGAACTATGTAAGCAGCGGCCGCAATGACGGCTCCCTGTACGAGGAGGTTCTCAGCACTATGGAGCATCCCCTCCTTGACGCTGTAATGCAGGCAACACGCGGCAACCAGACCAGGGCAGCAGTTCTCCTGGGCATCAACCGCGGCACGCTCCGCAAGAAGCTCAAGAAGTACGGCATCAACTGATCCAATACGGCGCGGTGCTTTTTACCGCGCTTTTTTTATGCCCGGATTTCACGGAAAGGATATTTCCGTCCGGGCAGCGGCGCCGGCAGGTCAGCCGTGAATTATCCTTCCTGCAATCTCTGACACCCTTCCTGCGGCAAGCCCGAACTTCCGTCCTGCGCCCTCAGCCTTTTCCCCGAAGGCGGAGGAGAATATCCCGCCCCACTTCTCGCCGGAGAGGTACATCTTCTTCCAGGTCTGGTGAACCTCGCCCACCGAGTCAAGGAATGTCTTCCTTTTCTCCTCAGGAAGCTCCTCGAGCATGGCGTCCATCAGGAGCCCGATGTTGTAGGGAAGCCTCTGCGACTTTGCCTCCTCGCGCCCGCCCGCGCTGAAGAAGACGGTATGGTGGGAGCTGAGCCCGGCCTTTGCGGCAATGCCGTCAACGACTCCGGCCTTTTCCTTCAGATGGCTCACAAGCCTGGGCTCAGGGCGTGACTTCAGCGTGTCCCAGTACCTGCCGTTCATGCCGAGATCAGCCTGCGAGAGGGCAAACACCAGCCCTGCGCCGCCGAGCCTCCCAGCAAGGCAGCCAGCTGCGGCCTCTGCCTCCTTCCCGAGATCCTCCCGGCTGGAGTCGATCATCACGATGACCTCGTCATAGGATGGGCTCTCCGCTCCGGCTGGAAGGATGCCGTCAATCTTTTCCTTAAGCTCAGCGCTTTCAGCAAAATCGCTGAACGGGAAGTCGAGCTTCTCCAGCATGACGCTGCCCACGGTGCAGGAGGAGTTATTCTCTGATCCTGCAGGAAGCCTCCCCGCGAACACGTCCATCACTGAATACTTCCCCGTTCCGGGAGCTCCTATAAGGAGAATGCGCAACATATTGTCAGACATGGAAAATTCCTCTTTATCCGCTCGCTCAGTTACTGCTGTCCTTTGCCGGTTCCTTATTGTCACTGCCGCCTTCAGCCTTCGGTGAAGGACCGGCTGAAGCCTTCCCCTCAGAAGAGGCAGCCTGTGCGGCGGGCTCTTCCTTCACGGCATCTGCCTTCTGCTCCTGTGGAGCGTCAGTCTTTCTGTCCTGAGGCTCTGCCTGCGCAGGCTCGGCAGGCTTTCTCTCATCTGATGAAGGCTTCTGCTCTGAGGGAGCATCGCTCTTCGGCAGAGAAGCGCCTGAAACCGGAAGCACTGCCTTTCTGGAGTCCTTCTTTTTCCCGAGGTTCACCCCGCTGTTGCCCTTTGCCTTCTCGTCGCACACCGCGCTCAGAATGCTGTCAGGCTTTGCGGAGATGGTGATTTCCCAGAGCGAGTCAGGAGCAGTGCCCTCTGCCGCAGGCTTCCGCCATGACGCCCGGACAACCTTCACGAAATCGGCTCCGGCGCTCTCGAGCCGGTAGAACGTCCTGAAGTCAGAGCCGCAGAGCTCATGGAGATGCCCGGTCGCTATGTCGTAGACATTGACGCTGCCGCCTGAGGCGCCGACCAGGTAATGATCGCCGAACCAGTAGACCGAGGGAGACGCCCAATCCCAGCCGGTATGGTAGTCATCGTAGTTGGCGCCGCTCTGCGCGAGGAACACGCCAGTGACGCGCCAGCTGCCTGACCTGCTGTCGAGCCTCTTCACCTCGCAGACCTGCTTTGAGCCGATATCCGCCTCAAGCACGCAGCGGCAGCTCCCGTCAGGGCTCACCGGGCGCAGCGACACATTGCGGTCAAGCTCGAAGATCCTGCTGCTGAGGATCTTCTTCCACTCTGCTGCGCCGCGCTTTCCGGGGCCAATCGATGCAATCCACTCGTCCTGGCTGCTCTGCGGATCAGGATAGCACTCGCCGGCGCAGTCACTGATGTCACGCTCGAGCGACGCGCTCATTCTGGCATTGAGGTCGCCAGCAGCTGAATCTTTCTTTCCCTGATCGTCAGCGGCAGAGGCGGGCGCGGAAAGAACCGCGGCGAAAAACACAAGAGCAGCGCCCTTGCTTAGTCCTGATCTCATAACTCCTCCAGTTTTAAAAGCGATCTTATATCAGCGGCTGATTAAATGCCCGCAGGAGAGCAGGAAAATATCAACCCCGGGCCAGGAAACGATGAAGTCAGGACAGCTGTCCTGCGGCGGGGCCGGAACTGAAGGCCGGGATCAAAAGGACGCAGGCTATGATGGCAGAACCGGAATTTAAAAAAATAAAGCCGGGGCAAACGCTCCGGCTGAAAAGCAATGAACAAGTATCTCCAATCTGCTGTCTTATTAGACAGGCGCTGCTGATAAAAGTTCAAAAATATTTTTAATTTTTTCCGTTTCTCCCGATACTGTGATCCGGATCAGATAAGGCGTCTCAGGCCATCAGAACATATCATGGCGCACTTCCGGAAGTCGCCCTTCGGTTCAGCACGCCAAGCTTCACTCTGCGCTCGTCATGCGGGAGCCGCCAGCCTGACAGAACTGATGCCAGCATATAAAAAAAAATGAAACGAAGATCAGACAGCTTCACGAAAAACAATGGTAAACTCGATAGAATGTCTGTTCGGATTTCAAGTTTTCATGCAAGAATAAGATTCACGGAGGATGCTGCAATGACAGATGCAAAGCAGATGAGGGAGAGCGGCTTTACCCTGATTGAGCTCATTGTCGTCATCGTGATCCTTGGCATCCTCGCCGTCACCGCCGCCCCGAAGTTCATGAACCTCACCTCGGACGCCAATGCCTCGGTCGTAAAGGGCATGGGCGGCGCTATAAGGACCGCTGTACACATGGTTTACGCCAAGAGCAAGCTTCCGAACGCCACAGCAGACTCCTATGTATGCTCAACCGAGGACTGCGTCGGCAGGAATTACAAGGCTGACTCTGATAAATACGGCTATGGCACTCCCCAAAAGGAGTTCTGGAGGCAGGGCTGGATCAGTGCCACTAAAAAGGGCTACCCCATCTCAAACTGGACAGGCAAAGCAGGCATGGTGGTGTCCATTGTCGGAGCTATCGACTACGGCGGGCTCACCTGGGAGGAACTGGTCAATGTCGACAAAACCGACGACAAAAACACGTCAGACTGGATTGTCTTAGGCGGGGCTGACTACGATGGAAAAGACGGGACTATTCCTGGAGTTACTTTTGTTCCGAAAAGCGCGCCTGCAGCAGCAAGGGCCAATTATAAGGAGTCTCCGTCAGCGAGCGAGCGCAAGACCTACTGCGGCGTCTTTTACAAGTCGGGATATGCCTCAGATAACGATCTTAAGAATAAATACCTCTCATCGCCTGTAATCAAGGTATATACCGACGGATGCTGACTTCAGACAGCTGAATTTTCTGAGGAAATGCAAGCAGGCCGGGATATTTCCCGGCTTTTCTGTAAATTGGATCAGGCTGCTCCCTCTCCTGCACTCTCCTCCGCATCCTCTTCCCTGTGCTCTCCGGCGCCGCGCACCTCAAGGTGTCCGAGGATGTTCTTGGCGTACATGTTCCCCTGCTCGGCGGCCTTACGGTACCATTTCACAGCCTCGCCGTGGTCCTTGGCGACTCCGAGCCCAAAATAGTACATGCTCGCAAGATGGGTCTGGCTCGGGGCAAAGCCCTGCTCGGCCGCCTTGCGGTACCACCTCACTGCCTCCCCGTAGTCCTGGGGAACTCCCTGTCCGTTCTCGTACATATAGCCAAGATTGGTCTCAGCGCGCGCAAACCCGTGCTCAGCGGCCTTCATGTACCATTTGGCCGCCTCCTCATAGTCCTGATCAACGCCGCGCCCGTTCTCGTACATGTAGCCCAGGTTGTTCTCGGCATCGGGGCTGCCCTGCTCGGCGGCCTTCAGATACCACCTGACTGACTCGGCGTAGTCGCGGGCAACGCCCTGCCCGTAGTAGTGCATCTCGCCCAGGCTGTACTGGGCAGCCACAGAGCCCTGCTCGGCGGCCTTACGGTAAAGCCTCGCTGCCTCGGCATAGTCCTTCTCTACTCCGCGTCCGGTCTCATAGAGCGAGCCGAGATCATAAAGCGCTTCAGAGCTTCCGTGATCAGCTGCCGCGCGGTACCACTTGATCGCCCAGGAATAGTCCTGCGGCACCCCATGCCCGCTCTCGTACATATAGCCTATGTTCTTCTCGGCGCAGGCCAGGCCCTGCTCGGCGGCAGCCTGGTACCATTTCATCGCGGCCTCATAGTCCTGCCTGACGCCAAGCCCGCTGCCGTACATATAGCCCAGGTTATTCTGCGCTCCGGCGTGCCCCTGAAGGGCGGCCTTCAGGAACCATTTGACAGCCATCGAATAGTCCTGCCTGACGCCCTGCCCGTACTGATAGCGGTAGCCAAGATTGTTCTCTGCCTCGGCAAGCCCCTGGAGCGCGGCCTTCATGAAAAGCCTGGCCGCCTCGAAATAATCCTGCTTAACACCCTTTCCATAGAGGTACATGCAGCCGAGGCAGTTTTCCGCATCGGCGCTGCCGTCCTCCGCCGCCATGCGGTACCATTTCACGGCCTCAGCGTGATCCTGCCTGACACCGAAGCCGTTCTCGTACATGTAGCCGAGATTCTTCTCGGCGCAGGCAAAATTCTGCTTGGCTGCCTTCTTGTACCAGCTTACGGCCGCCTCATAGTCCTGCTCAACGCCGAGCCCCGTGCCGTACATGAATCCAAGATTGTTCTGCGCCTCGGCATTGCCGTACCCGGCCGCCTCGCGGTACCACCTGAGGGCCTCTGTGAGATCCTGCGGAACGCCCTTTCCGTGCTGGTATCTGTAGCCAAGCCTGTACTTTGCCTCGGCATCGCCTTCGGCTGCGGCTTTCTGGAAATTTATCTCGGCTTCGGTATAGGTTTTCCCTGCCCCGGATCCGGCGCCTTTTGAACTGACCGGATGGAGCTCATCTGACTGCTGTCTGATCTGCAGCCCGCTATTCTCTGCTTCCCCAGAGAGCAGCTGCATTGTTTCCTGTGGTTTCATATCACGCATCCTCTTTTTCAGTCTGCCTGACGCCTTGATAGTAGCACACTGGTGATTTTGATCACAAGGTGTCAGATTCTGTCAGAAGTTTTCATGCCAGTCCTGAAATTTTTACCGGGAATGCATAATTTTTCTGAATTTTCCTGAGAAAAAAACGCGCTGGGATAATTGCTTTGGGAAAAATTTGCGGGATTGTAAAAATCTGGTTAAGAGGACTCAGAGAGGCGTCTGAGCGCCTATGGTGCAGAAAAATTTTTTATCTGCCGTGCAAAAATTTCAGTTTTTTTGCAAATTTTTGTAATGAGCAGGGAGAAAAATATCATCATCTCAGTTTTTTCATCACGCCAGACAGAGGATGAGGCGAAATCCTGTCCAAAAACGAACGCCCATGGAGTTTTTTGTGACCGTGTATTTACATCAGTACGTAAAACAGATACAGGGATCAGACAGAGCCGCCCCTGAGTGCGGCGGCAGGAACAGAGCCAATGGCAGCTGAGCGCCCGGGCATCCTGGTTCTGAGGCAGCGGTTAAGATCGCTCAGCTGGCAGAGGATCGGCAGAGGCTCGAGTCCTGCGGCCTTCATGATGTCGCCTATCCCGCCATGCCCGCAGAGAAAAGCAGACACAGTGCTTCCGGGACAGGTGCTGAGGTAGAGATCATCCTCCCCTTCACGGGCAAGGATAGCAACCCCTGCATCCATGAGAGCTGCTGAAATCTCCTCCGCGCCCATGCTGACGCCATCCTTCGAGAGCCGGACCTGGAGGAGCCTCAGCATATACATCGCGACAACAGAGAGGGTTACATGCCCGTGCACCTGCCTGGGCTCCGGAATGCCGCCCTGCCTGATGCAGAAGCTCTCAGCCATGCTCCTGAAGAGCTCTGCGGCGTGACGCTCAGCGTCCCCTGGAGATGAGCTCACGGATACATCAAAGCCTGATGAATGAAGAAAGCGCTCGCTTACTGCAGGACTCCGGCTGTCCCCAGCGTAGACAAACTCACTGGCGCCGCAGTCAGACGCAAGCTCACGTACTGCCGGCAGGGCAGCCTCAAATCCTTCCCTGCTCCAGTCATAAAGCTCAAAGCCCATAGGCATGCACCTGCCGTCAATGGCAAGGGCCGCACCTAGTGTAGGCAGGAGCGTGGCACGGTGGCACCTGAGCCCGGGAAAAAGCTCTGTCTCCCCAGCGGTGCCGCAGGGGCTTTCTGTGCGGATGCTAAGGTCGAGGAACAGGATCTTCACTCCTTTGGCGGGACTCTGTGATTTATCCCTGAGCTGCCTCATAATCCTGCTGCCTGACTCAGAGACGGTATCAAGGGCGCTGATGAGATCACTCTCCGAGGAACAGTCAGCATACGTGCCGAGAAAGCGGTACCTGGCCTCTTCAGGGTCAAGCGCCGATGCCCGATCGATGATGCGGAGGGAGGCAAGATAGAAAACCACATCCTCAAGCCTGAAGCCTATAGCCCTTCTGCGGCGCAGGTAGGCAAGCTTCGGCTCAATCCCCAGCTCATTCCAGAACGGCCTCAGGACCTGCAGCGCGTAGCTGAAGGTGGGAGCGCAGCCATTCACTGACAGGAAGCCGGGAGAGGAGAGATCCTCAAGCGCCCCGGCGAGTGTGCTGCTCTTCTGCCTGCTGATTACCGGCCTGCTTCCCTGCCTGCTGTACTCCTCGATCAGGCGGTGGTACTCCTCTGGGTGCTCCGCCCTGAATTTCTCCTCATTGCCGAATGACCTGATTTTTCTGTTGCGGTGAACGGTCCTGCCGTCAGCATTCTTATCAGATAAAACCTCCATCAGATAGAGATATACGGCTCCGGTTTTGCTGTTCTTGACGCGCTGCAGAAACATAGGATTGCTCCTCGGAAAGATGAGTGATTGTAGCCTGACACTCACATCTCTGCACTGAAATTGATTAGATCAGCCGCTGCCCTGCCCGCAGATCATCGGGAGCTTCCACAGCCAGACGGGAGACAGAGAGAATACGGGAACGCAGGAAAGACAAGAAGCAGGGAATAAGACAGCGCAAAAAAAAGAATGGAGCGTGGAGTTTATTCGGTGGTGCTGCTAGACGGAATCGGACTGTCGACCTCACCCTTACCAAGGGTGCGCTCTACCAACTGAGCTATAGCAGCAAATTGAAGCGCCTGACAGTTATCTACTCTCACACGGCTCAGAACCGCACTACCATCGACGTGGCGACATTTCACTTCTGTGTTCGGAATGGGAACAGGTGGTTCTGCCGCGCTATCTCCGTCAGGCAAATTGGTTAACAACCAGCAGGCTTACTTTACATTCTTAGCATCGCTTCCGCTTCGCTTTCGTTCATCCGCATAAGGCGCCGGTCTTTTAGGTGTTGCCCTGTCAGGCCTGTCGGTTAATTAGTACAGGCCAGCTCAACGCCTCACAGCGCTTACACACCCTGCCTATCAACGTCCTCGTCTCGAACGTACCTTCACCGGGCTCAAGCCCGGGGATGACTTATCTTAAGGCCTGCTTCCCGCTTAGATGCTTTCAGCGGTTATCAGTTCCGGACGTAGCTGCCGGGCTGTGCCATTGGCATGACAACCCGTTCACCAGCGGTCCGTTCACTCCGGTCCTCTCGTACTAGGAGCAATCCCTTTCAATCATCCAGCGCCCACGGTAGATAGGGACCAAACTGTCTCACGACGTTTTGAACCCAGCTCGCGTACCACTTTAAATGGCGAACAGCCATACCCTTGGGACCTACTGCAGCCCCAGGATGTGATGAGCCGACATCGAGGTGCCAAA
>JAEEGJ010004538.1_pt1 | contig 46595 bp, 48 predicted proteins | sample 8958761 | NCBI WGS metagenome assembly JAEEGJ01 (sample SAMN16246546, study PRJNA631951) | gut metagenome | biome: gut microbiome; feature: rumen; material: RS-attached | host: Bos | place: Iran: Karaj | collected 2018-10
GCCGTGGTCGGCAACTGTTAATTTTATCTTTTCATTTTCAATAGTGTATAACACAAGAAAACCTCCCTATCCTCTAGTTTCATAGATTAACTATACTAGAATCAAGGGAGGTTGAAAACACTAAATTATAGCTTCACCTGTTATGCCTGTAGTTGCCCCAAATAAATCACTGGTCTTTATGATGATCTTCTTTTTCAATATACATGAGAGAATCCAGGATATCTGCAAACTGTTCTCTAGTCATATTGCTGCTTGAAACATAAATAGAATATCCGCAGCTTAGGTCCACATTTTTATTCCAGCCACGCTTGTCCCTAATGTGGGCAAGCTTCTCTCTCACCTCAGCGATAATTTTATCCAAATCAGCTTTAGATATATTATCCGTAATTACGAAGAATTCGTCGCCGCCAAATCGACCGATAGCTGTGTCCTTATCAAAGGAATTGGTCAGAATATCTGCCATATATTTTATAGCTCTATCCCCTTCTTCATGACCAAATGTATCATTGATAGTTTTGAAATTATCCAAGTCCATCATAATGGCACCAAAATTTTTTCCAGAGGACTGGCTATTTTTTATCATCTCATCCAGCTTGATATCGATACCACGTCGATTCAGCACACCAGATAAATAATCGATATTGACGTCATTGCTCTGGAAGAAGAAAAACAGCACCAAACATCCTAAGGATATTCCTGCATAGGTGGTATCCATGTTATAAAAGAACACTTGGCATATTGCACCTAACAGCGAAAAGAGTGGGAGCACTAAAATCATATTTTTGTATTCGCTCATGAAATCTTTTCTAAACACCACTGTGTATACTAAAAGCAAAACGATAAACAGCATCACAAGCAATGCTCTTATTATGTAAAAACTGCCTCTGTAATATAATCCATCTTCAAAGTAGAAAAACCATCTAAGTCTAAAAAATGATGATAGGGTAACCAATATTCCATTTGCTATGGCAAAGGCTCTAAAGGCCTCTTTGAACATACGTCGGGGCTTACTATTTCCCTCATCCATCCAGCAGTCCACATAGTTAACTGCAAATAAAATATCTACTGGATCTAAAATAAAAATCAAAAAGTACCCAATTCTAGCCAGGAATAAAAGGTTGTCAGGATTGAGTTCTCCCACTCGTCCTATTGATTCTGAAATTAGTAAAATAAGCGTGCAAGTAAGAATTGCAGAATATTTACGGCCTTTCTGCAACCTGGAAGTTTTGTTCTGAAACACCAAAAGAAGAATCAGAAGGAACGATGTGAAAAAATTTAGTACCAGCCAACTAGGTATTTCAACCATTTTATGCCTCGCTAAAATATAGACAATTATCCATTGTTATCTTTTGATTGTACCATCATATGTTTATAAAATTGTGTCTTTTCTGCAGTTTTTCTAGGTTCATTTTATTGCAACTACCGCATATATTGCAACAAAACTTGCTCTAAAATTAATCAGTCATCCATGAATTAACCAAGGCGATTTCCTCGATGTATCCCTGGTCATCATTTGGAGTCTCTAGGATAAATGGAAGATTCTGAAGAGCAGGATGAAGTGCAATCCTCTTCATTGCCTCCATTCCAATACACCCCTGGCCCAGCTTCTCATGACGGTCTTTTGCTGCACCACATTCATTTTTACTATCATTGAAATGGATAGCTTTAAGACAATCTAGACCTATAACCTTGTCAAACTTTGTAAGGACTCCATCCAAATCATTTACAATATCGTATCCCCCATCCCAGATATGGCATGTATCAAGGCACACGCCTAACTTTTCATTAAGGGTAGTTCTATCGATAATTTCTCTGAGCTCCTCAAATGTCTTTCCAACCTCAGAGCCCTTACCTGCCATAGTCTCAAGCAAGACTGTAGTCTTCATCTCAGGCCAAAGAGACTCATTCAGTCCATCCGCTATCTGCTGTATCCCAATCTCCGGTCCCTGACCTGTGTGAGAACCTGGATGAAAATTGTAGAGCTGATTAGGCACCTGCTCCATACGCTTTAAGTCCTGCTTAAGCATATCTAGTCCATTGGCTCTAGTCTCTTCCTTGGCAGAGCATAAATTCATTGTATAGCTAGCATGAGCAACAAGTTTGCCAAACTTCTCCTTCTCAAGAATAGCCTGAAGCTTTTTAACGTCTGCATCATCGATTTCTTTGGCCTTCCCGCCTCTTGGATTTCTCGTAAACCAAGCAAAAGTATTGCCTCCGAATTCCGTCATCTGACGTCCCATTGCCTCATAACCATTTGTCACCGATAAGTGGCATCCTATGTATATCATGCTTATGTCTCCGTTCTTTTTGTCTTATATTATAACTTATGCATTATAGTATAATCCATCTTGAAGCAGACTACAGCAAAAACTCTTTAATCTTTTGTTCTACATTTTTCACCTCTAAAGGCATGTCCACAGACTCCATAGTACATATCAAGTCTCTTCCCACCATGTATCCATTCTTCTCATATTGCTGAATCTTCATAAAATTCTTTGATGCATATTCTAAATCAGATACGATACCTAGGTGCTCCCAATACATGGTCTGGCGCTTTTTCACATTTAAGGTAATAAAATCCGGATATACGGTACTATGCCCTAGTTCTAGCATTGGTTCATACTGATATGGCACATTATATTTATCTAATGCATCAGCGATAATTTTTTCCGATTTAGATCTAACCAATTCTCCTCTATTTGTTAAGAAAACACCATCATCTGGAAATGGATTTTGCATACCTGGATTTTCCTCATACCATGATTGGATATAATTCTCACTAGTTTCAATAAATGGTGTTACAAGTATCTTTCTGCCAGAATTCATATCAACAAAAATACGCTCAATCGAATCCACATCATATCCTTTTAGGAATTTTTGTAGCTTGTTTTGCATATCCTTTAGTCTTTTGTTAATAGCAAGCTCATAGTCCCTTTGCATTATGCGCTTAATCAGCTTAATCTCTTTTCCACTAATATACTTTTTAGTATTCAATGTCCTATCGACGTAATAGTATTGGAATACACCATTGCTCTTGGATACATGTATATGCCCCTTTGGTAAATCAGAGAATTTCAATAAGCTTTTATTAGATTTCTTAACTAATGCACTTATCTCCTTAAGCTGTTCCTCTAGTTTTTCATTTAAATTTTCCATAACTACTCCTTTATTGTGCTACTTATTATTGTTTGAGCGATTACAAGACTTTTTTCCTGACCTGCTTGCTTCTTGTTCAGGCTCTTGCATAGCTCCTACACATGCCACTTTGCATACTCTTACTTAGATTTTCCATCATCCTCCTCGATTGGCTCTTAAATTCAGGGCCAGAATCGAAAACCTACGGGTTTATTTGCAAAATTGCATTTTGCACCGTAGGATTTCTCCCTGCAAAATTTTCGATTACGGTTTTTTTCTAATTTTTTAGAAAATCCCCGTAGTCCACTTTCTATTCATCTTCTTACTTTACGGTGAAAATAAAGAACTTTAAATATTTACCGTAGCAGTGCCAAAAAGGCTACGGTACATTTTCAGAAAATCGAAAAATACCCGTAGGTTTTCGATTCCAGAAATTTTTGAAATTGCCCACTTACGGGTATTTTAGACTTTCATAAAATAAACCCGTAAATCGGCCCAAGATAATCCACAAAATGTAAAAATGTCGTGAAATAAGTTATGCATTCGCTAAAAATGGAGAACAAACCTAGCATAGCTGTATCGCCATGCTAAGCTTCTCCTATACCTATTTCAAAACCAAACTTCTCATAAAGCTCCCGCATGTCATATAACTAGTAAAAATTTGGAAAGTCGTGACGACATGTCACAAAAAGTGATAAAAAATAGATATAAATCATAACTCGCAGATAAATATAACGTCTTAAATACTCTTTGTCAACAGATTTTTTCTTATTACACAAATTGTTCACTATTCCACATAATAGCCCTAAATGTCATATAAAATAGAGTTTTGCCATGCGAAAGCACTGCAAGCAATTAACTTCATCTGCTGGCGAGCCACCCCATTCAAAGGTAGCCTGTTCATATATTACGGAGGAAAGACCTGTTTTTATAAAATAATAGTGGTCACACTGCCATCATCAATCATTTCAAGCATAATATCTGCAAACTTCGGGTCAAACTGGTTTCCTTTGCCCTTTTCTATTTCGCTGCGGACTATTTCTAGAGGCAGGGCGCCTCTGTAGCTTCGGTTGCTAGTCATGGCATCGTATGCATCAGCCACAGCAATAATTCTGGCTTCCTCTGGGATTTCGTCCCCAGAAATCCCCTCTGGATATCCTTTTCCATCGTACCTTTCATGATGCCATTTTGCCCCTGCTGCAAGCTCTGGCATTTCCTTTATATTGCCTAGAATCTTGCCGCCAATACCAGGGTGCTTTTTAATAGCGGCAAACTCCTCATCCGTAAGCCTTCCCGGCTTGTTAATAACTTCATCGGGAACTCCAATCTTGCCAACATCGTGTAGAAGCCCCATCATGAAAATATTCTCCTGTCGCTTTTCATCATAGCCGTATCTTCTTGCGATTTCCTTGGAATAGGCTGCCACTCTTCCGGAATGGCCTTTAGTATAATTGTCCTTGGCATCGATGGCATCTGCAAGACTCTCCACAACGTGCAAGAAAAGATTTTCATTTTCCTTTGTCTTCTCGTCTACCACGCTTTCAAGATTTCTTTGCAGTCTTATGAGCTCCACTGCGTGCTTAACTCTAAGCACAAGCACACTGGCAACAAATGGCTTTCTAATAAAATCCATGGCGCCAAGAGAAAGTCCCTTTGTCTCCGTATCCTCATCTTCATTTCCTGTGAGAAAAATCACTGGGGTATCCCTCCAAGCAGCCTCGCTCTTTTTAAGGGCCTTGACCGTTTCGAATCCATCCATTTCAGGCATACTAATATCCATCAAAATAAGGTCTGGAGCAGAATTGTCTTTAATATACTCCAAAAGTGCTTTGCCGGATTTTAGCGCCACTACCTTGAGGCCAGCACTTGTGAGAGTGTTCCAGGCTCTTTTTAAAATTATAGGATCATCATCAATAACTACAATCTGCGGAATCATTTCTACCTCCTATAAAATATGCCTTCCAATGGTGATATTTTCCATGGGTTTATACCCTAATTTAATAGTGGTATACTCAAAACGTGGAGGGGCATTTATGAACATTAATATTCCTGGTATTGATATAACAAAAGCTATCCAAAACTCTGGCTCTGAGGAGCTCTTTACAGAGCTTCTAGGCGATGTATACAAACTAATGGATGACAAAATCAATCTGGTAGAATCCTACCTGATGCAAGGGGACATCCAAAACTTTACTGTCCAGGTCCATTCCCTAAAAACCACCTGCCGCATGATTGGGGCCATGGATTTAGGTGAAGATTTCTTTACCCTAGAAAAACTAGGCAAGGACAACAATGTACCTGAAATCCAAAAACTTACACCAGAGATTCTTGACTCTCTTAGGGCACTAAAGCCTTATCTTCAGCCATTTGCTTCAAATGGTAATACCGGTCAAAAAAGCTTTGACAAAAATGCCCTGTCAAATATCTTGAACACCCTTATTAAAGCAGTGAACGATTTTAATCTTGGCGCTGCTGAAGAGGCTACAAAACAGCTCTTTTCTTATGACTGCCATGAAGAACTTTCGGAGAAAATTACTGCTCTTGATAAGCTTGTTTCCAATCTTGATTACGACGAGGCAAAAGAGCTAGCTAAACAAATCCTAAATTCTCTCTAATCTGTGTTAATCAGTAGGTATTGTTCCGTAGCTTGCCACTGCTTCATCAACGGTCATCTCTCCATTAACAACTGCGTAGGCCGCTGCTCTGAACTGCTTTACCGCCGTGTCGAGAATTTCTGTATCCCTAAAGTTTACGGTCCGCTCCTCAGGAAAATCTCCCAGGGAAGCATAGACTTCGTCAATAGAATAATCCTTGGTAGGTGTAATAAGTCTTTTCTCTAGGGCCATGCGCCCAAGTTCATCATCACTAGTTAGGAATCTGATAAATTCATTGGTCATATCAAGGGTTGCGCTGTTTTTATTTACGCAGAATAATATGGAAATTGAATCCATAAAGTATCCGCCCTCGTCTCCAGAAGGTGCCACATAAAAATCATATCTAAAAGGCTTTTCCGAAAATGTTTCTGACTTACTCTCTCTCTTTTTAGTTCCAGAAACAACGTCTCCAGAGCAGAGCATCATCGGAACATCTCCCTCAAAAAATCTCATAATAACTGCATTGTAATCATCTTCAATTTCAGCTGTACATTTATCTACATCTATACAACCTAAATCTACAAGCTCCTTTAATCTAGTAAGGGACGCTCTCATTGCTTCACCTGCAGAAGGTACCAGATTATTAAGGTCATCCTCGACGCTTCTATCATCTTTTACAGTTTTAGCAAACATAGGATATGCAAAAGCGTAGCCGATACCTGGAGTTGTTGAAGTGTTTGCCCCCATAATAGGCGACTCATAGCCTGCATCTTTTAGCTTTTCACATACTACTTTTAGTTCATCAAATGTCTCTGGAATCTCAAGACCTTCTTTTTCAAAAATATCCATATTCACAAGCATTCCATAGGATGTGGCAAATACTGGAAGAGCCACTATTTGACCATTATCCATCTCCCACTGAACACTTGGACGTATGCAATCTAGGTTGATTTCAAGCTCAGGTGCAGAGAGGACCTCTGCATCGTCAAATAGTGATGTAAATAGTGGATTTCCATACATCCAAGGCTGCACCACATAGATATCAGGTGGCTCCTGTCCAGCCAGGGCAGGCCCTATTGTATTTCTGTAATCATCCAAAAATGTGTAGGTAATCTCCCCGTTTGGATAATATTCGTAGAACCTATCGATAGTACTCTCGAGGGATTCAAAATTTGAATATGTTCCAACAACAGAAAGCTTGTACTCAGTATCAGATGAGTATTTTGGAGAAAAGCCCTCGCTAGCTTCTTCATGCTGTTCACTTTGCTCTGAGCTTTGATCTTGGCTCGGATTCTGCCCCTGATTCTGTCCACAGCTGGCCAAGTTAAATCCCATCATTGCCACAAGGGTCATAGATAATATTGCCTTAATTCCTCTATTCATGCCTTCTCCTTTCCACTATCATCAACCTTAGAAAAATAATCATCTGCCAAGGAAGCCACTTCTTCCACATTCATTTCTTCGAAATGGGCCCGTATGATTTTTCCCTCATCAACATCAGTCAATTTTGGCATCTGGTAATCCACCAGTAATAAATCCACTTCATGCGTCTTTAAATATCCCTGGGCCTGCTCTGTAGATTTTGCAACTGCCACCTCATAAATATCTGATAGCTTTGCCATAACCCCTCGCAAAAAGTCGATATTCTCACCTACTACAAGAATCTTTTTCTTCTTTTCATCCACTTCCTTGATTAAATCAGCGGACAAATAAGTAAGCAGCATGCCTTCTAGCTTTTTGGTATCAATTGGTTTTGTAAGATAGTCATCAAAACCGGCATTTATATACATTTCTCGCATGCCTGATACCGCATTTGCGGTAAGACAAATAATAGGTGTCTTACTGTTTGGCGTGTCGGTATAGGCCTTCATTTCCCTAATGGTCTCTATGCCATCCTTGTTAGGCATCATGTGATCCAGGAAAATCACATCATAGAAATTACGCTTGAAAAGGGCAATGCATGCATCTCCACTTTCTGCCGTATCTATCTGCATCTTGGTCTGCCTAAGAAGATTTACAAACACCTTTAGGTTGATTTCATTATCATCAACCACCAATATTCTTGCATCTGGTGCCACAAAGGAAACTTTGTATTTCTCCCGCTCCTTAAGAAAGCTCTTGAAAGCAGCATCAAACTCACCCAGTGGCTCCCATTTCACCACCTTTTGTCTCAAGTCAAATGAAAATACAGAGCCTTTTCCGTACTGGCTTTCCACCTGAATTTTACTATCCATCATGTTTAGAAAACTCTGGGCAATTGCCATTCCAAGGCCAGTGCCTTCTATATTTCGATTCTTCTTTTCCTCAATTCTCTCAAAGGCTTCAAATAGCTTATCAAGGTCTTCTTCCTTTATTCCAATTCCAGTATCCGCCACGCTGACGTGTAGATTTACATAATCAGGATTGTCCTCACATTTGCTACTATCAATTGAAAAAGTCACGCTGCCTTCCTTTGTATATTTGACGGCGTTTGAAAGAATATTAGTGATAACCTGCTTGATTCTTATTTCGTCACCATGGAGACATCTCGGTATGTTTTTGTCCACTTCCAGCTTGAAAGTAAGCTGCTTTTCATCAGCCTTTCGCTGCACCATATTTACAATATCATTTAAAAGTGAAGCAAAATTGTAGTCCACATCAATGATTTCCATTTTTCCAGCCTCAATTTTGGAAAAATCAAGGATGTCATTGATAATGCCAAGCAGGGTATTTCCCGCTGCTCTAATATTTTCTGAATACATAAGGACATCATTATCCCGGCTATCCCTTAAAATCATTTCATTCATGCCAATTATGGCATTCATTGGTGTCCTGATATCATGGGACATGGTAGAAAGAAAATATGATTTTGCTTCATTTGCCTGATTTGCAGCCTCTGCTGCAACAGCCAGTCTTCGATTGTAGTTGCGGAGAATCACTAGATTAAAATGAAGAAGAATCATAAGTCCCAAAGCGACGATTCCTAGAATCATCCAATCAATTGACCTGCTTACCGTCAGTTCATTTGCTGGAATATATGCCACAAGAAACCATGACTCTAGATTGCTTAAAGGAGCATAGGCAATCACACTGTCCTCATTTTTAGAATTACGAATATGCATGGAGCCAATATCTGTGCGGATTGTCTCCACCACATTCTCATATTCCTGGGCGGACATAGGATTGTATGATTTAAAATATTCGAAGAAATTGCTATTTTTAAGGGATTTGCCGTGAATCATGTAGTCACCATCCCAATCGATAAGGGATATTTCAACATTTTCATACTCACCCTTCAAGAAAACCAGCTTCTGCTCAAGGCGGCTCACCGGTACCACGCGAATAATAAGTGCATCACGCATATTACCTGTTTCCCCGTCCACCACCTTTATGTTATTCAAAAAAGCGATTGACTGGACACCATTTAAAGGATTTGTATAGGCCCTTGTCAAATTGACAACACCATCCACATTGCTAATCTCTAGATTTTCAAAAATATTAATATGGGTATACTTTACAGAGAAATTGGACGGGTCTGTAGAACGAGCCGTTGTAGAAATGCCTGCCATAGAGCCGTCGTCAATATAAATAAGATGTCCTGAGATCTCAGGAGAAATTTTTGCTTTTCTAATATATGAAATGGCCTCATCAACAGTCATAGGAGTCCCTGCCTCCGCTGACCTATTGATGTAATTAGCCCAAATATCACACAGATGCTGCTCGTCCTCCAAATAGTTGGCCACGATCTGCTCTGTTGTAGTAGTCATTTTCTCAAAAGACGCAATTGAAGCCTGGTTTGATTCTGTCGCCCTGTCATTGGCGTACTTTACAATAATGAAAAGAATCAAACCTACTATCAAAATATTAATGATAATAATGTATCTTTTCTTCAATCTGCATCCTCTGTAATAATACACAATTTACATTTATGATACAGATTAATTATAACATCTAACACCTAGCGATTTTGTTAAAAAACTTTTAATTCGCTATGGAGCTGGGTTTAAAAAGCTGTCCGGTCTGCTGTCAACTTTCTAAAACCTCGGTGACGTGTAACCTCTCTTTAACAGTTCAATTAATTTGTCCGAAGGCTCATCCATGTCATTTTCAACCCACTTAATCAGTAAGCAAAACATTCCGCCCACACTATAGGCCAAAAGGTAAGGTACAGCCTTTTCCATGCTCTGTGTCTTTTCCTTAGTATGAACATACTCCATAACCTGAAGCGAATTTTGATACATATGATCAAAGAAAGAATTTAATATATTTTGTTGTTTTAAAAGAAAAAGCAGTGATTTGCGTTCTTCACAAAACTCAAAATAGCATTTAACCACATCCCAATAATGATGAATGTCTCTTTCCTTTACCTGTAAAAAAAATTCCTGAAACCATGATTCAAACAGAAAAACAAGGAGTTCTTCCTTGCTTGAGAAAAGCCTGTAAAAGGTTCTTCGAGACAACTTTGCCTCCTGGGCTATCTGCGTAACAGTAATTTCTCCAAAATCATATAGATTCAGACACTTAAGCAATGCCTTCCCCATTTCTTCTTTTGATTTCTCTGCGATTTTTCCGTTAGTTCTGTTCATAAATCTCACTCCCAATGGTATATTTGTATAACGTGTTACACTATTGCAAATGTGTGACACATTAGCAATTCCCGTTGACTTCTAATTATTTTATAATATAGTATAGTCATGTTTGACACAAGTGTGACACATTAGAAGGAGTGAAAACATGTTAGAAATAAACATTCAGATGATTGTAGGATTCATTACGATATGCTGGATTATTACCAGATTAGCAGTCTTCCTTTTGAAGAAAGAATTTAATATCTTAAGAGAGTTACAGCTCATCCTTGTCTATATCTGTATTGTAGTTATTTCAAGAATGGTACTGCTCCCTTTCCATCTTGTAAATGGACACCTAGGAACCATAGTTTTTGATGCTTCAAGGATTTTGCCCTTCTGGATGAACCTTAAGCCTTTTACATTTGTAAATGATTTTTATGATGGTTGGAAGACAAACGTAATCGGAAATATCGCAATGTTTATTCCTGTGGGAATCGTGTGGCCAGTTTGCTTTAAAAAGCTTAATACCTTAGGAAAATCAATTCTCGCAGGCGGAGGCTTTTCGCTTTTTATCGAAATTGTTCAACTGCTCTTCTTTGACCACTGCAGCGATGTGGATGACTTAATCTTGAACACAACCGGCGCAGCAATCGGAAGCCTCATATATTTCGGAATTAAAAAAGCTACAGGGAAAAAGAAATAATAAAAGTGCCATTGAATGCAAGCATTCAATGGCACTTTTATTATTCATTAACTACATGGCTTATTATTCCAGCTCCATAGTTTCAAATCTGTTTCTCGTGTGAAATACTGATAAATTCAGCGTTTCTATTTTTTTATATTCCACGAAGCACCTTGTATTTCCTGTGCTTTTCTGAAAAATAGAATCATTCAGATGATTCTGTTATTCTATTTTTCCCCACCTTTGTGTGGTTCAGACAAATATTTTTTACAATAATTCATCCAGTCATTTTCTGACATCTCTTCAAATGCAGCTGTTACATCAGCGAAATCAATTGTTTTAACATAATCCTTAGCAATGTCAAAACTATTCTCAAGTGTTATTGCTCTTCCGCTCAAGAACTCCAAGTATTCGCTGTACATCGCCGGATCAGCTGATCCTATATCTGCCCACACAAAAGGATTCATATCACTTAAAACAGTACTAATAAATGGATCCTCAATATCTTTTTCAAAATAAGCATCCAATACAAAATATATCATTGTGAATAGTTCATATTCGTTCATATTCGTCACCTACGCTTCACTATATTTTTGCTTAACCCAGTAAACTCATCCCAAGGTTTCGGTGGTCTATTTAAGCCACCATTCTGAATAACTCCATTCTTGCTTGTTACCCACAGCTGTGATCCATCCTCTAAGTCCTTGATATTCCAGTCGTTGCCACGAATATCTTTACCCACATGTGCGTCAATATCATTTGCCAGTTCTTCCAGCAATTTTCTATTTTCAGGAGTATCTATTAAATGTCCTTCTTTATCTCGAAAAATATGCTTTAGTTGCGCATCATTTACTGGTAGCTTTATTTTTGTCTGTAACTCGTCCGGGATATTCTTAATATCATCGCCATAAGTTCCTTTATATAAATCTGATTGCCCTGCCCCCATTAATCATTCCTCACTACACTCGTCCAATCTGGATACTCAACAAATCTTGTGTCAGGATATTTTTCTTCAATATGATCCGGCATCTTACTATATACAAGAACAACTTCAGGCTCTAATTCTTCCATCATAGCATCCATACCGGCTTCAAAATAATATCGATTTACTCTATCTTTTAACTGACCATAACTTCCTACTGAAACGATAGAATGCTTTTCAACCCCAGCGAAAGCCACTCTCTCAGGCAAAAACTTACGCGTATATGTTCTTTCATCTCCCCATCTAACACAGGGAATCACATAAACGCCATGCTTTTGGAAGCAATAGCCAATAGCTCTACTACGATAAATATTTGTAATCTGGATTGCCAACGGCATATCTCTGTATACAGAGCAATCCGGCGATATAAATCCCTGATACTTTTTCAGGATTTCAATATACTCATCCGGATGAACAAGAATTTCTTTAAACTCAACATCATTTTCATATTCGCATACAGCAAAAGACTTTGGATTAGCCTTGTCCATTTTGCTGAACGGAACAAGATTATCTGGAATTATTATTTTTTTCGGTCTTTTTATTATCGGCATTTCAAAAATACCGTCGAACTCAGCACCAATAACAAACTCCGGATTACATCCGTCACTTAAGCATGCAGCATTTCTGACTGCACTGTCTACCACGCTTCTCTTTTTTGTGGTTCTACGCTTTCTTCTGATTTTTGTAATCTTCTCCTCTGCCATTATAATAGCCCCCTTATTATCTACATATAAATGATATTCACCTATAACAAGATTATTCGTCCAACAGTATTTTTCCTTTTTTTGCCTTTGCTTTAAGCCTTGCCATCTGTTCCTGCTCAATCTGTTGAATGCTTTTCTCAGGTGTAGGTAAATCTTCCGGCATAGTGCCACCGATTTTCTTTATGGCTGTTCTTACTTCCTTTCCAACATTATAATGAATGCTTGTAGCATTCTCAGCTCCCTCAACTCTATCCTTGCGTAGCTTTTCTTCTGTTTGCGATATTCTGAATAAATTGGCAATCAATTCGGTACTGCCCATATAATCAAGAATCTTCTGCCCTACTTCAAGTTTTTTTCGCTTATGAATATCATCAACATCAAGGCCACCATACAACCCCATATATCCCGCATTTTGAAAAATCGCAAACTCTTCATTTGATATAACTCCTGCATCATACGCCGTCTCTGCAAGTAGCTGATTCCACTGCTTTATGTCTCCTCGTACAACTAATCGTCGTCTATCCTCGTCAAGTTGATTAAAATGGTCCGCCACCTCTTGACGATAAGTCTGTATTGCAAAGTATGTCTGTCCCAACGCGATGACTTCTTTGCGCGGGTCACCATTCTGAACGATTAAATAACATGCGTATCTTGACAACTCATATTCTTTTATCGGTTTGGACGTTGCTCCTGCATCCACGATTTTGCTGACCTCAGCAAAATCATCTAAAACACTGTGTCCACTATTCTCACAGGCAATCATAGCCCTTCCTATTACTTTAGAAAAATTCCTCCATTGAGCATACTCCAATACCGGTGCAAGTTCTCTAGCGCTCCAATACTCGGCCCCATCATTTCTTACATGCTTAATATCCTCAAATCTCTTATACTCACTTGCTTTCAGTTCCATCATAACATCTCCACATCTCTATTCCCCACCAATTCCTCATATTTCAGCTGATACGCAATAAGTCTCGGTATGTACTCCGGAGGAGTACGACGACCAGCCTCCCAATCCTCAAGTGTCCTAACTGGAATCCCAGTGTGATCCGAGAATTCTTTTCGATTCATTTTCACTCCCTCACGTAATTCTTTAATCACCTTTGCCGTATCCATTTAATTCTCCTCGCATTGCGTTTTCTTGATTATATCACATCCGCCCAATGCACGCAATGTGTGGTTTAAGAAAACTATTTATATAGAATCAATTTAGAAGCACTATTAGAATCATTACAAAAAAGAGCCGGGAGCAAATGCTCTCAGCCCTTGATTTTACTGTATTTAAATATACTTGCAAACCGCTTGGAACTACACGCACACTATTCCAGCTCCCTAACTTAATCCTTATCTTTAAACATTTTTGTTAGGTTTTTCTGTTACGATTTGATTCCATTTGGTTTCAGCTGTCCATATCACACGGACTGTATCAGCTAATGTTATCAAATTGTTATCAAGGGAGTGTTATCACACTTGCCTTCACTTGTTTTTTTCGCTTGCAATTTCTCCCACCATATATTTGGCATAATCCTTTGCAAGATTCGTATCATAAGATATATTTCTGTCCTCTGCATATTCTATCAGTGCATCTTGTATCAGACTATGATATCTTTCATGAACATTGTTCAATGCCCATTCTCCCCCCTCTTTCTTAGAAAGGACAAGCCCGTCCTTAATATACGCAAGCACTCTTGCCAGATTCAATATAATATACATTGGATTATCTGTGATTTCCTCTTCCGCTTCAGCAATATCATTCCAGATAGAGTCAATGTAATCCTGTACCGGTACGTCAGCAAAAATATCTTTGATAGAAGCACCATATAGACACTTGCCCCTATGGTTTATGATTGTAAAATGCGCTGCAAGATCTTTATCCTCGCCCGTCATTTTCGAAACATAATCATCCGGATTCTTTCCATACCAATCCAGATGCGCAACTGAAAAATGTAGTTCAAAGGGAGTAGGGTACACAAACGGCTTGCAAACACTTTGCTTTACAATACTCATTTCAATTCCTTTAGCCGGTCCCTTACTGTTTAATTCCACCACCATGTCCATAAAGTTTTTTTTAACTTTATCCTCTATATAATTCTTCACTACTACAATCAGATCTATATCACTCTTAGCAGGATTATAACATCCCATAACAGCAGAGCCATGTAGATATACTCCTACCAAACTATCTTGCAAGATTTCTTTTGACTTTTCTACAAAACTATTTGTAACTGTATCCATTTTTCCCCTCATCCCAACATTCTGTGCAATCAAATTCACCTATTTTAATTTGCATGTATATTTCACACCTCCACTATTTGACAAAACCTGTCAAGTAGTAATACTTCTTTACTGCTCTTTTGATTTTAAGTACTTTTTTAAAGTTGAAACATGCATAGGATAAAAAGACTCTTCATCTCTCAACATATCCCTCAAATAATTTAGTGAAACCCACCTAAGATTTCTCGATTCATTAGATTCATCTACCTCTTTTCCACTTGCTCTGCAAATGAAAACCTGAACCATTATTGGGTAATCCCCTTCAACATTCTGTGAACATGAAAACGGTGTATAATTTAAAACTTTATAACCATTATGCTCGATTATTTCTGCATCTTCCTCACCTTGAATATGTGTAACATTAAGACCAGTCTCCTCAAAGATTTCTCTTCTAAGGCAATCATAAATGTTTTCGAATTCTCTAATTTTCCCTGCTGGGATTTCTAGTAATCCATCTTCACGATCGTTCCCTTTATATCTTTCTTGTAAAAGGACAAGCACTTCTCCATCAACAATTTTTTCTATTATTCCCCCCGCAGCAGGTTTAGAAAATAGCTCTGTCAATCACCCATACCTCCATGATTGTAATTATATGAGACATATTCTAACAAATAACAATTATCTAAACAACAAAAGTATTATACTGTCTACTAATATAAGGTACTTTGAAGTTTATAATAAAAAAGCTGTAGCATCAAAACTACAGCAAAAATTCTTTTATTTTTTTCTCAACAAGCTTCACATCAATTGGCGCCTCCGCCGACTCCATAGTAATAATCAAATCTCTACCTACCAGGTAACCATTTTTCTCATAGCCTTGTATCTTCTTGAAATTCTTTGTTGCATACTCTATATCAGCAACTATGCCTAGGTGCTCCCAATAAATAGTCTTTCGCGTCCTTATATTAAGAGCCACAAAATCAGGATAAATCGTGTTATATCCAAGCTCTATCATAGGCTCGTATTGATAGGGCACATTGTACTTTTCCAATGCATCCGCAATAATCTTCTCTGATTTGGAACGTACCATCTCACCGTTATTTGTCTGATATAAACCTTCTTCGGGGTATGAGTTTTGATTTCCTGGATAAGCAAGCAACCATTTTTCGATATAAATATCCTCTGGTTCTATTATTGGATTTACAATATGTTTTCTAGCTACTGGCAAATTTTCATATAAAGCTGACACCTCACTAATATCGTATTTTGCTATGAAACGCTCAAGTCTCTTCCTTAAATCCGCAAGCTTCTTATCTACAGCTAATGCATAGTCTCTTTGGATAACTCCCTGAATAAGTTTACGTTTCTCCTTTCCAGCATATATACGCTTGCCTGACTTTTTATCTACCAAATAGTATTGATCACAGCCACGAACTGTTGAAGCCTTTACGCCATCATCTGGTAACTTCTTAAGTTTGGAAAGATTTTTATTATTTAATCTAATCAAAGTATCGATTTCTTTTAACTGCTCTTCTAATTCTCTTTTGTAATTCCTCAAATTGTCCTCCATTTTCTTTAATAATGCATCCCAAATAGTCATTTAAATATTTTAGGATGCATTAACATTAATCCATTTCTGCAGCTATGCATCCCTTGGATACCTTTTGCTATTATGGGATGCATTTTTATCAATATTCTTCCTTCTTTTTCATGAACTTCTCATTACTATCATCACTTCATGCATCCCATTAGCAACAATTTCCAGTATGGGATGCATTCCTTCAATTACTTATGCATCCCAAAATATTGATTATCTTCTACAGGATGCATCGCCCCCAAAAATATGCAGCCCTAAAATATAATTATCTATTTTGGGATGCATAACGCAGCATCAGCCTCATATTAATCAAAAAAATTCACTCTGGGATAAGTGGCGAAATGAAAAAATACGCCTAGATTGTGATAGAAACAAACAAATAATTAAATAGTAGTCAGTAATATAACTTTTTATTGATAAAATGTCAACACCAAGATATGTCATAATGTCATTTTATTGTCAAATAATAAAAAAGCCCTAGGAACATTGAATACTCAATGTTCCTAGGGCCTAAAAACCTATTCCAGCTCTACTGTTCCTGGTGGCTTAGATGTGAGGTCGTACATTACGCGGTTAACGCCCTTGACCTCGTTGATGATGCGGCTCATAACGCGCTGAAGCACATCAAATGGAATCTCTGTAGCCTCGGCTGTCATAAAGTCGATTGTCTCTACAGCACGGAGAACTACTGCATAGTCGTATGTACGCTCGTCGCCCATAACACCAACTGAGCGCATATTAGAAAGTGCTGCGAAATACTGATCAGGAAGCTTTTTAAGTCCTGCCTCAGCAAGCTCTGTTCTATAGATGTAGTCAGCATCCTGTACGATGCGGACCTTTTCTTCTGTAACCTCACCGATGATACGAATACCAAGACCTGGGCCTGGGAATGGCTGACGGAATACAAGGTATTCTGGAAGACCAAGCTCAAGACCTACCTGACGTACCTCGTCCTTGAAAAGGTTGCGAAGTGGCTCGATGATTTCCTTGAAATCAACATAATCTGGAAGACCGCCAACGTTGTGGTGAGACTTGATAACAACTGACTCGCCGCCAAGTCCAGACTCAACAACGTCTGGGTAAATAGTTCCCTGTGCTAAGAAGTCAACAGTGCCAATTTTCTTGGCCTCTTCCTCAAATACACGGATAAACTCCTCGCCGATAATCTTACGCTTGCGCTCTGGCTCCTCAACACCAGCAAGCTTAGCATAATAGCGGGAAGCTGCATTTACACGTACAAAATTAATATCGAAGGAACCCTCTGGTCCAAATACGCCCTCAACCTCGTCGCCCTCGTTCTTACGGAGAAGACCGTGGTCAACGAATACACATGTGAGCTGCTTGCCGATGGCCTTAGCAAGAAGGGCTGCAAGTACAGATGAATCAACACCACCTGAAAGTGCAAGTAATACCTTGCCTGAGCCTACGCGCTCTCTAATTTCGCCGATAGTCTGCTCAACAAAGGAATCCATTCTCCAGCTTCCAGCTGTGTTGCAGATATTGCGAACAAAGTTAAATAAGATTTCCTTACCCTGTACTGTGTGAAGTACCTCAGGGTGGAACTGAATAGCATAAAGCTTTTTAGCCTCTAAAGCTGCTGCTGCAACTGGGCAATCAGCAGTGTGGGCAATTATGTCAAAACCAGGTGCCACCTTGCTAATATAATCAAAATGGCTCATCCAAACGATTGTAGACTTTTCAACACCTGCAAAAAGTGTATCTGTACAACCATCTATAAATGTCTCAGTCTTACCGTACTCACGAACTGGTGCCTTCTCTACCTTGCCACCGAGAACATGCATCATAAGCTGTGCTCCATAGCAAAGTCCAAGTACAGGAATACCAAGCTCAAAAAGTTCCTTGGTGTATGTAGGGGCTCCATCCTCATAACATGAATTAGGACCACCTGTAAGGATAATTCCCTTTGGATTCATTTCTTTAATCTGCTCGATTGGGGTGCGATAAGAATAAATTTCGCAATAGACGTTACATTCTCTGACACGACGGGCAACTAACTGATTATATTGACCGCCAAAGTCGATAACAATGACTTTTTCCTGGTTCATCTGACACTCCTTCTTATTAATATGAAATTAAATTTCCTATAGTATAGGAGAATTTGCCTCATTCTTCAACCATCAAAGTAAATAAAAATTAAGAACATCCGATATAAGAACTAGGAGGATTTTAGTATGAGTATGAACGTTTCCAACTCACTTAGCTTAAGAATATACTACAACAACTATTCAAAAGTAGTTACAGGTGCCACCCGCAAAAGTGCAACTTGCGGTACTTTGTCATTTGCGGACTCTTCAGCTCTTAAGAATGCTATTCGCAACCTACAGGACTACAACTTTGAAGAGGCCTCTGATGCGCAGACTCAAGAAAAAATAAGAGCCTTTGCCGATACTTTAAATAACACTCTTCAGTCGGCAGGAAAATATGCACCAAACAGCTCTTCAGTAAAACATGCTCTTACTAATATTAAAAACCTCAATAGCCAGTACGCTGATGAACTGAAAAAAATCGGAATTACTGTTGATAAAGATGGCAGCCTTTCAGTATACGAATCAGCTGGTAAAAACTATAAGAAAACAAAGTTTGATAACTTTTTCGATAAAGACTCAGAATACCTAAATGCCTTATATAAAGAGGCTAAAAAGATTAACCGCCGGGTAGATGTCAGAATTTGACTTGCACTTTTGCCTCTTTTAGACTACATTATGATATGGATGATTATGTAATTAAGAATTGTCCGTATTTTTACAGTTATCTTGGAGGCAATTAAATGGCTTTTAGTAACTCCTCAAAAAGAGGACTTAAAATAATAATCGTAGGATGCGGTAAAGTTGGTCGTACCCTTGTTGACCGTCTTTCAAAAGAAGGTCATGACATTGTGGTCATCGATGAGAATCAGGACCGTATCGATAATCTTACAAATCTCTACGACATAATGGGAATTCAAGGCAATGGCGCCAGCTACAGCACTCAAGTTGAGGCTGGTATCAACGACGCCGATCTCATTATAGCCGTTACCAACTCTGACGAGCTCAACCTCCTTTGCTGTACTATTGCAAAGCAAATGGGTGATTGTGCTTCTATCGCTAGAGTTAGAAACCCAGACTACTCAAAAGAAATTTCATACTTACAGGAAAAGCTTGGTCTTGTTATGATTATCAACCCTGAGTTAGAGGCTGCTAGAGAGATTTCTTCTATTCTCTCTCTTCCATCCACACTTGAGGTTTCATCATTTGCCCATGGCCAGGCAGAAATGGTTGAGTTTAAAATCGAGGAAGGCAATGTTCTTGACGGACTCGCCATCAAGGATTTACATCGAACAATCTCAAGCAAGGTGCTTATCACAGCTGTTAAGCGCGGTTCTGAAGTTATCATCCCAACTGGTGATTTTGTACTTCAGACAAATGATATCGTATGCGCCGTAGGTGCTAGACGATTTGCTCGTACATTCCTTAGCGAAATCGGATTCAAGACACGTCAGGTTAAAAACTGTCTTATTGTAGGCGGTGGTAAGGCTTCTTATTACCTTGCCAAGCTTCTACTTCAGGCTCGTATTGATGTTAGCATCATCGAAAGAAGCAAGGAGCGCTGCGAGGAGCTTTCAATCGCACTTCCAAAAGCTACTATTATAAATGGCGACGGCGGCGACGAGTCCCTTCTTAGAGAAGAAGGCATCGAATATATCGAGAGTTTCGTTCCTCTTACAGGAATAGACGAGGAAAATATTATCCTTACTCTCTATGCAAACCAGGTCAGCAATGCCAAGGTTGTTACCAAGGTTAACCGTATCAACTTTGACAATGTACTTTCACAGTTAAATCTTGGCTCTGTTGTATATCCACGTCACATAACAGCCGAGTCAATTATCGCATATGTACGTGCTAGGAGTGCTTCTGGCGACGGCAATGATATCCTCACTCTTTACCATCTCTTTGATCAAAAGGTAGAGGCTATCGAGTTCAATATCAACGAGAAATCTGCTGCTGTTGGCGTGCCATTCTCTGTTCTTAAATTTAAGGACAATGTACTTATCGCTTTCATCAACCGCAACGGAACTATCATTATTCCAAGCGGTTCTGACACAATAGAAGTTGGCGACACCGTCATGGTTGTTACCACTCATACCGGATTCGGTAATATTAAGGATACTTTGAGGTAATCGGACATGAATAATTCCGTGATTCGCTTCATATTAGGATATGTAGTAGGCTTCATGGGCCTATTTCTAATGCTTCCTATTATTGTTGCATTTATCTATCATGAAGATGTTTGGCTTGAATATGCAATCGTAGCTTTCCCTTGCCTAGTGCTAGGTGTTATCAACAGCTACTTCAGACCTAAGAAATTCTTCTTTTTCCTAAAAGAAGGTTTCTTCTGCACAGGTGCTTCCTGGGTAGTTTTATCAGTTATAGGTGCTATTCCTCTCTGGCTTACCGGAGAGATTCCAAGCTACGTAGACGCTTTATTTGAGGCAGTTTCAGGCTTTACTACAACTGGTGCTTCTATTTTGCCAAATGTTGAGGCTCTTTCTCATGCCTCTCTTTTCTGGCGAAGCTTTACTCACTTGGTTGGTGGTATGGGAGTTTTAGTATTCCTCCTTACAGTTATTCCACTTGCCGGTGGTGACGGTTCCCAGTTCAACCTTATGAAGGCTGAATCTCCTGGACCATCTGTTGGCAAGCTAGTTCCAAAGCTAAAAAACACAGCACAGATGCTTTACTTGATTTACCTTGGACTATGCGCTCTTGAGATAATACTTCTTCTCATTGCCGGCATGACTCCATTTGAGGCAATCAACACAAGTATCGCCACTGCTGGTACTGGTGGTTTCGGTATCTACTCAAGCAGTATCGGTGGCTTCAATGTTGCCTGCCAATGGATTGTAGCCGCATTTATGTTCATTTTCGGTATTAATTTTAACTTTTACTATTACATACTCTTCCGCCACGCTCGCGCAGCATTTCGAATGGAAGAGGTGAGAATGTATTCATTCCTTACAGTTGCTTCTATTGGTATCATCACAGTAAATACTCTTAGCTGCAGCTCAGGACTTTTTGATGCATTGACCAAGGCAGCCTTCCAGGTTACTTCTATTCAATCATCAACTGGTTTCTCCACAGCAGACTTTGCTGTATGGCCACAGACTAGCCGATGTGTTTTAGTACTGCTCATGTTTATCGGTGCCTGCGCCGGTTCAACAGGTGGTGGTATCAAAGTTTCCCGTTTCGTACTTATGGGAAAGGCCGTACACAAGGAGCTCATCAGCTATATACATCCACGTTGCGTCCGCAAGACAATCATGGATGGCAAGCCAGTTAACCACGAGACAATCCGCTCTAACAACGTATTCTTCGGCACATTTATGCTGGTATTCTTTGTGAGCGTAATTTTGTTATCATTTGAAAACCTTGATTTTTCAACTGTATTTACATCCGTAATTGCCACAATGAGCAATATTGGACCTGGTATGAGTCTAGTAGGACCTACTGGAAACTTTGCATTCTTCTCTAACTTCTCAAAGATTGTACTTATCTTTGATATGTTGGCTGGACGTCTAGAGCTATTCCCAATACTTATGCTCTTCCACCCAACAATTTGGAAGGACTTATTCACAACATACCATGCCAAAGAGCCTAAAAATGCTGGCAAGGTAATGAAAGAATCATGAAAACAATTATTATAAAAATGACTGATGCATACGACTATCAGTCATTCTATGAGACAATTAAAAATTGTACTATGATTGATTGCAGAGATTTAGAGGGTACACGCTGCTATCTGGATGACTCTGCCAAATCAATTCTTGTAGATCGATTAAATGAATACTCTGCAGAGGGTATTCATTTTATTGATTCTGGAAACTATCACTATCTCAGTCTTCTATGGCTTCAGAAAATCACCACACCATTTAACCTAGTTTTATTTGATCATCACCCTGACAATCAGCCTCCTAGCTTTGGAGAAATTACTTCTTGCGGCGGATGGGTTCTTGAAGCAACTGAAACTCTTCCAAATCTAAAAAACGTATTTACATATGGCGTTGGGGACGAGACTCCTATAGAAATTATCCCGACTGATTTACCTATTTACATTTCAATCGACAAGGATGCCCTGTCAACAGAATTTGCAATCACAGATTGGGACCAGGGAAACATGCCATTAGATGAGCTTCTAAAGGACCTTGAATCCCTTTATTCAAGCCATCAAATTATAGGCGTAGACATCTGTGGGGATTCAGGAGAAAATGCCGAAACTGGTGGAAAAGTCAATAATCAGACAAATCACTCTCTTTTTGACTTTTTGTCGAAAAAATTTTAAACTATAGGTAAGAAAAATGTATTGGAGGGAACCACTATGTATCCTGTAATTACCATTAGTAGAGAATTTGGCAGCGGTGGTCATAGCATTGGCGAAGCTGTGGCAAAACAGTTGAACATCCCATTTTACGACGGAGAAATTGTTAACCGCGTGGCCATCGAAAGCGGTTATGCAAAAGAGTTAATAGAGACGCAAGGTGAGTATACAAGCTCAACAGCCATGTGGTTTGATATTTCAGCCGCTGGCACAATGTATTTCCAGAGTCCTCAGGACGAAATTTTCATTGCACAGAAAAAAGTCATTTTAGAATGTGCAAAAAAGGGACCTTGCGTAATCGTAGGTCGTTGTGCTGACTACATTCTCAGAAAGGAAGGCGTCCGCTGCATGAATGTTATGATTCACGCAGATATGGAGCATCGTAAAAAGAGAGTTCTCGAAAGATACGAGAATATTGAAAATGTCAGTATAGAAAAGAGACTTGCTAAAAAGGATAAGCAACGCAAGACTTACTACAAGTATTACACCGATAAAAACTGGGGCGATTTCCGTGAATACGATGTCATCCTTGACAGTGGATCTCTTGGAGAGGCCATGTGTGTTAAGACTATCTGCCAGCTAGCAGAGAATTTCCCAGAATAAAAATTAAGTAATATCGTTTTGGAATAGTTACGTTAATCATTAATAGCATGGGGGGCTTTTTATGTTAAAAGAGTACACTAAGATTCCAGCACCACTTAATTCTGAAGTAGCACTTAAAATTATTCCTGGCCATTTTGCCACCAATCACTCTCACATTACTAACTACATGGAGATTGGCACAATGAAAACACGATGCAACGAGGCCCAGGGCGTGGCACAACTTCTTGCAATGCACTACTCAGTTCAAACACCTGTTGATACTATTGTTTGCGCGGATGACATGGAAGTTGTTGGTACATTTTTAGCTCTAGAGCTCACAAAGGCTGGCGTTGCCAATTACAACCAGCACAAGACAATTTATGTTACATCTCCTGAAATCACATCTAGCGGCCAGAGCATTTTCCGAGACAATATGCAGCTTACTGTTAGAGATAAAAATGTATTGTTGCTATTCGGCTCACTTTCTACTGGACGTACTGTTGAGAGCTTAGCTGAATGTGTTAAATATTACGGAGCTAAAATAAGCGGCGCATGCGCCATCTTCTCAGCTGTTAGAGAAGTAGGCGGCATTCCTATTACAGCAGTCTTCCACGATGAGGATATTCCAAACTATCAGTCTTATCCTCTTCATGATTGCCCACTTTGCAAGCAGGGAGTTCCTATTGATGCTATAGTAAATTCATTTGGATATTCTGAATTACGATAAAAGGCAATAAAAAACTCGAGCTACCATTTGGTAACTCGAGTTTTATTTTTTTAACCTACAAATCCACTTGCTATGCTAAGAACAAATTCAAAGGCGCAAATGAGTAAGAATAAAATCATACCTACGTTCAAACAAACTGTAGCCACTCTGCCCTCTTCAGGAAGCTCAAGTCTCTCTTGACTGTAGCTTCTCTTTTTAAATCCAAGTATGAGACATATAAGACCAGCGATTGCCAAACCATACAGTATAAATACATATATTATAATACCAGCAACACCAGCCATTGCATCAGGCGATGCTAACACTGCCTCGATATCGCTCGTATCTATACCATTTAGCTTATTAAGAAAATAGACCGAAACAACACTACCTCCAAAATTAACTAACATATGCATGATAATTGTGTAGATGACTTTGCCTGTCTTATAGTAAACATAGCCCCATACAAGTCCCATTAAAAATGTGTAAAACACCTGAGAAAAATTACCGTGGAATAATGCAAACATCGCTGCACTAGTTACTACTGCAACCTTACCACCATAAACATGTATGCGGTCAATCAAAAACTTACGGAATATGAATTCCTCCACAATTGGCGCAAGTATTGCCAGTACAATCGGTGCCAACGCACTATTTGTTGAAGTTAGAGTCTCCATAGTTACATTTGTATTAATGTTGAATCTTTCAAATATTCTTCCTACAAATGATGCTATCAAAGAACCTGCTACCATTCCAAAAGTAGTCAATGTAAAAAATCTAAGCCAATTTGGAAAATTAAATGTCCTAGTCTCAACAAATGGCTCTGCCGGAACACGCTTAATCAATAAGATAAAAATTGGAAAAGCAATACAATACATTGGCACAAAGCTTGAAACCCACATTGCCCATGATGGCGGATTATTAACATCCACCAATGAATATACTACAGTAGAAAAAATCATCTGTAGCACAAATGATACTGCAATGTAGATAAAAAATGCTAACCCCACTGCTGAAAATGTTTGTTTTGCCGTTCTCTCCATAACAACCTCCTCTTTTATGCCAGTTTACGTTACATTGCCCCCCTCACACGTATATTTTTACAAAATAGCATTAGCTATATCGTGTCTCATATACTTGTTTTCAAACTGAATCCAATCTGTAGCCTCATAAGCCTTAGCGCGAGCCTCTTTCAAATCCTTGCCAAGAGCTGTGATACCAAGAACACGACCACCATTGGTAACTATTTCACCCTTGTCATTTTTAGCTGTTCCAGCGTGGAAGCAGTAGTAATCTTTGTTATTGAACTTCTCAAAGCCTGTAATAGGGAATCCCTTTTCATAAGATACTGGATAGCCATCAGATGCTAAAACAACACATACGCATGCCTCATCTGAGAACTTCAAATCAATCTTATCAAGTGTGCCATCGATACAAGCATTAAATACGTCGATGATATCATTCTCAAGACGTGGTAAAACAACCTGTGCCTCTGGATCACCAAATCTAGCATTATACTCAAGAACCTTTGGACCATCCTCTGTAAGCATAAGACCGAAGAAGATAACACCCTTAAAGTCTCTTCCCTCTGCCTTCATAGCATCAACAGTTGCCTGGAAAATGTTCTTCTGGCAGTACTCCTCGATTTCCTTTGTAAAGAATGGAGATGGGGAGAAATTGCCCATTCCACCTGTGTTGAGTCCTGTATCACCATCCCCTGCACGCTTGTGATCCTGCGCAGATGACATGATTTTTACTGTGTTACCATCTACAAATGAAAGAACAGATACCTCACGGCCTGTCATAAACTCTTCGATAACCATTGTGTTACCTGCATCACCGAACTTCTTATCAGTCATGATTTCAGCAACACCTGCTACAGCCTGCTCATGGTTCTCACAAATAAGAACACCCTTACCAAGAGCAAGACCGTCAGCCTTGAGAACGATTGGATACTTTGCTGTCTCAAGATACTTAAGAGCAGCCTCTGGATCTGTAAAGTTCTCATAACCTGCTGTAGGAATGTTATATTTCTTCATCAAATCCTTTGAGAATGCCTTAGAACCCTCGATGATTGCAGCATTCTTTCTAGGACCGAAGCAACGAAGACCTGCCTCCTCAAACTTATCAACTACACCGCCAACAAGTGGATCATCCATACCAATAACAGTAAGGTCAATCTCCTTTTCCTTGGCAAAAGCTACAAGCTTATCAAACTCCATAGCCTTGATATCTACGCACTCTGCAAGCTCTGCAATACCAGCATTGCCTGGTGCGCAATAAATTTTATCAACCTGTGGGCTACGAGAAACTGCAAGAGCAATTGCATGCTCGCGGCCGCCACTACCTACTATAAGTACTTTCATAAACTATCCTCCTATAATCCGGCTGTTACATTCACAAGCCTGAATATCTCTCCGGTCATCTAACACGATTCCCTTGAGAGATTTCAGAGCTTGTGAACTACAGCCTCTTCTACACTTCATAAATTATTAGTATTATCACTTCGCCACGCTTTCGCTCTTATTCGCTCATTACCCTACATAAGATGCTGCTTACGCACCATCTAAGTAGGGATGGCTCATCAAGGGCTCGTTGATAAAACTTATAATCTATTCATCCAAGCTCATTTAGTAATTCATTTATCATCTTACCAAAGACAAACTCATCAAAACTATTTTTCTGAAATACGCACTTTGCCGTCGGCCACGGTTACGCACCCACGAGCAATTAAATCTATTGCCCTTGGCATGATTTCCCACTCAGCCTGCTCCATTACGCGTCTCTGAAGCACCTCAGGTGTGTCGTCTTCTTTTACCTCAACAGCCTTCTGTAGGATGATTGGGCCTGTGTCTGTGCCTTCATCCACAAAGTGGCATGTTGCACCAGTGACTTTTACACCGCGTGAAAGCACGCCCTCGTGTACCTTCAGCCCATAATATCCTGTACCGCAGAAGCTTGGGATAAGTGATGGGTGAATGTTAATAATTCTATTTCTGTAATTGCGAATCATCTCTGGTGGAATTACCACTAAAAATCCTGCCAATACAACTAAATCAACATTGTATGAATCAAGCTTTTCAAGGAATGCCTTATTGAAAGATTCACGATCAGCAAAATCCTTTGGTGAAATGCATACGCCCTCGATGCCAGCTTTTGCTGCACGCTCTAAAGCAAATGCATTTTTATTATTTGAAATTACAACTGCAATCTCAGTATTGTGGATCTCACCGGAATTAATTTTATCAATAATCGCCTGAAGATTAGTGCCGCCTCCAGACACACATACTGCTATTTTCATTCTTACCTCCGCTTCTTACACTAACAATCCTTAGATACTCTTTGTCTGACTATATGTCCTTGCAAAGTGCAATAAGCGATTGTTAACTAGAAGCTTATTTAATAATTAAACTAAATCTACACCCTTCTCGCCGTCGATAATCTTACCTACAACATAAGGTGTATCACCAGCAGAGCGCATAGCTTCCATTGTCTTATCAACATCAGCAGGGTCAACTGCAACGATCATACCAAGACCCATGTTGTATGTGTTGTACATCATCTGCTCAGAAACATTACCCTTCTTAGCCATGAGCTTGAAGATTGCTGGAATCTCATAAGAATCTTTTTCAACTACAGCACGCTTGCCTTCTGGAAGCATACGAGGAATATTCTCGTAGAAACCGCCACCTGTAATATGTGAGCAAGCCTTTACGCGAACGCCTGCATCCTTAACTGCCTTAAGAGCCTTAACGTAGATACGTGTTGGAGCGATAAGAGCCTCTCCAAGAGTTGTACCAAGCTCATCATAATATGTATCAAGACTTTCCTTTGTCATCTCGAAAATCTTACGAACAAGAGAGAAACCATTTGAGTGAACACCTGTTGAAGCCATACCGATTAGCACATCACCATCTTTAAGCTCCTGACCTGTAATGATATCCTTTTTATCTACGATACCAACTGCAAATCCAGCAAGATCGTACTCTTCCTCAGGCATAAGACCTGGATGCTCAGCTGTCTCGCCACCTACAAGGGCACATCCTGACTGCTTACATCCCTCTGCAACACCACTTACGATTGTTGCAATCTTCTCAGGGATATTCTTGCCGCAAGCAATATAGTCAAGGAAGAATAAAGGCTCTCCACCTGCACAAGCTACATCGTTAACGCACATAGCAACAGCATCAATACCGATTGTGTCATGCTTGTCCATTAAGAATGCCAACTTAACCTTTGTTCCGCAGCCATCTGTACCAGATAAGAGTACTGGCTCATCCATGTTCTTAATAGCGCTAAGGTCAAATGCACCTGAAAATCCGCCAAGTCCGCCGAGGACCTCTGGACGCATAGTGCCCTTAACAAATTTCTTCATGAGCTCCACTGACTCATATCCTGCCTCAATATCAACTCCTGAACTCTTGTAATCCATGTTTCTCTCCTTTTAACTGTAACTTTTATCCGCTGGTATCCATAGTTTTTCATGCTCCCGCAGGGCACCCCTCGTACTCGTGCAAGGGAACCTCCCCGCCGGCGTGGGTCCCGCCCCTTGCACGGCACGATACTTCCCTGCTCGCGCTCGCCTAGGCGTCCTATACCAGCTCATTTAAATAATATATACAAAAAGAAACCCTTGATTCCCAAGAGTTTCTTAACGTATCTAAGACAAGAAGGCCTTGTAGCCCTCGCTCTGAAGTTTAGCGTCCTTAGACTCCACCTGTTCCTTTTGGTCTACGATGAAATCATGAAGCTTTGCCGCTAATGCAGCATCAGCCATAGCAAGCATCTTAACCGCGAGAATACCTGCATTTGCGCCACCATTAATAGCCACAGTTGCAACTGGTACACCTGTAGGCATCTGCACAATTGAGTATAATGAATCAACACCACCAAGGTCGCTAGTCTTCATAGGGATTCCAATAACTGGCCCCTCAAAAATAGCAGCACACATACCAGGTAAATGAGCCGCCTTACCAGCGCCTGCAATAATTACCTGCACGCCTCTATCCTTAGCAGTTTTAGCATAGTCTACGAAAATATCTGGCTCACGATGAGCAGAGATAATTCTAATCTCGTAGTCCACTCCAAACTTTTCAAGAATCTCCACAGCCTTTGCCATAATAGGCATATCGCTGTCGCTTCCCATAACAACTGAAACCTTAGCCATCTCATTATCCTCCGTTTATTCTCTCGCTTATTAAGCGTCTAGTACTTCATTGAGCACCTCGGTGCCTGGCACTACGAAGCGCCCCTGCTTGATTACAGGTAGCTCCTGACCATCGGCGGTGATTACTGTGATATCACCGAGCTCATAATAAGGTATTGTAATATCTGTATGGCAATTAAAATATGCCTTAGAAAAATCGGTTTTGCGAAGTAGCGAACATGAATTGTCGCGGGCAATACACTCCTTGCCGTCTGGATTGTACATTGCTACATCCTCGGCATGTGAATAGCAAGTATCACCTACTGCAAAATGTGGACCAGTCTTTTCTGCGATGAGAATTGGAAGCTTATCAGCGATACCATATTTCTGGCCCATGACAAAAGCTCTAGTATTAGTACCAATGGCAAACTCACCAATAGGTAATGTCTCATGCTTGAAAAGCACATTATCAAAAATATATTTTTTATTTTCTTCTTCAGTGTCAAAATTGCTGCATGTATATGAAACAATCTTGCCGTCTTCGAACTTCATCTCAAGATTGCGATAGCCAAGCTCATTAAGATATACCTGTGTAACATGAAGCACTCCATTTGTGCCCTCAAGCTCAGGTGAAGTAAACACCTCACCGACAGGGATATTTACATCAGCTACGCAGTTCTCAAAATTAGTCTGCTTAGCAGGGTCATCCAAATGATGAAGCTTAACAGTGATGTCTGTGTGATTGTCACCGCGGCCTGTCACATGAACTCTGTCGCCCTGATCTAACACATCGATGATGTGCTGCTGAATATTCTTATAAAGCTCATAATCCATAGTGTTGACAGCAACAGTCTCGTTGAAAATCTCGTTGAAATCCTTGCCGATTTCAGGAATAGGATAAGCAATAATAGTAAAGCTGCGCTCCTCACCCTTAACGTACTGATTAGTAATCTGTCCACTCTGGCTAGCAAAATATACATTTAACTCATCCTGCTTTTCTGTGTACTTTGAATTAGCCTCAAAGTTAGCAGGCTCGAAAGGTACCTCGCCAAATGTCTCAATAACAGCTGGGCCACCAAATACAGCAGCCAAATCCTTATGTTTCTCGTATGTATTCTTGAGAACCTCAAGCATCCTGTCTGCAAGACCCTTATCCCAAATGTAGGCCTTGTCATTCTTATGGTCATACTCGCACTGCTTGTTAGGAACAGTGGAGAAAAGATTTCTGCCTGTAGTACCACCGTAGCGGACTGTAACAGCAAGACCTGCCTCGTTAAATAGGCGAATAGCCTCGCGAGTCATAAGCTCAAAACCAACTGGGGCATGAACTTCCACAGTCTCCTTCTTGGAAATGTCCTTGCTGGTCACCTCAAATCCCTTGATGTAACCCTCTACATAGGTACGAGCCATAGCAACCACATCCTCGTGTGGAAGGCTGCGCAAATGAGCCGCAATACCGAGCTCATTAGGACCCACGTAAAGTCCATAGCGGTACATATATCTGTCATCAGATAAATCCGCATTTACGATAATATCTGTATAGAAATCATATTCTGGATCTATCATAGAGATAGTGCTCTCAGAAATGAATATCTGGCAATAGTCGTGCTGGAATGAGTATACTGCACTCTCCACGCCCTCTCTGCGATACTTGTCCTCAGACTCCATCTGGCACTCGCCATAAACCTGAAGGAAAAGCTCCATGTAAATAGTAAACAAATCAAGTCTACCAGCAAAAGCTACACGAATGATACTAGTAAGCTTGTAGAATACATGAGAAAGAATACCACCAAGCTCCTGTCCAAGATGCTCCACAGAATATGTAGGGCAAAGAAAGCTATTAGAATAGCTCTCTGCAGAATAAATAGCGAAAATTGAATCTGCATCCTGCTGGCATTCCTCTAAAGATCTATTAGCAAGCTCGCCTGCAATCGCCTTGTTCATAACAGGTACAACAGTCAAAATAAAATCTGCAACCTGGTTGAAAAAGCCCTGAAGATTATCAGGTAAGTCCTTGTCTTCTTTTATTGTAGAGATACGCTCACAAGCAAGCTCGTAGCGCTCGATGATATCATCTGTCTCTTTATAAAATGTGTTGCTCATCTACCAAATTCCTTTTAATTAATCATCCCTAAAACAATAGTAGCAGTCCATACAATCATGGCCAATGTGCTGACGCCAAGGCAGATGATTCTGTATTTAAACTCTGTCTTGGTCTTCATCTGACCGATATTGAAAATGAACGCTCCTAGTGCTATACAAAAGCACAATGTAGCAGAGCCTCCCAACCACTTAGGAGTCTCTCCCGACATGTAAACTGAGCCAGCAATAATGGCTCCATATAAAATTAATGAAAAGACAGAAACGCCAGCGGCATACATAGCCTCAATAGGCAAAGCCTTCAGCTGATTGCCAGATCTGTTGCGTCTGTGTTTGTAAATCTTAGTCATTAATTAACTCCGTACTGCTTGTAATACTCGTCAATACGTGCCTTCATAGCATCGTCGATAACGACCTTGCCCTGACACTCTCTGTTCCAAAGATGCTCAACAACCTCGTCCATTGAAACGATAGCTCCAGTAGCAAATCCATAAGTCTCTGCCACCTCATCAAGAGCTGTCTTAGATTTGTCACCAGAAAGTCCAACTTCCTGACGGTTAAGTGAAACCATAAGTCCCACAATAGTAACATCTCCCTGAGCTCTAACGATAGGAACTGTCTCCTCCATGCTCTTACCAGAAGTAGTAACATCCTCAATCATAACCACTCTGTCACCATCCTGAATCTTGTATCCAAGAAGTGAGCCCATATCTGCGCCGTGGTCCTTTTCCTCTTTACGATTGCTGCAGTACTTAATCTCCTTGCCGTAGAGCTTATAGAAAGCCTCAGCAGTAATAACAGCAAGAGGAATACCCTTGTAAGCAGGTCCAAATAAAACATCGAAATCGTCGCCATATTTGTCATGAATAGCCTTGGCATAATACTCGCCAAGACGCATGAGCTGACTACCTGTAACGTATGCTCCTGCATTCATAAAAAAAGGAGACTTCCGCCCGCTCTTCAATGTAAAATCACCGAATTTGAGGACATCAGACTCCACCATAAACTCTATAAATTCTGACTTGTAGTTCTCCATAAAAAATTCTCCTATAGAACAACCAAATTGATTACCAAAACCTCTCCGATTGTAACATAGAAACACTTTCTTTTCAATCAAAACGCCAATGCCAAAATGTTAGAAATTAAACTTAATTTTACTATTTATTGTTGCACTTTTTACAGTGAGCCAAGAAACATGGCAAACCAACAAACACCATTCCACCTAAGATATTTCCGATAGTTACAGGAATCTGGTTGGTAATAAAGCCTGCCAAGCTAAGATTAGACAACTGGTCAGCTGTAATGCCATAGGCCTCAGCTGCCTTAGCAACATAGGCATCATTGTGAGCTGCGAAAATGCCCATTGGAATGTAGAACATGTTTGCAACGCAGTGCTCGAATCCGCCAACAACAAAAGCCATGATTGGGAAGAAAATAGCCCAAACCTTGCCGCCGATGTCCTTTGCTGCTGCACCCATTAAAATAGCTGCGCAAACTAAAATATTGCAAAGAATACCCGAAGTAATACCCTTGATAGGTGAAATAGTCGCCTTGCCAAGTGCCACCTTGATAGAATATGCACCAAGCAATCCGCCTGAATAATCAAGATTTCCAGAAAAATATGTAAGTGCCACAATAATAAGTGCACCGATTAAATTAGAAACCCAGATAATAGCAAGGTCTCTTGCTACCTTGCCCCATGAAAATCTGTGGTCCATAGCACCCATTGAAGTAAGGCAGTTACCTGTAAAAAGCTCGCCTCCAATAAATGTAATAAGCATAAGACCAACTGGGAAAATAGCGCCTGCTACGAAACGAGAAACGCCAACATTAGTAATAGCATGAGCTGCTGTAGAACTAGTCGCTCCACCAAGAGCAATAAATGCTCCAGCCATAATGCCAAGTAAAATCATCTTAGAAAGTGGCAAATTAACTTTTTTCTCTCCGCCACAAATATTTCCTTCAATCACCTCTGCTGGTGAGTTAAATAAGTTATCCATTTTTTGCTCCTTGTTAAAAAATTCACTAACTATTATAACAAACTCTTTTCTAGTTGAACACCCTGTTTACACAGATGCTTTGCAAGTTTTTTCCTTGAATTATCAGTTAATTATCATATTGCAAAAACCATTAAAACGCTCTATCCTATTTCTTAATAAATGAAGAAAATCTTTTAAATTACAGGTGATAAAATGCGAAAGAAAGAACTGGCTTTAATAGTAATAGAGCGATTAAAAAAGGAATATCCATACAGCGACTGCACTCTGGATTACGACCAAGCATGGAAGCTACTGGTATCGGTACGTCTTGCTGCTCAGTGCACAGACGAGCGTGTCAACCAGATTGTCCCTTCCTTATATGAAAAGTTTCCAACCATAGATGCCCTTGCGGATGCAGAGGTAAGCGATGTTGAGGCTATCGTTCGCCCTTGCGGCCTTGGCAAATCAAAGGCCAAGGACATCGTTGCCTGCATGAGAATGCTCCGAGACGTCTACAAAAGCCAGGTTCCTGACACCATGGAAGAACTTCTGGCCTTACCAGGCGTAGGGCGCAAATCAGCCAATCTCATCCTAGGTGATGTCTTCGGTAAGCCTGCCATCGTAACAGACACCCACGCCATCCGCCTTTCCAACCGCATCGGACTTGTAGACAATATAAAAGAGCCAACCAAAGTAGAGATGGCTCTTAGAAAAATCATACCCCCTGAGGAAGGCAACGAACTGTGCCACAGGCTGGTAGACCACGGACGTGCTGTTTGCACCGCCCGCACTACACCTCACTGCGACCAGTGCTGCCTCGAGGATGTATGTAAGAAAAATATTTAATTCACCACACATGTGGAATCAGCCTGCTTCGCACCTTTCTCATGTATTCTCTATAGCCAGGCAGGCCCTCTGCTAGAACTTTCTCTTCATTCTTGATTCTTAAGACTATTATTGGAATGTATAGTAGCGTTATGACTAGCGAAATTATAGACCCTAAAACTACTGGCATGGCCAGAAACATAACCAGTGTTGCCATGTACATAGGATGTCTAACCACTCCGTAGAGTCCTGTATCAACTACCCTCTGATTCCCCTGTATTTCAATGGTTCTCGATAGATATTCATTCTCACGAAGGACTTCTCCATAGAGTGCATAAGCGATTAAAAATATAATCGCTGCTGCAATACAAATCCAATCTGAAAATACCATCCAATTAAATCTGAAATTCAATCCGGCCACGATAAAAGCTGCCATAAACATAGTCCCACTGAGGGCCACCACCAGCTTTTGCTCCTTCTGCTCCTCTTTCATATTAAGCCTCTTCCTAAGAAGCTCTGGAGCTTTGTACATAAGTACGAATCCAGCTACAATCATCGGAACAAATAATATCCCAAGAAGCAACCACCCCTGCCAATAGGCCCAGGTCCCTGCCGGTATAAATATCAGTGCTGCCATTATCACTATTCCTGCTAACACCCTTGTCAGTGCTGTGGTCAAAAGCTTTTTATCCATCATTTCCCTCCACCTACAAATTATGCCTACCTCTTTCCTACTTCACCTCTCCATTTTACCACTTCCCCCTTCAATCTCCCAGCAATCAACACTACATCCTACTGCCTATTTTCGTTTTTCAATTTTAGGCAGTACGCTTTTTCCAAATCATTACTGCCTAATTTCCATTTTCCTATCCAGGCAGTAGCCTTTTTCCAAATCATTACTGCTTAATTGCCATTTCCCCATATAGGCAGTAGCCAAATTCCAAATCGCTACTGCCTATATCTATTTTCTCCAAATAAGCAGTAACAAATCTCAAAATCGCTACTGCCTAAACACAATTTCTCAATCCAGGCAGTAACCGACTCCAAAATCGCTACTGCCTAAACACAATTTCCCAATGCAGGCAGTAACCAACTCAAAAATCGCTACTGCCTATATCCATTTTTCCAAAACAGGCAGTAGCCCCCAGAAATCCAGCCATCAAAAATCCCGCCAAAAAAAAGTGAAGGGCTACCCCTTCACTTTTTAACCACTATAGAAACTACTGCCTACATGACGCAGCTGGTGCCGCGACCTTCCATGTCCTCGCCCTTTACGTATCTGGCGTTGAATTCCATGTTAATGTCGCGAAGCTCCTTTTTGCCGTCGATGTAGTCCTCGTACATCTCTGCAAGGCCTGCCATGCAACCATCGCAGTTGGCCTCGATATTGCCCAGAGATTCCTTGACGATTCTCTCACGCTCTTCTTTTGTGGTATCTTTGATTAAATAAGACATCTAAAAAACTACTCCTTCTTACTTAAATAATCCTCCGGCGATATTCTTGATATCGTTTAAATCTAATTTGCCATCAGATAATGCAGCCTTAACTGCCTTGGCGTCAGACTCATCAACCTTAAGTCCAGCCTTGTCTAAAAGGCCCTTCACCTGCTTTGGGTCAGCTTTCTTGATCTGCTCTACTAAATCCTTGTTGCCTGAAACCTTTGCGATAATGTCCTTTACATCCATGATAAAACCTCCCTTTATATAAAATTAATTGTTCCCATCAGCACTGTCCTCAGATGTGCCGCCCTTTTCCAACCAAGGAAGCAGAAAATCTGAGTACAACATATCTAAAATAGCAACAGCTGGAATGCAAAGCAAAATACCAACTATGCCAAACATCTTGCCGCCTACAATTACGCCAATAAGCACCCAAAGTCCAGAGACTCCAACAGAATCGCCAACAAGCTTTGGCTTTAAAATGTATCCATCCACCGTCTGTAAAATGAGGGTGAAAATGATAAATACTACAGCGTACCATGGCTTAACAAGTAAAAGTAAAAATGCACCAATGGCTCCGCCAATAATAGGGCCAAATGTAGGGATAAGATTCATAACCGCAACCACCATAGATACAAGTCCTATGTATGGAAGTCCCACAATCGCCATGAATATCGCATTTACGATACCCACTACAATAGCATCTAAAATATTGAAAACGATATATCTGCTCAAAATATAATCACTCTTTTTAATTACATATTTTACATCATCATATTTGTCCTTGCAAAGCGCCTTGAGAAATCTCTTGCCGCCTTTTACAAGTCTGTCCTTCTCTGCAAGAAAGTACATAGAAAGCAAAAATGCAATGAAAATAGTACCAAGAGTCTTACCTAAACTAGCTGTAGCTGACAACACTGTTGAAATGTTATCTGATAGCAATTTAGTTACTGTATTAATCAAATCTGATGATGAGGTAACAAACTCATTTAAATCAATAATATTGCTTGAAACACCAAATGCCACAAGGGTCTTTTGCAGTCCTGCTGCATAGCCATCTAAATTGCTGGCAAAAAGCTTGATGCTCTCAATCATCTGTGGCACAACAGTAAGTCCAAAAATAACTAGGAAAATGATTACTGTCACAAATGCAAGCATATTGCCAAGGGCTGTCTTTACGCCCTCTTTTTTAAGCTTGCAAAACAATTTGTCCCTATATAACTTGCCAAGAGGATTGATTATGTAAGCAATAACCGCCCCTAGAAATACAGTGGAAAAGAATCCTATAAATGTTGCTATGCCATCAAAAATGCTTCCAATTCGAATAAGCACTACAAACAAAATAACACCTATACAAATGGAAACCGCAAGTGAATACCATGGTCTGTCTCTAAATTTTTTCATTATACCCTCCGTCTCCTTTTGACGATTAATCTGCGCCGTCCAAGAGAAAAACGCAGCCTAAAGAAAATTAATACACCTCTATAATATAATAGCCACCTTGTAACTATCAAGCTCTGAGTGTTGTTACCAGGAGACGTGTTAGTCGACTGGAACAATATCTCAGGCTTGATAGCGTAACAAGGTGGCTTTGTATTTATTTTAAAAAGTAATTAATCTTCTTTAGGCATTACGATTGCGATGTGTACATCGTCAAGCTGCTTCTGATCTACAGTTGCAGGAGCATCCATCATAATATCCTGTGCGTTCTTATTCATTGGGAATGGAATAATCTCACGGATTGATTCCTCACCAGCGATAAGCATGATCATACGGTCAACACCAGGAGCGATACCGCCGTGTGGTGGTGCACCATAAGTAAATGCATTGTACATAGCTGGGAACTTAGCCTTAACATCATCCTCGCCAAGACCAACAAGCTTGAATGCCTCAATCATAATCTCTGGATCATGATTTCTGATAGCACCTGATGAAAGCTCAACACCATTACATACTAAGTCGTACTGGTAAGCCAAGATATCAAGTGGCTTTTGATTCTTGAGAGCATCCATACCGCCCTGTGGCATTGAGAATGGGTTGTGGCAGAACTCAAGCTCTCCTGACTCCTCGCCGATTTCGTACATTGGGAAATCAACGATCCAGCAGAACTCGTATGTATCCTTTCTCATGTGGCCCTCAGCTGCAGCGCCAAGAAGCTTTCTGAATACACCAGCTGTCTTTTGAGCAACAAGAAGTGGACCTGCTGCAAGACCAACGAAATCACCAGGCTTAAGGCCAAGTGCATCGATGACTGCCTGCTTTCTCTCCTGAAGGAACTTTGCGATACCACCAACGATCTCGCCGTTCTCATCAAGCTTGAACCAGTATGTCTTCTGAGCTGTAGCAACCTCTACCTCAGCGATCATAGCATCAATCTGCTTACGTGTAGCCGTAAGATTATCAACAACGATAGCCTTAACAACATTGCCCTCGAATGGACCGAATCCACAGTCAGCCATAACATCTGTAGCATCCTGAAGAACTAAATCGATACGAAGATCTGGCTTGTCTGAACCGTACTTGTCCATTGCCTCAAGGTATGGAATACGTACAAATGGTGCTGTAGAAGCACTCTTGTATACGCCGTACTTAGCAAAAATAGGTGGAAGTACATCCTCAACTACTGCAAAGACATCTTCCTGTGATGCAAATGCCATCTCCATATCAAGCTGGTAGAACTCTCCTGGAGAACGATCAGCTCTGGCATCCTCATCTCTGAAACATGGTGCAATCTGGAAATATCTATCAAAACCAGATGCCATGAGAATCTGCTTGAACTGCTGTGGTGCCTGTGGAAGTGCATAGAACTTGCCAGGGTGATTACGTGCTGGAACAAGGTAATCACGTGCTCCCTCAGGTGATGAGCATGTAAGGATTGGAGTAGTAATCTCCATGAAATCGTGAGCAATCATGGCGCTGCGAAGCTCTGCCACGATCTTGCTACGAAGAATAATCTTGCTCTTAACGTCTGGATTACGAAGATCAAGATAACGATATTTAAGACGTGTATTCTCGTCAGCTTCCTTTGAACGATTAATCTCGAATGGAAGCTCATTGTGAGTACACTTTCCAAGAATCTCAATTGATGTAGGAACAACCTCAATCTCACCTGTAGGAAGCTCAGAGTTCTTAGATGAACGCTCACGAACCTCACCAGTAACAGAGATTGTAGACTCCTTATTTACAGAATCGATAACAGCCATCATCTCTTCTGTTTCAATAACTATCTGTGTAGTGCCGTAAAAATCACGAAGAATAACGAAACCGAGATTCTTAGACACCTTTCTAATGTTTTCGAACCAACCAACTAATGTAACCTGCTTGCCAGCATCTGAAAGGCGAAGCTCATTACAGTTGTGTGTACGTGACTGAGTCATGTTTCTCTCCTCTTTTCTAATAACAACATAAGGCCGCCTAGCTAACGCTAAACAGCCCTTTAATAATACATCAGATTTATTTTCTACGCAAGAATTACACTAACAATCATTAGATTCATACCGAGTCACTACATGTGACTCTTATATGAACTAATAGATTGTTATCTATTCTTGCTTAATCTACATCCAACCGAGTCTATCAACATGTTCGTAATATTAATTCCCCTACATAGCCAATCTGGCAATTTTCATAGAATCCTTTACCCGGCCAGTGGCGTGTAAGCCTGCCTCAAGCAATTCCTTAACCTGAGTTCTGTTGAGAACTAGCTTAGTATCATCATCAAGAGTCACCACCACATTGGTCTCGCAGGCAGTGCACGCGCCTCCAGGACAGTCGGCATCACAGTCCTCATCAATGCAGTGCTGCTCGCAAACAGAGCAGTCTACCTGATACATATTCTTGCGGTTCAACACCCCAATCTCCTCCAGCGTGTTTACCATACGATAAACAGTGGCGCTACCTATATTTTTATCTACCTTGATGGCCTCACGGTAAATCTCCTTAACGCAGGATGGGTCCCCATTTAAAATAATATCAAGAACAACAAGACGCTGCTTAGTGATGCGACAACCTGCCTCTCTAAGCTGCTGCACTATTAAATCTCTTTGTTCTACACTGTTTTCTGCAATATCCATAACTTCACCTTCATATTATAAAAATCCAGCCCTTAGAACTGGGCTGGGATAATCAATCTATTTAAGAATCTTGTCCTTGGCGTAATCTCTAACAGCCTTGAAGCTCTCCTTGCTGATGACATGTTCTATTCTGCAAGCATCCTCTGCTGCAATCTCCTCATCAACTCCAAGCTTAACCAAAATCTCTGTAATGAGCTCATGTCTCTCATAAATCATCTCAGCGATTTCCTTGCCTTCGTCTGTTAAATAAATATATCCAGCATCAGTAACTGTAATGTGATTCTTCTCACGAAGATTCTTCATAGCAATACTAACTGATGATTTTTTAAAATTAAGTTCATTAGCAATATCAACAGAACGAACAACTGGAAGCTTCTTACTAAGTAGAAGAATGGTCTCTAGATAATTCTCTGCTGACTCATTTACATAAGTTCTCACAATCTCTTCCTCCTAAACAACAGGTTACATAATAAAGAAATCCCTCTATAGAATATTCCTCAAAATATTAATTGCACACAACTCATTATGTAATGAATGTTATCATATTTCTTACTTCAGTGCAACTTATTAAACTATAGTTAGTTTAACCTAACTCTTATATTTTATCAAGTATTATTAATCATTTCTTAAACGTTTATTAAATATCCCCCGAAACTGTTGACTCTCACTTTTACAAAGTTTAATCTGCAACTATGAACTTCGGCAAGGAGGAACGCCATGAACAATTTCAGATATAGAATGGCTCAATTTTTTGCAGGTCGAACTGGTGTAGATGCACTTGGTAGATTTATTACTTTTCTATCATTGATATTTATGATTCTCACCATGATCACCCATTCTAATATCGTTTATCTAATTGCAGTGGCATGCCTTGCGTATAGTATTTGGCGAATGTTCTCCAAAAACTATCAGAAGCGATACAGTGAGAACCAATGGTTTTTAACCAAGACAGCTAAAATAAGATACAAGTTCAACCCACGCGACATAAGAAATAAAATCGAGAGGGCAAAATACAACGCTTCACAGCGAAAGATGTATGCAATTTTTAAATGCCCTAATTGCAAGCAAAAACTCCGTGCTCCTAGAGGACGCGGTAAAATACAAGTAACATGCAGCAAATGCCGTACACAGTTTATTAAGAAAGTATAAGGTAAAAGAGTTGTTTGGATATATTAATGCAGATTTAAGACAACTTTCCGATGAGGACAGAAAAACTTACCAAAGTTTCTATTGTGGACTCTGCCGTCAACTAGGCAAGAAGGCCAGTTTCAAAGGGCAGATGCTATTAAACTATGACCTTTGCTTTTTAAGTATTTTGCTACAGAGCCTTTATGAGCCAGAGCTTGATTGCAATGATTTCCATTGCTTGATTCATCCACTTAAGACAAAACATGGATTTACAAGCAAGGCCATTGAATACGCAGCAGATATGGACATCATCCTCTCCTATCATAGTTTGATGGACAACTTCAAGGATGACCATTCCAAAATCTCAGGTATGGCTGCTAATCTTCTAAAAAAAGATTACGACAGAATAAAAGTTAACTACCCGAGGCAGACTGCTGCAATCGAAAGCTATATTGCAAAGCTTTATGTGGCCGAGGCCAAAAAAGAGACCAACATCGATGTAGTCTCAAGCTACACCGGAGAAATGCTTGGTGAACTATTTAACTGGCGAGATGATACCTGGTCCAAGACCCTACATTGTATGGGGTACTACATGGGCAAGTTCATATATATAATTGATGCTTATGATGACTTGAAAAAGGATGAGAAAACTGGAAGCTACAATCCGCTTCTACCTTTGAAAAAGGAATCACCTAAGGAGTTTGAAACCTTTGTTAGGATTAACCTCACCTCCCTCATGGCAGAATGTGCCAAGTCATTTGAGCGACTTCCTATTGTTGAGAATGCTGAGATTCTCAGAAATATTATCTATTCAGGTGTTTGGACTAGATACGAATACCTGCAACTTAAGGAAAAGAAAAAAGATAATACTCCTAAGGAGAACAGATAGTAATGATTGATCCTTATAGGGTTTTAGGAGTAAGCCAGAGTGCCTCAGAAGAGGAAATCAAAAAGGCCTACCGCACCCTCAGTCGAAAGTACCATCCTGATGCCAATGTTAACAATCCAAACAGGGCTCAGGCTGAGGAAAAATTTAAAGAAATACAAGCAGCTTACAATCAGATAATGGACGAGCGACAAAATGGTGGTTCCTCTTTCGGAGGTAGCTCCTATGGTTACTCAGGCAGCAGCTACAATAGTTACAGTTATAGCTACTCACAGGCATCTGTGGAGATGCAGGCTGCAGCCAATTATATTAACGCAAGACAGTTTGCCGCTGCGCTTAATGTACTTTCATCTATCCCAGATGAGCAGCGCAATGGCCAATGGTATTTCTTCGCATCAGTAGCTTCCCAGGGAATGGGCAATCTCAATGATGCTAGAGAGTTTATTAGACGTGCCATCGCCTTAGAGCCTGGCAACTTTAGATATAGACAGTTTCAACAGAGTATAGATTGGAGTCGGAGCTGGTACGAAACCAGAGGCACAAGCTACGGTTACGCCAGACCATATGCCGGATTTGCACGTTGGTGCATCAGCATGGCTTTCCTCAATCTGTTATGCAATCTTTGTTGTTTCTTTTAATTAGTTTGTTACAAGGTCATTCGGACCATTCATATATTTTCTCCCTACTTTGCATATTCATTCCGGGGATATGCAAAACCGTAAAGAACCTCGGGCTTCAGCCACCCGAGGTTCTTTTCCTGTAAAAATATATTATTTTCTAAACCATTTCTTGGAAGCCGCCATAATAGGCTTCTCAACATAATTGTAAAGCATAAGTGCCATTGCAATACTCAGCACACCCACTACCAAAAGTCTGCTGTATACAGAAAGCTCTGCAAAATATCCAATCAAGAAGAAATGAATCAAATACAAGCTAAAGGATGCATTGCCAAGTACTGTAAATGCGCTGTTGCCAAGGAATCTGTTAACCAGGCTGCTCTTAGGAAGAAGGGCCAGTGTCACCATCACAGCAGCTGCCAGGTATGCACATATTATCTGATGCTCCCATCCAACATAAAATTCTGTGTATTTAGCATCTATTCCAGAGAGAATCTCCTCTGATGTGACAATAGTAAGAATGAGGCATGTAACTACAAACATAGAGCCTACCACTGAAAAAAGTGATGCAATGCTCTTTGATGCTCTAATATCGGATCTTAACACCTTGTACAAGTAGGCAAATGACATACCAATAAGGAAAAGCCAAAGCATTGGCACTGTAGCAGCTCCGTTGCCCTTAAGCAAAATCCCAGTCATTGGCACATACTTGTAAGAAAGGAAAACACATACTGTAAGCAGTATGAAAATCACAAGATTCAGCGCGCCCTTTTTAATAACAACTGAAAGAATCTTTTTCACAAGCCCTATGATAAGAATCATAAATGGGGCCAATATGTAAAAGAATACCTCCTGCTGCAAGAACCACAGGTGCCCCTTGCTGTTAAGGAAAAGCATGTTTAAAAGCAAGCTATTTTCTGTGGTAAAAGCCCTGAAATCAAGATACCTAAGCCCCCATGCTGCAAATGCCATCACAAGCCAGGCCACCGGCATGATTCTAAGGATACGCTTAATATAATATTTTATGAAATTAGCTGGGCTAAAATATCCATATTCATAATCATCATCTGCAAATGGCTGGCATGCAAAAAATCCGCTCATTGCAAAGAATATGCAATTGCCCAGGCCTCCCTGTGATAAAAATCCGCAGTGGGAAGCTACAATTAATCCTATCGCCCAAAATCGCAATCCTTGTATGGAATTACTTTTTGATTGATTCATTTATTATTCTCCTAAACTAGTAAGTCAATTAATCCGCAATAACTTCCTTGAGTATTACTTCATTTCCAGTAACGAGATATGTGTTTTCACTGCCGCAATATGGACATGTCTTGCCGTGGGCAACAGTCTCATACTCCTGCTTGCAATCCTCGCAAAATGTCACCGCCTTGATAGTCTCGCAAGTAAGCTTGCTTCCATCTAAAAGAGGATATTTTTTCGCATTCCATCCCCAACAGTCAATGAGATAATCTGGAATAACTGTTGAAACCTCTCCTACTGAAAGCACTACCTCGTCGATGTGCTTTGCCTTGTTCTCAGCAGCCACAGCCTCTACCTGCTTTGCCACGTGAAATACAATACCTAATTCATGCATTTTAAATTACCCTTTCTAAAATAAATACTCCCTTTGTATTATTTTATCTTTTTTATTCTATCAATCAAAGATGAAAAAACTGAGACAATCAGATTGTCAATTAAATATGCTGCTATAAATGAAAGCACCAAAGTCACAACAACTGAAATGACCGCACCGAATCCCTTGTACATCACTGAGCCGATGCCGCAGATTTTTCTTAAAACATTTCCAATAATCCAGTAGTGAATCAGCATTATGGAAAATCCGTATTTGCTAACAAGTCGAACAACACAAAAATCTCTTAAGCCGTTTTTAAACTTAAAGAAAATGGCAAACAATCCAAGTCCTACTACCACTCTGTATGGAGATAAATTCCAAAGTGTGTTGCTGTAATACAAGTCATATTTAAACACTAGCCACATGGCAACACTTGCGCCAATGCCAAGTATTATAAGCCAGTTGTCGTATTTTCTACTGTCATCTTTTGAGCACCAGTAGCCTGCTATTGCAACACCGCACCAGCCAAGATAGCTGACATCAAAGCCAGTCTTCAGTGGCAAGTATGTTGCGTAAGTTAAAATGATAACAGTAACTGCCACAAGCCCTGTAAGGTGCTGATATGATAAATCCCTTAGCATCATTCGCAAAAATGGAACCACAATGTAGATGGCAATAATCACATATAAAAGCCAGAAGTGATATGCTCCAACGCTCTTAATGTCTGCTGTGAGAATCCCAAGGACTATCTCAAGTGGAGAATCTAAGGTGCCCTCTGTTCTCTGACCGAAAAATGTGTAGTACCACATGTAATAGACAACCAGTGGTATCACGATTTTTGTAAGTCTCTTGCCATAAAACGATAAGACTGGCTCCTTTTTGTATGGAAGCAAAAGGGCTCCCGAAAGCATTACAAATAGCACGTTGCAATTTAATGCCCACCATCTGGCAAAATCCAGTCCGGCAAAAATTGGTGTGCCTGCCATATCAACCGCTATGTCCAAATCCACGCCGATGACATGGACAACGATTACCAAAACAACTGCTACAAATCGTATGTAATCATAAACAGGAACTCGTCCTGCAGTGGTCTTTAGAGCAAAACTATCTCCAATGAATCCATCATTTTTATATGACTTAACTATTGAAACTATGAAGCCAACTGCAGCTATCGCTACCACAACACTATTAATGGACCCGGTGGAATAATCAAGAGTCCAAATGCCAGCAGCAAGCACCGCCGCCCAGGACAAAACAATATGTAATTTAATCTTTTTAATTGATGCCATAATCTCTCCAGTTATTTTTAAATTAAGAGGCACATCAGGTGCCTCTTATAAATTATCATATTCTATTATAGTTCTGCATGCAATTTCTTAGTCATATATGTGATGAGCATGTCGAGACCTGCCGCATTCTCACCACCGCGAGGAATGATAATGTCAGCGTATTTTTTCGATGGCTCAACAAACTCCTCATGCATAGGCTTAACAGTCTGTGAATACTGGTCAATGATTGACTCGATGCTACGTCCTCTTTCAATCATGTCTCGCTTGATTCGACGCATAAGTCTCTCATCTGCATCCGTATCTACGAATATTTTAATATCCATAAGATCACGGAGCTCCTTGTTCTCAAGAATAAGAATGCCCTCCATAACAATCACAGTCTTTGGCTCGATGCGAACTGTCTCCTCTGAACGATTGTGAACCACATAATCGTAAACTGGCATATCAATTGCGTAGCCCTTAATGAGCTTTCTAACATCCTCTGCCATTCTGTCAGACTCAAATGAATCTGGATGGTCGTAGTTCAAATGGCTTCGCTCCTCAAGAGTCATATCTGGATGAGCCTTGTAGTAAGCATCGTGGCTGATTACCGCAATGTCCTCTCCAAAATAATCCTGTAATTTGTTGATGATTGTAGTCTTGCCTGAAGCAGATCCACCTGCAACACCAAGAACGCATATCTTTTCTGACATAAAATACCTCGTCTATATCTTTCTATCCTTTAAATCGTTTGAACCCCTCGCCATACACTGCCTTTGATTCCATTATAACAATAAATGCGTCAACATCTATCTTTTTTGCAACACGATTTACCTGGTACATCTGCTTGTCTGAGCAAGCACACATAAGCACCTGTCTCTCGTCGCCCTTGTATCCGCCCTTTGCGGTAAAAATGGTGGTACCTCTCTCCACAGCCTTGTCGATGGCATCGGCGATTGCCTCGGCCTTGTTGGTGACAATCATACACATCATACCAGAGTCGGCAGAAATCATCACCTTATCAACTACGATTGAACCAATGTAGCTGATGACAAAACCATAGCAGAGAGCCTCAAATGAATGAGCGTAAGCGATGGTATCAATCACAATAATCACCACATCCACGATGAAAAAGATTCTTCCAAGTGTCATATGTGGATGCTTGGCCTTGATAAGCATCATGATGAAATCTGCGCCGCCAGTAGATGAATTGCGCATGTAGACAAGGGCGTAGCCCAAGCCTGTGAACACACCTACTATCATGGCATTCAAAAGCGGATTTGCTATGGTCACCTTTGGAATGTAAGGAGCCACAAAGTCCATGAACACAGTGCCAATGGCCATAGTCTTAAGGCTCTTAAGCAAAAACTTTTTACCAAGGACCTTGTAGCAAATAAATATCAGCGGTATGTTCATTGCCAAAGTAAGCATACCAATATTCCATC
>JAEEGJ010004539.1_pt1 | contig 46592 bp, 55 predicted proteins | sample 8958761 | NCBI WGS metagenome assembly JAEEGJ01 (sample SAMN16246546, study PRJNA631951) | gut metagenome | biome: gut microbiome; feature: rumen; material: RS-attached | host: Bos | place: Iran: Karaj | collected 2018-10
ACACAGGAAATTATTGATGCAGTTAAAGAGCTTTCCGTGCTTGAGTTAAACGAGCTGGTTAAGGCTTGCGAGGAAGAGTTTGGCGTATCCGCAGCAGCTGGTGTTGTTGTAGCAGCAGCAGGTGCAGGCGCAGCAGCAGCTGAAGAGAAGACTGAGTTCGACGTTGAGCTCACAAGCTTCGGCGAGAAGAAGATGGAAGTTATCAAGGTTGTTCGTGCAATCACAGGTCTTGGCCTCAAGGAGTCCAAGGAGATGGTTGAGGGCGCACCCAAGATGGTTAAGGAAGGCGCTTCCAAGGAAGAGGCTGAGGACATCAAGAAGAAGCTCGAAGAGGCTGGCGCTACTGTTACTCTTAAGTAATCTTTTATTACATCAATCCGGAGGAAGTGTCTTTAGGGCACTTCCTCTTTATTGTTATCGATCAGGTGGCGTAAGGCATTTTCATCGTGACACGCCGGTCTCGAGGTTTGGAAGGCTCACTACAGAATATAACGGGGCCTCTGTGAATATAGAGTTATGTAAACTTGCATAACGCCCCGATACATTTCTTGTAAAATTTTACTCTAAAAAGTAATTTTCTTATTGACTTGGATTTCCCAAAATGATATTATGGAAAATGCGTCATTATGATGTGAGGGGTGTATTATGCCCTTGCCTGTCATTATGATGCTGTAGCGTAAACAATCTATCAGACGGGGTGAATGTCAGAATGGAAAAAAACAGAATTAGACCCATTGTACATGGAAACTCGATGCGAATGAGCTTTCAGCGCAGGAGAGAAGTGCAGGATATGCCTAATCTCATCGAGGTTCAGAAGGATTCTTATCAGTGGTTTCTTAAAGAAGGACTGAGGGAAGCTTTTGATGATATTTCTCCAATCAAGGATCACGGTGAAAATTTGAGCCTGGAGTTTGTTGATTTCTATCTTGCCAAGGATGAAATCAAGCACAACATCAAGGAGTGCAAGGAGAGAGACCTTACTTACGAGGCACCTCTCAAGGTCAAGGTGAGACTTTACAACAAAGAGACCGATCAGATCAGGGAACATGAAATCTTCATGGGTAATTTCCCTCTTATGACGGACACCGGAACATTCGTTATAAACGGCGCTGAGCGTGTAGTTGTAAGCCAGCTCGTTCGTTCCCCCGGTATTTACTATACTATATCCAGAGATAAGACCGGTAAGAAGCTTTATTCCACGCAGGTTATCCCTAACCGTGGTGCATGGCTCGAGTATGAAACAGACTCAAGCGATGTGTTCTATGTTAAGGTAGACCGTAACAAAAAGATGCCTATTACCGTACTTCTCCGCTCGCTGGGACTTGGCAGCAATGAGCAGATAATAGAAACCTTTGGTGATGAGCCTAAGATCATGGCTTCATTTGCAAAGGATATTGCTACATCTTATGAGAGCGGTCTCAAGGAACTTTACGGTAAGGTTCGTCCCGGCGAGCCTTTCAAGGTAGAAGTTGCAAAGAAGTATGTTGACGATACTTTCTTTGATCCCAAGAGATATGATCTTGCAAGGGTAGGAAGATTTAAGTTCAATAAGAAGCTTGCGCTTCGCAATCGTATAAGCGGTCATGTACTGGCTGAGGATGCAATGAATCCTTTCACAGGTGAGATAATCGCCAAAGCAGGTACAGTTGTTGATGAACAGCTTGCAGATACCATCCAGGATGCTGCAGTTGAGAGTGTTGTGATCAGGACCGATTCAAGGAATGTAAAAGTTCTTTCCAATCAAATGGTTGATATCGAGGAGTGGCTTGATATCGATGCTGAGAAGCTTGGTATTAAGGAAAGAGTTTACTGGCCTACACTCAAAAAGCTCATAAGAGAGTACAGCGACAAGCCTGAGCAGCTTGAAAGTGCTATTTCACGCAACATACATGACCTGATTCCCAAGCACATCACTCAGTGTGATGTACTTGCATCTGTTAACTACAATCTTGCTATAGAGTACGGTATCGGAAATGATGATGATATCGACCATCTCGGAAACAGACGTATCCGTGCGGTTGGTGAGCTCCTTCAGAACCAGTATCGTATTGGTCTTAGCAGAATGGAGAGAGTAGTAAGGGAGCGCATGACTACCCATGACTCAAATGCTACCGAAGAGATCTCTCCCCAGAGCCTTATAAATATCAAGCCCGTGCAGGCAGCTCTTAAGGAATTCTTCGGTTCCTCACAGCTGTCACAGTTCATGGACCAGAATAACCCTCTGTCAGAGCTCACGCACAAGAGACGTCTTTCCGCACTGGGTCCCGGCGGTCTCTCAAGAGAGCGTGCCGGCTTCGAAGTTCGAGACGTACACTATACCCACTATGGTCGTATGTGTCCTATCGAGACTCCCGAAGGTCCTAACATCGGATTGATCAACTCACTGGCTTCCTATGCAAGGATCAATGAGTATGGCTTTATAGAGGTTCCTTACAGAAAGATCAATAAGAAGGATCCTGCCAACCCGGTAGTTACGGATGAAGTCGTATATATGACGGCAGATGAGGAAGATAATTACCATGTAGCTCAGGCTAATGAAAAGCTTGATGAAAAGGGCCATTTCGTAAATAAGAATGTTGCCGGAAGATATCGTACGGAGATCCAGGCTTATCCCCGTGAAATCTATGATTACATGGACGTATCGCCTAAGATGGTCTTCTCCGTGTCTGCAGCGCTCATTCCTTTCCTTGAGAACGATGATACTACACGTGCTCTTATGGGATGTAACATGCAGCGTCAGGCAGTGCCGCTTCTCTTTACGGATGCACCTGTTATAGGTACCGGTATAGAGACAAAGGCTGCAGTTGACTCAGGCGTCTGCGTAGTGGCCAAGAAGGCCGGAACTGTTACCTATGTAGCATCCGATCTCATAAAGATAAAGAGTGATGATGATGGTAAGGTCATAGACTATACCATTCAGAAGTTCATGAGAAGCAACCAGTCCACATGCTACAATCAGAAGCCTATCGTTCTGACAGGCGACCATGTAGCTGACGGTCAGGTTATAGCTGACGGTCCTTCCACACATGAAGGTGAGCTTGGTCTCGGAAGAAACCCGCTCATCGGTTTCATGACATGGGAAGGTTACAACTACGAGGATGCCGTACTTCTCAGTGAGCGTCTTGTTAAAGAGGATGTTTATACATCAGTTCATATCGAGGAACATGAAGTAGAGGCAAGGCAGACCAAGCTTGGCGATGAGGAGATCACCCGTGATATCCCCGGTGTCGGCGATGATGCCCTTAAGGATCTGGATGAGTCAGGTATCATCCGTATCGGTGCCGAGGTTCGTGCCGGTGATATCCTGGTAGGTAAGGTTACACCTAAGGGTGAGACCGATCTTACTCCCGAAGAGAGACTGCTGCGTGCGATCTTCGGTGAGAAGGCAAGAGAAGTACGTGATACTTCCCTCAAGCTGCCTCACGGTGAATACGGCGTAGTTGTTGATGCAAAGGTATTCTCAAGAGCTGCAGGCGATACCGAACTTTCACCCGGTGTCAACCAGAAGGTTCGTATCTATATAGCACAGAAGAGAAAGATCAGCGTCGGCGATAAGATGGCAGGCCGTCACGGTAACAAGGGTGTGGTTTCCCGCGTGCTTCCCGTTGAGGATATGCCTTATCTGCCTAACGGTCGTCCTCTGGACATCGTGCTGAATCCCCTGGGCGTGCCTTCACGTATGAACATCGGTCAGGTGCTGGAGATCCACCTTTCACTGGCTGCAAAGGCACTGGGCTTCAATATCGCAACGCCTGTCTTTGACGGCGCTGACGAGAAGGATATCATGGATACCCTGGATCTGGCTAATGACTATGTAAATCTTGAATGGGACGAGTTCAGCAAGAAGCATAAGAGCGAACTCAGACCTGAAGTATATGAATATCTTGACAAGAATAAAGACCACAGAGCGCTCTGGAAGGGCGTGCCCATCTCCAGAGACGGTAAGGTAAGACTTCGTGACGGACGTACCGGCGAGTACTTTGACAGCCCGGTTACCATCGGACACATGCATTACCTGAAGCTCCATCATCTGGTAGACGATAAGATCCACGCACGTTCCACCGGACCGTACTCACTGGTAACACAGCAGCCTCTGGGCGGTAAAGCTCAGTTCGGCGGACAGCGTTTCGGAGAAATGGAAGTTTGGGCACTCGAAGCTTACGGTGCTGCTTATACTCTCCAGGAGATCCTTACTGTCAAGTCTGATGATACTATCGGACGTGTAAACACATACGAGGCTATCGTAAAGGGACAGAACGTTCCTACTCCTGGTATACCTGAGTCATTCAAGGTACTTATCAAGGAAATGCAGTCACTCTGTCTCGATGTCAAGGTACTCGACATCAATCAGGAAGAGATCGATCTCAAGCAGAACTTCGACGACGACGATCCGATGCCTTCACGCGAGTCATTCTCAGATGAGGATACTGCTGACAGCACAAGCTACTCAGACAGCGATATGGAGGACGCAGGATTCGGCTTTGAAGATGACGAGAACGGTGATCTTGACGATGACTACGACAGCGTTGACAAGGACGATGAGTTCAGCTTCGACGAAGGCGAGGACGATGATGACTTCAATTTCGGCGATGATGAAGAGGAAGGAGATCTCTTTGACAGCTTCGACATCGACGATCCTTCCGATGAGGACTAATATACATCCGAAAATATAATACGCGGCACGGCTTTAACGCCGCGCTCCGCGTCAATGTAAATTTGCAGGAGGTAGCATGGAATTTACAACTTTTGAATCAATAAAGATCGGTCTTGCTTCGCCTGAACAGATCAGAAGCTGGTCTTATGGTGCAGTTGAGAGACCTGAAACTATAAATTACAGAACTCAGAAGCCTGAGCGTGACGGTCTTTTCTGTGAAAGGATATTCGGACCTACAAAGGACTGGGAGTGTCACTGCGGAAAGTTCAAGAAGATACGCTTTAAGGGCAAGATATGTGACCGCTGCGGCGTTGAGGTCACAAGAGCAAGAGTAAGAAGAGAGAGAATGGGCCACATCGAGCTGGCTGCTCCTGTTTCTCATATCTGGTACTTCAAGGGCACTCCTTCAAGAATAGGACAGGTGCTTGAGGTATCTCAGAAGAGACTTGAAGAGGTTCTCTACTTCACAAAATATATCGTTACCGATCCCGGTAACACAGAGCTTATCAAGAAGCAGCTCCTCTCAGAGAAGGAGTATCTCTCATACCTCGAAAAGTACGGAGATGACTTCAAGGCTGAAATGGGTGCAGAGGCTATCAGAAAGCTCCTCAATGAGTATGACCCTGCAAGATATGACACTCACAAGCAGAGACTTATCGAAATGGGTAAGGTATCTCTCGGCGGCAAGAAGATAGAGTGCTTCAACAAGCCTACAGAGTGTGAGTGCGAAGAGTGCCAGAAGTTCAGAGAACTGGAGGACATCGACTGGAGAAACAATCTCGAGATCGTTGCCGATGACCTCAAGGCTGAGCTGGTAGGACTCCCAAGCGGTCAGAAGAAGGTAAAGCTCCTCAAGAGATTACAGATAATCGAGGCATTCCGTCTCTCAGGAAACAAGCCTGAGTGGATGATACTCAGTGTTGTTCCTGTAATCCCGCCTGATATCCGTCCTATGATCATGCTGGACGGCGGCAGATACGCTACATCAGACCTTAACGACCTCTACAGAAGAGTTATCAACAGAAACAACCGTCTCAAGAGAATGTTAGAGCTTGATGCTCCTGACATCATCGTAAGAAACGAAAAGCGTATGCTTCAGGAAGCTGTTGACGCTCTTATCGACAACGGCAGACACGGCAGACCTGTTACAGGTCCGAGCAACCGTGCTCTCAAGTCACTTTCAGATATGCTTAAAGGTAAGCAGGGACGTTTCCGTCAGAACCTTCTCGGTAAGCGTGTTGACTACTCAGGACGTTCTGTTATCGTCGTAGGACCTGAGCTGAAAATGTATCAGTGCGGTCTTCCAAAGGAAATGGCCCTCGAGCTCTTCAAGCCTTTCGTACTGAAGAGACTCGTTGACAAAAAGGCTATAGCTAATATAAAGAGCGCGAGAAAGCTTATCGAGCGCGCTGACAATAAGGTATGGGACGCACTTGAAGATGTTATCAAGGATCATCCTGTAATGCTCAACCGTGCCCCCACGCTTCACCGTCTCGGTATCCAGGCATTCGAGCCTATTCTCGTTGAGGGTCGTGCTATCAAGCTCCACCCACTGGTATGTTCTGCGTTCAACGCTGACTTCGACGGTGACCAGATGGCTGTACATCTTCCGCTTTCAGCTGAGGCTCAGGCAGAAGCAAGATTCCTTATGCTTGCTGCAAACAACCTGCTCAAGCCTTCTGACGGTAAGCCTGTTGCCGTTCCTTCACAGGATATGGTACTCGGTTCTTACTACCTTACAATGGATAAGCCCGGCGAACCAGGCGAGGGCAAGGTATTCCGCGATGTTAACGAAGCCCTCATGGCTTACAATGAGCATGATGTATCACTCCACGCTAATATCAAGGTAAAGATCACCAAGGATATCGGCGACAAGAAGGTATCAAAGATCATAGACGCTACAGTGGGCAGACTTATCTTCAACGAGAATATCCCACAGAACCTGGGCTATGTTGACAGAACAAACTCAGATAAGCAGTTCGATCTCGAAGTTGCATTCCTCGTTGGCAAGAAGCAGCTTTCAGATATCATCGAACGCTGCATAAAGATACACGGCACAACAACTACTTCCGAAGTTCTTGACCGTATCAAGGCTCTCGGTTATAAATATTCAACAAGAGCAGCTCTTACCGTTGCTGTATGTGACGCTTCTATCCCACCACAGAAGAAAACTATCCTTGCTGAGGCTGATGCAGAAGTTGCTGAGATCACAAGCGAGTACGAGTACGGTTACATCTCCGAGCAGGAGAAGTCAAAGAAGATCATTGCTCTCTGGACTGATACAAACGACAGAGTTACTGCTGCACTGAAGGCAAACTTCGACAGATACAATCCTATCTGGATGATGGCTGACTCGGGTGCCCGTGGTTCTATCTCACAGATCCGTCAGCTTGCAGGTATGCGTGGACTTATCGCTAATACATCAGGTGGCGTTATCGAGATCCCGATCAGAGCTAACTACCGTGAAGGTCTTAACATCTTGGAGTACTTTATCGCTTCACGAGGCGCGAGAAAGGGACTTGCCGATACCGCTCTCCGTACCGCTGACTCAGGTTACCTTACACGTCGTCTTGTTGACGTATCTCAGGACGTTATCATTCGTGAGGAGGACTGCGGAACAACAGACGGTATCGAGGTATTCGAGATCAAGAACGGCAACGAAGTCGTTGAGCCGTTCGACGAGCGTCTTGTTGGCAGATTCCTTGCTGAGGATCTCCGCGACGAGTCAGGTGAGCTCATCGTATCACGCAACAAGCTCATAAATGACGCTGACGCTAAGAAGATAGTTGACAGCGGCATCGAGAGAATAAAGATACGTTCAGTTCTTACTTGTAAGTCAAGAACAGGTGTATGTGCTAAGTGCTACGGTGCAAACCTTGCATTCAACAATATCGTTTCAGTCGGTGAAGCTGTTGGTGTTATCGCTGCTCAGTCTATCGGTGAGCCTGGTACACAGCTTACCATGAGAACCTTCCATACCGGTGGTGTTGCTTCTGCCGATGCTGAAGATATCACACAGGGTCTTCCACGAGTTGAAGAACTTTTCGAGAGCAGACGTCCTAAGGGTGCTGCTATCCTTTCAAGGATATCCGGTAAGATCCACATCGAAGAGATCAAGACTACAAGAAATATCATCGTTTCAAATGACGAGACAGGCGAGTCTGAGAGCTATATGATCCCATACAACCTCAAGATCAGAGTTCAGGAAGGCGAGTCTATAGAAAAGGGTACAAGACTTACTGAAGGTAATATCTACCCTGCTGATATCCTTAATATCCTGGGTACACAGGCTGTTCAGAACTATATCATCAATGAAGTTCAGAAGGTTTACCGTTTACAGGGTGTTGATATCAACGATAAGCACATCGAAGTTATCGTTCGTCAGATGCTTCGCAAGATCAAGGTAGAGGAAACAGGCAGCAGCTATCTGCTCCCAGGTACTCTTGTTGACAGCAAGGAGATCGACATTATCAATGAAGAGCTTCAGGCTCGTATCGACGCAGGCGAGTACGATGTACAGCTTGTCAAGACAAGTCCTGTTCTTCAGGGTATCACAAAGGCTTCTTCAAATTCAGACAGCTTCATGTCAGCAGCTTCATTCCAGGAGACTACAAAGGCTCTCACAGATGCTGCTATCAGAGGCAAGAGCGACCGACTCCTCGGACTCAAGGAGAACGTTATCATCGGTAAGCTCATTCCTGCCGGTACAGGTATGGAGTGCTACAGAAACGTTGAAGTCGTTAAGAACGAAGGCTACGGCGAGCACAATACAACTGCTCCTATTGCAAATCAGATATAATATCAAAGCTCCCGAGGTGTATTCTTCGGGAGCTTTTTTATTAGTTTAGAGTTGAGAATTGAGAGTTAAAGTGAGGGAAGATAATATGAGTATTACGCTTGAACGTGTTGGGTTATCCAAGTGTGAGAAGCTCTGGAAAATGCAGGTTGAAGCCTTTTCGGAGCTGCTTGAAAAGTACAGCGACTACGAAACAAGTCCTGCAAACGAGCCTGTGAGCAGAGTCGAGGAACGCATGAAACAGCCGTTTACTTACTATTACTTCATCATGGACGGCAAAACGGCTGTGGGAGCTATCCGTGTGGTCGATATGAAGGACGGCAGCCACAAGCGTATCTCACCTGTATTCATTATGAAGGAATTCCGCGGAAAGGGCTATGCTCAGGCTGCTATAATTGCTGCCGAGGAGCTTCACGGCAGGGATAACTGGGCACTTGATACTATTTTGCAAGAGGCAGGGAACTGCTATCTTTACGAGAAAATGGGATATCATCGCACAGGCGACAGCAAGGTAATAAACGACAGAATGACCATAGTGAATTACGAAAAAAACTGAGCATACCATGTCCGAGCACTGCATATAATGCAGTGAGGTGAGATGTATGAAGAAATTCTTCGCAGCTGCCTGTGCAGCTGCTTTTCTTTTGTCAGCAGGCTGCTCTACAGTTGTAAAAACTGTTGAAAACGAAACTGAGTGCAGTGAGCCGAAAGTTCCAACAACAGAAAATGAAGCATATGAGCCGCTTAATTACAGGGAGCAGGTTGGAATGTGGCTGCCTTATGTTCGTTTTCCTGATTATATGCAGGGAAAAAGCGAGGAAAGCTTCCGCAAGAGTGTGGCGCAGATAATGGAGGACGCGGCAGCAGACAGCGTGAACACAGTGTATTTTCATGTGAGACCCAACGGCGATGCGTATTATAAGTCGGAGCTTTTTCCGAAAGGTGTATACCTTGACGGTGACTACGACCCGCTGGAAATAGTTCTTGAAGAAGCTCACAAACGTGGGATATCCGTTCATGCATGGATAAATCCTCTGAGACTACAGACGGCTGAGCAAATGGAAAAAGTTCCCGACAGCTTTATAGTTAAGAAGTGGATAAATGCAGGTGAGCCCTATGTGAAAAACGTAAACGGATGCTGGTATCTTGACCCTGCTTATCCAGAAACTGTGGAGCTCATTGAGAGCTCAGTAAGTGAAATACTGGAAAATTACGATGTTGATGGAGTACATATCGATGACTATTTCTATCCCACAACTGATACTGAGTTCGACCGTGAAGCCTTTGAAGCAAGCGGAAGTACCGACCTTGCGCAGTGGCGAGTCGATAATGTGAATCGCTTTGTAAAGGCGATGTATGATACGGTCAAGGGGAAGGAGGCAAGGCTGGTTTTCGGAATAAGTCCGCAGGGGAATATTGACACAGACTACAGCACTCAATACGCCGATGTAATACGCTGGGGAAGTGAAGATGGCTTCTGCGATTATATAGTTCCGCAGATATACTTCGGATTTAAGAATGAGAACAGTCCGTTTCTGCCGACTCTGAAACAGTGGGAAGAACTGGTGGACGAAAGCAAAGTCGCACTTATTATCGGACTTGCCGCATATAAGCTGGGCAGGGAGGACAAGTGGGCAGGAGAAGCTGCGGAGCTGGAGTGGATAAACGATCCCGATATTATCAAAAAACAGATAATGGAAGTTAAGAATTCCTCCGCGGACGGATATGCACTTTATAATTGACAGATGAAAAGCTTTTATGCCGCCGAAAATGCTGTATGCATTGACAAATTGCCGTTAATGTGATATAATGTATCCGTATTCGGGGCATTAGCGCAGCTGGGAGCGCATCACACTGGCAGTGTGGGGGTCAGGGGTTCAAGTCCCCTATGCTCCACCAGGACAAATGGCTGTATTTCGAGAAATCGGAGTGCAGCCATTTTTGCTGCATAAAGCACTACGACACTTACTACGACACTTGTACCGTTTTTAGAGTCGTGAAAGTATTATGAGATATGCTTTTACCTTAATCTTATTATACAAATCTTTACATTTTTATATAGTAAAGTGTAACAAGGTATATTTTGCTAAGTAAAAAAAAAGCTCTAAAGCGATTTGCTTTAGAGCTTTTTCAAAATATGTTATTCAGTTGTTCCTTCCTCAGGAGCAGGGTCGTATACTTCTGCAGTAGTTTGGTTTACCCACTTTCCTTCTCCGTCAAGGCCCCAGAACTCTCCCGTAGAGATCTCCCAAGCAAGTGAAGCGTTGGAAAGGATTCTTCCGTCGATCCCATCCGCAGCAGGGAGATCTTCTTTTGTGTCAACTGCAAGCTCGGCAAGAATAACGGAGATGCCAGAGTCGGAGCCAAGGAATTTCTCTTTAAGCATTGTAATCATGGCCTGCTCCTTTAGTCACCGAGGAGTCCACTGAACTTATGATCGTCTATAAGTGTATCATCTATGAAGACTCTGAGACGATGCTCTTTCTTATTTATGGTCCCTATAGGGTCAGCTTCGCCCTCGAATACTGTACCACGAATGAAAGTGTGCTTTGAGTCCTTGGTCCAGTCTATGCCCCTGGACTCGTCGCCGTGCCACCAGTCATATATATACGGCTCGTCGCCTCTGGTGTCTACATGACAGGCTGCAGGATTTGCCCCGCTCAGATCCTCCATCATACCGATGCCTTTAAAGCCTACGCGCTCAGCAGCTTCGGCGATGTCTTCAGCACTATAATAGCTGCCGTCCTTACGCTGAACTCTGATATCCGCAGCCATGCCTTTGCGATGTGCGTCTGTCGGGCTGCCCCAGGGGTTATCCTTGCAGCGATAGCCGCTGTTGACATAGATTGCTTTCGCAGCCATAAGTGTGTGCATTTTTTCAAGGCGCTCGATGAGCAGATCAGACATTTTTATGCTCTTGCCGCAGCAGGAGCAGGCAAATTCGTAATCGTCAAAATGCGGTGATAGATTTCCCATTGATATTCCTCCTTTTTTTAAAGCCAGTAACGCATGACTTTTTTAATCCGGGCTTCAGCCCGTTTGATCGTTCCATAAACAGCCTGGTGAGAGGTGCCTAAGTACGCTCCGATCTCCTCATAGGTCATCTTTTTGTAGTAGTAAAGATAGATGACCCTTTTCTGACTGTTCGTTAGTTCTCCGTCGATCACACGACGAAGGAGTTTTTTCATCGCTTTCCCTCTCTCCGCTAAGTCGTTTCCGCAGGTCAAAGCGATTATAGACTCATCCTCAAGACCGACATAGTAGGCTTCGCAGTCTACTCTTTTCTTACGTCCCATTATTAAATGCTATACGAGACCTGCTGATGCCACGAGCCATCCTTGTCCATACGAACAGCGGACCCGTTTTTTACCATAACAGCGAGAGAGCCCATATACAAATGGTAACCTGAGAAGCTGTCGGCATTAGGTAAGTCATTCGAGTCGTTTACAATCAGTTCGGCATAAACGTGTTTTATGCCATTAACCTCTTTGATTACCTCCCATCGACGGACGAGCACCGTGTCGCCAAGGGGCTGATTGAGACCGCTGAGGGTAAGATCATCCTCAACATGAAATCCGAAAGCTGCACCCATTATTCTTTATCCTCCTTGTTATCATCATCGTCATCGTTCTTGCTGCGGAGCTGCGCAAGAATAGCTTTCAGCTTTTTGGGGAGTGGGAGTCCGAGCTCCGCAGCGTTCTCTAATATGCTGATGCCTTCATTAGCAAGATAGAAGCCGATAACAGTATCGCGGCAGACATCACCGCTGCCGAAAACGTACACACCGAGGATGTGCCCTACTGCTACCAGAATAAGTATGAAGACCTTCTTTGCTATGCCCTTAAAGCCTACAGCTGAGGAAAGTTTTTTCTTGCTGATCGCGACGAGAACGCCTGTTATGTAGTCGAATACCATGAAGGCTATCAGCGCGTAGAATAATCCATTGAAGTCACCCCAGATGAAGCCTGCGATGCCTGCAGCAACAGCAGAGATGACCTGTATGAACTTAGTCATTAGCATCACCTCCTGCTGCGTGAACATATACATCGCCCCTAAGCTTGTCATAATGGTTTATGCCATCGGGGGCTCTCAATGAGAAGTGCATTTCGTATAAGCCCTCGCTGAGACCTTTGGTATGCGCACTTGTCAGCTGCACCTTATACGTTCTGTCATTTACGAGAGTGCATTCTACGGATAGCACTTCCTCTACGGGATTTGTTTTCCTCGCAAGGATAACGAACATTCGAGTACCACGCAGATCCATGTTTGCTTCAACAACGAATGTTTTGAGGGTATCGCCTGCGGTAAACTCCATATCGGGGAGCTCATCATAAAACTTTATTGACTGCATAGCAACCTCCTTATACATTTCCGTGATACATATCTATCTGAAGCTGCAAGCTTTTGATCATGCTCTCAACAGTTACATATGCGCCGTTCTCATTCTTATAATACAAGTGATTGCAATAAATATCGCCGCTTGTCGAATTGAGACTGATATTGACATTGCTTCCGTTATAAAAGAAAAGCGCACCTGCCTGGCCTATGACCTTACAATCAATGTCAGTGTTCTCAAGCTTCCACTCAAGTGGGGATATCGTATGTATCCAGTCCGTATTGTACTGATCTGAGTGGTGACTCAATGATATGACATCATAAGACTCTGAGTTAGTTTCGATGTCAATGCTGCCGCCTGTTATATTGATTGCCGAAGCGCTTACAGTGCCGTTAGGAGAAACATGAAAAGTGCCGCTGCCATTGTTGATGTCAATGGCTTTAGCTGTAACAATGCCGTTTGGATCAACGTGGAAGCCGTTGCCATTCGTGATCTCAATACCTCTCAGGACGCCAGCTGTTATGAAGTCAGCAACGATAGCGCCGTCCATTGTCATTGCAACGCTGTAAGGACCGCTATAGCCATTGTTACTGTATCCGAAGCCTCCCGAATTCCAGCGCCAGACCTTGGTTGCCGTTTCCTTGTTCGGTGTGTCCATTATAAGGATCTCGTTTCCATTTACAACGACATAACCGTTAATACCTGCCTCGATAAGTGCTGTGGCAGTTGCTTTTGCAGAGGCGAGTATATCAATACGCTGCTTCGGCAGCTCGTATTCGATGAGGCTTGCCGTCCTGGTAGCGATAGAGGTAATGCTCTCCGCCTTGTCACCAATCTGGACCTCAGGTTTGTACGGCTTAAATATATCAACGGAGCACTTCATCACCCTGAGATCCTCGTCGAGCCCGATGATATCATGTTTGAAGTGATAAGTATTGCCCGCTCTGATGCAGAGCTGAGAGTCAAGCTGCTCATTAAGGAGAGACAGATCAAGCACCTGTGCAGCATAGCCTTTCTTGACTCTGTTATTATTCGTGAGGTACTCCTGTCCGCGCTGCTTAAGGTTTGATGCAACTGTGATATCATCGAAGGTAACAGTACCCATTATGATGCCGTACTTTGCTATGGCAGCAGCGTCGTCGATGTACGGAAGTCCATCGTTGACCTCTGAGATCGTAAGCCGTTCCGAGGTTTCATCGTTGAGCTGTGCTCCCAGAGGGACGAGCCTTGTGATGATATTCGACGAGTCAGTGTCAACGCTGAGGGAATAAATATTTTTTGCAAGCTCCACCGTTGTATCCGACTTTACGCCGTACTGGTGCAGGAAGTCAAGAACGAGAGCTCCGTTCACCTTGCGTATCCTTATCTCTCCGCCGATACGCTCGATGAGGTTTACCTTTATCTCTTCGAGGGTATTTCTGTAGGAGGTTGTCTTGCTGTTGGTGTTATCGCCTGAAAAGTCGCAGGAACCGAGGGTAATATGCTTCTCCGTAGGCGTTACGCTGTTGTGGTAGTCGAGCAGAGCCGTGAGGAACTCAGTTACCGTTGAGCTCTCATAATGATGATAGGGCTGAATACTGTCATTTAGATAGGTTAGATAGCCCTCGCAGCTGCATGACTTGTATACCTTGCCTGCTGATGTAACATCTTCTTTGCTATGGATAAGAGGTCCCTCGAAGTCGACCTCACCGGTCTTGTCATTATGTATAGATATGATAGTTGTGCGGTCGTGCAGCTCGTTATAAGCAGGATTGAACGCAGGAATGTTGAAGCTGAACCCAGGGATCGCGTTGACCTCGTCTGCAAACTTGCCTGCACTCAGTCTATTCGTGCTGTCGGGGTCGTTCGCGTGGATAACAGATGTACTGCTGCCGTTAATCGCTGATATTGTATACATTAGTAAACTTCACCTCCCGTGTGGAAGTAGTCATTAAGGTAAGCAGCCCACGCAGCTTCGATGCTCATGCCGTCGTATGGGCTACTGGTCTGTGATAGCTTTGTGTAGAAATTGAGTACCATAGATGCGTCAATAGAGTCTATCTTGCCGTCCATGTTTGCGTCCGCAGCGTGGAGCTGAGCAGGGGTGAGCCCTGTATCCAGAGGCGGCGTGGCTGACAATGCAGCGTAAGCGGCAAGGATAGCAGATGAGTCTATGGCGTTGACCTTACCGTCGCTATTAACGTCGGGGATAGTGACATTAGCCGCGCTATACTTCATCTTATTAGGATTTGGAAGTATCTCTGGCGCAGCTTTGAACGAGACTTTCAACGTATATACTCCGTGCTTCTCAGAGCAGTCAACGTCTGGCTCTCGGACGCTGAAATGATAATTCGGATAGTAGTCATCATACAGGTCGAGGCTGCCGTCCCAGTGAAGCCAGTTGATCAGGCTTATTACTTTGTCCTCAGCACGCTCGATGTGACGTTCTATGAACTCAAGCTCATAGGAGAGCTTGCGCTCTCCATAGCTTTTTTTACCAAATAGCAAGTCGAAATTATATGTAACATTGCTAAAGGGGACGCGCTCAAGGTGTTCGTCCTTTGGCGCGGAGCCGATGTTGCGCTTGAGCATTTGCAAACCATAAGCATAGTACGTATGCTTACCGTTCACAGTAAAACCTTTTCTTTTCACGTCGTCACACCTCTCTTCTTCATCTGAACGCGGAGCCCCTGTCTCTCGTCGATAGCCTCGTCGACAAGGTCGAGCACGCCTTCAGCGACGATCTCCTCGCCGACTATAAACTGAGCTGTGAGAGACCTTAACTGCGACTCTGAGCTCTGCTGATTGCTGTTATTCACTGTATTGTTGTAAGTATACTGGTTATTAATGATGTCCGATGTAGCACTCGGTGCTGCGTCTGACCTGTCAATAAGTATCTGCTGCGCTGTCATAGCTGTCAGAGCGTCGTTCGTGACTATCGGCTGCAGTGCTGAGCTCTTAGGTGGATCCGTATCGAGGTTCGGAGCAGGCGTGTCTGGTTTATCAGGTTTAGGTATGTCGGGTATATCAATCTCAAGCTTCGGGAGCTCGATCTCTGGTACCTCAACCTGTAGCTCGGGGAGCTTTATCTCAGGAACGTCAACCTCAAGCTCAGGTAAGTCGATGTCGGCGACCTCGACCTGCAGCCCTGGAAGCTCCGTGTCAGGAATATCAACATCAAGCTCAGGAAGGCTAATGTCGGGCACGATCACATCGAGCTCAACTGGTTCGATGTCGGGTACCGATACCTCAAGCTCTGGAAGCTCAGGCAGTTCTGCGGCAGGATCAATGATGTCGATGCCAACCTTAGGAGCGCCGAGGTCAAGATTCGTAAGAGCCTCTCTTGCGTCCTCAGCTATGGTCGGCAGCTCGTCCATGAAGCCAACGCCGACACCCTCTGCAAGGTACTTGCCGACGCTGTCACGCATTACGCGCGAAGGGGAGTTGATACCAAAGGCGGACTTGAAGCCGTCGATAATGCCGTCAGCAAAGCCGAAGATCTTATCCTTGATCCACTGACCCATGTTCTTGATACCGTTCCAGATACCCTCGACGATGTTCTTACCTGTCTCAAGCATCTTGCCAGGAAGTTCCTTGATCGTATCGACGATATTATGGAACATATCCGACGCGGCATTTTTCGCCTTTTCACGCAGTTCGAGGCCCCAGGAAATAACGTGCTTGATAGCAGCGGTCAGGTTGTCCCATATCTTACCGGGGAGCTCCTTGAAGAATGTAACGATATTATCAAGGAAGTCCTTCGCAGTCTGGCGTGCCTTTTCCCGCATCTCCAGAGCCCAGGAAACAATTTTACCGATTGCCTCACCGATAAACTCACCGATCTTGTGAGGCAGGTCCTTGAAGAACTCAACAATACCGTCAAGGAAATCCTTTGCGGTCTGACGCGCCTTTTCTCGCATCTCCAACGCCCACTGCACGACTGCGAGCAGTGCGTCCTTCAGAAACTCTCCTATTTTACTGAGGAGCTCCCCGAGTCCTGTCACAAGTGCAACAACTATCTGCGGCAGTGCCTCGACAATTGCCATGAACATTCGCCCTGCGGCTTCCAGTATCTGAGGAATAGCCTCGATCAGAGCTTCAACAATAGCAACTATTATAGTCGGAAGGTTCTCAATAAGCAGCTCTATAAGCTCTGGAAGAGCTTCGACAATCGCAATGAATATGTCGGTAATGCACTCAAGTATCTGCGGTATAGAGCTGATAATTGTATCTATCAGCACCGGGATAAGATCTATGAGCGCCTTGCATATTGTAGGTGCGGCGGCTACTATTGCCTTTGCAATCGATGCGATAATATCGAGAGCTGCCTGTATCAGTGTAGGCAGGCTGTCTCCTATTGTGGCAGCAAGTGTCTGTATTGCTTCCGCTGCTGCCATTGCAAGCGCAGGTGCATTTGCTGTTATTGTATCAGCAAGGTTTGTGACAAAGTTATTTGCCATATCAGCAATATCGCCGATGTGGGACGATATGCCGTTCAGTAAAGTGGTAAGGAGCTGTGCACCGAGATCAAGCAGCTTGGGTCCTATGGTGAGGAAGCCCTCAAGGAGCTGCATACCTGCATCGAGTGCCGCATCAGCAAGTGCAGGAGCATTGTCGACCAGTCCCTGCACAAGTGCATCTACAAGGGACACACCAGCTTCGATGAGGTCTGGGATATATTCAGTAAAGCCTACAAGTGCATCTGCAATGACGCCACTCATAGATGTTACAAGCTTACCCATGCCCCCGAGGATAGTCTCTACTCGGGGAAGTATATTTTCAGCAGCTGTTGCCGCACTCTCAACAAAATCTGTTGTGAGCTTCTCAAAGTCCTGTTCATCATCAGCAATGCCGACAACAAGGTTGCTCCATGCTGATTTCATGGACGCAACGGATCCGCTTATAGTTTCAGCTGCTTCTTTAGCAGTCGTGCCGGTGATACCCATTTCGTCCTGGATAACATGGATAGCCTCGACAACGTCCGCATAACTTTCTATGTCATAGTGTATTCCGGATATGGCTTCTGCGTCTGCGAGCAGGCGCTCCATTTCCGACTTGGTGCCGCCGTATCCGAGCTTAAGGTTGTCAAGCATCGTATAATTCTGCTTGGCAAAGCCCTGATATGCGTTCTGAATGCTCTCCATTGAGCTTCCCATTTTGTTGGCGTTGTCCGCCATATCGACGATAGCCTTATCGGCAACCTCTGCCGCTTTAAGAGTATCACCGCCCAGGGAAGCAATGAGAGCTGCGGAGAACGATGTAACCGTCTCCATGTATTCATTCTGCGAGAGGCCTGCTGTCTTGAATGCCTTAGCGGCATTGTCAAGGACATCAGACTGAGCCTGCAGAAGTTTATCATATTCACTCCGAGCTGCGTCAACAGACTTTCCTACACTTGCAGCATATTCCTCAAGGCTTCTGTCCTGAGTGCCGAAAAGTGTTGAAACACCGCCTGTCAACTGCTCGTAGTCCGCATAAGCGTCAAGTGCACTCTTACCGAGCGCAACCATTGCGCCCGAGGCTGCTGTGACAGCTCCTGTGACAAGGGCCATGCCCTTTTTGGCAAAGCTACCTATCTTTTCTAAGCCTGTGCTAAAACCGCTGTCATCAATTTCAGTATCGAATTTTAGAGTGCCATCGAAAGCCACAACAATCCCTCCTTAAAGTGGATCGTGCGGCTCAATGGCTCATTGCACTTGTTTTCCGTTTACTATTTTGAGTTCAAATTCCTTCTTGCAGCCGCGAGTGCATTTTAAATACACTCTGCTGCAATTTGCGGTATTATCAAACAATATCGTTTTTGCACCGCAGTGAGGACAGTGCGCCCACATACGCTGCAGTGGCGGAAGCTTCAGGTTCTCCATAATATGATGTGGTACCTTCATAATATAAGACCTCCGAAAGCAGCGCTTATCATATCGTCTTCGCAGCCATAAAAAGGAATAGCAATACTGCGTTGGATCCGCGCGATACGTGCGCGTTCTTTGTCGTCCTTGATACTGCCAAGATCAATGGCGCGGTACGCCATGCGTTTTTGACTCTGAGAGTCGTCCGGAAGCGCTGCGAAAAGGCAGCGGAATTCCCACCAATGCAGATAGTCAATGCCGATGAGATCAATTCCGTAGTATCGGCGGAAATCCCCGAGAATATACCGTGAGTCTATCCGCCAGTCGAGAACAGGCGGTCTTGTTATTGAGTCTTCGACATCTGCGTCTGCGTCGTCATCATCGCAGGCATCAGGCTCAAGCTGCTTAGCGCTGTAAAAGTCAAAGAGAGCGCTCACAGTTTCATCGGTTATTTTCTTGGGGCGTACCTCAAACCAATTCGCCAGCATATAAACTTTGTTATATCTATCGACGTCCTGGTCGCGCATCAAGTCCGCAAAACGGAGCCAGTCCCTAAAGTCGGTAAGGATCGGGCAGGCTTTGCCCTCGACTTCGACGCTCTCAGGGAATGGCTCATATAACACGTTAATCATTTCTTCTTTGCGCGACGCTGCTTTCGGTTAGGGGTGTACTTGGCGAGACGAGCAGATCTCTGCTTGGCGTCCGCCTCGAATTGTGCCTGGGCAAAATCAAGGAAGCTGAGGTATATCTCCTCGTATGCTGAGATGCTGGTCGGTACGCCTTCAAATATCTGCTCTGACGTGCCCTCACCGAAGATAGTGTCAAAAAGCTTTTCAAACAGGCTACAGCAAGCGCGGATCCTTTCGGAAGCTTTACCGTCTTTCGGTATCAGCTTTTCCGCGTCAGCCATATCCTCAAAAGCGTTTTCATAACGCTCAACTGCATCGGCGTCGGTAAGATCGAGCTCGAATTCTTTACCGTTGATTTGCCATTTTTTCTGGCTCATAGGCTCATTCCTCCATTATTATTCTTCTCCCTGAGGCTCGTCTTCGGGTTCTTCCTCGACCTGCTCCTCAGAATTGTTCTGTTCTTCGGAGCTGACTTCCTCAGCTCCGGCTACCTAATTGGACGCTTCAGTGAATGTGACTGTCTGGAAGTCGTCGTTCGTTGCAGCAGTGCCCTTGATGAGCTCGCCCTTACACTTGAAGTTACCGCTGTAAGTGTAGACGTTGATGTTATCACCCTCAGAATTAGGAATAACAGCAAAGTCGCGCTTCCATGCGTCGTTAGTTTCAGTGTCCACTATGATGATAGGTCTTACTGCGTCATCGCCGAGCAGCTCATCATTTGTGATCTTGATGATGTCTTCCTGGACAGGCAGATTTCTGTGCTTGTCAAAGGCGTATGCGATGCTGGGATTGTATCCCATTACATCAGTTACGCCGAAAGGCTCGTCCACATACTGCCTGCCATACTCGATAGGGTTCTGAGACTTGGCGAGCTGCGTAAACTTCTTCATTCTGTAGAATGTCGTAGTTGTCGTGGAGCCGCTCGTTTCTGTTACGCCGTAGAATGCAACGATCTTATGGCGCTGTACGATTTTTACATCTGACATTATTTTATTCCTCCTCATAAACTAATCGAAGCTGTATCTGATAGCGTGCTGTCTCTTCATCTGCAGAAAGGACGTAGCCCCTTGTAAGCACTTCGAGACTTACAGGGGTTCTGTTGCTGCCGAGATCAGGGAATACCCCGTTATCGTTGTTCTGCTCAATCCACTCCTCGAAATTCTCATAAAAATGAAGATTTTCAATGCAAGTGTTGACATCCGCCTCGAAGTATTCCCGACTGGCAAAAACAAAAAGGAACTGTTTGACTTTTTCACCGTCAACATATTCCTTATACACTGGATCACACGGTACTGCCTCGACGGTATATTCTACGGGTTTATCACCCAGATAATCAATAAGCAGGCAGCAGTTTTCTGAAAGATCGGGGAAAGCGCTAATATAGTCCCGAATACTCTCTATTAAAGGTTTGTTGCTCATTTCAGCTTATTCAGTCCTTTCAGTATATCGTCTTTATGGTCAGCCTTCATGCGTTCTAACCAGTATTTGCCGCGGTTATGCCCAGAGTGACCTCTATTGGTGTAATACTCGCGCCTTGCCTTAGGCTCAGTGTTAATAATAAGTCCCGGCTGCGCAACCTTATGCGCTTTGCTCATCTTACCACGATTTTTAAACCGCTTATGAGCTACCGGAGTGTAGTCAGGCAGGTGTTTCAAGCACTGACCGTCAATATAGTCCTGAGCTTCAGCAAAGTTTTTCTTGGCCTTGCCCTCAAAATCAGGCGAGAACACAAGCCCTTTGAAGTTCAGCATAGTATCACTCCAGTGTCATCTCTATATGTCGCACTCGCGCCGAACCGTAACGAAGATCCTTGACGTCCATAACTGTAAGGGCATCATGCGGTGGAGCTGCTGCTTCTATAATGCCGCGGACAACTCTGTCATCACACTTTGGCAAGTACGTTGTTGAGGCTTCAGGGATATTAACAAAGATATTATTGCGTGAATGCCGGTCATTTCCCCCCGTCTGTCCCACTGATGGCTGCCAGTAGATGCGACTTGTCGTATGTCTTATGTAGGCAGGAGCTCTGTTGACTACTGTTTTTTCATAAATAGTAATCCCCTCGCAGTTCGTAAACATCATATCACTCCTTCTCGGTGTCGTATATCTCAATTGCTCCGTACACCTGACGGAGCAATCCAAGATCTTTAAGCTCATTTCGCAGGAAGTACAAGGACTGCCCTGCGTTAAGGTAAGTCATCTGGATACTGTATGATCCGTTGGTCTCCGAGCCCTGAGAAAGGGCAGGGGTGTCGTCAGATATTGAATTCAGTGCTCTTACTGTCGCATTAACTATCAGATTTTTTACTGCGAGAAGAAAATCGGCACCTGTTTCGGGGTCGCTTATCATACTGTCGATGTTTTTACCATATTTCTGAGCCTGCACTCTTAATTTAGCAGAAGCCGTTTCGATAAGGCTTGGGGCTGCTTCCTGCTGCTGATTTGTCAATTGATATCCGAGTGCTAAGATATCATTTACAGTACAGTACGCCGTTCCCATTACTCTGCGATGTCGTCAGCTTCTACTGTAAGGTATGTAACGGCCTTGACCTTGCTTGAGCTGAGGTTTACGACCTCGATCACATCACCTGCGGATACTGCAATTGCAGTTGTGCCAGATGTGAGTGATGTACCGCCATAAGCAGCGCTCGTCATATCGAAAGTTGCACGCTCTGAAGGATTAACCTTGTAAGCGTATGTTGTGCCAGTATTACCTGCGGTAACTGTAACAACAGTCTTACCAGACGAACTTGCGCCGGTAGCAGCAGCGAGTGAAGCTGTAAGAGAGCCGGGGGCGTATACAGCACGAATAGCAACGCTGCGGAGAACCTTATGAGCGTATACTCTACGGCCCTGTACAGCAGATGCGCCGATGTACTTACCAGATCCTGCAAGATCCTGAATGTGTACGGGTACCTGCCACTCATGCACTCTTGTTGCAAATCTGGGGTGACCTGCAAGCATTGCAAGATTTGCCGTGCTGTCATTCCATTCCTTTACCAGGAAGCCCGCGATCTGGCCTACGACGCCGTTTTTCTTTACGTCATCACCCAGAGATGATGCACTGATGAACTCAGGGCTCTTAAGGATCAGAGCCATTGTATCAGGCGTAACAAGCAGATAACGTCCAACGGCAGGAATCTTAGCCTTGGTCATCGCTGTACGAACATCGACGATAGTATCATAGATATTTGTCTTGGAGATTGATGCCACATTCATAGGTGTTGATCCCGCGAGCAGTACAGTTCCGCCGTCGGTATCTATTCTCTCTGCGAGGCTGTAGCCTGCACTGTCAAGACGATCCGCTACGAGCTTATCGGGGACGGATTCAGCATCGTAGCCGTCGATGATCTCGTTTACAGCCTTATCCTTGTCGATAATGAGGTCTGTATAGCTTGTAGAGCCGTTAGTAGCTGTGATACCGTTAGCCTTGTCGTAGTCCGATACTGCGACCTCAGTGTCACGTACCGGGATCTTTACAGAACCGGAAGTAGGATCGCCCTCGTAGTCGTTGTTGAATACTAATCCGTCAGAGAGCACAAGCTCATTACGAAGCTTGGCAAGTACAAGATCGGAATAGCGTGTCTGTGCTTCGTGTGCCATAATTCTTTTTCCTCCTTAGTTTTCTTTCAGTTTGGGGTTTCTTGCGTAGAACTCACGCTCAACGCCTGTCATCGCGTCATTGTGCTCAGGTGAGAAGCGTCTTGGCTGATGAGTAGACTTGCAGGTGATCTGCGCGAATGACTCAGCGTCTTTCTGGATATCCTCGGCAGTTTCACCAGAGATCTTGTCAGCCAGTTCGATAGGAAGACCTGCCTTGAGAGCTGCATCGAGCTTAAGATACTTCAGCTCATACGACTTGCTTTCAGCTTTGGCAGCATCGAGAGCTGTCTGATGCGCCTCAGGAGAGATATAGCCCTCGTACTGAGCCTTTGTCTCTGCAACAGCTGCATCAACAGCAGGCTTAATAGCTGCATCAAGCTCTTCCTGTGTGGTGATAGGTTTGAATTCCATTGATTTTTCCTCCTTTGGTATGTATTTCTTTGTAACTCCTGCATTTATCTGTGCAGGAACAGCGACAAAGCTCCATTCGTAAGCATCGGTGATGTCATCGAGAATGTGATGACATATCTTACCGTCGTATTCTTTGCCTTTCCTGTGCTCGCAGTCTTCCTGATAAGTATCAGCTCCGCAGATAGAGCACGTCCTCTTGGCAGATGAACACGAAACGCTCACTTCCTTCTTGATACCTGCATCAATCTCGGAAATGAGATTTTTATTAGCGTCAGTGCGCACCATGTAAGCCATTCCCTTAAGGTATTTATAAGGGCGGCCGTCTTTTGTTGAGCGCGAACTGTCAGCTATGACCTCAGTGTCGAATACTCGCGCTTCCTGGTTGTTGGCTGTGGGATCGTGGTCGAATATTCCTGTTTTTCCAATGAATAACTGCTGCATTTTTTCAAGTGCAGCATCAGAAAAGCGTTCCATATCACGATCTATGTCGTTGTCACAAAGCGTAATAGGGAAAACGTAAAGCTCTTCTGCTTTGAACTCTCTCCTCGTAAAGGAGTTGATCTTATCAAGTATTTCCTTTTCCATTATGCACCTCTTAGTACGTTATTACCTGCTTTTTCTTTTCCTTCTCCTTAGCGCACAGCCAATGAGCAAGAGACACAGACTCAAGCAGGGAGACATCTGCGCCTTTAAGTATCGAGCTGTACCCATATCCGCCGCTGCTGCCGATAGCTCTATGTTCACAATTGGAAGCAGCCTGCGCAAGTGCAGGCTGTCCCTTATGGCGTATCTTATCTTCAAACAGCATCTTTTCAAACAAAGTATTAGCTTCGATGACTTCATTGACCTTCGGCATGATCGCTTTGCATTTTACATCGGCATCTTTCATATCCTGTTCAAGGATACTCTGGTTGCCTGCTCCGTCGATCACAACACTGACGGCGTTAGGGTTGCTCAGGAAATCAATTATCCATGTATTGCCCTCACGCACGCTGCGGCAGTCGATAGACTCCACAAATACTTTATCGTCAGCGGTCTTTATGGCAGCGGAAAGAGATACATTCGATGTCGTTTTGGCGTATTTTATGCCAAAGTATATTCTATGGGGCTCTCTGAGCTTAGGCAGCTCGGTAATAGCATAGCTGTCCCATTCCTTGCGGCTTATTGCAGATTTCTGAGAATATGCTATCCACAAGCCAAGTCGCTGAATGTTGTCGTCGATCTGATCGTCGCCGAGCTCGGAGCGTATTGTTCTCTCGCTGAGAATATACCCGAGGGAAGGGTTGGTATCATACCAGAGATCAGGGTCGTGTGCATCAGTGAGCTCAGGGACGGACCACTCAGCCCAACCGCTGTCCACGTTTGTGCCTGTAAGTGTCTCTTTGCGGTACTTCTGGAATACAGAGCCCGAAGATACTGCAGTCGGTGGCGTACCGCACATAAGCGTCTGCGGATTCTTACTGTCGGTTACGACGTACTTAAGAGCCGACTCCTGGTCAGAAGTGTACTCCTGAGCTTCGTCGATAATAAGTAAGTCATAGCCTTCACCGAGTCCGCCCTTACTGGATCGGGTTCGGAAGTTGATCACTCCGCCGCCGTCCTTGAGCCACTCGATATGCTCCAAGCCCATTTGTTTGGTGGTCTTGAAGTCAATACCCTCAATAAAACCTGCCTTTACAAGGCGGTCAATACATTTTTCCCAGGCGTTGTGAGATGTAGTTGTTCTGTGCGCTGTATAGAGCACCCTCTCATTATGAGATACGCCATACACAGCACGCATTATAAGGAGCTCAGATTTACCATTTCGGCGTGGTATAGACCAACCGAATTTCATGTGGACCCATAGACCGTCCTCGTTGGTCGCCATAATGTCTTCCAGAAGCAGCTCCTGCCACTCCTGTGCAACTCTGTCCGTGCTGTTGTATATCGCTATGGCCTCTGTGCCGAGGGATTGTGTATATGGGAGTACGACTGATATTGTTGGAGTCTGTCTGCCTCGCCGCTTTTCGCTCACCAGATCAGCTCCTTTCTGTTATAGGCTCATAGGCTCTTCCAGTCAAACGTCAAAGGAAGCAACCGATTGGAAACGACTTCCGTATCGGCTTTAAAGTCCTGCTTTGGTGATAGCTTATCGGATTTTTGTCGGTTACAGCACAGATGTGCAAGCTGTAAGTTGTTTATATCGGACGGGTGCCCATTCCTTGCAATAGGAATGATATGATCTATGCATGGGCTCAGGGGGTGTGGAAATTTAAGACTGAAATCAACTCTTTTTCCGCAGATGCCGCAGACTTCCTGCGTTGCGTAAATCTTTTTCTTGTTGGAATTGAACTGAGCCTGGTGCGTGCCGTTGCGGTCTGGGCGATATTGTGGCTTTGCCATATTCCACCTCCTCAGGGTATAAAAATAGCACTTGCGAGGGACATTCATGTCCTTAGCAAATGCTTATTTCTCTTTAAGTTCTACGCAGAATACGTCATCCCAGTTATAAATGCCGACCCAAGCGCCCTTCTGCTTTACCATGATGGCTCTGCCATCGTAACCATAGTCGTCCCACTCTCCTTTACCGTAGGAGATTGTATCACCGTTTTTGAAGGTGATCTCTATTCTGTCAGCGTGATCCACTATACCACCACCTTTCGTGTATCTTTTGCGCAAATGCGCACGTTATCTCTGAAGCTCCTTCTGAGGGCGGCCTTCCATATAGCGTATAGCTTCATTGATATGAAAAATCGCCATCTGATTAGCTGCACTCGTGTACCTTTTCTTCTTCTGGAGGTCCCTGAGGTGATCGCGTACCGTCTCAAGCATATCATAGTCGTTGAGGTCGAACAGCAGCTTTTCAATTCTCAGATCGTCTATTTCTTCCTTAGTCGGCACGATATCACCTCCTTTAGGGCATAATAAAACCGCCCTCAGGTGAGAACGGTTTTATCTGTTTGCTGTTTTCTTTACTCCAAAATTAAGTGTAAATTTCTCGCCGCATTCAGTACAAATGAATTGAGGTGCTTTATCAGGCGGTGCCCCAAAACGTGGAATAAGAGTGCCCTTATTGCATGAGTCACAAATGACTTTTTCACCTTTTTGTAATTTATTGATATCAATAGCCATACAAATCACCTTCTGGGAAATAGGAATAATATTCTCTAACTTCATTAACTATTTCGGAAATTTTTTCTTCTGAAATAGCTTCATGCGAATGCAGGTATTCATAAATTCTACAATTTACTTCACCTTCTTGGGTGTCAACCCAAGAAAACTTTTCATGCGCGACCTCGTGGATTATCGTTTCAGCAACTTCAGATGAGTTTGAGTGATTAATGGCGTTAACGCTAACGTGCCTGCCTTTAACAAATCCGCAAAGGTTAAGAGGAACGTTTGTATCATAGTTCATTTCTACTGAATACCCATCGTCTTCAATGCATTTTGAAATGTATCGACCGACTGGTGACTTTTGCAGCTGCTCTTCGATTTCTTCTTCGGTATAAATCGTATCCTCGTAATCCACATGAATGTTATAGAAACGAATTTTATGGTTTCCTTGATCTACGTCCATTATACCATTTCTTTGGCCATTTGTCAATCGCTGTGGCATATTTCGTGCCTGTATCTCCGCAGCCTGCTCAGGCGTGAACCTTGTCGGCGGAGGCGCTCCTGATCCGACCTCCGGTGCAGTCCAGGAACGCTTTGACCACACGTCCTGCCGTTGCTTGCCGTTCTCATAAGTCACGGTGCAGCCGCAGTTATCATGTCGGTGGTAGATATCATCAGGCTCGGTGCCATAAGAGTAACGGCCTGCTATCTTTGTACACCACTCGCAGCACTTACCGTCTGTCTCGCGGTTTATGTAGACTTTCAGCCCTGAGTCATTGCGAAAGCTCGCATTGACTTTTATGTAGCTGTCGTGAAAGCCCTGAGATACATTTGCAACACCGGTATTCGCACGCCGCTTTATCACACTGTCCTTCACAGTAGGATCCAGAAGAGAGTGTGCGATCTGGTCAACACGGTCTGTCGGGAACGCTGCTTTCTGAGGTCTGATGTGTATACCTGCTGCCTGGTCAAGAGCTGTCTGCACCTGAGCGCAGATAGTATTGATCTCCTCATAGTTACCTCGCAGCAGCTCCATGCACACTTCCTCACGCTCTATTCCTTCAAGGTCGAGTACATTTGCACCGAAGACGCTGCCTGTAATATTGGAGTAGATCTCCGAATAGTATGCGGTATCCTTGAATGTAGCTGTACCCGCCTTGATCTTCTTTAGCACGGCTTTCAGCCGAGGATCCGTTGCAGTGCGAGCCTCGATTAGATCCTTGATGTCTGTCATTCTGCATCACTCTCCAAGCCTGTGAGTCTGTGGACAGTGTTTTCACCGACGAAGTCAGGAACTGCCTGATTGATCTTATACACAGCGTCACCGATAGCACCGATAGCCGAAGCGTCAGGCTCAAATATAGGAGCCCATGATACTCTTGCATTTGCGAAGGAGCGTCTCTCATACGCAGTGTCATCGCGTATGCACGCAGCGAGATAGCCCGCGTTGATAAATCCAACGCCAAAATTTCGCTGACCTTTTCTGGTACTAAGGCGGAGCTGCTCGTGACTTGCCCTGATAGCATCGTAGCTCTGAGGGTTGTCCGTCGAGAACCCGAGATCGTCAAGGGTAAGTCCTGTCTCTCCTGCAAACATTGACGCGAGCATTCTCATGTGCTCGATGTGCGGAGCCATGCTCTGCTGCTGAAACTGCCCCAGTGACGGCACTTTCCCTTCATCGTCTTTAGAAAAACTAAGGAAAGTCGAGAGAGTGGCAGCCTTATTGTTAAATTCTGCGTCCTGGGCTAAGCCAACAATGTACTTCTGCGGTACGCTGTAGAACTCAGCTCCGACCTCTGTACGAAGGAGTGTGCGAAGTGCGCACTGAACTATATCCATGCAGCTGCGCGATATACGCGAGTGTCCAAATGGACGTCGCGCATCTGGGCGATAGATCAGTGGAACGAGAAGTGCATACGGAGCCTTGTGGGTGAACACATCGACTGGGGTTGGCTTGCCGTTTTCATAGTATATCGTTTCACCAGGTCTGGAATATGCCTCCAGGAGAGGATCCCCGTTGTCGGCTCGCTTCAATACTGCATAACCTTCTGTGAGCAGATTTGTAACCGGGTCGATAATACCGGTAGCGTTGCCGCCGTCGACACACTCAATGGTCGGATATCCGTCGTAGTCCTTGTCTATGTACAAGAAGCTGCACGATGAGATCAATGCTGATAGAATAGAGCTGTCGAAAAGGATATCCGCATTATTCTGGCTGTATATTTCGTTCAGCATAAAGTCGTCTTTTTCAATCTTGTCAAAGAACATTCTATCTGCGATGCTGTCGACGGCCTTACCGCACCAACCGAGGGAGTATGTCACGGTCTTGAATTCTGGCGGTATAAGAGCGGTTATTTTTCTTACATTGTTTTTCATCTCGTAATACTTGTACCTTAGGTTGACTCGCTGAGACTTACTCCGCAGCTTTCCCCTGAGGTACTCAATACCATATTCCATGTTTTTCCTCCTTTCCGCGAGAAATATAAGCAGTGACGGGGTGAATGTCTTCATCACTACCTCTGGGGGTACCCCTCCCCCATAGGTGGGGTTTGTTTAACCGTATAGCAAAAATACCGCCTCAGTTGAGACGGTATTTTTGTTCTTTGAACGGTGGTTTGTTCGACCAAAGAGGTCTTGGCCTCTGATGCAGGACTCGAACCTGCTGTTGACCCTGACGACATTAACTTCGCCGTCGTATCAGAGAAGGGGCGTCCGAATGCCGGAGACAACAGCATTCGGGACGATCTGGGAAACATAAAGCCATTTCCTATAGAAGGGGCCCCGCGATCACGGAACCATTGAAAGACAAGACATGAAAAATGCGTACAGTGATCGCCTTTTTGCAAACTTCTACGAATACAGTATAGCATACTTGACAGCGGACGTCAATAGGAAAAAGCGGACATCAGCGGACATAGGCGGACATCTTTTCGAGTGCTTCACTGTAAAGTCGTCTTTCGTGCCTTGATGAGTACCCGATTGCCTTCGCTGCTTTGCCCGGTTCAATACAGGCGAGGTGACGATAGATCAATATTGACTCAAGCCTGCTGTCATGAAGTCTCCTAATACCACCCCTTATTTCTTCGTCAAGCTCGCGGACCCTAAGTACCTGCGCATTGATCTCCTTGTCTATATCAGCAAGCTCATCGCAGTATTCGGCAAGTGCGAGCTCCATTGCATTTTCATTACTTTCGCCGCCGGTGCTGCCGCCGTATTTTACGCCTTTAAGCCCTACGGATCCTGCTATGGAATGCCTGTACGCTCTTAATGCTTTCAGTTTTATGTTTGCTTCAAAAGCTCTGTTAAGCCATTTTGCGGTAACTCTTTGTTTATCTGTCATCTCATCTTTCCTCCATTCCTCGTCTGAGACGTACCCCTTGTTGTCAGCGCAGTGTACGATAACTGCCGCCGACACTAATGTTATGATTATCGGGATTATTATCCCCGGCATACTTTCGCCTCCTTGCCGATAAGTTCCTCAGCCTCTGCCTGATGGCGCCATTCATATCTGCACTCGCCCTCACTGCACTGGCCTGCGTATCTGCAGCTCACGCAGTCTCCATACCCGAGGCGCTGCACGTCATTCATTGCACTTCCAAGAAGCTTTATCGACTCGGCTCTGCTTGCTTCAAGCTCATTGACATAAGCAATTATCTCCGGCTCTGTAAACCATCTTCCCTTAATAAACATCCTCGTTGTCCTCCCGGGTAAGCCCCATTTCACCTCTCATCTCCAGGAAGTGCTGCTCCGCCTGCTTTCTGCCGATGCGCATTCCCATAAGGTAGATTGCCAGGGCCACCGCGGCCGATGCTATAACTAAGATCATCAATACTCACCTCGCAGTATCATATCAAACGCTATAATTTCCATTCTACAAACTACTCTTTTACCGCATACAGGGCAATAAAAGAACGTAGGCGGGCAAGATGTTATTGGACCGAGAGCCTTAATAAGATCATCTGTATTCATCTTCTACTCCTTTCCGACCTTCTTTACGATCTTGTCGTACAGCTCATTTGCCTTGTTCTGATCCTTATAGTTCGCGAAGAACGCCGCTCTCAGAACAGGACGCGTCTCCTGTAGGAGCTTCCACAGCTCCATGTTCTCTTTTTCCATTGCAGCCATGTGCAGAATATCAGTATCGCTCATTATTTGCCCTCCTCAAAAATCGTAATAAACTTCATGTATTTACGCCGTTTACTGTCGACCTTTTTCAATTTGTCGATAGCGGCTTTATGCGCCTTATAATCTCCGCGCTCAAGCGCTGTGTGCCTGAGTGCATCCTGCTGCTTCATTCCGTAGGCACATAGCTCGACGCGCTCACCGATTGCGGACTTCCACACTTCCACGGCATTGGTGCCGTAGATCAGATCTGACGCAGTGGCAAGTTTTGCGAGGATTCTTACCTCACGAACTGTGATACGGGCTTTATTGAGGAACTTGTCTGTATCCATAGTCAGGCTCCTGTCCTCGCCCATAATCATTTCTGCAATCATTTTCCCTTCACTCCCTTGATCCTTGCCTTAAGCGCCGCCAGCAGACTTTCCTGCGTCGCGTCCTTGTCTTGCAGGGAAGCCATTACCATCTCGTCTGCACTGTCCTTGACGATAAGGTGATGTATGACGACCCTGTCCCGTTGTCCTTGCCTGTACAGTCTCGCATTTGCCTGCTGGTAAAGCTCCAGGGACCAGTTAAGACCGAACCAGATGATGTGGCTGCCGCCTGCCTGAAGGTTAAGTCCGTATGCAGCCGATGCAGGGTGCGCAAGCAGCACACTCAGCTCGCGCCGGTTCCAACGGTCTATGTCCTCGGGCGTCTTAAGCTCGCCGAAGTTTACTTTTGCCTTCTGCAGCAGCTGCGATATACGCTGCAGCTCATGTCTGAAGTTGTAGAATACCAGTACGGGCTGCCCCTGGGCTGCTTCGATGAGCTCCATGAATGCTTCGGTCTTGCAGCTGTGTACTTCCACCGGCGTACCGGCAGGGGTGTACGCAGCTCCGCCTGCCATTTGCAGCAGCTTATTCGTCAGGACTGCTGCAGTGCCTGCGTCAAGAGTCTCCTCGTCGACTTCAAGGAACATATCATGCTCGAACTGGTCGTACAGCTTCCTCGCCTTCGGATCCAACTCTACCGGGACGATGATGTCCTGCCTCTCAGGAAGCTCAATATAGTCTTCGGCCTTCATGCTCACGCATATATCTGAGATTTTCTGCTTTATCAGCTGCTCAGCTCCCGGGCGCTCATCGAAGGTGGAGAAGTTGCCGCCGTGGGTATTCTCGTTGAAGTAAGCTCTGCGGTATGCCGTGATACTCTTGCCGAGACGTTCTCCGCTGTCAAGCAGATAGATCTGCGCCCAGAGATCCATAAGGCCATTAGGAGCAGGCGTGCCGGTGAGCCCGACAAACTTGCTGATGTGAGGTCTTACCCAGGTGAGACACTTGAACCTTTTAGCCTGCGGGTTCTTGAAACTGCTCAGCTCATCGGCGACAACCATGTCGAACTTCCAGTCATTTCTGTAGTGATCTACAAGCCATTGCACATTCTCACGGTTGATAACATAGATGTCCGCAGGTGTGTTCACAGCTCTGATCCTCTGCGCAGCTGTACCGAGAACCTTTGAGATCCTCAGGTGCTTGAGGTGATCCCACTTCTGAGCTTCGCTGCTCCATGTTGCTTCTGCGACCTTCTTAGGCGCGATGACTAAAGCCCGGTTTATCATGAAGCGATTATACTTCAGGTCGTTAATGGCCGTTAGTGTTATTACAGTCTTGCCCAAGCCCATATCCAGCAGCAGCCCCACCGCAGGATCTGTGATGATCCTGTTGATGCAGTAGGTCTGATAGTTATGTGGCGTGAATTGCATCTCTTATCACCTCCCTGACCTTTGCTTTTGTGTCCACGTCAGAGTAGACACGGCAGCCAAGGTCTCTCATTCGTTTCTGCTGCTGCCGCTGCTTCGGCGTGCTTTTCTTTCCTTCGGATTTCGTCTCTACAAAGAATACTTTCCCTCCTGGGAGAATGCAAAGCCTGTCCGGCACTCCTGTCTCGCCGGGCGAGACAAACTTATACGCCTTTCCTCCCAGCTTCTTTATTTCATCCCTGAGGTAAGCCTCAGTGACTTTTTCGCTTTCCATTATGGCGCCCTCCAGTAATCTTCAAGTTCTCCTGTTGCCTCGTTTACCATAAATTTTGGCTCCAGTATGATGCCGAGGTTTTTTCTCGCAGCCTTTAACTCGTTTTGTCCGAAGCCTGCTTTTAAGGCTTCAGCTCTTATCGTCCTTCTTGGTTGCAATCTTCCTGTCTTTTCGAGAAAATCGCACAACCACTTTGTGCAGCTCATTTTCTCCATTTTTTAGCCTCCTTATAACGCGTAATACAGTATATCGTATTATAGGGTTTATAGGGTTACTATACCCCTATATACTCTATCTTTTAATACTTATATATATAAGAATGTTAGAATGTTAGATTATGCCGTTTAACTCGATATTCTTAACTTTGCGCCCTAACAAAAACCTAACATTCCTAACATTCCGAATGTTAGCATTTTTAGTAAAAACCTAACATTCTCCGCGGCTTTTTTGAGAATGTTAGAGTAGAATGTTAGGCCTTTTCGTAACCTCTCTGAGCCCCATAGCCACTAAACCATTGTGTCTTCTCAGCTCTCTTCCAGCCTTCCATTCTTGATAGTATGTCGTTTAGCTCACGGGCGTCTGATTTCTTCATGTACTTTACGTCGCCGCCGAAGCACTCAACCCATATTTCAAGCGCGCATACTCTTGTACGCTCGATAAGGTTTTTGTCATCTTTGCGGCCAAACTCATTTGACCAGTATACTTTACGTTCTGATATACTGCGTTTACTCCAGTCTGCCGGTATCTTCCTTTCAATGAATTCGCGGACGATACCTTCCTTTGCATTTGCTTCTCTGTGGGACTCCTGCTCCACTAAGGCAGCGGCTGCAGCTGCGCCCTCAAGGTAAAGCTTTTCTCCGACCTGCCATCTGACATAGGCTTCCGCCCAGATCTGAGGTGCTTCGAGCTCAAGCTCTGTGAACACAGATTTTGTAGGAGCTTTGGCCATACAGTCTATCGGCCAGAAGCGACGACCGCCGGTGCTGTCCTTGAGGTACTCTTTCTCATTAGAGGTGCCGAAGAACACGCAGCGCCTCGGATAACGTCCTGTGCGCCTGCCGTATGGTTCTCTATAAATATCATCTGCCTTGCTTAAGAACTGCTTGACCTGGCCGCTCTCGGACTTACTGAGGCCGTTGAGCTCACCGAGCTCTATGATCCAGCTGCCTTGTATCATCTCGCAGGCTTCCTTACCGTCGAAGCTGTCGAGGCTGTCGTTGAACCAGTTGCCCGCCATTATCTTGAGCAGTGTCGATTTACCTATGCCCTGAGGTCCTGATAGGATAGGCATGGTGTCATACTTTACGCCGGGGATCATAGCTCTGGCCACGGCAGCGGTAAAGGACTTCCTTGCTACAGCCCTGGTGTACGGAGTATCCGCGGCGCCCAGGTAATCAATAAAAATGGTATCGAGCCTTGGTATGCTGTCCCACGGTGGGAGAGATCTGAGCCAGTCCTGCACAGCATTGAAGCTGTGTCTGCGGAAGCAGAGAGTGCAAGCATCTGTTATTTTGTTGATACCTGTTATACCGTAAGCTCTTTCGAGATAGTGTCTTATGCCGGCATCGTCGTTGTCTGACCAGTCGCGCTGCTTCTGCCTGAGGTCCCAGGGGACGGCGTCCTTGATAAGCACGCGGTTAGAAAAATCATCGAACGCAAACTTATTCTTCAGCAGCGGATCATTTTCAAGTATAATGAGTACGTTATCAATAGTCTTCTGCAGCAAGCCCGTTGATGTAACTGCGAGCTTTGACTCCCAGTTGTCATCGACATTGATGTCGGCCGCAGTCTGAGCTGCGGTCTCAGGCAGGGGCATAGAGAACTCAGCTGCTGCCTTGTCTCTGCGCTCCTTTGTCAGAAGGGTTGTTACTGCGTTGTCGGATGCCGCGAGCTCGCACATAGCAGAGTAGCTCGGCAGCTTGACCGTAGGGGTGCCTTCCTTTGCTTCCTCGTCCCTGTCGGAAAACTTATGAAGCCTTACGAGGTCGAACGCATTGCAGAGTTTTCCACCTGCGGGATCCGTAGCGTGATTACTGTATAAGAACTTGCCGTCGTCGTAAATAACCGCACCGCCTGTGGTAGAGCCGCCTGCATAGGTGTATCGGTCGCTCTGAGCGGTTTCTGTATAGACCCCGGGAAGGAACTTGTCCATAGCTGCATATATGTCATAGATGCGGCAGAACGCGCCGACGATACCCGCTTTCTCAGTAGGATCCCCCTGCTTCGCTGCGAGCTTCTTACGCAGCTGAGGCGCGTTAGGCACATCAGGCCACTGTGCTATATCATGCCAGTCTCCATAGAGTGCCAACATACCATCAACTGACAGAAACGGCTTATCCTCCCATGCGTATACATACTGGCTATCGGACGAAGCTGACGGCCAGTACATCAGGCGTGAAGCCTGGAAGGTGGTAGGGTCGCAGAGCTCAATACCTATCAGCTCAGCGAGCTTCCTCGCGATAGGCTCGTATTCATCGGGGGTGCAGCACCTATCAAGAGGGAAAACGCCCCTGAGCCTCGGACGCGCGGGCTCATGCTTTCGCGTAGAGTACACACAGTATCCACAGTTTAGCGATGAGATCCTCTGCAGAACAGTGTTAGTCTGTTCCGCGGGTATACTGTCCATATCAAGTGTAATCAGATCGCGGCCTGTCACTTTGTCCGCTTTTCTTTTCTCACCGTTGAATGTACCGCCCACAAAGCCGCCGACGTCCTTAAGCTCGTCCTGCTTTGCTTTCGGGAGCTGCAGGTAATGTTTTAGCGTTTCCGTGCCTCTAACGGGCGACGCGAGCTTTGTTACCAGTTCGGACCATAAAAGCGCCTGTGCCTTCCACGTTGACGCCTTACGGCTCACGCCCGTTGTTATTACTATTTTTCTATCGTATTGCATTTTTCTGCCTCCCTTAGAGGTTAGTCTTTCATGTAGTAGTTGCTCTCAAAGCCTGCTGCCTTGAGTGGGAGCCCCGGTGCCCACGGTATCGGGGTGCCCATAAGGTCACACGCAGCGTCGACGCTTATCTGGTCTCGGCCGCAGTCTATGACCGCCTCGTCGTGTATGTGCATAACTACTTGCAATCCTGCTGCATCGAGCCTTTCAAGAGTTACAGCAAGACAGTCTCGGGCTACCGCCTGCACTATATTCTCTGTGAGTTTACCGCCGTAGGTAGCAATGACGCCCCATTTGCCCGTTTTCTGATTGACGCCGTAGTAGTGCAGCGCCTGTTTACCGAGGTCATTCTCAGCAAGGAAAGGGTGCGGATAAAAGAGCTTGCGGCCACTCGGGAGCTGCACTGTAAAAAAGTCAAGCCCTGCACCGCAGTCATATTCTCTTGCAAATATGATGTTCTGATTAATGCCGACTCTCTGACCTGATGCCATTACCTCAAGCGCAGCATTCTCGCAGGTGTACCAGAGATCTCTTATTCTTGGGTTAGCCTTTCGCCAACGCTGTACAATGTCGGGAAGCTCGTCCTCAGAGAGCCCCATATCAAGTGCGCCCATGTTAATAAGAGCACCCGCGCTACCCTGGTAGCCGAGAGCGAGCTCGGCGACTTTACCCTTAGCGCGGAGCGAATACTCAGGGTTGCCCTTCTTGATCTTCTCGATAGGGACGCCGAACATACTTGATGCAGAAGCCTCATAGATCTTACCGTGAGTGTTAAATACCTCAAGTCTCCACTGCTCTCCTGCGAGCCACGCTATAACTCTTGCCTCAATGGCTGAGAAGTCCGCCACAACGAATTTGTTGCCCTCCGACGGGATGAATGCTGTTCTGATCAGCTGCGACAGTGTATCAGGCACATTACCATAAATGAGCTTTATTGCGGCCGTATTCTTATTTTTTACAAGGTCCCTGGCCGTATCTAAGGTATCCATATAGTTTCGAGGAAGGTTCTGAACCTGTATGAGCCGCCCTGCCCAGCGCCCGGTGCGATTACCACCGTAGAACTGGAGGAGCCCCCGTGCCCTTCCGTCACTGCAAATGCACGTTTCCATAGCCTCATATTTACTTACTGAAGACTTACCGAGCTCGCGTCTGATCTCAAGCACTCGGTTCACGTCAGAGCTTGGTAAGTCACGGTCAAGTAATTCTGCGACTTTAGCTTTACTAAGTGTGTCGATGTCCTCAGACAGCTCCTTAGTAAGCCACTTCTTAAGCTGAGATACCGACTTTGGATTTCTGAGACCCGTAAGCTTTGTAGCTTCGGCCATAAGCTCATCAGTAATACAAGCGTTGCAGTGGAGAGCGCCCTCGATGAGATCCCTGTCAAGATTAACGCCGTAAGCGTTGATCCTCATATCAAGTTCCCATTGCCTCTGTACATCATCACTGACGGGGAAGGCTGACAGTATACGCCATATACTGTTTTCTGAATAGACGTCCTGCATACAGTAGTCCTTGAAGATCTTCCACTTCTCGGGCTCATGCTGCGGCAGGTTACGCGTGCGGCCGCCGTTGGCCTTAGTAGGTTTACAAGGCTTGCAGAAGTAGCGGATGAGCGATTGCCCCACGCCCATTTTCTTTTTATCCTGCGGAAGCTTCAATGCCTCACCTATAGCGGAAAGCCCACTGGGATAACCGAGGTAGAGGCCATGAAGCATTGTGCAACGCCACTGCTGCAACCATTCATTCTGAGTCTCCTGAGGCAGCTTGAGGTGCTTCGACAGACAGTACCACTCAAACGCTGCGTTGTATGCCCGTTTCGTAACATTAGGGTCAAGCATGGCGATCTCTATATCAAAAGGGATGCGCTCACTGGCTGTAAGGTCAACTATCTGTACGGGCTCGTCATCAACACGATAGGCAAAAAGCAGTATTTGAAACTGAGGGGACTGCACATATTTGTACAGTCCCGATTTCTTCAGGTCGACGTCAGAATAAGTCTCGATGTCGATAGATAGATTAGTCATCAGAACGGAAGCGGTCCGCCAGGGAAGCCCTGAGCCGGGGCAGGCTGAGACTGAGGCTCCCATGTAGCAGCTCCGTAAAGCTGCTGTGACTGCTGCGGCTGCTGCTGATAGGGAGCAGGCTGCTGCACAGGTGCTGAGTAAGGCTGCTGCGCATATACAGGCTGCTGAGCAGGTGCTCCGTACTGCTGAGGCTGCTGATAATTAGCAGGCTGTATAGGTGTAAAAGCAGGGGCAGAGGCGTTGCCGAAGTCCTGTGCCGCTGTAGAACCGCCGCCGAGAGGCTCGCCGTCGCGCAGCTTCTGTACGTTCCCAAGACCGCAGCCGATGCCCTTTTTGCCGGCCTGATTATAGGCGAAGAACCTTATTGATACTCTGCCATAGCAGCCGCTGTAGACAGAGGTCGCCGAAAGAATAGGCTGGCAGTTTTCATCAACGACTTCCGGGCGCTGCTTAGAGCTTGCTGTGAATACCCAGCAGCCGCGGCATTCTTCGCCAAACGGCTCACCGTTAGGGCGTCTGCCGTCGCCGTCGTGAATAGGGATAGCAGGCATTGCAGGCATCTGACCGCCGAACTTTGTTGCTACGCCGTTCTGAAGCTCTGCCTGGATCTCTCTGTCGATGTTTGCCTTTGTTACAGTGTCACTCTTAGGAAGCAGAACAGTTACCTGATACTTAGGATCCCCACCGTTCTGGTTAGCTCTGGGCTCGAATACGTTTACATAGGAGAGGCGTACTTCTCCTGTTACGATAGTGTTTGACATATTGATAGTCCTCCTTGATTACTTAAAGTCTTCAGCTGCTGTCGTTCCCTGGACGTAAGCAGCTCTTTTGTCTGATAATGGTGCAAGCGCAGGCTTGCCCTTGGATTTCTCCACGAGATCCGAGAAGTTATCCGTGAATACCTTTTTGCCGAGCACTTTCTCAAGTGCAGCAGGGGAGAGTACCTTACGCTCATAGGCAAGGTCACTGCTCTGGCCGATAGACTCAAGGCGCTTCGGCACGTCGTCAGGATTGATAAAGGCTCTTGTGCCTCTACCCTCGACGGCCTTCCATCCGTTCAGCTCGCCGCCATCTAAGATCTTGGCGAGAGCATATTCCTTAAGGTCCTCGTACCATGCTACAAGCTGAGCTCCCTTTGTGAGTGCTTCTGCGAGCTCTGCATCGTTAAGCATAGGATCCGTAGCGGTCGGATCGTTGTCGGGCTTTCTGAACTCATACTGTGCAAGCGCAAGGTTGTCTGCAGCACGCTTCTTGCAAGTCGCTGCGACCTTGCAGAACCTGCAGTGCTCACCGCTCTTGAACTCTCCCTGGCCGTTGAACGCGAGCTGAGCTGTGGGCTGTATAGAGAAGCCCCAGGCGAGAAGGTCGGCAGTGCTTGTTCTCCACTCGTCAATATTGCCCAGCCTCGGCTGAACAATGTGCAGCACAACTTTCTGAAAGCTGTATATGAGACCGAACTTGCTGATAGCTCCGAGGGCGTAAAGTTTGAGCTGAGAGTTGTCCTCAGGTGAGACAAGTACGCCCTTGCCGTACTTAAAGTCGATCACATGAAGCTCATCGCCGAACAGTATCAGGCAGTCGGCCGTGCCGGAGCCCTCAGGGGCGAATGTGCTGTAGTCGACCTGCTCCTCGACTCTGATCGTAGGCGGCCCGTTGAAACTTGTAGCGATCTTCTTTATGTAGTCGAGATACTCCTCGGTGTATCCGTCCATTTCGGGCTGATACAGCGGATCACTCTTGAGCTTCTTGAGTTTAGCGGTGGTAGACCGCTTAGGTATGGCAGATATATAGCCTCTGAGCTTGATCTCACACATTGCATGGGCGAGTGTACCCTCAGCTGCATAGCTGCTTTCCTTGTCATCTGCTCCTGCATTGAGCTTAGCGGAAGGTGGACAGTTAAGCCACCTTGCCGAAGAGCTTGCAGAAAGGAGCGCGTGCGTTCCTGGCATTACAGTACACCTCCGAGAGAGCGCAGGCCATTAGCGAACTCCCCATATCTTGCCTGAGGGAGCTCTGCGAGAGAGCCGACGCCAAAGGATGCAATGAGCTTCTGGAGATCAGCGAGTTTACCTGAGTCGGCAAGCGGTCCGCAAGCGGCCTGCAGCTGAGCTATAGAATACATCGGAGCCGATGTCGGAGCTCCTGATACCAGGGGTGGAGCCTGTGTCTGAGGCTGCGCCTGAGGAGGCTGCTGCGGCATGGGCTGCGCTGTATACGCAGGTGCTCCGGTATACACAGGAGCCTGAGGAGCAGCAGGAACAGGAGCAGGTGCGTTGTTGTAAGGAGATACACCGAACTGCTGCACAGCGGTCTGCGCGGGGGCTGTCTGCACAGCGGGCATAGCCGCAGGAGCAGGTGCCTCTACCTTATAAGGGTACTCGTTGGACAAGAGGGCGATCACCTTTTTCGCCGACTCTGTTGTTACCTGGATAGTCATCTCGAATGTCTTCTCGTTCATAATTATTTACCTCCGTATTGATTATATTTGTACACCATTTGCAGGTGTCACCTATGATTTCAATGCTGCCGCAGTAAGGGCAGTGCTTAGGATGAGCGCCCATTTAGCTTCACCCTACGTATCTTGGCCATGATCTCCGGGATCGTATCCTTTACACGGAGTAAGCCGACAATGTGGCAGGTTATTTCGCGGTAACTTCCTCTGTCGTGCATCTCCTTTATTATGTCGATGTCGAGCTCGAAGTTTACGCCGTCGATGTCAGTTAATGTTATCATTCTGGATCCTCCTTCTTACTGTGTCTTGCATCACATACCCTGATCGTCATATCGCGCGCCACCTGATAGGGGATACACAGGCAGCGGCCGACAATGTTTATGAGAGAGTCGACGGCAAGCATCGCCTCTGCGGATAGCTCAAGGGGGGGCCTGAGGCACTTACCTCAGCCGTTTTTTCTTTTACCTTTATCTCTAACATTTGACATTTTTCCTTTCATGATGTATAATATAGGTGTCGTTATACATATTTGTATCTTATTCACGCTCCCTCAGGGGAGCTTTTTTTCTGCTATAGACCACTTTATCCCGAACGGGGTTACCTCTTCGACGTGCTCACTCATAAACCGCTTCACTGTATCGGGAAGCCGTCTGAACCGAGCGTGGCACTTATAGACCCTGTCGTCGTTGTAGATCCTGTGGTAGTAGTATACAGAGTAGACGGGATGCGTATCTTTCTTGTAGTTGAACTCGACCTGGACAATTCTGTCTTCAGGGGCGACTATCGGTTCTTCCTTCATACAGCCCATGTCAACTATACCTGGTGGGACTTTGTCAAAGAAGTCTCTGAGCTCTTTCTTCGGATCCTTCATTTTTAACCTCCGAACCTTGCCATGATGTGCCGTGCTACTTCCGTGGGCACGTCGGTGAACTCGTCATCGTCCACGCCGACGACTATTGCAGGCCCCATGATCTTAACGCCTGCAATCGCAGAGGCTAAGATGTTCGGCGGCATCTGATGCAGCCTGCCTTCCTCGTTGACGATCATAGCTGCCTGACCAGGTACTAACGTAACCGCCTCAATGTAGCCGTTGACCTGAGCTTGTAAAGCCTCAAGAGTGTTCTCGATGTTGATCTCGCTAACGCCAGAGCGTTCTATTCGTATTGCTTTCATATTAACCACCGTCCTATCCTATTACTTTAAGTACGTCCCTTGTAAGAGCTTGAAGACTGTCGCCTGTGACATTGACCTTACGGTCAGACGAGAAGCCTTCCGATGTCAACCAGTATACTGTTACGATCTCGATCTCGTCATCGAGTATCTCATACTCAGCCTTTAAGATATCTCTGTCAATCGCCTTGAGGAGCTGAAGCAGCTCATGGCGGACGAAGTTAAACTTCTGCTCATGTACTTTATCCACTTATACCACCGTCCTTTCTTAAAGCATCTATCTGCAGCATCTCTGCGCTAAAGAACTCGACATACTTTGCAAGCTCCTGGTCTTTAGCATCGAGCTGAGCCTTGAGCTCACGGCGCTGCTTTATCAGCCTTGCGACCTTTTTGCGAATGCCGTCGAGGACATCATCTTCAGAGTAGATCTGCTTAGGTGCGCTGCCTATTATGATCGGCTCAGGCTCGTTCTGCTTCTTTTCTCTCTGCGCGGCTAAGGAAGCCTCAAATATCTGCTGCTTCTCCTCCTGTGAGATGTTTGCTGTTTTGCTGTGCTCCTGCTCCTCGATTTGCTCTCCTTTGCTGAGAGCGGCATCGAAGTCCTTGACGGCCTCAACAGCTTCGTTGATTATAGCCTGCTCCTTTGGAGCTTCGTCTATCAGCTCATCCTCAAGGCGCTTCTTCTTGTGGCTGCCACCGTTGAGGATCCTCAGATTGACGCCGTGCTCCTTGAGGATATCCTTGATGATGCCTATGGACGACTCATGCAGATCGGCTTCTATCTCCACCTGCTTGCGCTTGTCCTTGGCGCCAAGTATGTTCTTGACGATGATAGACTGCTCGTTTTCAGAAATTGCTTTATGCTTGCCCATGCTCATGTACTCCTTTACTTTTTTATTGATGCCCACAGGCTGCGGCGGTTGCGGTAGATTGCCCAGCTATCCCGAACCTTTTTGTACGCCGGTGGTCTAAGTGCCTCTCTCCTTGCCTCCGATTTCTCCTGAGACTTTCTCCGCAGCTCAACGCGAAGTCTGTGCAGGCAGTACAGCTCAACGCAAGAGAGGATAATGAGAAGTATCCCCCCGAATAGATTTATCTTGTCCATGATTTGCCTCCTTACTGCACGCCGAACTGGCAGCACCACCAACGGACAAAGTGCCCTGTCGGTATTACAAAGCCTGCGTTGACCTTACCCGGCTGCCTCTGAGCGATGCCCAGGTAGCCGTGCTGCGTGATCGCATTACGGACGCTGTCCTCGGAGCAGTGCCACCACTCTGCCAGTACCTTGACCGGTATCTGGAAGGGATGAGCCTCGACAATCTCGGCAAGCTTTTCGGTATCTTGTGCGATAAACTCTTTGATCTTATCCGTTCCTGTCATAGTGATTGCTCCTTTCTCCAGATATAATATAGTCACTGAATGGAAACGCGCGAAAAAGATGTAGAATATACTCGAACATTTTTTCGTACCAGTATGTTGCCTCTGGGCTTTCATCAAACCGCCCTGTCTTAAACAAACGGCAGTCCAAGAACAGCTCTTTAGCGGAGATAGGTATAAAGATAAAACCCTCTGTTTTTTCGAGCAGCTCTGGAGGAAGCTTTACTTTTAGCCCTGGGGGCTTTTTTAAAATCTCTAAGTCCCTTTCTGTCATAGTGATCGCTCCTTCCGTATGTTTCCTTTAGGAAACCAAGCTTGCAAAAAAAATATTCATAATCTTGTCTTCTGTGAGATTAAGAACCTGAGATATTTTTACAATTTCTTCCTGTTTGAATGATGTTTCACCACTGATTCGTGAATATAGCGTCTTTTTGTCTATCTCAATAAGCTCAGCGAGCTTTGGGATAGAGAGACCGCATCTTGCGATCTCAGCTTTTAAGTCTGGAATGTTCAAGCTGCCCACCCTCCTTTCTTAAGAGAATGTTTCCTTTAGGACACTTAAAGTATATCACTACTTTTGGATTTTGTCAACCCCTTTAGGAAACTTTTTTTGAATTTTTTTGAAAAATAGTTGCATTTTAGAAACTCGCGTGGTATAATACCATTGAAAGGAGTTGACGGAGTATGAGCGAAATAGGCACTTTAATATACAATAGGAGAAAAGAATTAGATTTAACTCTTGAGGAAGTAGGAAATGCCGTCGGCGTTAGTAAAAGTACTGTAAAGAAGTGGGAGAATGGGCACATTTCAAATATGCGGCGGGACAAAATTGAAAGCCTTGCAAGAGTACTTCAGATTAGCCCTGTAAGACTTCTGAACGTAAAAGAACATAGGGTAATACAACTGGACGATGACAAGCCTCATTTCGAAGAGGAGGAATGCGACGTGATAGAATGCGCGCCTGGTATTTTTATCGGCACAAGATTGTCTTCGTCTGATAAATCAGGTGGAAAACGAGGCAGGATTGCTGGGGCCGTATTGGAGGATAAAGCCTTTGAGAGAGTTGTAGCTGCATACGGTAAACTTAATAGTTTAGGTAAGGAGCAGGCTGCTGATCGTATTGAGGAGCTTGCTGAGATAGAGAAATATAAAAAATAAGCCCCTGCCGTAAAGGCAGAGGCCGATGAGAGGGGCAATTACATGGGCAGACCGAAAAAAGACGCTCCGAACAGAGCTGACGGATTGTATGAGGTTAAGGTCACGATCGGTAAGGACTTCGGCGGTAAGCTCATTCGTAAGAGCTTCTATAGTACCGTGAGTAAGGCCGACGCGAGAGCTAAGGCAGAGCAGTACAAAATCAACCAGGCTCTGCAGGAGGTGACGGGGGAGACCTATAACGCAGCTCCCTTTTTTACTAAGATAGCAAATGAGTTCCTGGAGCTCAAGAAGGGGACTATTAAAAACAGTACCTACAACTTTACATACTATACGCCCGCGACTAAATACATCATACCCTACTTCGGCAGCAAGCGTATATCAGATATCCGCAAGAACGATATCGAGCTTTACCTTAAAAAGGTGAAGCAGGAGCATAGATTCTCCGATGAGACAGTGAGAAAGCATTACATCTGCCTCAATCAGATCTTTAACAATGCGTACCAGAATGGATTTATAAGCCGTAATCCTTGCGTGGGCATTAAGCTGCAGAGCTCGCAGAAGTCTCCTAAGAGGACATACAGTGATGAGGAGACCTGGCTTGTACTGGAATACTGTCCATACCACCGGTACGGCCTTGCGGTGCATCTCATGCTCGCCTATGGCATATCACGCAGCGAGCTTCTCGGTTTGCGCTGGGCAGATGTGGACGTGGAGAAAGCAGTGCTTGAGATCAATCAGGGTGTCGTAGAGGCCAAGGATCCTGACACGGGTAAGACGGAGCTCGTCATTGGTGCTCCTAAGAACGAGTTCCGACAGAGGGTTATACCAATCTCAGATGCTACCATCAAACTACTTGAGCAGCAGCGGGTAAGTTTTCCGAAAGCTGAGTATGTTATCTGTAGTCAGAAGGGGAGAGTGTGCATACCGAGTACATGGCACGAGAGGCACTATAAGACTTTTATGCAAGACATGAGAAGCTACTATGCAAGCTATGGCATTGACATTCCTGCGCTTAATCCTCATGAGCTGAGACACACTCGGACGTCGCTCTGGGTAAACTCAGATGTCAATCTGTTTGCTGTTGCTTCGGTCATGGGCTGGGCGGACCTTAAGATGCTCCGTAAGAGATATGCGCACCCCGACATTGATAAAATCCGAGATGCAATCAAGTAATTACTACGACACTATTACGACATTTAAGACAGTTTTTCTTGAACTATCTCAGGTGCAGCGAAAGCGGCAAACGACTATCTATTGAGGTTTTCTCGGGCGCTACGCTGTTTGTGGGACGTCATTGAAAAAGTCTGGCAGTGTGGGGGTCAGGGGTTCGAATCCCCTATGCTCCACCAATATAAAAGGCTATAAATAGGCGTTTCTTCTATATGAGGGAACGCTTATTTATTTTGCTTAATGCAAAAGTGTAAAGAAAGTGTAAAGGTGCGGCCATTAATAATATTGCTATCGTTTACGGAAAACTATTGAAAGAAAAAGCAAGCGTATTTAAATATAGCTGCTATTTTAACAACTTCAAAAATAGATGGCATAAAAAGGGGCAGTTTAATTAACTGCCCCATTGTTGTTTAATAGTATTAATTTTCAAATACAGTACCATATTGAACAGATTGATTTCCATAACCATAATAGGTTACTTCCGTATTAGATGCAATACCGACTGCATTTGCAGCTGTTATAGTTACAGTTATGGTATCTCCATTAAAAGTTAAGTATCCAGAAATATAATTATCTCCTCCCTCATATGCACTAAACTCAGCTTTATTACCCTGTATTTTCGCAGAATAACATTCAAATTGATGCAACCTATAATACCAAACAGAGAATAACACTGCTTTTCCGCTTATAGCTTTTATATTGATTTCTTGTTGCTTATCATTTAATGGACGCCAAAATCCGAGGTATTTATCTGATATATATTCATAATTAATATCGACTATATCAACATCTGAATCACTATTTGGCGGCATATAATTCTTTCCACATCGAGGGCAATTTAATCCGTTTGCTCCTAATCCTGTTATAATGAAATACGTATAATCCTTAAATAATACTAATAAATTGAAAAACTGTATAGAAAAACAAACAGCTGAAATCTTAAAAGATTGTTTCCTCCCCATAACGGGGAGGCTGGCTGTTTGGTGCTGTTTACGTTAATTAGAATCACAAATATCGGGAAAGATACTGCTGCTGCGACCAACTGATTGAGAATACAATTGAGTTCAATTGACAAAATCGTAGCTATGTTATATAATCTATTACATAAGTATTTCTGCACCTATTGCAACAGGAGATAAAATATGAAAAACTACGAAAAAGTTATTGCAATTATTGTATCAATGTCAGTTTTGACAGGCACAGCTCCTTCATGTGCCGTATCCAAGAAAAAAGTATCATTAAGCAGTGATGAAACCATTTCAGCAGCAGTTGATCCTGTGAGCCTTAAGGAGCTTCCGAGAGGTGAGTATGAGGTCTCTGAGGCGGACTATTTAAACGGTATAGAGAATATCTCAAATATCACGCCCTTGAACAATAACCGTTTCCTTATAAGCTCGGATACATCAGGATATGGCGATGCGGCTTCTCAAAAGCTGTATATCGCTGATGATAATAAGCGCACCGTTACCGAGATAACTCCCAATCTTGGCTTGGGCAAAACAGCCTATTATTCCGCACTCGGAACAACAACGGGAGAAATATTCATTACAGCGATCGAACCCAAATACACTTTTGGAAAAGACCCTGGTCACGCTTCTGAAGAAAACTCTGAGCAGGATCATCTTGATCATTTATTCAGTAAGGCGAAAAATGCTAACTACAAGCTTTTTGAACTGAATACAAAAGGCGAAATCATATCTGAAAACAATATAGATATCGGATTTGATAAGAAAGATCCTGTAACATGGCTGTTATGTGATGACTGCTGGGATAATGAGCTCGTTATAACAGCAATCGCGGTAAAAAACAACATAAGCACCGGTTCATATTATATCGTAGATAAACAAGGCAAAATAAAGGGACAGATCGAAAA
>JAEEGJ010004543.1_pt1 | contig 46587 bp, 36 predicted proteins | sample 8958761 | NCBI WGS metagenome assembly JAEEGJ01 (sample SAMN16246546, study PRJNA631951) | gut metagenome | biome: gut microbiome; feature: rumen; material: RS-attached | host: Bos | place: Iran: Karaj | collected 2018-10
AGTTTGCCAATAAGGCAGGTATGGAGGTTATCCTTTGCGAAAAGGGGAAAATATACATACCGGAAGACGGAACTGTTCTGCATTGTCTGTGCAGTAAACGAGTTTGGTAGAAAAAATTAAAAGTTAAGTTGAACGTGTCTATTGTCGATGATACTGTATGGCTTACTCAAGAACAAATGAGTTCACTTTTTGATACGGCCAGATCGACAATTGCATATCACATCAACCAGATTTTTAAAGAAGGAGAGCTGAACAGGGAGACTTCTGTCGAAATTTTCGACAGAAGTACAAACACAGCTTCCCCAATTTGAAACGTGTGATCGTTGAACGAAAAAGAGAGCTCCCGAAGGAACTCTCTTTTCCATTTACTGAATTTTTTACGACTTATTCCCATTCAATCGTGCCTGTCGACCATTATAGTACAGATACCGACCGCATAGAATAACAGAGCTGTCACTCATCATATGTGATTATCCGTGAAAGTAGGTTAAGATATATTCATGGTACATTTTGGTTTTTCTTATGTGGGTGTGATCTATCTGCTGATGCTCTTCATCCCTAACATCTTCTGGGCGAAGAACCAGCCGAAAGATTACGATAAATATGTGGGCAACGAGAAAAAGAGCCTTCTTTTTTTCGAGCGCGCGGGCGAGGTTCTGACGAGCGCTCTTTGCCTTATCTTTTCCGACTTTAATATCCGGACGGATTCGCTGTGGTGCCTGTGGCTCCCGCTGTCTTTTATCTTCATGGTCCTCTATGAACTATACTGGATCCGATATTTCCGAAGTGAGAAAACAATGGCGGATATGTATTCGAGTTTCGCGGGTTTTCCTGTAGCCGGAGCATCTCTTCCGTGCCTCGGGTTCTTTACCCTCGGCGTCTACGGGACTAATATCTTCCTGATCCTGGCTTCGATCATTCTGTCGATCGGGCATATCGGCATTCATCTGATGCATCGGAAAGAATCCGTTGAAGCGAAGAAGCCGAATAAAGCGGTAAAGGTGGTAAAGATCCTGCTTCTGATACCCATTACAGCAATACTTCTGGTGATCGTGATTGCTATCGGAGGAAGGAATTTCAACTGGTTCACGCACTATATCGATACGTCCAAAGGCGTCAATGAATCCATCTACGTTCCAATCGGAGGACAGGAGCAGTATCTCCTGATCCGGGGCAAGGATAAGAGTAATCCGGTCATCCTGTATATCCATGGTGGCCCGGCTGGTCCGGATTCGCCGATATCTCCTGTTTTTACGGATCCGCTGATCGATGATTATACGATCGTCTGCTGGGATCAGCGTGGATGTGGAAGGACGTATTTCCGAAACTGTGATGACGATCCGGACAATAAGACCGTAAGCTTCGATCAGGCGTTAAAAGATACAGATGAGCTTGTGGATTATCTTCGTGAGAGATTTAACACGGACAAAGTAATCCTGATGTGTCATTCGTATGGAACGATCGTAGGTACAAGATATGTTCAGCAACACAGTGAGAAAGTAGAAGCCTACATCGGAATCGGACAGTTCGTCAGTTACAGAAGATCGAATGAGATCTCCTATAACGAGGCGGTCGAAATTGCAAGATCCACAGGGAAAGATACCTCGAAACTGGATTCTCTTTATAATGCATATCTGAACAGTGATTCTCTTTCGGATTATCTTGCGTTCCGGAAAGAAGCAAACAAGTACCACCCGGCAGAGAGAAAAGCAAACACCCTGATGCTGGCTATGTTCTCTCCATACACCGGTATGCATGATCTCAGATGGCTTTTAAAACAGAAGGATCTGGATGATTTCAGTGAACTGGAAAAGCCGCTTCTGGAACTGGCTGCTTCCTACGATATTTACGAGCAGGATATGCACTATGATGTCCCGATGTATTTCATCTCCGGTGAGATGGATTATGTCTGCAATACTTCCCTGGTAGGAACCTTCTACCAGGAGATCACCGCTCCGGAAGTAGAATTTGTGGTGATCTCGGGTGGAGGTCATACTCCTCACTACGAATCTCCGAAGCTTTTCGCCGATGCGGTCAGGGGTTTGCTCCAGCACTCCTGATCTGTACATTGTTGGAGTCGAGTATACCAGTAGGTTCTTGTGATCTCCTTTCCATAGCGGTTCAATAAGGGCAAGGAGATCGTTTGAAACTGAAAGGAAAATACATGTTCTTTCACTTTCTGTCTAAGTCCAAAAAACCAAAAAAAAGACCTCATACCACCAAAAAGGTGATACAAGGTCTATTGATCGTTTTGCTTTTAAGCTTTATCCCGTCAGGCTAAAGGTTTTTGCCCTTTTCAGGATAATCTGTGTTGCCCTCAGACACTTCGCATCACTCCCACTCAAGGCTTGCGCCCATATATTGAGTATATATCATTTTTGAAATACGACATGTAGTGGCAAAAACCTATAGGTTCTTTATATTCTACGAGTTTTTGCAGGGTATTATAGGCATTTTGTAGGCGCGCCTACACATTTCCTAGCACTGAATTACAGTGGCTTGGTCGGGTTTCTTCATGAATAGGTAAATCCTTTAGCACCTGTTTGCATGCTAAAATGATTACTATTCACTTATCAAGGTTCAAACTTGTTTGTATTGTATCTCAGAATCGATGCTTTATCAATTCTGATCAGATTGACTCGTTTTGATTAGGGATATCATTGCATGATGGTGTTACTTTGACATATAATTACATCGGAATATAGCATTTAAGGGGTTTCAATGAAAAATCATCCTAAAACAATTAATGCCCTGATGGCATATATGCGAAATAATAAGGGCATAAAGATTGAAGGGAGCACGCAAAAACGCAAGTTGCGATATATGGGCTATTTCCATGGATACAAGGGATACCGATATTATGGGAAACCAAGCAACTTGTTTGCCTATTCTTCTTTCAACGAGATTCAGGCTGTTTATAGTTTTGACATGTCATTAAAAACTATGTTGTACCCGAAGATCATGTTTTTGGAAACTACAAGCAAGAATTATGCGTTAGAAGTTGTGCTTAAGAGTGCGAACAGTAAAAGATTTGCGGATATATATGCAAAACTATTAACGGAATACAAGTCTTTTCCAGTTGGAAGCAAGACATATAAGAGTGCTTTTAGCAAGAGATTGAATCTTAGAAACAAAGTATACAGCGCTATTTCGAGAGATTATGGAAAACGTTTTGTAGTTGACCATTACTATGACAAAGATCAACCATTGCCAATATGGGCGATATTTGAAATCATTAGCCTCGGTGAGTTTGCGACTTTTGTAGACTGCTTAGATGAGGTAACGCGCAAGGAGATTTCAGAGCTAGTTGGAATAAAAAAATCTGTAGATAGTGATGGGAAGATCCTTCCTGTGATGTTATATACACTGAAAGACTTGAGAAATGCAGTGGCGCATAACAATACTGTGTTTGACACAAGGTTCCATACTAACGCGATAAACAGTAGAATCGGAAAATATATTGAATCTGAAACAGGAATAAAACAGATATCATTTGATACTATAGTAGATTATGTTATCCTTATCAGTTTTTTGATGAAATTACTGAAATGCCCCAAATCCGAAATATTATCATTTATTAAAGAGTTTGAAACTATCATTGAAGCGTTTAGAAAGGCTGTTTCAACATCAATTTACAATTCGGTTGTATATACTGATACAAGGAGCAAACTGGGACTATTGAAAAAGTGGCTTTGACGTATATTGCATTTGCCAATCGATTGTGTGATAATATAGTTAGAATTGCGGCGGATGTCTGCGGACTATGCCTAAAGGGGTTGGATGCGTCCGGCCTCTTTTTATATTTTTGCGACATGAAGAGAGATTTGTTTTGTTTTATGGAGAAAAGAAAGAGCATCTATGAATTATCACCAACTGAATTTGAAGAGTGGTGCATGAAAGTTTTGATTACCTATGCCGAAGAAGAGGGGTTAAAGAACTTAACAATTTCTCACGATAAGAAGATCAGAGGATGCGATGGAAAATACCAAATTGATATTTTTGCCGAATTGATTGCTATGGGAACTAGCATTAAAATACTATGTGAATGCAAACGATATAAAAATACCGTAAAGAGAGAAAAAGTAGCGATTCTGAAAGAGAAATTAGAGAGTATTGGTGCCCAGAAAGGAATATTAATTTCTACCAGTGGTTTTCAAAGCGGAGCAATCGAATATGCAAAATCGCATGGAATAGCATTAATAAAAGTTGAAGACTACAGATTTGAGTATCTTTCACATGCTAGTGGTCAAAAAGCATCAGATGATGATCCATTTCTATATGCGGAGAGACATATGCCGCCATTTGTTGCATATGATTATTCATCTGGATCGAGTGATCCACGGAAGATTTATCCAACACGAGAGATGATATCGAATCTGTTGATAGAAATGAATCGAAAGATAAGAGAAACATTGGGGATTGAGATTGAATTAAACGCGGATCATTATTTTCTCTAGCCTGGATTATCCCAATACAGAATCACAAACGATCAGGTTTGATTTTACTATACTTCATTTTTCCCGCGATTCGCGAAGTGGCTGCCAGGAAAAAGGTGGCGGTACATGCGCATAAGTACTTGTCAAGGAATATGCTCACGAGTATGACGAGACCCAGAGCGGAAAGTGTCATGATGATAGAGCGTATCGTTAAGGGCTTTCTTTTTGGTTCGAGAAAGGACTTGTTCGGATGGATTGTTAATGGAATCATGAGAAGTACGATCGTACTGATTCCTACAATGACCAGTTGAAGGACGAGATGCTCTTGTAGAAAAACAAATGAGAGGCCGGTCAATAATCCGCACGTCATTGTCAAAAAGCATTTCAGATGTGAGTCCGCATGATATCCACCACCAAAGGATTGGAATGTATAAAAGCCCAGAACTATGATAGCGGCGTTCCAGAACTGCCTCAGAACAAGACCGATGAGAAGAAGAGCGAGGGTAGACCAGACTGTATAGATAAGAATGTCGAAACCGTATTCATAGATTTCCCGGTCTTCACTCGGAATATACTGTTTAAGTATCAGATGGTCAGTGAGTCTTTGAATTGGTGTCATTCGATATCGCCGTCCTGAATTCAGTGGATGCTTATCCTTTAGGTGGAATGATTATAAATACTCTGAATAGATCATCGTTTACCGCTACCTCAAAGGTACCATTCGCCTCATCAACTATTCGTTTCATAATAGATATGCCGAGGCCATGGTATGGCTCATACTTACTACTGAGAAAAGATGAACGCTGCATCTTAGGTGGAATGCCTAAAAGCGGATTTTCACATATAATCGTGAGCCCCGCCGGAGAGTATGTAAATTGCAAGTAAACATATCTGTCTCCGTCACGGTCTTTCCTCTCGTTTAGAGCTTCAATAGCATTATCAATCATGTTAGAAACCAGCGAACACAACTCAAAATCAGAGATGTTCATGCCGCCGGTGTAGTGTAGATTAGATCCGCGCAATTCAATTTTGTTTGCTCGAAGTTTGTTCAGTTTGACTGCCAGTATAGAATCCAGAGTCTGGTTCCCTGAACTATAAAGTGGCAATACTTGCGATTCCAAATCCTTTAAATACTCTGGTTCTTTCGGGAGTTGACCCTTTTTAACCATCTCCTGTATATCATGAACATACGATCGCATATCATGACGCAACTGCATCATGGAACCATACACGTGCTGGAGATCTTCGGTCTGGCTTTGCGCTTCCTTTAGCATTTCATCCTGCAACTGAAGGATCTGTTTTTCTCTTTCGTATTTCTCCAAAAGTCGGTAATTTATCAGGATAATGATTGCGATTGCTATTGAAATAAAACAACCAACAAACAGCCATATGAGAGGGATTCCATACTGGTTTTTAAGTTTGAAGAATACGTCAACCAGAAATGAACATAAAAGAACCGCAAACAGAAGTAGGTAAGGCGGTCGTATGGAATGAGATTTTTGAGGAAAAATACGAGTGATCAGCCAAAGTCCTAACCATATTAAGAAATTAGATAGAAGTGTGAAAAGAATACGCGTACTGCCAGAGGCAAGAAGCTCATCCACATCTGCACCGGCTATCAAACTGGCGAATTGGAAGGAGATGCCAACAATCCCCATAGATACTATTATCAGAATAGTGCACCAAAACAGTTTTTGCAGAACACTTCCATCAAAACAGAGTAGAGCATAAAAAATCACAAAAACAAAGATCCAAGTATCCCATTCCGGCATAGGGAAAAATATATATGAAGAAAGAGCTGCAGCTGTCAAAATAGAACATATAAGAGCGGAGACATATTCGTGTTTCCGTTTAGGAAGCATTTTGGTGATAAACCAAGTGAAAACAAGGCCTTGATATAAGTTTATTATTATTTCATAAAGTGTCCAATACATACTAGTTGTCCATTTTATAATGATCAATCATATGGTTGGTTAGTTGTGTTCGGTACTTGGTACCAACTGGTATTTCGGTATCATTCTGGAGTATAACCGAATGGTTGCTATATTTCGTTACATAGTTCAGGTTAATAATGTAACTTCGGTGACATTGACAAAAATCAGCAGAAAGCTTTTCGTTAGGGAGACTTGTAAAATTAGTTCCGGAAAGACTTATTTCTTCGACCTTACCATCTGTCAAAATCAGTTTAGCGCGGTGATCAGTAGTAATTGACTCGAGATACAAAATCCGATCACTCTCGATAATCAGTTTCTGACGGGCACTCTGAAAGATGAAAGCATGGCTATTAATTGTTCTTAATCTAGAATAGATTTCGTCAAGAGCTGCATAAATCTTTTGTGGGTTAAGTGGTTTCAACATGTACCGAAAAGCGGAGATTTCGAAAGCGCTTTCATAGTATTCCTGACTATTAGTAGTAAAAATAATGATTGCACGGTGGTTGCGCTGATGAATTGCTTCTGCAACACGAAAGCCTGTGCTTGCATCGTCTTCGGTCATTATATCCAAGAAAAAAACATCATATGAATCATAGTCCGAAAGAGAAAACGTCAAAGAATGGGCAGAATTATACTTATTCAAAATAATATCAGAATAACCATGTTGCTCTTTCCATGAGAGGATAATTCGAGCAAGTTCATTTAAATCTTTTTCGTTATCATCAAAAACTACAATCTTCATTATGTCAAAATCAACCGCAAATGCCCTATTATGTCTAATTAACCCAATCCAAGTATATCATGGTAGTTTAGCGCATACTATATCATTCTTGCATATTTCTTGGGGTCTCTTGCATATTTGTCCCCTTGGTAAAAGCGCCGTGATATGCTGAATTTATCAAGAAAAAAGGAGGTGGGTATTATGATGGATCGCAAGACAAATGAGCACAAACTTGCGGCTGCTATTCTGAAAACTGTCAGAAAGACTGCAGTGAGAAATGCAGGCATTCCGAGTCTCAAGGGCTCTTTTGAAAAGAAAGTACCTGAAGAATTGAGAAAGTGAAGGAACGCGGAAAAGGTCAAAAATTATTAAGCAGGGGGGGGCGCTCACCTGAGTACATATTTAAGTTTTGCGTTGCTGGAGAGTTGGTGTTTTTACTAGTGTTATATGAGGTGTTACATTTCATATAGCATGGCAGAAGAAGCAGCACGAGGGGGATTATAGTAGTCTCTAATCCAACAGCAAATTGGCGAACGATTAATGTGAGAATTCCCGGATCACTTTTCTTGCCATAATATGGGATTGAAGATGTGATCAGTTTCCATGGAGGTGTAGACCAATGTGGTAAGAATAGACATCGCATTATTCCGAATTGAACTCGAATGAAACGAAGGAGGGTTTGAAATGAGAAGAAAGATCATTGTTTTGATAACGGCTATGCTACTTGTGGGTAGTATGTCTATGGTAACGGCGCTTGCTGGCACTATGAGTGGTTCGTATAGTACATCAAATAAACAAAAGGTTGGGACCGCATACAATTCTTCTGGGGATTATAAAACTGCATACGGACATCTATACCCAGGTGCTACTTCACCGGCTGCCATGTTGTTGATATGTAATGCTAATGGAAGTGTTACAAAGGCAACAGGCACATATTCAGCATCGTCACCGAACCCTAATGACACTACTTGCCAAATTGCCCCGGGTGAAACACTTAGTTTCTATGTTATACCGGTAGTTAGTGGACAGTATGTATGGGGAACAGAGCATCATGGAATATATTAATCTTAGATGTATGAATAAATAAGTTAAAGACGAATCAGGCAATCAGGCAGATAACTCCGCCTGATTGCTATGTTTTATTTTGTTTTTTATGAATTCAACAGTAGAATGATGAGTGAAGAATAAAACAATCTGAAGGAGAAGACACTATGCATGGAAAGAAATCTATCTTAAGCGGGAGATCCTATTCTGTTTGGAAGATAGGGACCAAAGCGTGCGCATTGGTTTTGGTTTCCTCATTTTTATTCTCGACGGGTTGTAAGAAGAAAAAAGAGATGGAGAACAGGATCGTAAAAGAAACAGATCCGTATTTCAGTTGTGAAGAGATTGAGTTGAAGATCCAGCTGCCGGGAGATGAAGAAAAGGAGTTGAAAAGACGAACTTTTGGACAAGCAAAGGTTTTTTCGGATTGTGTATTAGTACCCGTGAGTGAAGAGTATGTTATGCCGGATGAATTCTTGGAAAAATGGAATAAACGATATGAGGATTATTCAGTAACTGATAATGACAGGCAAAAGCTGCAGGAAGAATACGATAGTTATCATCGAAATTGTCTTGCTGTCTTTGGGTTAGATGGGACAATGAAAAGTATTTCTGAGATTCAAGCTCCTTCTCACAATATAGAAATACTTGAAGATCCATCAGGGAACCCGAAAGTTGTAGAATATGTTACCAGTGGAACAAGTTATACGGCTTTTTTATATGATGTTTCACCGGAAGGAGACCTCATTAACGAAATACGACTAGAACGACAGTTGACAGTCCTGGGGAAGTCACTTTTCATGGGAAATGGTAACCTGCTTGTTAGCGATCAATATACAGTCTGTACATTTAGCCAAAGTGGAAAACTATTGAGCGAACAAACATTAATAGCGCCTATTGATGGTTTTTTCAAAATTGAGGGGAGATACTATGCACATATGACCATACATGACGTGTATGCTGAAGAAACGACTCCCCCAGCCACATATATGTTTGAGATAGATCCGTCTTCCGGAAAAAAGAAAGGGGAAAAGATCGATATAACCGGCACTATAAGTGGAGAGAAATTGGAACAGGGACATGATGGTGTATATTCAGTAACGGGGAATGGTATTCAGAAATTCGATCTTTTTACAGGAACTGCCCCACAAATGATTCTCTCTTGGGAAGAAACAGATTGTACTCATTCTCTCGATGGTTTTTGGAATCAGGGAATGTATTTTGTTTCTGAAGAGGAAATATACATGACGCGTTTGACAAATAACCAACCACCAAGAATGTTTGGATCCTCAGATTATTCAATCAGACTCGTCCATCTCCAGCGTATGGATAAAAATCCGCACGCAGGGAAAAAACTAATAAGACTAGCTTTTCTGGGTAATTTAAATTTTCAGAAGAATTTATTAGAGTATATAAACGAATTCAATCTTAATCCTGAAGGAAGAGCAAGAATTGTTGTAAAAGATTATTCCGGTGACAGCAGTTTGCAGACTTCCATATATGGATTAGTGAAGGCATCCACTGAAGAACAGGCCATGATTGCGGATCAGGTCTACTTGGAAATCTTATCAGGAGAAGGACCGGATATACTTTTGAACTTTGGATCCTATTCTCAGTTTAATACAGAGCGGGTACTTGTGGATCTGAATACATTGATTGATGGAGAATCGCAACTTGACCGCGGTCATTTATTTGATAATATACTTCGCGCGTACGAGAGGAATGGAAAACTGTACCAGATGCCGTTAAATTTCGCTGTGACAGGCATGGTGGCAAATAAGGATTATGTTGGTGATCGAACCGGTTGGACGTTCGAAGATTTTCAAAGCATCAGCAAGTCGCTTCCCGAAACTGTTAAAATGCTAGGAAGTATACCTCAAAATGATCTGCTTACGAGTCTGATGCGTAGCGAAACAAGCCGTCTATTAGATTATGACAACCGGCAAGTGAAGTTTGATGATTCGGAATTCAAAGATATTCTGACTTTAGTAAAAGAATACGGAACTCCGAAAACGCGTGCGGAATTACAAAAGGAAATGGGTGAAGATTTTACAGGAACCATTCTGGATGATGAGCAGCTGTTCGGTGCAGGTATGATCGTGGCCATGGAGCAGACTTTTGATACTCTGTATAAATTCGGTAATATCGACGCATTGTGTGATGGGAACGTGTGCTTCATTGGATATCCTAACGCTGATGGCTCAGGTGCGTTGGCAGATGATCCAACTTCTATAGCAATTGCGCAATCATGCCCATACAAAGACGAGGCGTGGGAATTTGTCAAGAGCCTTTTGGAAGATGATATACAGATTCAATATGTAAGTGGTTCTTTGAAGTTTCCGGTCAATCGAAAAGCCTTTGATTCTTTGATGGAAATATCCATTGAAGATAACCAGCTTGGCTGGGAACTTGCAGAAACTGATCCGGATATAAAGATGTACATGATGGCGTCTTATACTCATTTAACTCAAGACGATGTGACGAAACTTAAAGCTGTAATTGAAAGTATTCACAACTCCTGTTCATTTGATCCATCCGCCTTAATGATTATCCAGGAAGAAGCACCGGGATACTTTACCGATCAGAGGACGATAGATGATGTGGTTAACATCATTCAGAAGAGAAGTTCTGCCGTTGTGCAGGAACGTGGATAAGATAGATACTTAATCTGGAAATTATTGGATAGAGAGCTCAAACGGATTACACGCGATTTTGTTTTTATAGTTGGAATCTTTTTTATAGTAAAGGGTCATGCTGATTGTATCGACCTTTGTAATCTTGACTTTTTCCAGATCGTTTTTGTAAACATGCGTTGTATAAACTGTTTTTTCTTCTGGGTCGAGCATCGAGTAAACATTGAGATATACCGGAATTCCGTTAACCAGTGAATCTTCGGTGCTGACCGTGATGCTGCATTCCGTATTATTCTCAAAGAGAAATAGAAGCTCTGCATCTCCACTTGAGGAATATTTATAGTCAAGGACTGACAGTTTTACGCCATCCTTATCATAGAACGTATACGCGTAAGGAAAATCGTAGGTCTTAGATGAATCATACAAAGATGTATATACGGTCACGTTGGTAAAATAGTTGATTTGAGGAATAAATTCATTATAAACCACCGCAATTTTTATATCGATCTTTCCCGGATTCCAAATCCCGATAGAATTGCCGAGATTCATATCGAACTCGAGTTCACTCTCTGTGGTCGTACCCATTTCGTATATTCTCTCCCATAGAGGGGTATCTGAAAAACCGTCAATGACTAACTTCTCAACTTTGAGTCTAATACCTTGATTACATATGGTATTGTTAACCACATGCATTTTCAGGACACGTGTCGGTCCTTCACCCAGAGAACCACCAAGTATATGAATGGATACTCCGTCCCTGTTCAAGACCTCTGTATCCTCGATCGAGATCTGCTGATTCTTGTATTCCGGTATCTCATGCGGGGCTATCGTCACGTATTGGATCTCCGTATCCTCAATCGAGATCTCCTGATCTTTGTGTTCCGATACCTCATTCGAACCTGTCGTCCCCGATTGTTCCACGCTGGACAAGTTTTCATTCTTGCCTTCCGTTTTTTTGCAGGCACAAAATGTCATCGGGACCATAAGGAGCAAAACTAATACCATGAGAATTGATGCGAACTTTTTCATATCTGTTTCCTCTTTCCTTTCGTGGATAAGGTAGATCCCTGATCTGACAATCTCTTCATTGGACAGAGATCTCAAACGGATTGCACTTGATTTTGTTTTTATAGTTGGAATCTTTTTTATAGTATAGGGTCATGCCGATTGTATCGACCTTTGTAATCTTGGCGTCTTCCAGATTATTTTTGTAAACATGCGTTGTATAAACTGTTTTCTCTCCTGCATCGAGCATCGAGTAGACATTGAGATATACCGGGAGTCCGTTAACCTGTGAATCTTCGGTACCAATCGTGATGCCGTCTTCCGTATTATTCTCAAAGAGAAACAGGAGATCTGCATCTCCACTTGAGGAATACTTATAGTCAAGGACTGACATTTTTACGCCATCCTTATCATAGAACGTATACGCGTAAGGGAAATCATAAGTCTTAGAAGAATCATACAAGGATGTATATACGGTCACGTCGGTAGAATAGTTGATGAACTTAGGATAATCATTATCGCTATAAACCACTTTAAATCTTATTTCGATCTTTCCCGGGTTCCAAATCCCGATAGAATTGCCGAGATTCATATCGAACTCAAGTTCACTCTCTGTGGTCGTACCCATTTCATATTCTCTCTCCCATAAAGGGGTATCTGAAAAACCGTCAATAACTAACTTCTCAACTTTGAGTTTAACATTTCGATTATATATGTTGTTGTTAACTACACGCATTTTCAGGACGCATGTCGGTCCCTCACCTAGAGAGCCACCAAGTATATGAATGGATAATCCCTCCCTGTTCAGGACCTCTGTATCCTTGATCGAGATCTCCTGATACTCGGATTCAGGTATCTCATGCGGACCTATTGTCCCTGATTGGATCTCCGTAACCTCAATCGAGGTCTCCTGATTCTCGGGTTCCGGTATCTCATTCGAACCTGTCGTCTCCAATTGTTCCTCATTCTTGCCTTCTGTCTTTTTGCAGGCACCAAAGGACATTGGAACCATAAGGATCAAAACTAATACAGTGAGAATTGATGCGAACCTTTTCATATCCAGCCTCTTCCCTTGTTTAGAATAATATAACCCGTTTCAAGTATATCATGGCCGTTATGTGCATACTATGTCATTCTTGCATATTTCAGGGGGGCTCTTGCATATTTGGCTCCTTTATAAAGAATCCGTGATATTCTGAATATGTCGAGAAAAGGTTATTAGGTTCTCAATTAATCCGAAGGGAGGACAACTAGTTATGCGAAGAAAAATACTTGTTTTAGTTACTACGGTGATGCTTCTGATTAGTATGATTTCAGGAACATTATTTGCTGGAAATGGTACTTCGTTCAGTACAACAACTAGACAGAAAATTGGACAACTTACGAATTCCTCTGGAGCTAATCAAACAGCATATGTGATTATTCTGCCAGGACCAACTTCACCTTTGACCGTGTTACAATTATGTAGTGCTAATGGGAACATCGTGTATGAGTCAGATACTTATTTGCCAAATCCGCCGAATACGCATAGACTTACTAAAACCATTGCTCCGGGTATAACCGTAAGCTTTTATGTTAAGCCAGTAACAAGCGGAACCTACGTTTGGGGAACTGGGGAGTACGGTTTCCAATAATTTAATGATTATGAAATATAAACGATGGACAAAGAATAAGCAATCAGGCGGAGTTATCTGCCTGATTGCTATGATCATTTTTGGTACCTTTTCAATTACAACAACAAGTTTGTTAGTGAGAAGTGAGAAAAAAACCGAAATTGAGGACGCACTTACATTGTGTGGTGATTATGATGCTATTGCATATGAAGCACCTATTGGTTTTGAAACTTTGTTTTCGGACTCAGATGTAATTGACGACATCGGATTATATTATGAATTGGGAACAGTAACTAATGAAGATGAAACTGAAACTTATAAGGCGGTAGCACTAAAAGATGAATTATCTGAAGAGCTGTATCATTTGACATGTATCAGAGGATCTCTTCCAAAGGCTCCCAATGAAATAGCAATTGATGTTGCTGTTGCAAAAGCATATGGCATAGTACCGTATCCAGGTGAAAATGTTGTATTAAAATCCTATGACTCAGAAGGAGTGTATATAGGAGAAGAAGAATATTTAGTTTCTGGAGTTTTTCAGATAATCAATAATGATGTTTACGGTGGGTGGAATAGAGCTCCTTTAGATTCAATTCAGTACGAGGCACCTGCTGTTTTCTTTTTTTCTTCTGTAATAGAATCACGGAACTGCAGCAAAGAGACAGTATTCTTCAGGGCATATTCGAAATCGGGTGCGGAATTAATAGATGACATTCGCCGGGTAAAGCTTGAGTCAGGTCAGGGATGGTCAGGAATAGAGTATAACGAACGACGAAGTGCTGTTTTTTCGTGGTTTGTTGGATTAGATAATGATACTTACTACGGACTCTCATTGGAAAAACGGTTTAATGATGTGAATGAAGGTCTATTCAAAAAAGATTTTTACACGGAGATTGTTTTCCCAATAATATCTTTTTTGGTTGTTGTTATAGAAGCTGTTTCTATATATATGTTAACAAAGAATATCATAGCTGACCGAAAGGATCGCTATGCCATACTGCGAAGTGTTGGCATGTCTTCAAGACGTATTACAGGAAATCTTTTGGTAGAACTTCTAGGGATAGGTATAGTCGGAGCACTTGTTGGGATCTCCTTGGGATATGCTACTCATCTCGCTCTTATTAATTCGATTAATAAAGCTTGGCATCTCCAGTTATATGATGGAATTCATGTTGAAAACGTGGTAAAGAAAATCACTTATGATCCTATAGTCATGTCGATAATTGTTTGCGTTTGCGCTTTGGTAATAGCGCTGATTATACCTCTATATCGGTTGTACAAGATGTTTCCGGCAGAATTATTGGCAACTTCCGATAGGCTTTTTGTTACCAAGGAGAATACCCGGAAGAAAAAAACAGTACGGTTAAGAGGAAGCTGGATTGGACTTCTAAATAAGAGAATTGATCTTCATCAAGATAGTACTATGCTGATTATGGTTATTGTGCTTTCTTCTGCTCTTTTTGGTTATGTGTTTTTCAGAGCATTTTCCGACCAGGCTACGGTGGAGGAGCGAGGTGCTAGGCAGATGATGGGTCTGGATGGGGACGGATATGTTGTTGTTCGCTCTCCTAATCTGCGAGATCTCGGAAACAATGTTTCCAATAGGCATGATGCGGGCATTATACCTTCTTTCCCTGAATCAGTTGAGAATAATCCGAATGTTGAGAAATCCTGGTCTGTAATAATGAATGAATCTACTAGACTGGTATTTGCAGAAGAGCCAGAAGAAGGTCTGAAGAAACTTCTTGGAGATCGAAGTTTGAATTATCGTTCATCTGATGATCTGCGGATTAATGAAGAAAAAGTGGCAGAGGCGAGTATATTCAAACATATGGGATATGATTCACCGGTGTATATGTACGAATTGCCAACTGTAGGACTCACTAAAAATGAAATGAGCGCACTTAACGGAGATGTTCTATCTGGACAGATAAGTATCGATAAAATCAAAAGTGGGGAAGAAGTGGTTCTAGCAGTGCCTGAGGATCTGAAGGAGTTTTGTCAGCAGTATTATCCAGTTGGATCGAAGATTCTTTTTGATGATATATTGTTGACTGAAGAGGAAGAACTGCTAGACGATAAGGACCGCCTGGAAGAAAAGTGGATCGTATATGACAATTATATCGAAACAGATGTCGGTCAGGTTCATATGGGTTATACTTCTTTTGGTTCTAAATGCAGTGTTGAAACAAAAGTCGGAGCGATTGTAGTCCTGCATGATGAAAAAACCATTTCCGAATATCTAACATCAGGGTCGGAATGGGTGAATCAACTCCATTTTAATGTAGCGGCAGAATCGAATGATCCTGAACCAACAGTTGGGATGAGCGTTCTGTGTCTTCCGGAATCTTTCGAGGCATGGGGGCTCCCGGATAGGAACTTCACTTCTGTTAAAGCAGAATTAAAGAAGAATTATGATGTGTACGAGTTTGATAAGTTTTGGTATGCGTCAATGTCCGGATCTATAGACGTTAGGACGAATTCGACATTTGAATACGCTGATAAAATATCCATTACTACAAATCGTGTAATGACGATTTTCTTTATTCTGTTATTGGTTCTAATAATACTGGGTGTGGTATCAATTATTACTGCGTTATATACAAAGACCAGAAGTAACTTGGCCAGATTCCAAACACTCCGACGTGTTGGGCTTTCTGTAAAACAGGCAAGCTTTATGATATACACACAAAATATGTTCTATCCACTATTAGCGACGATTCTCTCTATAATTCCGATTTATGTTGTTCAATGGATTCTTAATTCATATAAAACTAAAATTGCAGACGGCCAATTTGATATTTTGGCAAAGCCGTGGTATATAAGAATACCATACTGGGCGAACCTGTTTTCCTATGATTTTATTCCAGCTCTAATTTGTTGCCTATTGCTTGGATTCCTTTTGATATTCATTGGTACTTTGCCACAGATTCTGTATCTGCGTAAGATGAAGATGATCGAGACGAGGGAGGAATAAAATGGGAATAAAGACTGTTGATCTTCATAAAGACTATAAAGTCGGGGATAATGTAATCCATGCTGTGAATGGAGTAGACTTGGAGATAAAAGACGGAACCTTCGTTGCGATTATGGGGAAATCCGGCTGTGGGAAAACAACGCTCCTTCATCTCATCGGTGGTTTAGATAAGGTTACTTCCGGAAAAGTACTTGTAAATGACAGCGATCTTTCACAGATGAAAGATACAGCTCTTTCAAGATTCCGCTGCTGCGAAATCGGGTTTGTGTTCCAGAAGTTTAATCTCATAAATGAGATGACCGTTATGGAGAATATCGTTACTCCGGTTCTGATATCCAAAAGAAAAGTAAACGAGGAGTATATAAAGGAATTGACGGAGATTTTAGGTCTTTCAGAACGGCTTGATCACACTCCGCTTCAGCTTTCAGGAGGTCAGCAGCAACGTGTAGCCATAGCAAGAGCCCTGGCAAATGATCCTGCATTGATCCTCTGTGATGAGCCAACAGGAAACTTGGATAAGAAGAACAGTGAAGAGGTAATCGCGCTTCTTGATAAGGTTCATGAAAAATATGGAAAAACTATTATCATGGTTACGCACGATCCAGCCATAGCTGAACATGCTGATGTTATTTATCATATGGAAGATGGAAGGATAAAGGATTATGAATCATAATCACTGCGATTATGACACGCTCTTATCCCTGAATATGCAAGGAACACCAGTATCTGAATCAGAAGTAGATTTAGTGGTAGCATGCTTGAGAGCTCTTCCGAAAGAAAGAGCGTAACGGCAAGAATCACAACAATAGCAATCACCGTATGTCTGTCCCATAGGCACTCTTGCAAATAGTCCCAATATGCAAAAGATATGTAGAGTATTCCGAGCCCTGCTACTCCGATTATCGTTCCGGCCACGACTATATACAGGAGCCCGTGTAGAATCGTGGAAGCGGAATGATTGGAGATATAGTCCGCAATACTGGCCATACCTTTCCCTGCGTTATTCGCCAGGTGGAAATAACCTGTTACTCCATTCCACAAGCCGCGGAAGAAAGAGATAAATTCTTCAACTATTACAGGTGTAGTTAGAACCTGCATCACTGTGGATATCAGACCGTAGAGTAGCAAGGCCGTGAATTCGGCCTTGTATGTAACGGTCATTTTCTTATATTGGTTGGAAAGAAGAGATTCTCTTTTTTCGTAACTGCTTTCTATCTCATTTCTGCGTTTCTTATACTCTTGTTCGAGACTCTCTCTTTTTTCTTTTGTGATTTCTTCAGCTTTTGTAGTGATCTCTCGGGAGAGGTTATCTTCGCAACTGCTTACTTTCCTCTCCCGAGCATCCAGTTCAGACTTTTTCTCGTTAAGCGTTTTTCTCTCTTCCTCACAGGCTGATCTCATAGCCTCGGCTTCGCTCTTGGCCTTCATTCCTGCTTCGAGTATCTCCTTGCTCTTCTTCAGATCGAGATCGCTCTTGCTCAGTGTCTCGATCTTCCCGTTCAAGGAGACTATAGTTTCGCTTTTCTTCTGAAGCTCGTTCCTGAGCTTCGAGTTCTCCGAGGAAAGACTCGATATCGTCTCGAGTGCATCGGAGTATTTCTGTATCTGTGCTCCCAGTTGGTCCTGCATCTTCTCCATCATGTCGAGAAGATCTTCTGTCTTGAAGTTTTCTGAATCGTTCATGGATCTTTACCTCCTTTTTGTGTATCGCTTCTCTTAGTTTTGCAATTCGTGTATCTGTTCCTGCAATTTCCTGTTCTGCCTCGTAAGCTGCTCGTTTAATTGCAGAGATTCTTCCAGCTGCTCTTCCAAGGAATTCTTTATCCGGTAGAGTTCCTCGATTTCCGCCTGCTGCTTTTCCAGGATCTCCTGCATCTCTTCCTGAGCCTTCAGGATTTCCAATAGTTCTTCTAAATTCCTTATATCGTTCATATATGTTCCTCACTTTCTCGGCGACCAGTTTCGTGATCTCTGATGCTATCTTTCTTATCTGTTCCCGTATCGAATTCCGTTCCCGGATCTCACGGTTGATCTGACACCTTTCTGCGTTCTTTCCTTCTTTTTCCATCTGTCTTGCCACGACTCCCTCGTGGATAGTGGGCTCTTTTTCTATTCCCTGTCTTTCATAACTTCTGTGATCGATCATCTGTTCCGGTTTGAGATATCGGTTGCAGTGTTCTGCCCAGGATGCTCTCCACTGTTCTGCCTTCGTGTGTTCATTCCAGTCATTCGCGGGAATAGAAATCTTTTCCCACAGGTATTCGGTTCCTTTTCCTTCCCGGATACGTACTTTCTGGTTCCCGTCTTTGTCCAGTTGCGGTATCCGATACTTCGAAGTCTTTTCTTTGTTTTTCGGATCATAGGACGGAAGAGACGGATCATAGAGCGGTCGTCCTTCCTCATCCCTGCTGTTAGCAAAAACCGTCTTCTGTTTCTGAAGCCACTCCTCATGTTCATCGAGTCCCCGTAGAGTTAGTAGGATGTGTGCATGGGGATTTCCGTCTCCCTTGTCATGAAGTGCCCAGTCGGCGATCATACCCTCTGAAATAAAGTTGTCCCGGATATAACTCCGGACACATTCGATCTGATCCTCTCTTGTCATTTCCGATGGAAGAGCAACTTCGATCTCACGTGCGAATTGTGCATCCGATCTCTTTTCGATCTGCTGGACTTCATTCCACAGAACCTCACGGTTCGAAAACCGCTCCGGTGCATTTTCCGGAAGAAGGATCTCACTCATAATGACTCCGCCTTTACGGGTAAAGTCGTGTGTCATGCCGGTCTCGCCGTTATACAGTTTCTCGCCGGATCTGTATGCCGCAGAAGCCACAGCGGATCGGCCACCCGCGCGGCTGATGATCTTTATCGAGCAATGGTATATTGACATAAAGAATGCCTCCTTTCTTGAGATGTGTTGTTGCGAGATAAAGTGCCGTCCGCAGGACTCCATCCAAGTGAAACTTGGTCAAGGTCAAGGAGCGACGCGTCCTTGTAGGATTCCACAAGGACAAAGTCCTTTGGTGCCGGCTGCATAAGCCCCCTCGGAGAGCGCACTATATGTTGGGCTCCGCCCACATATAAGTGCGCCCTTAACAAGTTAAGGGAATGGGGTAGTGTTCTCTTAACCTTCAACACTTTTCTCACCTCCGGGGATCTGTTCGTTCATCGCTTTGGTGAAGAAACATCCGTTCTTCTCCTGTCGGTTCAGGAAATTCAGAAGCCGGATTTTATCTTCTTCGGTGCTCGGTCTTCCGAGCACCGACTCTACGATTCCGCCAAGTTCGATCAGCCGTCTGGTGCGCTTCTTGCGATCCTCTTCGGACTGTTTTTTCTGAAGCGCCCGCTTCTGCGCTTCGAGCTGTTCCTGCTTCTTTTGAATCTCCGCAATACGGTCTTCATACGATCTCTGTGTCATGTTCTCACCTCCCTTCGAATAGGTAATCGATCATCTGAAGGATGATCCTGATCCGCTCCGCATCGACCAGATCCAGTTGTGTCAGATCGGGATTCCGTTCGATCTTTTCGGATAACTCCTGAAGTGTCATCTTTATAGCCGAGAAGGAGCGGATGTTCCCTTTCACGAGGACCTTCTGGTAAAGACAGCTCTCGATGAAGTATTCCGCCTTGGCCATACCTGAAAGAGCGATACGCGCTTCGATCAGATCCCGCTCGATTGGTGTTACGCGGAAGCTCACGATTACGTCCCGATGCCGATTGTGTTCGTCAGTTTTCTTTCTAGCTGATTGCTTCTTGCTACCGTTTCTGTTGTAGATTTTGCTCATAGTGAATCCTCCTTAGATTTGTTATAGGTTTCATTAAGCCGGTCGGCCATGTTGCGCTGTACCGATGGATATAGATGGGAATATCTCTCGGTGATAGTTGCGCTTTCGTGACCGAGGCGATTGGCGATCTGCACGGGCGAATAACCGAGTTCAATCAGAAGTGCACAACTGGAATGTCTCAGATCGTGTATCCGGATCCGTTTCACACCGGCTACTTTCGCACCTCTGGTCATTTCACGGTGAAGAGAAGTTTTTGTAATAGGGAAGAGCCGGCTGTCGTTGTCGAGCTTATAGATCGAATCGAAGTAATCCTGCATCTCGTCACAGAGAAATTGTGGAAGCTCGATCGTACGGTTGCTCTTCTCGGTTTTGGGAGAAGTGATGAGTTCCTCGCCCTTTATGACCTGATAGGTTTTGTTGATCCGCAAAGTTCTTTTCCCGAGATCAAAGTCTGCTCGGGTCAGTGCCAGCATTTCCCCACAGCGTATGCCGGTCCAGAACAAAATCTGAAAGGCGTAATACGAAATCGGCTTGTCCTTAATGACATCCGCAAACTTCATATACTCGTCTTTTGTCCAGAAGAGCATTTCTTTGGCGTTGGCCTTTCCCATCTTCTTAAAAGACTTGCAGGGATTCTTCGGAAGATCGTAATACCGGACAGCGTGATTGAAGATTGCCGTCAGCTGGTTGTTGATCGTCCGAAGATATGTCTCGGAGTAACCCTTGCCGTCTACATCCCGCTTCCGGAGAAGTTCGTTCTGCCACTGAAGGATATGAGTAGACGATATCTCCGAGAGACTCAATCCTTTAAAATATGGTCGGATATGCGTTTCGATCAATTGCGCCTTGTTCGCAACCGTGCTTTTCTTAAGTTTCGGTTTCACATCGTCCATATAGACATCTATAAAAGAATCAAAACTCATATGGATATCTTTGGATGCCTTTGCCAAAAAGGCTCGTTCATATTCAAGGGCTTCCTTCTTAGAAGTAAACCCTCTTTTGTCATGTTTCTTGTGTTCTCCCTTCCAGTCTGTGTAGTAACAAGCTACACGCCACTTGGGGGAATTGTGTGAACTGTTGGTATCTTTGTAAACTGCCATGTTAATCACCTCCTCTTAGACAAGCTTCTTCGTACCAGATACGGTTAACCTTCCCCGCCACGACGATGGCTCGGGGATGCTCTTTCTTCAACTGAGCGTTGAGTTCCTTGATCACGTCGTACGCCTTGGCCCGCGATACGCCGAGATCAAACATTACTTTGTCTACTCCAATAAAGAGCGGTTCTTTTTCCTTGTTCATAGGCTTTACCTCCTTCCTGTTAGATTTTGCGGTAGACATATTTTTGTGTCTGTTGACGATATATTACATCCATTAATATCGCCTGTCAACACTTTTAGATATATTTTTGTGTCTGTTTTATCTTTTTGGGTCTTCCATTTTGTGTCTGACGTGCTATAATGAAGGCACAGTTTGCATACAAACGAGGTGTTCAAGGATATGAAATTGGGTAACAAAATCAAGAAGTACAGGCTTTTGAACGACCTTTCCCAGAAGGAACTGGGCATGAAGGTAGGTTTCTCGGCTGCAACCGCAGATTCCCGTATAAGAAAGTATGAAAGCGGTGCCATGGCACCCAAGGCAGATATCCGTTCCAAACTAGCCGAGGCTTTGAATATAGATATAGAAGCTATCTCTGATATTGATATCTCTTCATTTGCCGACATAATGTACGTTCTTTTTGAATTGGAGGAGAACTACGGCATCAGGATTGAAAAAGGGAACGGGAAGACTTCCATCGTTTTCGATGACTCTGATAAGGAGCTGGAACCTCTCACGAGTTTTCTGGCTGCGTGGAAGGATAAGAAAGATTCCCTGGATTCAGATAGTGGACTGGAAAAGGCGGAAAAAGAGTTGAAGAAACATGAGTACGAAGTGTGGAAGTCACATTTCGTATCTGACATTCGTGATTACTATAGAAGTAAAGAAGAAGAGATCGGAAGTTTCTACAAGAAGTCTGTATCTTCGTACAAAGGTACTTATTCGGAGACCACTTCGGATATCGTAAGACTTCTACGCAGGGTGGTAGAATCCGGATTCTCGTTATCTGCACGTTCCAAGCATATTTCTGTAGGTTGTTTGGCCAACGGATTTACTTTCAGGGTCAACGAACTGCTTAATCCACCGACAGAGGATGCCAAGAAACTGTTCGCACAGTTCCTGGCTGAATTCGGACATTTTGGGAAGCTGGGTGCAAAGGTATATACGGATGTGCAGATGCCGGATGGATCATTATCTATTACCTACTATATAGAGGTAAGTTCGTTCAGCGTAATTGTAAGTCAGATCAACGATTTCCTTCGTCACTTCACGAACATGAATGACCAGAGCGAGTTCTCGATCGATGCTTTTGAGCATCGGTTCGAGGATGATCTGAAGACGTACAACAATAGCATCAAGGATGAGATTGCTCTATCCAAGAAGTCCTGATCTTCGAATGATGTAGGCAAAATGTAGGCACAAAAAAAGAGAGCCCCTGGAAACAGGGGCTCTCAGAGGATTTGGTATTATTCCCACTCAATTGTTCCTGTCGGCTTTGGTGTTAGGTCGTAGAGTACGCGGTTGATGCCCGGTACTTCGGTGATGATTCTGTTGACGATCTTTCCGAGGAGATCATACGGGATCTCTTCGATGGTTGCTGTCATCGCATCACGTGTGTTGACCGCACGGATAACGACGAAGTTTTCAAAGGCACGTACGTTGTTCTTTACGCCGACGGACTTGTAATCCGGAACGAGTGTGAAGTACTGCCATACTTTTCCTTCGAGACCTGCATTTGCAAACTCTTCACGGAGGATCGCATCGGACTCACGTACCATCTCGAGACGGTCACGGGTGATCGCACCGGTGCAGCGTACGCCGAGACCCGGGCCCGGGAACGGCTGACGGTATACCATGTTTGCCGGAAGACCGAGGGCTTCGCCGACGACACGTACTTCGTCTTTGTAGAGGAACTTCAGAGGCTCAACGAGACCTTCGAAATGAATATCTTCCGGGAGACCGCCTACGTTATGGTGTGCTTTTACAGGACCACTCTCGAGGATATCCGGATAGATCGTGCCCTGTGCGAGGAAGTCCACGTCCGGAAGCTTTCTGGCTTCTTCTTCGAATACGCGGATGAACTCTTCGCCGATGATCTTTCTCTTTCTCTCCGGCTCTTCGACGCCCTCGAGTTTCGTGAGGAAGCGCTCGGTTGCATCTACATATACGAGAGTGGCATCCATCTGATTCTGGAAGACCTCGATGACCTGCTCCGGCTCGCCTTTACGGAGAAGTCCGTGATTGACGTGCACGTTGATCAGGTTCTTGCCGATGGCCTTGATGAGAAGAGCGGCAACGACAGAAGAGTCAACACCGCCGGACAGCGCCAGCAGCACCTTCTTGTCACCTACCTGTGCTTTTACAGCGGCGATCTGCTCAGCGATAAAAGCATCGGCGAGCTCGCGGGTAGTGATTCTTTCCATTTCCTCGGGACGTTTGTTTTCCATAAGCGGTACTCCTTTGTATCGTAATAAAATTGGATACAACCATCATACCCCAAAATCATCGCCGTACGCAATGAAAGAAATCATTCCCGACCGGCCATTGTTCACTAATTGTTTCATTTTATGCCCCATTCATTTTGAATATGTCACCCGCCTCTCTGATATAATTTAATAGGTGGAATTTGCATTCCGGGAGGAAATAGGTACGATGCTGTCATTGAATGAGAATATCAAGGAAATACTTCGGGAGAAGAACCTGACGCAGAAGAAGGTGGCCGAGAAACTGGGCATCTCCGAGTGTTCGATCTCCAGATATCTCAAGGGCACGCGTATCCCGCAGGAGGAAGATGCCAGAAAGATCGCGGACTTCCTCGGTGTCTATCCAAAGGAGTGGTTCCCGTATTCCAATGATGACGGTACAGAGGGAGAGGCGCCGGCACAGGAAGTCCTGAAGCCTTCGCGCCAGAGCTGGGAGCAGCTGCGCACCTGGCCGGAAGCGATCAAAGCGCTCTCGACGACGCATACGATCTCGGTACAGGATATCTGTCAGATCCTCCATGCGCCGAGATCCTGGGTAAACCGCTATATCCTCCCGCACATCGATAAGATCTATTTGCCGGACGGAAAGCGTGCCGGAAAAGAAGTGAATACTAACTGGAAGGAAGTCGCTGCGATCCAGCTCGGCAAGGATATGCAGGACAGCACATGGTGCAGTAAAGAGGATTTCGATAACCTCATTCTCGGAAGCATCCTGTCCGTTACGAAGCAGACGAAGCTGATCCCGGCGGAGCTCCTGGTCCAGGATAAGAAGGCATTTGCCGCAGAATACGAACAATATACGGAGCGGATCGCTGATCTTGCAAAAGCACTGAACGAAGATCCGCTTGCTCCGATGGAAAAGTATGCTGAACTTGCTGATCTGAAGAAGCAGCAGGCGCTATGCTACCGCCGCCAGTTAAGTAATGAGGGAAGACAGATCATGCGGAGTAATCTCCCTGCGGTCATGAATCCCGATGCGACAAAGAGTATCCCGGTCCGTCTGCCGTCGGTCCCGATCGAGAAATGGATCTTTCCGGAAGATATCAAGGATTTCGCCGAGATCGAAGAAAACGGACACCGGTACTTCTTTAAGAACGGTTATATCCGTATCGTTCTTTCCTTCATCGATACGAACGGCAACTCCGTAAGGAAGAACTTCTATGTCGCGGATCCCGAGGCGATGTACCATAAGCTCGTCGAGGAGTATGTCCTCATCAGTGAGGAAGTCTGGCAGATGTACGCGATCCGCCTCATGTCACGGCGATGACACGGTCTGCGAAGAGGATCCTCAGCATCGGCTGTGTCATACTTCTTCTTTCCGGGACAGTTTCCTCCTGCAAAAAAAGAAACACCGGCAGTTCTCAGGATGCATCTGCGGTTGCAGAACAGCAGATCCGAAATACGCTCGATGATTTTTTCGCTTATATCAAGGTGGCAAAGACCGATAAGATCAGTGCACGCTCGGATGATCCTGCACCGCTGGAAGAGTATCTCCGTGAGGTGACAGAAACATCCGGTACCAAGCCTTTTGAGACTTCGTGCCGGCGGGTGGATGCGGAAGTTGTGAGCGTCACATCATCCGGCGAAGAAGGAAGCGCGGAGGTTGAAGTCTCCTACGCAGATCCCCAAACGATCAAGGAAAAAGCGGCTCTGGCAGGAGGTTTTGCAGATATCGGAAAACTGTCTGAGAGTATAAGTACCGCTCCTGTGGTAACGAAAGAATTCAAACTGGATATGCACCATGTGGACGGATCATGGAAGATCACATCCCGGAGCACAAGGGAAATTCTGGAAGTGCTTTTCGGGTATCTGACGGAAACGGATCTGATCGCCGAGATCCCGGAGACAACGACGGAACCGGTAACGATGAACATCTCTGTTTTCGATGCATACTGGGTGAATGAAAAGGGTGAGGAAATAGGAGGATACTACTGCTCGGAGAAGAATATCTGCCTTTATGTCTATACCTGGAACACCTATACCAATGTGGATATCAAGTACGAATATCTGGATGCTTCCGGCAGTATCCTTTATACGAATTCTTTCTTCATGAAGAACAATACCGACTGGATCGCGTGTGCCTGGAAACCGGAAAAAGCGCTTCCGGAAGGAGATATTTACTGCCGGCTCTATGAGCCTTCGGGAGAAGAGTTCCATACTTCGAAGGTCACGATCTTTAATGAAGGGGATATGATCCCGTTCCCGATCACCTGGACGGAAGACTCCGGATGGCTGGATAAGGACGGGAACCCGGTGGAGTACTATACGGAAGATACTACGTTGTTTGCGTATCGGGGATCATCACTGAAGCCATATCAGGGACTGTCTCTGAAATACCGGTTCGTCGATGACGAAGGACAGGTGCTCTACGAGGGAAAGATGGACCTTGAGCAGGAGACCGAGACATTCATGTTTTCCATGGAACTTCCGGAGGGCTATACACTTTATCCGGAAGAATCCGCTGAAACGACGAAGGAAACATCCGGGAAGACCTCTGCGACATCTGCGACAGAGGAGACGACTGCTCCGACTGAGCTTCCGGAGCCGAAGCATATCACCCTGATCGTCGAAACGGAAGACGGAAAGCCGTTCCTCCAGTCCACGGTCGAGATCCGTCAGGCGGACGCGATCTATGCACCGGATGAAACTGCGCCCGGCACTCCGGATGGAACAGCGCCGGGAACTCCGGGTGAAACAACTCTAGGAACTCCAGGCGAAACTTAAGCGGAGATTACGATCACATTCCAGGACAAGGGCTTGATGTATGTCTTGATGACGCTTTCTTCGAGGGTGGCCTCTGAGACTTCTTTCGGCGCGAAGAGCGTGTCGTTATCCGGTTCGGTGATAATGGAAATGTCCTCCGAAGAGATCTCAAGATGGCGGACAGTGCTTTTGCCGTCGAATGTGGAAAAGCCCTTCAGATCGAGGTCCAGCGGGTAGGTATCCTGCCCGTTTCTATTGATCACGAAGATGGAAAGACGCGATGCGTCCTTATCCCAGGCACAGGCACAGTCTACGTAATTGACGCCGTCTTTACCGGTGTATTGGGAGGTGTCGTCGATCGCATAGCCCGGCATATCGAAAGTCTCGGAGTCCACGTGGACCTGCATGGAGGTGCCCTTAGCGTAGGTAAGAAGCTGCAGGAGGGCGTAGTGGGAAGCCGTGCGCCATACGGTGTCGTGGTTGCTTGCGGCAAGGGCCATCAGACCGCCGGTCATGCATCCGATCTTTACGCGGTCCGCATGACGCAGGAATGCTAGCTGGATCGACACCATCGAGAGCATGTGCTCCATGTCGCCGCCGGGGAATCTTCTGTCGGGCATATTGTCCGGATCGTGAAGGACGTATTTTCTTTCAGGATCAAAGCGGTAGTGGGTGCGCGCCATGTTGTAGCGGCCCCAGCCCGGGTGAAGCTCGGAAAGTGGGCGGATCATGCCGCCGTACTCGTCAAAGGAGATCATCATCTTCTTCGGGGAGCGGTGCTTCGAGGCAACGAAATCACACATGGCGATCTCGGTGTTGATGAAGTCCTCATAGTACTCGGCGCCGCCGAGAAGACTCAGCATATCGCCGGGAGCGGCGGTGTGATAGTGATGGATGGAGAGATAATCGACAACGTCGTAGCACTGGTCGAGGACCTTCTCATCCCACTCGGGGAAGTGCTCCATGAAGGGTGCGGAGGAGCCGCAGACCGCTGTCTTGATGGTCGGATCGATCCACTTCATGGCTTTACTGGTTTCCTGACAGAGGATGCCGTATCCTCTCGGATCCTTCTCCCAGGAGCCGAGCTGCCAGTGGCCGTCCATCTCATTTCCGAGATACCAGGTATCGACGCCATAAGGCTTCTCGTGACCGTACTTACGGCGAAGATCGGACCAGTAGGTGCCGCCTTCGTGATTCGTGTATTCGACGATATCCATGGCATCCTGCATCGTGCCGGTGCCGAGGTTCACGGTATAGAGAGGCGCGACGCCGGTTTTCTCTGCCCACTGCAGATACTCGTCATGACCGACCTCGTTCGTGATGTACTGATACCAGGCCGGATCGAGGTGGACCTTACGCTGGTCTTTCGGACCGATGGAATCTTTCCACTGCCAGGCCGAGACGAAGTTTCCGCCCGGAAGACGCACGGCCGGAAGACCGGTCTTCTTCAGCGCCTCGATAAAGTCAGTACGGAAGCCCTGCTCATCCGCAGTCTTATGCTTCGGGTTATACATGGTGCCGTTGACCATGGTTCCGATCGGTTCGAGAAATGCGCTGAACAGTCTCGGGGAGATCTCTCCGATAGTGAAATCCGGGTGAATAGTGATCCTTGCACGTCGTGGCATATGTGGCCTCCTTTAGATAATCTTCTTCCGGCTCACCGCTTCGTAGCGGGGACGGGTGCTTTTCGCGAAGAATAATGCTTATATGTCAGTTGTTGCCGGTCGATATTTTCTTGATCCATTTGCGGCTTCTGAGGCGCCAGACGCACCAGATGGTCTTGGCGATCTGGTCGGATTTCAGGAAGAAGTAGATCCAGAAGGCCGGCAGGTGGAAGATGAATCCGGCCAGCATGCCCAGCGGGAGCGCCATCGCCCACAGGAAGATATTGTCGGCGAACATGAGTACTTTTGTATCGCCGCCGCCGCGGAGTACGCCCTTGGTCATGATACTGTTCGTGGCCTGGAAGATGATGATCAGGCTGATCGCATTCAGGAGCTGATAGGCGATCGAGACAGCTTCCGGCGTCGTTTCTTTTCCATAGGAAAGAATAACTGGTGTCTTGGTAAAGAAGATGAAGAGCGCCGACAGAAATCCCAGTGCAAAGCCCATGCCGAGGAAGAGCCATCCCTGCTCCTCGGCCTGTTCTTTTCGGCCTTTGCCGAGCGACTGTCCGGTGATGATCGCGCCTGCCTGGCAGACGCCCTGGATGAGGACGGTGCTCAGCTGCTGCGTGACGGTCGTGATGGAGTTGGCCGCGACAAAGTCACCGCCGAGGTGCCCGATGACCATGGTAACGGCATTGCTGCCGAAGGCGAGGATCGCGTCACTGATGAGGACGGGGATGCATACGCGGAGATATTCCTTGAGAAGCGTCTTCGTTTTCATGAAGAAGTGGTGGATCTTAAATCCGATCTTCTTATCGATGACAAGGAGATAGAACAGGTCGGCGAATGCCTCGAAAACACGGGCAAGGAAGGTCGCGAGTGCGGCGCCGGCGATACCCATCTTCGGAGCGCCGAAGTGGCCGAAGATCAGCATATAGTTGCCGGCGAGGTTTACGACGAGCGCGCCGAGCGAGACATACAAGGGGAAGCGGGACTGGCCGACGCTTCTAAGAACGATGGCGATGACCAGCGAAAGTCCGAGGAAGAAAAACGTCAGTGTGGACCAGCGCAGGTATGTCGCGCCGAGTCCGATGAGCTCTTCTTTATCAGTGTAGGAGGTCATGATCAGCTTCGGCATGGCAATCGCACCGATGGCGAAGATCGTGGCGAAGAAGAGCATCAGCCGCAGCATCAGGCAGACGGTCTGCTTCAGCGAGACGTCTGCTTTTTCCACATTATCGTTTGCCTTCTTCATGCCGTAGTAGCGGGAGACCAGGACCGATGCGCCCATACCCAGGCCCATACAGAAGATCTGGAAGATCATGACATAGGCATTGGCCAGCGAGGCGGCCGAGAAGGTATCCTGCGAGTAATGGCTGAGCATGATATTGTCGAGCATGCCGACAAATACCGTGACCAGCGTCTGAAGCGCGATCGGGAATCCTAAGACGAAGACTTTTTTGTAAAAATGCGCATCTTTCTTAAACAGTTTCATAGGCTGTTGTTAGCGGCTCCTTTGTGACTTCATTTATGTCATCTAATTGTGATTTCGTTTTTGATTTTTTGATGATGCTATCCGATTTTGACATCCGATTCTGACATCCAATAAGGTAGTGTAGCAGAGCAGGCCTGAAAATAAAACGGACAAAGACAAGGAAGATACAGGTGCTTTTGCAGAAGAATAGGAGGAGAGACGGCGGAAGAGGAGAAGAAATGGATGATGGATGAGGGGAAAAGGTATACCCCCGGGGGGTATTTTGAGAAAACCGTATGATTTTTTTCGGATTTCTTTATTTTCGACATACATTTTTACCTGGTTTTTATGTCTAAATCGGCATTTTTGAAATTTCGACGTATTCTCCCGGGGTCCAGAGAGCATTTTGTCGCTGTAAAAGTGCTTTTCGAGGCGAAAAGAGGGAAAAATTGCCACATATACCCCCCACCCTGTATGACTAAAATCGAATTTCCGCGAAACCGACGTATATTGATGTTCCACAACGTAAAAAACTCCGCTGCCCGGATGTGGGAAGCGGAGTCGGAATGGTTTTGGTTGGGGATCCTTACAGCCCGAAAAGCACTTTTACCGCGTCTTTATCGACCTTGGAGCCGATGACGCAGAGCTTGCCGGTGACGTCGGCGCCGCCGTTTCGAACGTCAGCCTCGCCAGGAACATAGTCGAAGTGGATCCAGTTGCCGTCTTCGCCGGCAACGATGCCCTTGGCGCGGAGGATCATGCCGAAGTCGCCGCTGTCGAGCTCTTCGAGGGCAGCCTTGATCGCAGCCTCGGAGAAGGACTTCGATGTCTCAAAGCCGATGGAATCGAAGACTTCGTCAGCGTGGTGATGACCCTCATGGTCGTGGCAGCCGCAGGTGCAGTCCGGGCCGTGGTCGTGGTCATGATCATGGTGGTGCTCATGCTCGTGTTCATCGTGATCATGATGATGATCGTGATCGTCATGGTCGTGGTGGTGATGTTCGTGTTCGTCATGATCGTGGTCATCATGCTCGTGGTGGTGCTCATGCTCGTGTTCATCGTGATCATGATGATGATCATGCTCGTCATCATCGTGTTCGTGCTCGTGATCATGGTCATGGCAGCCGCAGGTGCAGTCCGGGCCGTGGTCGTGATGGTGGTGATGTTCGTGTTCTTCTGCCTCGAGGAGCGCAGCGGCCATGTCATCTGCGGTGAGCGGGTTCTCGATGGCTTCTCGGATCTGTGTACCGGAGAGCTGCTCCCATGGTGTAGTGATGATCTGGGAGTGATCGTTGATCTCGCGGATCAGCTCGATCGCGGTGTCGAGCTTGCCCTGGGCGATGTTGCCGGTACGGGACAGGATGATGGTGCCGGCATACTTGATCTGGTTCTCGTAGAACTCCTTGAAGTTCTTGAGGTAGATCTTGCACTTGCTGGCATCGATAACGGTGACGGTGCCGCAGACCTCGGTGCCCTCGACCTTCTCGACAGCAGCTACAACATCAGAAAGCTTGCCGACGCCGGAGGGCTCGATGAGGATACGGTCCGGAGAGAACTTGTCGATGACTTCCTTCAGCGCAGTGCCGAAGTCGCCGACGAGAGAGCAGCAGATGCAGCCGGAGTTCATCTCGGTGATCTCGATTCCGGCTTCCTTCAGGAAGCCGCCGTCGATGCCGATCTGTCCGAATTCATTCTCGATGAGGACGAGCTTCTGTCCATTGTAGCCATCGGAGATGAGCTTCTTGATGAGAGTGGTTTTTCCGGCGCCTAAGAAACCGGAGAAAATATCTACTTTTGTTGCCATATGAGTTACCTTCTTTCTCTTTTTGCGGGAGATCCTCTATAGCGGGGAACTACCGCGATTGTTCATCTTAACTGAAATAGATCACGTCGTTATCAGGGGCATCCGTGATGTGGAAGTTTTCCACCTGGAGACACGGGATCGCGACCGGAGTGCCCTGAGAGTCGTCACGGAAGAAACCGATCTTTCCGGTGACCTTCAGCCACTGGTTCTCTGGGAAACCGCCTCTGACCTTATGAAGGCAGAGAAGCGAGATCATGCCGATGTCATTGGCACAGCAGGTGTAAGCCTTTCTCTGAAGGACGAAGGCTTCCTTTCTGTGCTCGCGCATGAGGACTGCCTGACCGGTGACGGTGATACGTTTTCCGTTATATCTCTTGACGTTGTCGAGAGCATCGGTGTAGAAGAGACCGAAGTCATCGGGCTCGATGACGCACGGATCTTCGTCGAGATTGTAGGGGAGAAATTCCCCGATATCGATCATGTTTCCGTCCATGCCGAAGAAGGACAGATTCATGGCGGGGTTCAGTGATTTTACCGAACCACGGAGCTTAGGTATGTTATTTACTTCCGGATCGACGCGGTTGAAGATAACGTTGTCGCAGAAACGGTAGTAGTCCGCGAAGATGGTCTGCATATTTCTGTAGTAGTCATTGTAGGTGGAGGCATCCACGATCGTGATCGCGGCGGCCAGTGCCCAGCGCTCAGGAACATCGACCTCGTCGAAGAATTTCGCCGGGGAGACGGAGCCGTTCCACTCGATGAGGACGACATCCGGATGATACTGGGCATCGAGATTATAGGTAAATGCACGCGTGACCTCGTCGGTCTCGGCGCTTACGATCTTCAGAGACTTGCAGGGAGCGCCCTCTTCCGGAGGAAGCTCGACCTCACCTTCTTCTGTCAGAAGGACCAGGACCTTTTTATCTGAGAAACTTCCATCCGCGAGCCACGAATGAATGAACGAAGTTTTTCCGCTGTCGAGAAAACCTGTGAAAAAATAAACGAGACAGTCTTCCATGTTGTCGAAATCGGATCCTTTCCTTATTTACTTACAAATCCGTTTCCCACTGAAAATATGGGAATTCGGACGATTTTCTTACCACATAGTATTTTCTTATTTCACAGAAAGTTTTTCAAGCGTTAAAATTCATAAATTGCGTTGTCTTTTTATATAAGAGTATAATGATTTAGAACAAGATTACAGCGTTTTTTGATAAACGAGCGGGAAGGAGGGACGTTTCTTTGGTAGACATCTTATCTACTCAAGTAGCACTGCTGCTTTTTGAATCGATCTTCTGCTTCCTTTCCGCGATCCTCTGCGCCATGAAAAGCAGCCGCGACAAAAAGGCAAAAATCGTCGTTACTATCCTTTCTATCATGGCAGGCGTCCTGCTCCTTTCGGAGTTTTTCTTCTACGTATGCCAGGGCAGGTCCGGGCAGGCGGCTTCCTTCGGGCTGCACCTGTCGAACCTGATCCTCTTCATTCTCTGCGATCTATTCCTCGTAGGGATCCTGACGGATTTCGGGGTAGTGCTTTTCGGCGGGTTTAGTATTAAGAAAGGGCAGCCGTGCCGCAGAAGAAGCATATTCATCATCCTGCTTTCGATCGCAGGCATGGGGCTGGTCATTATCTCCCAGTTCACGGGGCTTTACTACACGATCGATGAGACGAATACATATCATAGGGGAGATCTTTTCCCACTGTCTGTAGCGATCCCGATCATTGGCATGATGCTTCTCCTGTCGATCCTTCTTCAGTACAGGAAGAATACGACCCGTGGCCGTTTTCTCGTACTGCTCTCGTTTATCATCCTTCCGGTGGCGGGCTTTGTCGTCCAGTATTTCCTCTATGGGTTCGCTTACATGGACATCGGCATCGCGCTGGCGGTCAATATCATCTTCATCGAGAATATCATCTATCAGAACCAGCAGATCAGAATTGCCGAGCGCACGGATATCCGTACCGGCCTTGCCAATGAGCATAGCTGCATCGAGTGGATCCGTGCCCGTAAGGCGAAGAAGGAGATCCTGGATTATGCAGCGATCTATTTCGACATCTCCCGATTCTCGTCCATCAACCGGAAGTACGGCGCGAAGACAGGCAACCGCGTACTCGCGATCTTTGCCGAGTCTTTCTCAAAAGAACTCGCTCCGGACGAGTTTCTCGGTCACCAGAGGGGCGACCAGTTTATCGTGATCGTACACAAAAAAAATATCGACACTATCCTGAAGAAACTCTCCGATCTCCGTGTGGAGTTTACGGACGATACGGGAAAAGAATGCGACGTTCATCTGTCCGTGAAGGCCGGCATCTATGAGATCGAAAATGCCGAGGTCAGCAGCGAAGATGTCATCAACTACGCAGCGACGGCGCTCGATCATGCATCGCATATGGCTTCGGATCACTCGGTGGTCTATATGACTAAGGACCTGATGGATACGATCGAAGAGAAGATCCGCTTCGAGAAGAAGATCCGGAAAGCACTGGAAAAGGGAGAATTCCATCCTTACTACCAGCCGAAGGTCAACAGCCGTACCGGGAAGCTTTGCGGTGCTGAGGCACTGGCAAGATGGAAGCATAAAGGGGAGCTTATCCGTCCGGGTGAGTTTATCCAGGTAATGGAGAGGAATGAGTCGATCTGTGATCTGGATATGTATATGCTCCGCGCGGTCTGCCGGGATATCTCGAAATGGATGGAAGAAGGACTGGAGGTTCCGCCGGTCTCTATCAATTTCTCCAGAAGAAATCTGGCGGATCCGGATCTGGCGAAGAATATCGACCAGGTAGTTACCGAAAGCGGCATCCCGAAGAACCTGATCGAGATCGAGATCACGGAGACGGTGGATGAATTCCCGTTAAGTGTCATGAAGACTTTTGTCGACGAGCTGCATAAGCGCGGTTTCAGCTCCTCGATCGATGATTTCGGATCAGCAAATTCCTCGATGGCTGTCCTTCGCGAGATCTCCTTTGATACCGTCAAGATCGACAAGGGGTTCATCGACCATGACCAGAATAAAGATCTGACGATCCTCGATCATATCATCAAGATGGCGCTGTCGATCGGCCTTCGGATCGTTGCCGAGGGTGTCGAGCAGGAAGCTCAGGTCAAGAAGCTCCAGTCCTTCGGCGCGGAGGTCATCCAGGGCTATTACTATGACCGTCCGATGCCGGAAGAGAAGATGCGCGAACGCCTCAAAGATCCGCACTACGATAAGTGATCCGGGAATGCCCGGAAACGAGTGCTTTTCGCGATGAAACAGACTTGCTGTCACATGCCCGCGTCGGATGACCGGGCATTGTTTTTATGGTAAAATGACCGTGGCCTATAAGATATATATTTAAGGGAGTCATATCAGAGAAACGATGAATAAACGACTGAAAAATACTGCGATATTTACTACGATGCTGAGCCTGCTGCTCACATCCTGCAGCGCTCCGAAAAAGCATGTGGAGACGACCCCTTCGGATCTTCCTAGACCGACGGAGACATCCCTCGAGACAGAGCCGACGGAGCCGGAAGAGACACTTCCTCCGTATCACTGCATCAACCCGAAATTCGAAAAGCTGTCTGCGGAAGAGATCTGCGCACTTCTCACACTGGAAGAAAAAGCGAACCAGATGGTACAGGGCGCGAACTATAATATGCCACTCGATGAGATGCAGAAGAACTGCTACGGCTCGGTGCTCTCGCACTATCCGGTATGGCCGGCGAGCCCGCAGGATGAATGGGCGGAAGTGGTTTCGCGTTATCAGGATGCAGCACTCCTTTCGGGAACGCGTATCCCTATGATCTATGCCAATGACTGTACCCACGGTGTACTGGAAGCCCGGGGATCAGTGATTTTCCCGCAGAATATAAATGTCGGCGCAGCAGATGATGAAACGCTGACATATGAGATGGGTATGCTGACCGGATCGGACATGCAGCACTGCGGATTCCTCTGGACGTTCTCGCCGTGCGTGGCATCGGCGCAGGACCCGAGATGGGGCCGCACATACGAATCCTATTCCGATGATGAAGAACTCGTCGGGAAACACTCGCTTGCTTACACGAAAGGGCTGCTGACACAGAATGTACTTCCTTGTCCGAAGCACTTCATCGGTGACGGATATGCCGTATTTGGAACGGGTGAAGGTGAGTATCTGATCGACCGCGGCGATGCAAAGATGACAGACGAGCAGATCCAGAAGTGCCTGAAAGTATATAAGGATCTGATCGATGCCGGAGTGCCGACGATCATGCTGTCGCACTCTTCGCTCAATGGCGTGAAGATGCATGAGAACAAGGAGTTTATCGATAAACTCCGTAATGAGCTGGGCTTTAAGGGCGTCATCATTTCCGACTGGGAGTCGATCCATAATTGCTCCGGTGCGGATGATAAGGCCAATGTTATCCTCTGCGTCAATGCCGGCGTGGATATGCTCATGGAGGGTGACCACTACGCGGAAACAAGAGATCTTATCATCGAAGCGGTCGAAGAGGGATCGATCCCGATGGAGCGCATCGATGAAGCAGTTATAAGGATCATCCAGATGAAGATGGACTGCGGACTCTTCGAGGATCCGTTCCAGGAGAACCGTGTACCGTCTTATGACTGGAACAGCGAGCATGCACACTCTGTCGCGAGAAAAATGGCAGCAGAGTCGATGGTTCCGCTGGTACTTCCGGAGGAAGGCCCGATCACACTGCAATCCGGCATGAAGGTCTTCGTTATGGGACCTGCAGCAGATGATACCGGAGCTCTCTGCGGCGGCTGGACATACCTGTGGCAGGGCGGCCTCGATGAGGACGCAGATACCGGACGCTGGTGCGCCGAGGGACCTTCGATCCTCGAGGCACTGAAGGCTTCCGCTTCCGAGATCGGATTTGAGATCGTTACCGATCCGGCAGAGATGGAGAACTGCGACGTGATCCTCCTCTGCATCGGCGAGAAACCTTATGCGGAGATGCACGGAGATACAGAGGATCTTTCGATCACCGGCTCTCTGGCACTTCCTGGAAATAAAGAAGCCATCGAAAAGATCGCTGAGTATAAGAAGAGCAACGAAGGCAAGAAGAAGAGCCAGCAGGTCGAGCTGAAGCCGGTCATCACGCTGATCGTTGCCGGTAGAAATGTCCTGATCTCCGATTATGTTTCGGACTGGGATGAGGTCGTGATGTGCTATCTGCCGGGATCTGAAGGCGGCAATGCCGTGTCTGATATCCTTACCGGCAAGGCCGAGTTCTTCGGCCGTCTCCCGATGCCGTACTATGCTTCCATTGAACAGATCGGTGCGGAGAGTGGCGAGGTTTGGCTGCCGAGAGGATTCTCCGCAGCAGAGAAGAAGATTGATCCGGAGAATCCGGAGGGCACCGAGCCGTCAGAGACCACGGAATCGTAATCCGGCAAGTGCTTTTGCCAAGGGAAAATCACTGTTTGATTCTACCGTTTTTATGCCCCGATAGGATCTTCTGCACGAAAAGCACTATTTGATCCTACCTTTATTTTGCCCCGATAGGATCTCCTGCACGAAAAGCACTATTTGATCCTACCTTTATTTTGCCCCGATAGGATCTTCTGCACGAAAATCACTGTTTGATCCTACCTTTCTTGTGCCCATGTAGGATGATATGTTTGTTTTAACTGAAATGATCCTATGTTCCTTCCCAAAAAATAGGATCAAACCGCTCAAATAAGCGATTTGATCCTATATAGGTCATTTTTTGATAGGACTAAATGCCACAAAAACACTATTTGATCCTATTTTGCCATTTTGCGCCCCGGATCAGGAACTTCAGATTCCGAATCAAGAGCCACAGCCTCGGATCAGCCCCGGATCAGTCTCCCGGACGAGAAGCGCACCCCTCAAACAATCAGGAATCCTTGCCGTCTCTGATGACGTTTCTCTTGATCTTACCGGAGATGGTCTTCGGAAGCTCGGTGACGAATTCGACGACACGCGGGTACTTGTACGGCGCGGTGTTAGTCTTGACGTATTCCTGGATCTCTTTCTTCAGTTCCTCGGTCGGCTCAGCGCGGCCCGGAACGAGGACGATCGTAGCCTTTACGACGATGCCGCGGACGCCCTGCGGGTCAGGGGTACCGGTGACAGCGCACTCGAGCACGTACGGCAGCTCCATGATGACGCTCTCGATCTCGAAAGGTCCGATACGGTAGCCGGAAGACTTAATAACATCATCGACACGACCGACATACCAGATGTAGCCATCCTCATCTTTCCACGCGGTGTCACCGGTGTGGAAGTATCCGTCGTGCCAGGATTCGCGGGTCTTTTCCTCATTCTGGTAATAGCCGAGGTAGAGGCCGCACGGAACGACTTCCTTGGTATTGATGCAGATCTCGCCGGTGGTGCCGGGCGGGCAGTCATTGCCGTCTTCGTCGAGGATATGTACATCGTAAGGAGTAACGGCCTTACCCATGGAGCCGAGACGGATCGCGGATCCGACGAGGTTACCGATAACGAGGGAAGTCTCGGTCTGGCCGAAGCCCTCCATCAGGCGGATACCGGTCGCACGCATGAACTGGTTGAATACCTCAGGGTTCAGAGCCTCACCGGCAACAGTCGCATACTTCAGGGAAGTCAGATCGTACAGAGACAGATCTTCCTTAACGAGGAAGCGGTACATGGTCGGCGGTGCGCAGAATGTCGTTACATGGTATTTGGCAAACATCGGCAGGATCTCATTGGCATGGAATCTGTCGAAGTCGAAAGTAAAGGTCGGTGCTTCGCAGAGCCACTGGCCGTAGAGCTTACCCCAGAGGGACTTACCCCAGCCGGTATCGGAGATCGTGAAGTGCAGGCCGTTCGGATCGACGTTGTGCCAGTACTTCGCGGTAGCAAAGTGTCCCAGAGAATACTTGTGCGAGTGTGCCGCGATCTTCGGATAACCGGTCGTACCGGAAGTGAAGAACATGACCATCGGATCGTTGCCCTGTGTCGCATCGGCCGGACGGGCGAACTCGCTACTAAATGCAGGCATCTCATAGTTGAAGTTATGCCACTTGGAGCTCATGCCCTCCATCGGAAGGAATCCGTTTCCGTCCTGCCCGAAAAGCACTGCTTCGCTCTTCAGTCCTGCTTCATCGACAGTAGCCTTTCCTTCGAGGACCTTGAGGAGGTTTACACCTGCTTCGTCATCTGCGCCGTTGGCCATGATGAATGTGATATCCAGACCGGCATGCTCAGCAGCTTTCTGTGCTTCGAGAGCGGTATCGCCGTTACCGGTGATGACGATCGCGGATACGCCTGCGGACTTGAAGCGGTAGTCGAAGTCGTGCTCCTTCAGGAGATTCGTGGCCGGGATCGCGATCGCACCGATCTTGTGAAGTGCGAGGATCGAGAACCAGAACTGGTAGTGACGCTTCAGGACGAGCATGACACGGTCGCCGTGCTTGATGCCGAGGCTCTCGAAGTAGTTTGCTGTCATCGAGGTGTATTTCTTCATCTCTTCGAAAGTGAAGCGGTGATCGGTATTTCCGTCTTTTGCGACCCACATCATGGATGTCTTGTTCGGATCTTTGTCCGCCATCGCATCGACGAGGTCGAAAGCGAAGTTGAACTTATCGGCTTCCGGTGTGTAGGAGATCGAAGTCAGCTTATTATTTGCATCCAGAGTATCCGTTACATATTTTCTGTAGATCGGATCCTTAACAGCGGCCAGGTCGAAGTTGGTCTTGTTATCTTCTACATAAGAAGTCTGAACAGTCTTCTCGTAGGTCGCGCCCTGGGTCCACTTCTCAGGATTTAAGACGATGGCGTAGAAGGTGCAGTCCTCACCGCCGATCGCATACTCGTTATGCGGTGTTCTACTGTCGAAGAAGATGGAGTCACCGGGATACAGGATCTCGGAGTGGTCACGGAGCATGACCTTCAGGCAGCCCTTGGTGACGATATTCAGTTCCTGACCGGAGTGGGTGACAAGCTTGTACGGCGGGTTCAGGGCTTCCTCAGAATACGGGATGGTAACCTCAAATGGTTCACACAGCTTGTTTCTGAAAAGGTGTCCCAGACGCATATATTTGTAACCGGCACGGCGGGTGATCGGAAGACCCTCGCCCTTTCTGGTTACGGCATATTCACGAAGTGCCGGTGTCGTACCTTCCATCAGCTCGGAGATCTCGACGCCGCAGAGATTTGCGACTTTGTATACGAAGGTGAAGCTGAAGTCTTCCTGACCCTCTTCATATTTGACGTACTCTTCCTCCGTGATCTCGACCTTCTCGGCCATGTCCTTGGTGGAGAGTCCCATGTCCAGACGCAGTGCTTTGATTCGGCTGGCTACCTCAGAGATCTTCTGCTCGAGAAGACCACCCTGGTCGCTGTTTCTCAGTAAAGTTTCATTCTTTTCTAGTTCGCTCATTTTCCAATTCCTCCATAAGCTCCCTATCAGCTGCGTCTTTCCTTCGCTTTTGAGGCAATAAAAAACGCCCCAACGTCCACTCTTCGGACATTGAGACGGCTATTTACCGCGGTACCACTCAATTTGCGAAATACTTTTCGCCACTTAATAGGTTCTATCAAACCCTTTGCCTTAACGCGGCTCTTACGTGTACAGTCTACTCAAGTTCGGTCTTTGTTACTTCGCGAAAAGCACTTTCAGACTCTCTTATTCGGTGTACCGGCTCGGAAGCGATAGTCATCTGGATCATCCCGGATACCGGCTTTCAGCAGTGCGCCGGCTCTCTGTGAGGCGAAATGGTCACGACCTTCTTCGTCATAGCTTTTACATGAGGTGATAATAATCCTCGGAAAAACCTTTGTCAACACTTTTTTCACAATCGTTTCGACTTTATGGGCTTTTATGGTCATATTCTATAGTGTATAATTTACTCTAGGGTAAAATGTTGTTGATAGTTTGGGTATTAGAAATTAGTTGGAGGCAAGATGAGAACTTCAAATAAAATATTCCGTGCCATAGCAATCATTCTTCTGGTTGCGCTGACCGCCTGCATGTGCGGCTGCAATGGCAAACTGCCTTTTATGAAGGGTGAGGAGAAGACGCCGGAAGAACTCCAGGATGAGGCGACAGAACTCAGTTATTATCTTCTGCGCCGTATCTTTATCGCTGACTATGACTCAGTACGTAAGTATGTGAAGAGTGATGAGCGTGATAAGGTCGAGCCGATCATTATGAATATGGATACTCGTCTTTATAAAGAAGCGTCTATTGAGGTATCGACGGTCTATACCGATCCGAAGTCACATGAAACGGAGATTGAATACCGTATCACCCTGCACTTTGAGCATACGACCAATTCCTACGCCTTGCAGATGACGATGTCACGTTCCGGTTCCAGCTGGCGCCTGAGCAATGCGCTTCCGTTCTGTATGGATATGGATACGATCAATCAGAGATTTATTAGCGGGAAACTTGAGGATGAAAAGAACGCAAGATAATATCACGGTAAACGATCGCGGAGATTTCTTCCGCATCGATACGAAGAACACCAGTTATATGATCGGAGTTAGAGATGGCCTGTATTTGGGCCATTTCTATTATGGTCCCAGAATCAGTGATGATGACCTTTCCTATCGGACCGCCTTTGCTCCGGAGGGAAGGATCAGCAGGACGGACCGCGAGATGGTCATCTTTATGGACGGATTCCGCTTCGAGTATCCGGGCTGGGGCGCGGGTGATTCGCGCGAGGGTGCACTAAAGGTGCTTTTTCCGAATGGAACCACGCGCGTCTGTCCAACGTTCCTGGGCTATGAGATCTCTTCTTCAAAAGCACCTGTCCCGGGGCTTCCTTCTACCTACGCGGCAGAGGGTGAAGTGGAGACGATCCGGATCGACCTTCAGGATCCGGACACAAAAGTAGAAGTATCCCTCTTTTACAGTGCTTTTTACGAGGAAGACGTCATCGCAAGACGCGCCGAAATAAGAAACGGCGGAGAAGGGAAGATGGTGCTTCAGCGCGCGCTTTCCGCGGCGATGGATATGCCCGGACGGGATACGGAGGGAAGACCTTTTGAGCTGATGACCTTCCATGGCACATGGGCCAGAGAGTTTACCCGGCAGACCGATCCGATCCTCTTCGGAAGGATCGGGGTATCCTCGATCTGCGGCAAGACCGGTAACCGCGCACAGAGCTTCCTCGGGATCGTATCTCCGGGGATCACGCAGGAAAGCGGCGAGGCTTACGGCCTGCAGTTCCTCTATTCCGGCAATTTCAGCTCGATGGTCGAGAAGGCTCCGAATGAGGATATCCGCGTCTCGATGGGCATCCATCCGGAGGAGTTTTCCTGGGAGCTGATGCCGGGAGAGACCTTCTATACTCCGGAAGTAGTAATGACATATTCGGATCACGGACTCGGCAGGATGAGCCGGAACTTCCATGATCTTTTCAGAAACCACCTGATCCGCGGGAAATATAAGGATCAGAAGCGTCCGATCCTGATCAACAACTGGGAAGCGACCTATTTCGATTTTAATATGGAGAAGCTCCTGGAGATCGCAAGGCAGGCGAAGGACTGCGGCGTCGAGATGCTGGTCGTCGATGACGGATGGTTCGGTAAGAGAAACGATGACAATTCCGGTCTCGGCGACTGGAAGGTGAATGAAGAGAAACTTCCGGGCGGGCTTTCTGCTCTTAGCGTGAAACTGAAAGAGATCGGTATGAAGCTCGGTGTCTGGTTCGAGCCGGAGATGGTGTCTCCGGATTCGGATCTTTACCGTGCACACCCGGACTGGGCGATCGCGATCCCCGGGATCGAGCCTTCCAGAAGCAGAAACCAGCTCGTGCTGGATGTCTCCAGAGAAGATGTCAGAGACTATCTATTTGAGGCGGTCTCCGATGTCATCCGCGCGGCGGATGTGGCCTATGTGAAGTGGGATATGAACCGTCATCTTTGCGACCTTTATAGTGACGCACTTCCTTTTGAAAGACAGGGGGAGCTGCTGCACCGCTTCGTACTGGGTGTCTATGATCTTCAGGAACGCCTTCTTACGGCTTTCCCGGATCTGCTTCTTGAGAACTGCAGCAGCGGCGGCTCGAGATTTGACCCCGGCATGCTCTACTACAGCCCGCAGATCTGGACTTCCGATGATACGGATGCGTATGAACGTATCCGCATCCAGGAGGGCGCGGCGACGCTGTATCCGCTATCCTGCCTCGGTGCGCATGTATCGATCTGTCCGAACCACGTGACGGGAAGGACCGTTCCTTTTACGACCAGAGGCCATGTCGCACTCGCCGGAACCTTCGGTTATGAGCTGGACATCACGAAGCTTTCCAAAGAAGAACATGAAGAGATGAAAGAGCAGACAGTGCTTTTCCATCGGTATAATGACCTCGTCAGAAATGGCGACTATTACCGTATCGCATCTTTCCGTGAAAACGGTTTTTATGACTGCTATGGCGTGGTATCGAAGGATAAATCGGAGATGCTCCTGACGTTTATCCATGTGATCAACCGGCCGTGCACGCCGAACCGCTTTATCCATCTTAAAGGGCTGGATGAGAAGAAGCGCTACCGTGTTACCTGGGCGGAAGATCCGGAAAAAGAGCCGGAGGTGGTCGCGGAAGCATATGGCGGCACCCTCATGAATGCAGGGCTCATCATTCCCTGCATGTACGGTGATTTCCGCTCGGTCCTCTATTACATTCAGGAGATCTGAAAGGGCTGAGAGATGGTAAACTGCAAGATCCTGCATCTTCTTTCCGGAGCCCGGGAGGCAACCGGGCTAGCGGTGATCATCGATGTATTCCGCGCATTTTCACTGGAGTGCTATCTCTATGAATTCGGGGCGAAGCTGGTCCGTCCGGTCGGATCGGTCGATGACGCATGGGCGCTGAAGGCGAAGATCCCGGACGCGGTCCTGGTCGGCGAACGCCAGGGAATAAAGCTCGACGGATTTGATTTCGGGAATTCCCCGTCACAGATCGAAGCTGCTGCGGATAGAATCGCCGGACGGGTCGTGATCCATACCACGAGCGCCGGGACACAGGGCATAGTAAATGCACAGAATGCACAGGAGATCCTTACCGGAAGCTTCGTCAATGCCCGCGCCGTTGCAGAGTATGCCCGCGTCCAGGCGGAGAAGGTGGGGATTCCGGTTTCTCTCGTCGCAATGGGAACTTCCGGCAAAGAACGTGCGGCGGAAGATGATCTATGTGCAGAATATATCGAGGCGCTGATCCATAAAAAAGAGATCCCGCCGGTCTTCGAGCAGAGACGGCAGGATCTTAAAAAGCTGGATGGCAGACGGTTCTTCGACTCGTCACTGGTAGAGCATTTCCCGACGAAAGACTACTATATGTGTATCGAGAAGGATATTTTCCCGTTCGTGCTCCGCATCGGAAAAGACGAGCTCGGCTTTTATTCAGAAAAGATCCCGGTGATCATCTGATCCCCGGGATCTTTAATTAATGCAGTTATTTACTTATCTTCCTAAGCGCAGTGATCAGGAGGTCTTATTCTCCTCGACATCTACCTCGATGGTAAGTTCTTTTCCATCACGGAGGATCGTGAGCTCCAGCTTTCCGCCGATGCCTGCACGGGCGATATTGGACTTCAGTTCCGCAATATCCGTTACATATTTTCCGTCGATCTTGATAATGACGTCACCCTTCCGGATGTCGACTCTTTCCGCCGGGCTGCCGGGGATGATGTCATGAATGCCGATGCCGGAGTTCGCGCTATAACCCGAATTCGGAGTAACAGTTTCCGCATAAACGCCGATATACGGTTTCGCGGCATAGCCTTTTTCGATGATGCTCTCGATCATGCCACGGACAGTGTTGATCGGGATCGCGAATCCGATACTCTCGATCGCGGCGTCAGTGCCGCCGTTATTGGAGTACTTCGCACTGGTGATACCGATGACTTCGCCATACATATTGAAGAGTGCGCCACCGGAGTTTCCGGAGTTGATGGCGCAGTCGGTCTGGATCAGCGACATCGGCTTATTATCGATCGTGATGGTGCGGTTGAGTGCGCTGACACAGCCCTTGGTCAGCGAGAAAGAAAGCTCGCCGAGAGGATTTCCGATCGCAACGACATCTTCACCGACATTCAGTGTGTCCGAGTCGCCGAGAACGACCGGAGTGAGGTCTTTCGCATCGATCTTGAGTACCGCGATGTCATTATCTTCGTCATATCCGATGACCTCCGCCGGATAGACCTTGTTATCATAGGTCGTGACCTTGACTTCCTTGGCATCCTTGATGACATGATGGTTCGTCACGATGAATCCGTCGTCGGTCAGGATAAAGCCGGATCCGGAGACAGCGGCTGTTGTCTTACTGCCGTAATAGTTATAGTCGATCTGTGTGGAGATGCCGACTGTCGAGTTTACATTGGCCGCATAGATCTCTGCAGCCGTGTGCTCTTCGCTGGTATCGATGTTATTCGTGTTGATCAAAGTATAGTTGCGCTGTCCCTGAAGGATCGTAGAGGAGTTTTTCGAACCGTTTTTGGAAATGACCGACTTGCTGCTATCCTTGCCGGAGGCTTTTTTCGCGGCGCTTACAGCGTCCGACTTCACTTCCTGTGCCCAGTACATGCCACAGGCGATGGTACCGCATACACCGAGTCCTGCACCGAGCATGCAGAACGCGACTGCTGCCGCGGCGACTCGTTTTTTCCCGAAAGAAGATCCGGAGGAAGTGCCGGCAGAAGGGTTAGCCTGAGGATAACCGGAAGAAACGGAAGCTGCTCCCTGCTTTGCGGCAAGTTTTGCATCTTTCTTCGCCTGCTTTTTCGCGGCTTTTTCCTGCTTTTTCAGTGCTTTTGCATCCGGCTGGCCGGCATTTCCTAATGCCGGTGCTGACGGGGACATCATCTGCGGCGTCAGGACCGGCTGGGACAGAGTCGCAGGCGTCAGGATCGGCGGCTGCATCGCCTGACCGGCGGTCTTAAATTCCACCGGCGCCGGAGCGGGTGTCCCCGAAGCAGGTGAACCTGCGGTTCCATATGTAGTATTGAAGTTATTATCGTTGATCATAGACATACATCGTCTCCTTTCTACTCAAGGTAAACGCTTCATCTACCTTGTAGTATACTCTAGCTCGTCAACATTAAAATTACTTAAAAGACATTTTGCCACTCCTATTATGTCGTTTTTGCGGAAATCGATTTTTAGACGTATGGGGGTGGGGGTATATGTGGCAATTATTCGCTGTTTTCCTCTCGAAAAGCACTCTCCCGGTGAACATTTGCTGCCCGGCAAGTGCTTTTCGGGAGGTGGCGTATGTCTAAAATCGGAAAATCTGTTTTTCGACATAAAAACCGGGTGTAAATGTACGTCGGAATTGAAGAAATCGGAATTTAGACATACGGATTTTTCCAGATACCCCCCGGGGGTATATGTTTCTGAGCACGGGGAAGGAAAGCGAAAGCCCCTGCTTTCCGTTTGGTGAAAAACAGGGGCTTGGTTTGTTTGATTTTGCCGGGGAGCGTTTCCGGTGTAGCCGGCGGCTCCAGTGAAGGATCAGATGATGTCCTTGTGGTGATCCTGCAGGCTCTTTACCGGGAAGTTCGGGTTCTCCTTATAAGCCTTGATACCCTCGGCGCTGGCCTTTGCTGCCGCCATCGTGGTGATGTACGGAACTCTGTGGCGGATAGCTTCTTTTCTGATATAGCTGTCGTTATGCGCGGATGTCTTTCCGGCAGGTGTATTGATGATCAGCTGGATCTCGCCGTTGGTGATCTTGTCGGTGATGTTCGGGCGGCCTTCGTAGAGTTTATTAACGCGCTCTGCATCGATGCCGGCTTCCTTGATCATCTCGAAGGACTTGCCGGTTGCCAGGATGTGGAATCCAAGCTCGTCAAATGCCTTGGCGATGTCGATGAGCTCATCCTTATCGCGGTCACATACGGACAGGAGGACATTACCCTCAGACGGCAGCTTCGTCTGGGTCGCTTCCTGAGCCTTGAAGTAAGCTTCACCGAAGGACTCGGAAATACCGAGGACCTCACCGGTGGATCTCATCTCCGGTCCGAGAACCGGGTCAACTTCCTGGAACATATTGAACGGGAAGACAGCTTCCTTTACGCCGTAGTGCTTGATGATGCGGTCTTTGAGCTCCGGTACCGGGGACGGCTTGCCGGTCAGCTCAGATGTCATGATCTCGGTTGCAACCTTGACCATGTTGATCGCGCAGACCTTGGAAACAAGCGGTACGGTACGGGATGCACGCGGGTTCGCCTCGAGTACATAGACGACATCGTCTTCGATCGCGTACTGCATGTTCATAAGGCCTCTAACGTTCATCTCGATCGCGATCTTCTTCGTGTATTCCTTCATGGTCGCAATCTGCTTCTCGGGA
>JAEEGJ010004544.1_pt1 | contig 46574 bp, 37 predicted proteins | sample 8958761 | NCBI WGS metagenome assembly JAEEGJ01 (sample SAMN16246546, study PRJNA631951) | gut metagenome | biome: gut microbiome; feature: rumen; material: RS-attached | host: Bos | place: Iran: Karaj | collected 2018-10
CTGGCCCTGTGCCCATCGTTTTGACACTGAAGATTTGCAGGATTATGTAGGCTGGCGCATCAAGGCGGTCGGATTCATGCCCACACAAGATAGGACGAATTATTCCATCAGGGTTTGGAAAGGCGAAGATGAGCCGGAGCTTTGCTACAATGCTCCTGTCGGCAGTGACACAGTACTCTTTGTGATGAACGACTACGGATTGTCAGAAGATATTTATATCGAAGAAGGCAAGCAATTATGGATAGGCTTCAACACGGACGATCCCTACGGACGCTATCCTTGGGCTGTTGATGATGGACCTGCGGTGGTTGGAAAAGGCGACCTGATTTGGGCGAATGATGGATTTTCATCTTTGGGATATCCTTATAACTTTATTATCAGAGCCTATATTGAAGGCCCTAATGGAGAACAAAAGGTGTTAGGATGGGAATCGAAACCCATGGAAAACGAACTTATTACAGCATTCAACATATACCTTGACGGACAGCTTTTCGATGTCATACATGGCGATATACACTTGGCCTATGATTACAGTTGCTTTGAGGACTGGAATATGGATTTCGCTGTGACAGCAGTCTATGGCGACCAAGAATCCGAACCCGTTTCCGTTCATCTGTCATGGCCCGATGATGAGCGTTGGTTCTGGAAAGTCATTTCACAACCTGATGGTTATGAGACCGATTCCCTAGGTAATATCACCATTAGCACTACTGAAGGTATGGCTTGGCTCCTCTCGGTGGTGAACGGCTATAATTGCAATCCGGGAACCTCACTAAATAATAAGACCATAAGCATTGTCAACGATATTGACCTTTCCGATGGTCTATGGTCTTCGCTCCATGACCCCATTTGGAACGGCTTTAAAGCCACTATAGAAGGCAACGGTTTCACTATCAGCGGACTACATGGCACCAATGCCTTTATTTCCCGTACTGATGGCATCGTGCGAAATCTGTATTTCTCTGACTGTGAATTCATCAATTCAAGCACGGGATATTTCAGTCGTGTTGGATGCATTGCCAGCCATATATGGGAACATGCAGAGATTGACAACTGTCATGTGCGAAACTCTATTTGTGCTTCCGAAAACTATTGCGGTGGTCTTGTCGGAGAAGCGGTATGTAGTACTATCAGGAATTGCTCTTTTTCTGATGGGATTGTGACCTCGAATGGTACCTGTTGCGGCGGTTTAGTGGGTAGCGGGACAGGTGTTGTCGTCGAAAACAGTTATTTCGTCGGCGACCTGATGAGGGTCTCGGGAAACTCCACATCGTTAGGCGGTATTATAGGAGAATCTAATTACGATGCTTGGAATGGAAGATGTCGCATACGCAATTGCTATTCGACATTGTTGGAATCCAATGTTCCTGAAATCGTGTCTGGAATTGTAGGTGTCAATAAAGAAAACAATATCATTACGAACTGCTACTCCATCTACCCTCAAGAGATTAGTCTTGACAATCAAGGAACGATTGAAAATTGCGCCATGTTTGACGGTAGTGGCACATCATGGACCATGTCGGAACCCGTCATGGTGGGAGGATTGCAAACAGACGACCTGCTGACTGCTCTAGACCATTGGGTGACCGACCAAACCGCACCTGATACCTATTTCCATTGGGTAGAAGACACTCAGATGACCAACTCGGGATTACCGATATTTGGCGAGCTTTACGATGGTTTGGAAGACCTTTCTAACGACTTTGGAACTATCATTTACCCCAATCCAACCACAGGCCTTTTGAGTATTACCACGGATGATTTTGGCCATGCTGAAATCTACGACCTCACAGGCCGCCTAATGAAGCAAAGCAAGCAAACCACCATAGACCTCGGAAGATTACCGCAAGGCCTCTACGTGGTGAAGATATTCGACCATTCAGGAAACAGCATTATCAGAAAAGTTATCAAACAATAAACACTATGAAACCAACCCTATTAGTTTTAGCCGCTGGAATGGGTTCCAGATACGGCGCTTTAAAGCAGATGGACGGCGTCGGCCCTAACAACGAAGCCATCCTCGATTATTCCATTTATGACGCCAAGCGCGCCGGTTTCGGCAAGGTGGTCTTTGTCATCCGCGAGGACTTTGCCGAAGCCTTCAAGAAAGTCAACAACACCGAGAAATTCGGCATTCCCGTTGAATATGTCTACCAATCCCTTGACAAACTGCCGGAAGGCTTCTGCGTCCCTGAAGGGCGCGTCAAGCCTTGGGGCACCTGCCATGCCGTTTTGATGGCCAAGGACGTGATCCACGAGCCTTTTGCCGCTATCAACGCCGACGACTTCTACGGCAAGGAAGCCTACGAGGTATTAGCCAAGTATTTAATGGAATGTGAAGGCAAGAAAGGCGCTTACAGCATGGTGGCCTACAAACTGCGTAACACCATGTCGGACTTCGGCACGGTGAGCCGTGGCATCTGCACCGCTGACGAGGAAGACTACCTGCAGACCATCGTAGAGCGCACCGCCATCGGTCACACCGAAGACGGCGGCGCTGCCTACACCGACGAGACTGGCTCGCATCCGCTGGATATGGATTCGCTTGTTTCCATGAATTTCTTCGGCTTCACGCCTGATTTCTTCGCCTATTCCGAGAAGGGTTTCGTCGAGTTCCTGAAAGGACCAGCCCAGACCAACATCAAAGCCGAATTCTTCATCCCGCTGATGGTCAACCAAAGCATCCACGACGGCTCGGCCAAGCTGAAGGTGCTTTCGAGCAACGCCTCCTGGTTTGGCGTCACCTACAAGGAAGACAAACCCGACGTGATGCGCAAGATCCGCAAGCTGATCGAGAAAGGCGTTTATCCTAACAACTTATGGCAATGAACATAGACGTTAAAGTCTGGGGCAAGACCCCTGACGGCAAAGACATCAAGCTTTACACCCTTACCAACGCCAACGGTGTCAAGGTGCAGCTGAGCGACATCGGTGCGGGCATTGTGAGCATCATGACACCCGACCGCAACGGCCATATGAACGACATCGTGCTGGGCTACCCCAACGCCACGGATTACTATGGCGACGGTCCCTGCGCGGGTAAGACGCCTGGCCGTTTTGCCAATCGCATCGCCAACGGCCGATTCAAGATTGACGACAAGGAATACCAGCTTGAGATCAATACTGGCGACGGCAAGCATCACCTCCACGGCGGTAGCATCGGCTTCGCCAACCAGAAGTGGGCCAGCCGCATCAACGGCGACAGCGTGGTGTTCACCTACCTCAGCGCCGACGGCGAGGCGGGCTATCCCGCCGAACTGGTGTCGAAGGTGTACTACACCCTCAACGATGAGAACGAGCTGAACATCCGTTTCTGCGCCTATTCATCGGATACCACCATCGTCAACCTCACCAATCACACCTATTTCAACCTGAAAGGCGAAGGCAACGGCGACATCCTCGACCACAAGCTACGGCTTAACGCTTCTCGTTTCTTGCCTGCCACCAACGAGTTGATCACTACAGGTGAGATGGCTTCAGTGGCCGATACTCCTATGGACTTCACACAAGCCAAGCCCATTGGTCGCGACATCAAAGAGCCTTTCCCGGATCTTATTAATGGCAAAGGTTACGACAGCTGCTGGGTCATCGACGGTGTGGCAAAGGACAAGATAACGCTTGCCGCTGAGCTCTCGCACGAAGGCGTGGGCCGTATGGTGAAGATCTACACCACCCAACCAGGCGTACAGGTCTACACTGGCAACTGGCTCTCAGGTTGTCCCAAAGGCAAGAATGGCCACATCTACGAGGACTATTCAGGCGTTGCATTGGAGTGTCAAGCCCTCCCCGACTCGCCCAACAAACCCAACTTCCCCAGCACCTTCCTGCGTTCGGGCGAAGAGTATAATGAAACGATCATTTTTAAATTCTTAAATATCTAAATCTATGGAAACAACCGTTAAAAAACAGAACTACACCATCCCGATCATAGTGATGATTCTCTTGTTCGGTATGATTTCGTTCGTCACCAACCTGGCCTCGCCTATGGGCGACATCCTGAAGAACCAGTTCAACATCCCCAACTGGCAGGGCACCTTGGGTGTGTTCGCCAACTTCATTGCCTACGCTGTGATGGGTATCCCTTCGGGCAACCTACTCCAGAAGAAAGGCTACAAGAAGACCGCTTTGATTGCTGTCATCGTGGGCTTCATCGGCGTCGGCATCCAGACGTTGTCAGGTGTATTTGGCAGCTTCGCCATCTACCTCCTCGGCGCTTTCGTGGCCGGCTTCAGCATGTGCCTGCTCAACACCGTCGTCAACCCGATGCTGAACCGCTTGGGTGGCGGTGGCAATAAGGGCAATCAGCTCATCCAGATTGGTGGCTCCTTCAACTCGTTGTGTGGCACGGCCGTCATCATCATCACGGGCTTGCTCATCCCCAGCATCGTGGATGCCAAGATCAGCGATGTCTTCCCGCTGATGTATACGGCTATGGGCATCTTCGCTTTTGCTTTCCTTGTCATCTTGTTGACCAAGATCCCGGAAAACGAGCAAAAACAAGAGACTGTTGCTGAGGTCAAGGGCGGCAAAGGCCCCATGGCCTTCCGTCACTTCGTGCTTGGCGCCATCGCCATCTTCATCTATGTCGGTGTCGAAGTGGGCATCCCGAATGTCTTGAACAAATGGCTCCAGAATCCAGAGCTTAACGTGCTGGGCAGCGGCGTCAACGCCGAGGCCGTAGCCGGCTCGGTGGCCGCCACCTATTGGTTCCTGATGCTGATCGGTCGTCTGATCGGTGGCATCATCGGCAGCAAAGTGTCTGCCAAAGCAATGCTTACCACGGTGTCGATAATCGGTATCATCCTCACTTTGTTGGCCATGTTCGGTCCTTCCACTATGGTCAAGTTCCCCGCTTTCAATGGCGCTCACGGCTTCGGCATGGAGAACATCCCGCTCAATGCGGCCTTCTTGGTCTGCATCGGGCTCTGCACCTCTGTGATGTGGGGTGGCATCTTCAACCTCGCTGTTGAAGGTCTTGGCAAGTACACCGAAAAGGCTTCGGGCATCTTCATGGCTTTGGTCTGTGGTGGCGGCATTCTGCCTCTGCTCCAGAACGCCATCGTCGACGGCCTTGGCGGCGTCGGTTACCTCCAGAGCTATTGGGTGATTGTCATCGGCCTCGCCTTCCTGCTCTTCTACGCCCTTTGGGGTTCGAAGAACGTCAACAAGGACATCCCGGTGGAATAAACCATCTGTCATAAAAACAAAAACAGCCCGCCATAACGGTGGGCTGTTTTTGTTTTTCTACCGAATCACTTTACCCTGATTCTCCTTCCTGTCCACAACTTATCGGTTTTCTTCATCTTGTTAAGTTTGCAAAGAATGGAAACCGTGGTATCGTTCTCAACGGCAATTTTACTTAGGGTGTCGCCTTTCTTTACGGTGTAATACTTCTTCTCAGCGAATGTCGTCGAGCTGTTACCGTCAACGACCTTCAGGTCATGATTTCTACTCAGATTCGAGTAAGCGTTCCTCAGGATGCCGTCGTTCATGGTATACTTCTTGTTGGTCATCCTTGCCGAGTCGGAAAGTGAATGCGAAAGCAGCCAATCGTAGGTTTGGTCAAGATAGAAGACACGTGCCAACCTGGTGTGGTTGACGCCTTTCATCTTATGGAAAATCAGCCTGCTGGTGTCGCCACAAGCGCACATCTCATCCACAACCCTTTGTGAGCAACTCACAGGGACGGCATTGTCGGCCGTGCCATGAATGATCCACAGCGGCATCTCATTCAGTCCGCAAAGCGAGGGCACGGTGGCCCCACCACACATCGCCATGGCGGCGGCCACTTCGTTAGGATAAGTGGCGGCATAATCCAGCGTCCCATAACCACCCATACTCATGCCGATCACATACACTCGACGCGTATTGATGCTGTAATGCGACTTCACCCAATTGTACAACTCATGCACCTTTTTTGGATCCCAACCGTTGTTGGTCTGCGGAGCCATCACCAAGGCATCAATTTTAACGCCCCGCTCAATGGCATTGATGCAGCCATAATAGCGAACCATCGACAAGTCATTGCCACTCAAGCTCTTACCATGGAGGAATATAACCAAGGGTTTCGTATGCTCATTGGGGTTGTAATCGTCGGGGACATATAGCCAGAAGTCGTAACCGTCAGGAATGCAGTCACGATAGGCAATCAATTGAGCAGAGGCAAACAACGGCATCAGACACAACAAAAACATCCAGAATTTTTTCATAAATTGTTTAACGCATTGTCTATATAAATATTGCATCTGCCTTCTTATATTTGGTGCAAAGATAAAGGCTTTTTTTGTATTTTTGCAATTGATATGGGACGACAAGGCATTTTCCGTAAAATCCTAGGAACGGGGGCCGCTAGGGCCGTCAACGTGTTGACGCAGTTGGCCACCCTCATCATGGGCACCAGATGTCTAGGTGCCGCTGAATGGGGTACGGCCTTCATTGCCCAGACCGACATCACCTTCTTATTAATAGGCATCGAACTTATCGCTGGCAGCGGCTTAGTGTACTTCACGCCTCGAAAGAAACTATCCACCTTGATGACTATCTCATACGGTTGGATCGCCATTGTCATGCTGTTTTACACCGTGTTGTTCAACCTTCTGCATCTCTTCCCTTGGGTCTACAACATTATTCCACAGCACTACTCCACCCTTATCTTGGTGATGACCTTTGTCTACAGCTTACATGAGTTCAACCTGAACCATTTCCTTGGAAAAGAGAAGGTTGCCACCTTCAATTGGCTGTTTCTCACGCAGATACTAACCCAAGTCACGATGATGGCTGTGTTTATTTTCGTTCTGAATCTGAGAACGGCCAAAGCCTTGCTCTATTCACAGTTGTGCGGTTACACGTTGGCCACCTTCGTCGGATGGATCCTTTTGTTCCCCACCCTAAAGCATGAAGGCCGTGAGCCTTTGCGAAATAGCCTCAAGGAAATGTTGCATTATGGAGCATTCATGCAACTCTCCACCTTGGTCAGCACGCTCAACAAACGTTTGAGCCTCTACCTGTTGAACACACACTGCGACGAGAGGTCGATTGGTGTTTATGCCTCGGGCACACAGGTCACGGAAGGCGTGAACATCGTGGGACAGAGCATTGGCCTGGTGGCGTTTTCCTCGTTGAGCAACACCGAGAAGGAAGAACGCGCCTCACAACTCACCTTGCGTTTCATGAAAATCGCCATATCATTGACCTTCATGGCATTGCTGGTGATCTGTCTGCTCCCGACAGCCCTATTCGAATGGCTGTTTTCTGGCGAGTTTGCCGGCATCCGTCCCGTCATCCTGCTGATGGCACCCGGCATCGTGTTTTTCTCCGCGCACACCGTTTTAGCCAACTATTTTTCTGGCATGGGCAAACCGAAATACAACCTTTACGCCTCGCTTATCGGCCTTTCTGTGACGCTTGTCTCTGCCTTCGTTTTAATACCCCTGTTGGGCATCAGAGGTGCGGCCGTCACCACCACGTTGACCTATGCGACATTGTTTGTCTATCATTGGATTATATTCCATAAACACACGAATTGCCGTTTGCATCAGCTGGTACCCAACCGCGAAGATTGGGAATGGGTGAAAACCACAATGAAGAGTATTTTCTGACGTTTTTTTTTGTAACTTTGCAGCAAATCATTTTTTATGAGCGAAATCATCGACGACGACATCTTTACACAAAACGAAGACCCCACTCCTACAGTAGAAAACTATAACGACGACAGCATCGTCCACCTTGAGGACATGGAACACATCCGTCGCCGTCCGGGTATGTATATCGGCAAACTCGGCGACGGCGCCTCGCAGGACGACGGCATCTATGTGCTCATCAAAGAGGTGATTGACAACTCCATCGACGAGTTCACCTCCGGCTTCGGCAAGAAAATCGAGGTGACGGTTGACAAGGCCGCCAAGAAGGTCAGCATCCGCGACTATGGTCGTGGCATCCCGTTAGGCAAACTGGCCGAAGCAGTCTCCAAACTCAATACGGGCGCCAAATACGACAGCAAGGTGTTCCAAAAGTCAGTCGGCTTGAACGGCGTGGGTACCAAGGCCGTCAACGCACTTTCATCCTACTTCAAAGTGCAGGCTATCCGTGAGGGCAAGACAAGAATCGTGGAGTTTGCGCAAGGCAAGATGGTCAGCGACTCAGGCATCATCCCTTCCGATGGCGACACGGGCACTTTAACCGAGTTCATCCCCGACTCCGCCTTGTTCGGCAACTACCATTATGTGGATGAATACATCGAGAAGCGCATCTGGAACTATGCCTACCTCAACCGTGGCTTGAGCTTAATTTATAACGACAAGCGCTATTACTCCAAGAACGGCCTCCTCGACCTATTGCAGAACAACATGGAAGGCGAAGGCCTCTACCCCATCATCCACATCAAGGACGGTGACTTTGAAGCCGCTTTCACCCATGTGAATGGGCAGTCGAGCGATTACTTCTATTCCTTTGTCAACGGTCAGCACACCACCGAAGGCGGCACACACCAGTCCGCTTTCCGCGAGGGTTATGCCCGTGTGGTGCGCGAGTTCTACCAAAAGGAATACGAACCTGCCGACATCCGCCAAGGCCTGATTTGCGCCTTGTGTGTCCGCATACAAGAACCTGTGTTTGAGGCTCAAACCAAGACCAAACTCGGCTCCACCCACCTCGCGCCCAACAACCCCGACGGCACCAACGACAGCCCCTTCCTGAAGACTTACGTCTTCGACATCCTGAAGCGCCACTTGGACAACTACCTGCACAAGAATCCTGAGACGGTCAGCGTGTTACAGGCCAAAATCCAAGCCAACGAGAAGGAGCGCAAAGAGATTGCCGGCATCAAGAAGGCTGCCCGAGAGAGCGCTAAGAAGGTCAGCCTCAACAACCGCAAGCTCCGCGACTGCCGCATCCACCTCAACACCAACCACGAGAAACGCCTTGAGAGTACCATCTTCATCACCGAGGGTGACTCCGCTTCGGGAAGCATCACCAAGAGCCGCGACGTGCAGACCCAGGCCGTGTTCAGCCTGCGTGGTAAGCCGCTCAACTGCTTGGGTATGACCAAGAAAGTGTGCTACGAGAACGAGGAGTTCAACCTGCTGCAAGCCGCCTTGAACATCGACGAGGACATCGAGAACCTGCGCTATAACAACATCGTCATCGCCACCGATGCCGATGTCGACGGCATGCACATCCGCCTGCTGATGCTCACCTTCTTCCTCCAGTTCTACCCTGACTTGGTGCGCAACGGCCATGTCTATATCTTGCAGACGCCCTTGTTCCGTGTGCGCAACAAAAAGGAGACATACTATTGTTACACCGATGAGGAGCGCATCGCCGCTAAGGAGAAATGCGGCAAGCAGGCTGAGATCACCCGATTCAAAGGCTTGGGCGAAATCTCACCCGACGAGTTCCGTGGCTTCATCGGCCCCAACATGAGGCTTGAGCCTGTCATCCTTCGCTATGACTTCGGCATCAAGGAGCTTCTGGAATACTACATGGGCAAGAACACCATGGAACGCCAGAAGTTCATCATCGACAACTTGAGGATCGAGGATGACTCGGAGATGGATAAGATGTGATAACTAATTCAATTTCAATTTATAATGAAAGCAAAAACCAGTTTACTGATCATGGGCAGTATCATCACCCTCTTCGGCTGCAACCAACAGCCGCAACGCTATTCCGTCAAGGCTTACCCCGAGACGCGCATGGACACCACCGTCGTTGACGACTACTTCGGAACGAAGGTCGCCGACCCGTACCGTTGGCTCGAAAACGACACTTCCGCCGAGACCGCCAAATGGGTCAAGGAGCAGAACGAAGTCACCCAAGACTATCTGAGCCACATCCCCTTCCGCAGTGCACTCAAGGACCGCCTCACGCAACTCGTGGACTATGAACGCTATGGCATGCCTTCGAAGGAACACGGCCGTTACATCTACTCGAAGAACGACGGCCTCCAGAACCAAAGCGTCATCTATATGCAGGAGACGCTTGACGGTGAGCCTACCGTCTTGTTAGACCCTAACAAACTCTCCGACGACGGCACCGTCTCGTTGGGCGGCATCAGCTTCTCCAACGACGGCAAATACATGGCCTACACCATCCAACGCAGCGGCTCCGACTGGGTCGAGATCTACGTGAAGGACATGGACACCCTCGAACTCCTCCCCGACCACATCGAATGGGCCAAGTTCACCGGCGCATCGTGGTATAAGGACGGCTTCTTCTACGCCGCCTACGACCGCCCCGAAGCCGGCAAGGAGTTCAGCAACGTAAACGAGAACCACAAGATCTACTACCATAAACTCGGCACGCCACAGGAACAGGATGAGCTCTTCTACTCCAATCCCGCCCAGCCGCGCTATTTCCACCAGGTCGACCTCACCGAGGATGAACATTACATGTTCCTCTTCGAGAGTGGTCAAGGTGCAGGCAGCACGCTGTGGATCCGCGACATGCAAGACCCGAAAGGTAAGTTCGTACAAATCGCCGACGACATGGACTATCAATACGGTCCCATTGATGTCATCAACGACACGATGTATATCTTCACCAACTACAACGCGCCCAAGGGCCGTATCTGCCGCGTGCCGGCCAAGACCCCTCAGATGGAGAACTGGGTGGATGTGATTCCTGAGAGCGATAACGTCATCGCTGGCATCAGCCTCGCCAAGGGCAAGATGATCGTCACCTACGACAAGGACGCCGCCAACCACGCCTACGTCTACACCATGGACGGCCAGCAACTCCACGAGATTGCCCTGCCCACCTATGGCGCCGTCGGTTTCAGCAGTAAGTATGAAGAACCCGAAGTGTTCTACGCCTTCACCTCCTTTGCCTTCCCGACCACGATTTACCAATACAACATCGACGACAACACATCCACCGTGTTCCGCGCTCCTGCCATCGACTTCAAGTCGGACGACTATGTCACCGAGCAGGTCTTTGTTGATTCGAAGGACGGCACCAAGGTCCCGATGTTCCTGACTTACAAGAAAGGCTTGCAGAAAGACGGCACCAACCCGACCTTCCTGTATGGTTACGGCGGCTTCAACATCACGCTGAATCCTGGCTTCAGCACCTCGCGTCTGCCTTTCATCGAGAACGGCGGCATCTATGCCCAGATGAACCTGCGTGGTGGCAACGAATACGGTGAGGAATGGCACATCGCCGGCACCAAGCTGCAGAAGCAGAATGTCTTCGACGACTGCATCGCCTGCGCCGAATACCTTATCAATAACGGCTACACCTCACCGAAATATTTGGCTCTGAATGGTGGCTCCAACGGTGGTCTGCTTGTCGGTGCTGTTGTCAACCAGCGTCCCGACCTCTTCGCCGTGGCCGTGCCGCAAGTCGGCGTGATGGACATGTTGCGCTATCACCTCTTCACCATCGGTTGGAACTGGGCCAGCGACTACGGCACCAGCGAGGACGACGAGGCCATGTTCAAGGCCTTGTATGCCTACTCACCGCTGCATACCATCAAGAGCGGCGAAGACGTGCACTATCCTGCCATCATGGTCACCACGGCCGACCACGACGACCGTGTGGTGCCTGCCCACTCGTTCAAGTATGCGGCCACCTTGCAGGCAGCCCAAACTGGCGACCAGCCCAAGATCATCCGCATCGACACCAAGGCCGGTCACGGCGGTGGCAAACCCATCTCCAAGGTTCTGGAAGAACAGGCTGACATCTATTCGTTCATCCTGTACAACATGGGATTGACCTATCCTACCGAGAAGAAATAAGCCTCATATTTCCGTAAAAGAAAATCGCCCGCTGGATGCTTCCGGCGGGCGATTGTTGTTTTAGCGATCCATTACCAACAGTACTTCACCGCATACCAAATGGCCACAAATTGCTCGATGGTGACATTATCGGAAAGGGTGAACTCAACATCCGAAGAATAGCTGGAGTTGTTTTTATACACTTTGAGACCTTGCTTGTTGGCAAAAACGTCAGATGAATAACCCGAATTGCCTTCGTAGAGCTTTCCGTCCCTGATCGTGAAAACCACATCGGAAGAATACGATGACGACCCTCGGTAGACTTTACCATCTCTGATAGTGAACAGGATATCACTGCTGTAGGAGGAATTGCCCTTGTACACTTTGTTGTCGTCAATTCGACAAAGGACATCAGACGAGTACAAGGAATTACCTTTATACACTTTATTGTCCTTTAAATTGCAGATTACGTCGCTGCTGTAAGAGGAGTTGCCCTTATACACTTTCACTTGGGCGAAACTGCTGATAAAAGCCCAACAGAAGCATACGGTCAACAGGGTTCTCTGATAGTGTTTTTTCATGATAGTCGAACATGCATTTTACTCTGCAAAAGTAGCTAATACAAAAGTATCTCGCCACTTTGAGGAAGATTATTTTTCTGCCGTCCCCAAAACAAACTCTTCAATGTTCCCTCTGGCCTCGGTCATACCCAACTTCTTGCGGATACTGGTGCGTGCTTTACCGATCATCGCGGATGATACATCCAAAATGTCAGCCACTTCCTTCACTGAAAATGGCATCATCGATAATATGCAGACCTTGAATTCACTATCGGTCATAGCAGGTTGGTTACTCTTGATGCGTTGAACCACATCGGGATAAACCTTGTTGTATTCTTCAAAGATAACATCATAGGCAGAGTCGGCTTGTCCGCAGACACATGATTTCAGCTTTTGGAAGGACGGCTTGTCAATATCCTTGTTCTCGCCAATCAAGAAAATCTTGTAAACCATCATTACCTTTCGGAAGAGGTTATCGCGATTGGTCTCAGCTAATGCCTCGGATTCTTGTTGCAAACGGGTAATATCCAGGTTCAACTCAGCTATCGTAGCACGTTTTTGAGTGGCACGATACAAGAGGAAAAACACCAACGCGACCGCCACAACCAATACCAACGAAATGATGAAAAGCATTTTGCGCCGGCGCAGAAAAACTGAAATCATATTTTCGCTATGGTCCAGGTCGCCATTCAAGGTTGAAATGGTGGTCTGTACTTTTTCCATCAGTTTGATGTTCTCGCTCGACCTTGCCGTGACAATGGCCTCATTCAAAGCCGCCATGGCCGAGTCGAAGTTGTTTTGCTGCCAATAGACGCAACCGCTGTAAAGGGCCGACAAGGTTTTCATCTCGGCATCGTCAGTGAGATTGAAATAACGCCGTGCCTGAAAAATGGAGGTGTCCTGCGAGATGTCCTCTCCCCTGCTGAATTTGCCTTCGATCTCCAACACCGTCCGTTCCATGTTGTCCATGTCGGACTTCACATTGCAAGCTGCCAATAGGCATATCAGCACAAAGGCCAACCAACATCTTGATTTGTATAGCAAATTCAGCATCGTCTCAACAATTAAACAATTGACTTCGTCGAATTATCATTTCAACAACGCAACAATTCAACAATTATTGCCCCGCCGCTTCCCCACCATTTTGGGCCTCATTCTCCAGTTCGATGTTACCGAAACGCAATGTAAAACCTGCACACACACAAGAAGAATTGTATCTTGATGTTTCTGAAACCGTTACCGTTGGGCTATCAATATATGTGTCTTGCTTCAACAAACCAAACAAATCGTAGCCGTTGACAAACACCGACAACTTATGATCGAAGAAATCGGCACGCATACCGCAGTCGACGGAATAATTGGCGCCCTTCTTCCAAAACAGCGTCTGGGTCGGAGAGTTGTAGTAAGCCGAGGCATGCACTTCCAGACGGTCCCATAGCTTGGTCCAAAGGTTCAGTCGAAAACTGTAGCAAAGCATCTCACTCGGTTCCAAAGCATCATCGGTCTTGATGTAAGATTCATAAAGGTTGGCATAAAACCGCAAATTGAACATCCCGTTCGGACGATACATCATGTTGAACTCACCACCCGCATTATACGACCTGCCTACATTGACCGGCCAGTTGAAAGAGACCACCCTGCCATAATGCTCATGGTAAGCCGCGTCAGTTATCTTGTTGATTTCATTTTGTTTTCCTTTATAATATCCCGTCAAACCTACAGAACCAAAATCGTCCCAATACTTCGTCCAACTTGCCTCAATGTTGTGGGTGAAAACTTGTTTCAGCTTAGGATTGCCCGTAGCATAGGATTCCTCATCGAATTTGATAAAAGGACTCAGTTGCTCTGCGTAAGGATTCTGGATCCTCATGGAATAACTAAGCTTGAAGTTGTGCATCGACTGGGTTCGATATGAGAGGTGCAACGATGGCAAAGGATAGAAATAATAAACTGTAGAATCATAATTTGGAGCGTCAGGATAGACAATACCCGTCCGATAATACCTCAAACTTAATGTGGGTTGAACAGTAAAATTGCCGAAACGATGCCGCACCTGGAAATAGCCACCCACATGATGATCGACCTGACGGAATCGGTACGACATCACAGAGTCGTGTACATATATGCCATTGGCCAGACTGTCCAAGGGACTGCGCTCGTTTTTCCCTTCCCAACTGGCATTGATGCCCATGCCAAATTCGCCATTCTTGGAATAAGGTAAATTGTAATCCACGCGAGCATTGATGGGGAGGTTGGTCGAGACATAGTCCATCACAAATGCTCTTTCATACGGAGACGGCAAGGTGTAAGTCTTGTGATAATCAATGGGAAGGGCCGAACGGGTGACACTTCCATTCATGCGCATAGTTAGGTTATGTCCTTCTTCGTCGAATTTGTGTTGATAGGTCAACCCACATGGGAAAAAGAGATAGCTTGAATTCGATTTGTTCACGATGGAGTATTTGTATTCGCCCGATTGCTCAATATATTCAATGCGTTCGCGCTGCATCCTTACCTCCGATGGCCCAAATGAATCCCAAAACATGGCATAAAAGGAGAAAGTGTTCATCTTATCGGGTGTGTAGGTCAAGTCAAGGTTGAATCCAGGACTATAAGTCGTGTAATTGCTGTACATGCTGCTTTTCAAATGACTGGTCAACAATTGATTGCCTTCTTCATCCTCGCCAAACAAGTCTTTATCGGCATGCGCCTCACTCCGACCATGATACCAATAGGCATTCGTGTAGGCGTTTACTGTCCACTTCTCGTTTTTCCAAATGTATGAAAGCCATGGCATCACATACGGCTGCGAAGAAGCATTTGTGCCAAAGCATAGGAACTCGTTCCGTTTGATTTTGGCGTTCATCACGATGTTAATGATGCCATCGGCTTGGGTGGCATAGCGTGCCGAGGGGTTGGTGATGACTTCGATGCGGTCGATGGCGTTGGCGGGCAAGGTCTGGATGTAGGTCTTGAGGTTTTCTTCCGTGAGGTTGGAAGGCTGGTCATTGATCCATATCTCAACGGAAGAAGTCCCGCGCAAGGTAATGTTGCCTTCCACATCGACGCTCACGCCAGGTGCGTTCTGCAAGGCATCGGAGGCCACGCCGCCTTGCACGGTTGGATCATCAGAGACTTGGTAGAGTGTCTTCTCGCCTTCGACGGAAAACAATGGTCTTTCCGCCGTGATGGTGACGCCTTCAAGCAGCAAAGTGTCTACCGCAATCTGCAGGCTGTCGGCTTTCGGTTTGACTTCAGGAATTTCGACTTGGGCAAAGACCGCCACGCTGACCATCGCAAAGGCGGCAGTGAGGAATGTGTTTCTTGTGTTCATCGCATGGTACAATTTTAGGTTTGACCATGCAAAAGTATAGTGAAAAAACAGGCTTTCCGCAAGCCTAAGCCCCGTGTAGAGACAATTGCGGAAAGCCAGAAATCAACTCTTTGTAATTCAGCGCGTTGAAAAGTGGATGGTAGAGACCTTTTTACTCCATCTCCAACTCTTCATACTCATAATTGACCTTCTCTCCGACCTTCAGCACCAAATAACTTGGTGTACCGCTGTCATTGAGGTTGTCGGTCATGAGGTACTGCACACCGCCAAACTGACGTTGCTCGCGCATGTGGAAGTGGCCCATCAGCACGGCCTCAACATTGTGGTTACTCGTCAGGTCCATGAAGGCGTATTGTTCATCCTGCGGCAGGTTGGCAGCAGGCGTGGTGGTGTAGTTGTACGAGGTGCGGAACAACCAGTTGTGACTGATGACGAAGCAGTGACGATAGTCCTTGCGATGCAAGAGCTTCTCCTCCAACCATTCCAACTGGCGCTTGCCATGGGTGCCATTGCCAGAATCCAAGAAGATGAACAAATCTTTGTATCCACTGACGGTATTCACCGTCACAGTATAGGTTGAAGTATGGAAATACTGTTTGAAAAACGAGGCACAGTTGAAGTACACATCATGGTTGCCAATAACCAAGAAACATGGGTCGTTTTTTGCCTGATTCACGGAATCATAACGCAAAGCATCTTTGGTCATTCTGAAACCTGCTTCGCCGCTCTCGTTCACCATGTCACCAGCATGGATGGCGAAGATAGCCTTCGGGTCATTGCGTTCGGCGGTGATGTACTTGTAGAGACGGTCTTTCTCCCCCTGCGGCACGATGCTGTCGCGCTCGGAATAGTGCGAGTCGGAGCAGGAATAAACGTGGTACTCGTCAGGGGCATTCTCGATGACGGGTTCGCCGTTCTGTGCGTTGTAGTCGAGCCAGTCGGCCACGCGCTCTTCGGTGTCGCTGCGGTTGATGACCATGCCAGCAATGTCAAGACGGTTGCAGCCTGTAGCAAAGATCGCGGCTGCTGCGATGAAAAATATAAAGTGTTTCTTCATGATGTTCAGTTTTTAGGTTTCCAAATGAGGCCGACGTTTCCAAACCAGCCATTGTATTGTGCCGAGAGGTTGAGCACGCCGCAGGGATGCAGTCCTGCTTCGGCAGTCACGCGCAGCCCATTGCCGAGGTCGTAATAGCCGTTCACACTATAGAAGAACAACGTAAAACGTTCAATGACAAAGTCTCGGTAATTGGCAACACGGGCACCTACATTCCAGGGATGCTCTTGGTCAAAGAGGTTGCCCTCCACACAGAAAGTGACATTCATCGGTTCTAATACTGCATCCATGCCGCCATTCTTGCGCAACGGGATGGGCGCCGTGTAGCGGTTGGTCAAGCCCAACTGGAAGTTGAAATGGCGGTTGCGCCAACCTAAGTCAAACACGCCATTGAATTCCTGCAAATTGTAATTTGGAAACAAACGATACAAATAACGGTTCTCCAAATAAAGTGTGCCACAATTGGCCTTGAGTAGATTCACCTGGTATTGCAGGTTGATGGCATGACGGTTCAGCGTCGTGCCTTGATAGCCAATGCCAATGTTGAAGTTTTCGGCCAACTGATAGTCAGCTTTTAAGGCCAACGAGGCACTATTGCCAGAAGTGCGCGTGTAATCGTACTCCCCATAGGTTTGCAAAGTCCACTGTGACTTTGCCGCGAAAGCAATAAACAGCAAACCAAGAGTAAAAATGATTCTCTTCATATTTTCAAAATTTGTGCAAAAGTAAGGAAAAGTCGCCATCAAATCCTATGCTGTACTTCTTTTTCCTATTTTTGCTGACTTGTTGAACAATTCCGTAATTATGAAACGTTTCTTTATTGGTTTATTTAATTTGTTTATTTTCAGTCTTTTAAGTCTTAACCTTTCCGCACAATACGGTCCTCAACTTGACAACCGTGGCTTCGAGCAATGGACTACGCGTAACGAAAATGCAGTCAGCGAACCCGTTCATTGGCATTCAGGTGGCACGGCTACAGGAACATGGTCAGGCTTCCTATCAAGCCAAATCGAGCAGTCTTCGCAGACGCGACCTGGCACTACGGGGAGCAAGAGCGTCAGAGTGTTCCCCGACAGTGTACTTGGCATTACCGCCAACGGCACACTGACCAACGGACGCATCAATGCGGGCAGCATGTCGGCCACTGGCTCAGGCAACTACAACTATACGCAACGCTCCGAAAGTGCATTCAACACCCCCATCAACCAACTTCCTGATTCGCTCTCCGTTTGGGTGTGTTTCCGCAGCCAAAGCACCACCGACAAGGCTCAAGTGAAAGCCGTCGTCCATGGCAATGCCGATTACAAAATCATTGCCAACGGCACCGAAGAGCCCGCCGACATGCATGTGGCAACAGCGGTTTCGTCGTTCACCCGCACTTCGACCGCTAACGGAGCCTACACCTGGCGTCGCCTGAGCATACCTTTCAATAACAATGGTCCCTGCGCCGAAGTACGCTACATCCTCATTGCTGCCACCACCAACGAGACCCCTGGCACGGGCAGCACCAACGACGATCTTTTCGTAGACGATGTTTTGTTAGTTTACAATCCGACACTCAGACTTGAACAGTTAGCCTCCAACGAATACGCTATCAACTCAACCATTAATATCCCTTTCACGTTGACTGGAACCATGTCGCCCGACAATCTTAATGCATCTGCCAACCAGGTCATCGCCCAACTTTCCGATGCCAACGGCAATTTCAGCAATCCCACTGAGTTGGGTCGCATCACCACCAACACCAGTGGAAGCTTCACAGTACAGATTCCTAATGTGCCGGAAGGACAGCATTACAAAATCCGTGTGATTTCAACCAACTACCCCATGATTGGCAGCAACATTCAGGAAATCAGCATCATCGACACTTCTTCAATTGATGACTATTCCGCTTCCTGCCAAATCTTCCCCAACCCATTCAATTCGACCTTGAGCATTACAACAGAAAAAACGGTCAAAAACATCCTGATTTATGATGTCTTTGGCCGTTTAGTAAAGAACCAATCTGCTTCGGAAACGCAGATCAACCTCAATTTGAACGAGTTAAGTGAGGGAATCTACATGCTGCGTCTTGACTATGGCGACAGCATGTGCACCCACCGAATCGTCAAATTCGCTCGTTAATCACGTCCCAGTCAATGATTTGCCACAAGGCATTCAGATGGTCGGGACGGCGGTTCTGATAGTCAATGTAATAGGCGTGTTCCCACACATCGAAGGTCAGCAAAGGCTTGAAGCCGCGTTGCACAGGATTACCAGCATTGGTCTCCTGCGTGATTTGGAGTTTTCCGTCCTTGTCGACAGAGAGCCACACCCAACCTGAGCCAAACAAAGTGGCACCTTTCTTCGTAAACTCCTCCTTGAAAAGATCGAAGCTTCCAAATTGTTTATCAATCAGTTCAGCTATCTTTCCTGTAGGTTTGTTGTCAGCTTTAGGAGCACGGAATTGGGTGAAATACAGATTGTGGTTCAGAATCTGGCCGGCATTGTTGAAAACGCCACCGTCGGCAGTCTTCACGATTTCCTCCAAAGGCATCTCTTCGTATTTCGTGCCTTCGATGAGGCCGTTGAGGTTGTTGACATAAGCGTTCAGGTGCTTGCCGTGATGGAAGCCCAAAGTCTCCTTGCTAATGATAGGCTCTAATGCATTTGCCTCGTAGGGCAATTTAATGAGTTCGTATTTCATATTGTTATGATTAGTTGTTCATGGTTACAAAAATAGAAAAAAGTGGGATTCCGAAGCAGGAATCCCACTTTTTTCATTGATTCATATACATCTGAAAGAGCGGAGAATTGGGCTCCGACTTCAGCCGTTTCAAGGCACGGTCACGGATTTGGCGGGTGCGTTCACGCGAGATGTTGAGCTTCATCGCGATTTCCTCCAAAGAATACTCGCGCGAGGTGCCCAATCCAAAATACATGCACAAGATGGTGCGTTCCTTCTCGTTCAACATGTCGAGCGATCTGCGGATGGCGCGACTGGCCGACTCCTGCTCCACTACCGAATCAGTCTGAACTTCATCTTCCGCAACATAGACATCCAAGAAGTTGGCATCGTCCTCATCGTCCAAAGGTGCATCGGTTGAGACAGCACGCGAGTTGAGGTTGAGGAGTTGGTCAACCTTGTCCTCAGGCATATTGAGCTCATCAGCAATCTCCTTGAGGGTGGGACGACGTTCCAGTTTCTGCTCCAAAAGGGATATGGCCTTCTTCACCTTGGCCAAGGCACCCACCTGGTTCATGGGCAGACGGATGATGCGCGCCTGTTCGGCCACGGCTTGCAAGATGCTTTGACGAATCCACCACACGGCATACGAGATGAACTTGAAGCCACGGGTCTCGTCGAAACGCTGAGCTGCTTTCACCAAACCGAGGTTACCTTCATTGATCAGGTCTTGCAAGCTAAGTCCTTGGTTCTGATACTGTTTGGCCACCGAAACGACGAAACGCAGGTTGGCCCTCACGAGCTTGTCCAAAGCGGCTTTATCGCCCGCCTTGATACGCTGAGCCAGTTCGACCTCCTCATCGGTGGTCAAGAGGCTCTCCTTCGCAATGTCGGCCAGGTACTTGTCCAAGGTGCCGGCATTGCGGTCGGTAATCTGTTTTGAAATCTTTAGTTGTCTCATTTCTTCGTAATCTTTATTTGTTTAATTGTTTCATATTCAACTTCTTACTCTCCATAGCTCTCTGCACTATTTTTTTTGCATAATCTGCTCTTCAAAGGAGGTCGAAATCCATCAGCCTCCTTTGAATCACAAGTCAAAATACTATCAAAAACCGTACCGAAGTCTTTGATTCTCAGAAAAATTCTTTTTTACTGCACATTTTAGTAGAAGAATGTACCCATCATGCCGTTGGGATAGACACCTTCGATGGTCGTACGGCGCGAACGGGAATTCTTCAGCGCATTCTCAAGGTCGGTCTTGTTGTTCACTGCATAACCATTCACCTTTGTGATGACGAAGTCGACAGGAACGCCGGAGTTCATGAATCGACCCTGACGAATCTCGACAATCTTCAATCCAGCCTTGACGTTGAGTCGGCTCATGTCGTTCTGGTTGATGGGCTGCAGCATTAGTCCAAACTCGGAATTGTAGAAGCTGTCGCCTTTCTTGACCACATCCACATTGCCTGCCTCATTGAGCAAGGTCAGTTCATAATTATGGTGGCGGCCATTGCGATTCACCTCCAAATTCACATTGTCGCCAGGACGATACTGACGAACAGTTTCCATCAATTGGGTAACCGTATTCACTTTCTTTCCATTGATAGAAGTCACCACGTCGCCTTTCTGAACACCTGCCACTTTGGCAGCACCACCTTCGGTAACCTCAGCAACATACACGCCTTCAATGTTTTCCAAGCCTTCTTTTTCAGCTATTTCTTGGGTGAGTTCGGCGGGATAGATTCCCAAATAGCCGCGCTGGGTCTCACCATAAAGCAGGAGGTCGTCGACCACCTTACGCACGATGTTGGAAGGGATGGCGAAGGAATAGCCTTCGTAGGAGCCTGTATGCGATGCAATGGCAGCATTGATACCAACCAATTCGCCCTTGGTATTCACCAAAGCGCCACCACTATTACCTGGATTGACGGCGGCATCCGTTTGAATAAAGGACTCTACCGAGGTACCTTCACCCAAGATGCTGAGGTTACGGGCTTTAGCGCTCACAATACCAGCGGTAACGGTTGAAGTCAGGTTGAAAGGATTACCCACAGCAAGCACCCATTCACCTATACGAACGTTGTCGGAGTCGCCAAAGGTAAGATACTCCAAATCAGTGGCATCTACCTTAATTAAAGCCAAGTCGGTAGTGGGGTCTGTCCCGATGATGGTAGCCGTCTTCTTCACCTTATTATTAAAGGTGACCTCTACCTCGTCGGCACCTTCCACGACGTGGTTGTTGGTGACGATGTAGCCATCGGGGGTCAGCACAACGCCGGAACCGTAGGCCACCATCGTATTGTTGCGCGTTTGGCCAGGATAGCCATAGAGTTGTCCGAGCAAGGCTCCGAAAAAGTCGTTGTAAGTGGTGCTTTGTCTCACCACTTTCGTCATAATATGGACCACAGCATCGACACTGCGCTCGGCAGCATCGACGAAATCAGGTGTGTTTTGGGCAGGCAGAAATGCCGCACGTTGCACTTGGGGTTGCTGAACCTGTTCAATTTCAGTGGCAGGTTCCTGCATCTCATTCTTGTTTTCGCTATTCTCAGCGTTTTGGGATGAATTCGCACACGATGCAGCCATCAACATTGCGGCCAGCATCAAAGTCATACTCACTTTTCTCATCTTGTCTCAGTTTAAAAGGTTTGTTTTTAGTCTTTATAGTGTCATTAATGCTTTTTTTCAACCTTTATTGCACTGAAAAGTGTATTTTTGTCGAAAATTTAGCGGGTGGAGGCCATCAAATTATGTGCCAACCAAAACGTAAAGTATAGATTTTCACGAATTAAAAAGCAATGTTCATCAAGAATGACACGATAACGCTACGATGTGCCGAGCCAGAGGACGCCGAACTGATTTATCGATGGGAAAACGATAGAGACATTTGGCGGGTCAGCGGGACGCATGTGCCTTTCACTCGTTTTCAGATTGAACAGTTTTTGCTGGGCAACAATGATTTGTTCAGTAACAAGCAGCTCCGACTGATGATCGACTTGAATGAAACCGGAGAATCCATCGGCTGTATCGACATCTTTGATTATGATAGCATCAATCTGCGTGCAGGAATCGGCATCCTCATAGATAACGCCTTCCGTCAGCAAGGTTTTGCCAAAGCGGCACTTGCCCTTTGTATTCAATACCTTTTCACAGACCTCATGCTGCACCAAGTATATTGTTCCATAGACGAGACCAACATTGAGAGTCAGGAACTGTTTGGTAGCCATGGATTTGAACTTTGTGGAAGACGGAAGGACTGGTTGAAAACTTCGGAGGGTTTTTTGGATGTGTTCGAATACCAGTTGATGTACCCTGAAAACAATGAAGCTACTCCTCTTTTTAAGGGGAACAACTTTTACGAAGATTAATACATCCATATTAGAATAAACACACAAAATGGTCAAAATAGAAACAAAACTTCCCAAAGAGAGAAAAAGCAAAAGGAACAGCAAAAAGAAAAACGGCAATCGGACAAGCATAACGGTGTTAATAGTTTTGGGCATCCTGTTGATTTTTGCTATGGCCTTCGGGTATTGGCTATACCGAAGCGTCATGTCGCCTAACGTTCAAACCGCTGGCGGTAAGGATGTTGAATTGTTTATCCCAACTGGCTCGGATTACAATCAAGTGAAAACCATCTTGGCTGATGCACAATTCATCATCAATGAAAAGAGTTTCAACTGGGTGGCGAACAAAAAAGAACTGCCTGACAACATCCATCCCGGCCGTTATATCGTGAAAGACGGTATGAGCAACAACCAGTTGGTCAACATGTTGCGAGGTGGATTGCAAAGTCCTGTGAAGGTTACTATCAATAACATCCGCAATGTGGACATGCTGGCAGGCCGCATTGCATCACAAATCGAAGCCGACTCTGCCTCCATTTCCAACCTGCTTCACAACCAAGAGTATATCAATCAGTTAGGCTTTAACAGCTACACCATCCCTGCCCTATTCCTACCTGACACCTACGAGTTATATTGGAACACCGATGCCGAAGGCTTCGTGGTGCGAATGTTCCAGGAATACAACAAGTTTTGGAACGAGGAGCGCAAACAGCAAGCCCAATCTAAAGGCATGACTCCCGTACAAGTCAGCACTTTGGCTTCCATTGTCAATAGGGAAACCAACATGACTGACGAGATGCCACGTGTGGCTGGCGTCTACCTCAACAGACTGAAAAACAACTGGCTGCTTCAAGCCGACCCCACCCTCATCTTTGCCTGGAACGACTACAGCATCAAGCGCGTGCTCGACCGCCACAAGGAAATCGAGTCGCCCTACAATACCTATAAATATCTTGGACTTCCTCCTGGCCCCATCTGCATTCCTTCCCTTTCAGCCATCAAAGCTGTGCTGAATGCAGAAAACCATCACTATTTCTACTTTTGCGCCAAGGAGGACTTCTCGGGCTATCACAATTTCGCAAAGACCCTTGCCGAGCACAACCGCAACGCAGCCAAATACCAACAAGCTCTTAATCAACGTGGAATAAAATAATTTAAAAACAACTGACATGAAAGCATTTAAAGCATACGACATCCGTGGCGAATGGGGCACCGATCTCAACGAAGACATCGCCTACCGCATCGGCTATTTCCTACCTGATGTGCTTGACACCGACACTTATTTGGTGGGACGTGACATGCGACTATCGTCACCTGCCATGTTTGATGCCTTAACCCGAGGCCTTACCGACCGTGGCAAAAACGTGGATTTCATCGGTCTATCCACCACGCCCTTGGTTTATTGGTCGACAGCGAAATATGGCTACGGCGCTTCTATCCAAATCACGGCTTCACATAATCCAAAAGACCATAATGGTTTGAAGATTTCTGCTAAAGACGCACTTCCCGTTGGCTATGACACTGGGTTGAACCGTCTTGAAGCCTTGGTGGAAAGCGACAAGGCAACAATTCCCTGTTCCGTTAATGGCCAAATCAAGGAAAGGAATGTCTATGCCGATTATCTCGCTTTCCAAAAGCAATTTGTAGGTCCGCATGACAACCTCAATATCGCAGTGGACTGTAGCAACGGCATGTCGTCCATCTTCGTCCACGAATTGATTGGCAAGGCGCACTATATCAACGACACTTTGGATGGCAATTTCCCCAACCACGAGCCCAATCCATTGGAAGCCAATGCTCAGGAGCAAATCAAGGCCTTGGTGAAGAAAGAGAAATGCGACATAGGCCTGCTCTTCGACGGCGACGCCGACCGCATCACTTTCATCGACGAGAAAGGCCGGTTCATCAGCCCCGACCTCATCATTGCCTTCTTAGGCGACTTTTTCATCGGTGAGCAACATCAAAAAGGCATCGTTTTGCAGGACATCCGCAGCTCTCGTGCCATCCAAGAATATTTGGACAAGTATCAAGCCAAGGTGGAGACATGGCGTGTGGGTCGCGCTTATGCCGCATTGAAACTCAGGGAGTTGGACGGTTGCTATGGCGGTGAATTGGCTGGCCATTACTATTTCCGCGATTTCTATTACTCCGATTCCGCTCTATTGGCGGCCTCCATCGTTTTGCGCCTGTTGAGCGAACGTAAAAAAGAAGGCAAGACCATAAGCCAAATCATCGATGAAATCTCACCTTATTCCAATTCGGGTGAAATCAACTTCAAGATTGAGCAGAAACAAGAGGCCATGGATGCTGTTCGTGATTGTTTCATGCACATGGAAAAGCCCGAGCGTTTCCTTGACTTCGATGGTTATCGCCTCGATTATCCCGACTGGTGGATCAACATAAGGCCTTCAAATACAGAACCTTATCTTCGTTTCCTTTGCGAAGCCAAAAGTGATGCCAAGCTGCAAGAAATCATCGGTACGGTGAAGGGAATCGTAAAGAAATGGTCATGAGGTTTCAAAATAATGATTACTTTTGCACAAAACAACACCTAATGAAAAGACTAACACTAATACTTACCGCATTGATTCTCTTTACAATATCGAGTTGTGAAGACCCCAACAAATCCCGCCAATACATGGACGAAGGAGCCAAATTGATGCTGAGATACAGCAAATATGAAGAAGCCGAAGAAGCGTTCACAAAGGCCATCAAGTATGACAAAAGCAATTACGAGGCTTTTTATTATCGCGGCTGTGCCAAAGTCAATGCCACGAAATACAAGGATGCCATTGTCGATTTTGAGAAGGCCATCGAGCTGAAGCCCGATTATGCAGATGCCTATTTCAACTTGGGAAGGACCTACTATTTGCTTAACGACGAAGACAAGGCTTGCGAGTACTACCAGTTGGCGGCAAAATACGGGCGTCCCAATTTGGAAGACTATCTGAAAAGATGTAACTGATAATCAAATTATTTACTGTTCACCGAAGGTATCCTCAGCGATGACATCACCGTCTTCGTTGTAGGTTTTCCATAACCCTACTTTTTCACCATTGGCATACTGGCCTTCCTCTTTCAGAGCAGTGCTTGGGTAGTATGTCTTTGTTGGGCCTTCCAATCGACCTTTATGATATTGGCATTCCATGAGCAACGTTCCCGTGTTGGAATACTTTCGGCATTGTCCTTCCGGCTGTCCCTCAACATATTGGGTCTCTTCGGCCAACACACCATTATTCGGATTGTAGAGTTTCGACCATCCATGCACCTTTCCTTCCTTATTGTCCTCAACCAGACGCAGTTGGCCAGAAGCCTCGTCAAAGTACTTCCACTCCCCTTCTTTCTTTTGGTTTTGGTAATACCCAGTGGCAATCACCCTTCCATTCGGAGCATAGGTCTTGTTCAAAGCCTTTTCGCCTGATTTGTCAAACTCGTTGGTAGCCTTCAAGTTACCTTGTTCGTCATAATACTTGAAAGTGCCTTTGCATTTGTCGTTCTTGAATTGGCCTTCGTAGCGCAATTGGCCGTTGGGATAAAAACCGCGCCAAGTTCCTTGACGGCGACCTTTTGAATCTGTTTTGTTGAAGTCTTGTGACATCAAAGGCATAACGGCAAACAACAGAGTAACAAGCATTAAAACATATCTTTTCATGATTTCGTCGGTTTTGAGTGTGCAAATTTAAGGAAATAACTTAATTTTGCGGCAATTATTGTATGGCAGAGTTTTCATCCATATTGTTAGAGAATGCGGTCGAATCGCTTGCAAAGTTGCCAGGTATTGGCAAGAAAACGGCTCTGCGTTTGGCTTTACATTTGCTCAATGAAGACGCGCTTGAGACCGAGCAACTCGCTGATTCTCTGCTGAAAATGAAGCATAACATTATGTTATGTGAGCGTTGTTACAACATCAGCGACACCAAGGTATGCTCCATTTGCGGCAATCCACGACGTGATGAAAACACGCTTTGTGTCGTTGCCGATATGCGCGATGTGCTGGCCATTGAGAGAACCGCCTCTTACAACGGATTGTATCATGTTTTGGGTGGTGTAATCAGCCCAATTGAAGGGATTTCGCCACATGATCTTAAGATTGCACAACTCGTGCAACGCACACAAAAAGAAGACATTAAAGAAATTATCTTAGCATTGCCAGCCACCATTGAAGGCGACACTACCAATTTCTACATCTTCAAGCAACTCAGCGAGTTTCAGGGCAAAATCTCTGTGATATCAAAGGGGATCGCTGTGGGCGATGCCTTGGAATTTGTGGATGAGGTGACGTTGGGACGTTCGATACAAAACCGAATTCCGTTCAATTCTCACTGAACAATTCCAACTGGTTTTCGGTAAGGTATATGTCGGTGGGCACATCGTATTCGTAAGCCGTGATAAAACGTTCTATATTTCTCTTAATCAGTTTAATAGGAGTCGTCTTTCGCGCTTTGCAATAGTTACGCAGCGAACGATACTGACCCGACGACAGTTTAAACGTAATCGCGTGGTACTTGTAATTACGCCGTCTTCTTTTCTTGTTTTGCTGGCCCATAACCCGTTGATTTGATGGCACGAAATAACAAAATATTATCGTGAAATCAAAATTATCGCAAAAGTTTTCTAATTTTGGCCATATTTTTTTGAAATGAAAATCACCGTTATTGGAGAATCCAACATCGACATTGCTGTTGTACCGCAGTCGGAGCCAAACAAAATTGGCTGCACGCCAAGTCGAATCCGTTTTCATCACGGAGGTGTGGCACACAACATCGCACACAACCTCAGCTTACTAGGACATGACGTATACTTAATGACCGTGTTTGGTGGCGACGATTTTGCCAAAAGCCTCATCGAAGACTGTAAAAGCATTGGCATGAATTTGTCACTATCAAGCCAATATAAGGATGAAAGAAGCCCTATTTTCCTCAGTTTCAATGACGAAAGCGGAAATATGAAATCTGCTACTTCCGACATTGCGTTGAACGACAGATTGGATTTGGACTGGCTGAAAAACAAGATGGATGCAGTCAATCAATCGGATTTGGTCGTTGCCGACACCCTCCTGAGTGCCGATGCGCTCACCTTTTTGATTGACCATTGCGATGCACCCGTATACATTGACGCCGTTTCGCCAGGCATGGTCAAACGCTTTTCAGAAGCAATGAAAAAGTCAAGAAAAGCCTCTGTTTTTGCACTGAAATGCAACCTCGTAGAAGCCGTTGCCCTTACTGGAAAAAACGATGCGTTTGAGGCCGTCAAAGATTTGAACAACAAAGGAATAAATCATGTATATTTAACCTTAGGTTCAGATGGAGCCATTCATTGTTCTGAGAATGTAGTTACTGCATACCCTGCCATGCCTGAAAAAGTCGTAAATGTAACGGGTTCCGGCGATGCTTTTTTTGCAGGAATCATCCATGCCCATTCTGTTGGCGTATTTGGGAAAGAAGCCGTTATCTTTGGCTTGAAAGCCGCGCAACACAATATAAAAAGCGAAGCACCGGTTAACCCAACGCTTCGCCTTTCTGTTTTCAATGATTGAATCACACCTATCAAACCATCTTCTTTGCTTCTTCCAAAATCATGTTGGCAAAACGCTCAGCCTCAGCTTCAGTCTTGCCTTCGGAATAGATGCGGATGATAGGCTCGGTGTTCGACTTGCGCAGATGCACCCAACCTTCTTCAAAGTCAATCTTCACGCCATCGATAGTCGTTACTTTCTCGCTCTTAAATTTCTCGGCAAACTTGGCTAAAATGCCATCCACATCGGTAGAAGGCGTGAGTTGGATCTTATTCTTTGACATCACGTAAAGCGGATACTCTTTCTTCAACTCGGAACATTTCACTTTCTTCTCAGCCAATTGGGTAAGGAACAAAGCCGTGCCGACCAAAGCATCGCGACCGTAATGCAACTCAGGATAGATGACGCCGCCATTGCCTTCGCCGCCGATGACGGCTCCAACTTCCTTCATCTTTTCAACAACATTCACTTCACCAACCGCAGCGGCAAAATACTGTTGTCCATGCTTTTGCGTTACGTCTCTTAAAGCACGGGTTGAAGAAAGGTTGCTGACGGTTGGGCCAGGCGTGTGTTTTAAAATGAAGTCGGCCACTGAAACCAAAGTGTACTCTTCGCCAAACAATTCTCCGTCTTCCTTGACGAAAACGAGACGGTCAACATCGGGGTCGACAACTACACCGAAGTCACAACCTTGTTCACGGACAAAGCGGCAGATGTCGGTCAAGTTTTGGGCCAAGGGTTCTGGAGTGTGTGCAAACTTGCCTGTAGGTTCGCAATTCAGTTCAAGCACCTCTTTCACGCCGAGCGCACGTAGCATTTTCGGAATGGCAATGCCTCCCGTCGAGTTGACCGCATCAACGGCCACCTTGAAATTGGCTTTTGCAATCACCTCTTTATTCACCAAAGGCAATTGACAAACCATCTCTACATGTCTATCCATCCATCCGTCAACTTCTTGATAGCTACCGATTTCCTCAATCGGAACGAAATCAAAATCATCCTTGGCGGCTACATCAAGGAGCCAAGCACCTTCGGCGGCAGAGATGAACTCACCCTTTTCGTTGAGGAGTTTCAAGGCGTTCCATTGTGCTGGATTATGGCTGGCTGTCAAGATGATACCTGCATCGGCTTTCAGCCCTGTAACTGCGATTTCAGTTGTAGGCGTAGTGCTTAGACCAATGTCAAGCACATCGGCGCCCATGGCTTGCAAAGTGCCGCAGACCACTTGATTGACAAGGAATCCTGAAAGGCGGGCGTCGCGACCGACAACGATTCTAGGTCTCTTCACACCACGATGTTGGACAAATTTGACGAATGCAGCGGTGAATTTCACCATGTCGATTGGCGTAAGGTTGTCGCCCGGCTGGCCGCCAATGGTACCACGAATGCCGGATATGGATTTGATAAGCGTCATAATAACTCTGTTTTTATTGTTTGATTGAAAAATCTAAGATGATGGGATAATGGTCGGAAGCTTTGTGGCGACATCGTTTAAAATCATGCGAAACCACTTCTGAATTAGCCCAAATATAGTCAATTCTCAATAAAGGCAACTTCCAAGCGAATGTTGGCTTGATACCGCGGCCAACCTTTGTAAAAGTATCCACATAACCTGCTTTTTGCATCTTTCTGTAAACATAAGATAGTGGGGTCTCGTTGAAATCACCGCACACAATCACAGGGCCATCAACGGGAGGTATTCCACCTAACATCCTATCGATTTCTTCACTACGCAGTTGCATTCCATAACTCAACTTATGCAACACCTTTTTACCAATTGTATCTAAATCGCTTGGCTTGTCTGTAGGGTTAGTCAAAACATCAAGTTCATTGTCGGTAATATTATATGAAGTCAAATGAACATTAGCCACATGAAACTTTCCTCTCTCACCCGCATCGACCGAAACCATGACGCCGTAAAGTTTTTCTTGTCCAAACCCCGATTCTTCGGTCACTTTCATGATCGGATATTTCGAGAAAATCACATTGCCTCCATAATTATCTTTCTTATTATAATAAATATACGGGAGTCCACTCCCCTCGGCAAAAGCCTCAATGCATTGGGGACGGGTAATATTGTAATTATATGAATGGAATTCCTGACAACAGAGAATATCTGGTGATTGTTCCCGAACAAAACTCATAAGCTGATAGGCAAACTCATTCCGATCATATTTGTTATTGATATCGTCAAAATGATGCACATTATAGCTCATGACACGAAAACTGTCATCAACTGTTGACTTGGTGCCTAATGAAAATGATTTTTTTAGACCTGGAACAGAAATCAGCAAAGCCAAGACGGCAATCCATGCTTTCCTAGACCACAATAAAATCAAAAGCAATAAAATCAACACGTTAAAGAAAAAAATTACCCAAAACGACAAACCAAACAAAGAGAACCAAACAAACTGTTGCGGGTTAATATAGGGGTTTATCACGCTTAATGCCATGGCAATCAATCCGATGACAGCCAAAATTGTCAGGATAAAGACCAATATCCTCCCGAAAAAGCCTCTTTCTCTCCTTTCTCCTCTTTCCATGTTATTTGCTGTTTTTAAACAAAAACTCTTTTTCCTCAGGAGTCAGACTCCCATATCCGTTTTTGGCCACTTTGTCGAGGATGGCATCAATATCCCGCTCTTTCTGAGCCCTTTGACGATTGTATTCCTCATCCGAGCGAGGCACCTTTGGCTCTTCCCTGACTTCCTCGTAGGGTGTGTATTTCAGATTTGACTTTCGCTTCCATGATTGAAAGATGTCTTTCCATTTCCTGAAATCCTTGTTCGGCCCAGCTGGATTCTTCTTCCAATATAGGATCAGCAACAAGCCGAACAACATACCGCCAAGATGGGCAAAATGCGCCACATTGTCGACACCGGTAAGCCCAGTAATCAGTTCGATGACTGCATAACCGATGACAAACCACTTTGCCTTGATGGGAATAAGGAAGTAGAAGTAAATCATCGAGTTGGGGAACATCATGCCAAAGGCGAGCAACAAACCATAGATGGCACCCGAAGCACCTACCGTAGTCATCATGTTCAGGTAGGCATCCATGGTATAGATATGCCCACCCATGTTCACTGAGGAATAGCTAGCCAAAGATGTAGCATATTGGATGTATTGCACCAGTTCCTGACACAATCCAGCGCCAATGCCACACACCATGTAGAACAACAGGAAACGCTTTGACCCCCAAAGGTTTTCAAGCGTGTTTCCAAACATCCACAGCGCGAACATGTTGAAAAACAGATGCCCGAAGTTCCCATGCATAAACATATAAGTGACTATCTGGTAAATCCGGAAATCACTGGCCATGAAAAAATGCAGCCCTAAAATGCCTGCCAGGTCAATATTAAAACGTGTTAGGGTAAAGGTTGCCAGATACATCAAAATGTTGATAATCAACAAATGTTTTACCACGTTTGGCAGCACCTTGAATCCCGTTGGACTGAATTGCTGACTCATTTAAACAAATCCTCCATATTTAAAATCACATAAATCTTTTTCCCGTTTGGCGCGACTTCAGCAACATTGCAAGCAAACAACTGGTCCACAAGGTTTTGCATTTCCATTTCCGAAAGTCGTGTTTGCGGCTTTATAGCCAATTGAGCCGCCATGGTTTTGGCCAGGTTCAACTTCCTATCCAACTGCAAATCGGTAGTGTTTATTTTATAGTTGTCCAAAATCTTCTCCAACAAATCCACTGCATCGCAACCTGCAGCATCCGATGGCGTGCCATTAATCATAAAGGTGGTCGGATTGGCCTGCTCCAGCACAAATCCAAGGTTTTCCAACTCGGGCATCATCTCTTTCAGCAGTGAGGCATCATTCAGATTAAGCGACATCGCTTGCGGAAACAGTTCCTGTTGCGACACACCGCTATGATTCTCCATTTCCTTCAAAAACTTCTCGAAAAGCACCCGAGAATGCGCCAAATTTTGGTCTATTACCAACATTCCCGACTTAATCGCAGTAACGATATAGGATTGATTTACTTGCAGATACTGATTATTCGGCTTGGCATCCTCCTTCGGTATAAAACTCTCGTTTGGCAAATCCGTCCGCTCGCCATAAAGCAAGCGCCAATCGCCTGGATTCGTGTTGTTTTCCCTATGGAAAGTGTTGTCATAATGGGTTTCCCTTGGCGAGCCCTCTTTCCTGAAAGGATTGAAGTTCGGGTCAAGCGGGATGTTGGGAATGGCCAAGGGCTTCGACATGGCAAAAGCCGCACCAAAGTCCTTGTTCAGGTCTGGTGACTCGTCAAAGTCAATCATCGGGGAAAGGTTGTGCTGGCCTATAGCCTTTCGCACAGCGGCATGAAGGATGGCATACACCAACTTGACATCCAAGAAGTTGACTTCGGTCTTAGTGGGGTGAATATTGATGTCGATATCGGAAGGATCAACTTCGATATTGAGAAAATAGCCAGGGAAACTGTCCTGAGAAATCATCTCCATATAGGCATTCTCGATGGCATGGTGCAGATAGGCATGTTTGATAAAACGCTTATTCACAAAGAAATACTGCTCGCCACGGGTCTTTTTGGCAAACTCGGCCTTGACAATATAACCATCAATACGCACCCGTTCGGCTTCTTGACGGACAGGTAACAGTTTTTCTTCGTAATTGCTCCCAAACAATCCCATGATGCGTTGCTTGAGGTTGCCTGAATAAAGATGATAAAGTTCCTTTCCATCGCTAGTAAGCGTGAAACCGATTTCCGGATTCATCAGGGAGACACGGGTGAATTCTTCCACCACATGACGCATCTCCGCCTGCGTCGACTTAAGGAAATTGCGGCGTGCCGGAACGTTGAAAAACAGATTCTTAACAGTGAATGAGGTACCAGGTTGCATGGGAACAAGGCTTTGTTCCTTGACCACTGAGCCTTCATTGATAATCTTGGTGCCCACCTCATCTTCCTTACGACGTGTCTTCAGTTCCACCTGTGCAATGGCCGCGATGCTGGCCAAAGCTTCACCTCTGAAGCCCATTGTGCGAATAGCAAACAAATCCTCCGCCTTGCTGATTTTGGAAGTCGCATGACGCTCGAAGCAGAGTCGGGCGTCGGTTTCGGACATACCGCAACCATTGTCGATGACCATAATCATCGACTTACCAGCATCTTTCACCACCAAATCAATTTGGGTGGCACCGGCATCCAAGGCATTCTCCATCAGCTCTTTCACTGCCGATGCAGGGCGTTGGATCACTTCGCCTGCCGCAATTTGGTTGGCCACGCTGTCGGGCAGCAACTTAATGATATCCAGCATATTTTATTTTCCCATCAGTCCGCCAACAATGTTGTTCAGCACGGGGGTACAGAAAATGAAATAGAAAATAAAAAGGATGAAAACGCCTAGTACAATTCTGCGAATCAACTTGTTGCGTTGTTCAGCTTTGTTTTCCTCACTTCCCTTGCCCGTTCCCCACTTCTGCCGCATCTTGATGCGCAGTTGCTCCTCATGTGTCAATTTGGAATCGAGGCCTGCGGCAGCCTTTTTCTCTTCCCATGCTTGTTGTTCAGGGTCAAAATAGCGTGGTATGTAGTTGAATTTCTTTGGATTATGTTTATAAAAGAATGCCATAGTCTATGTTTGTTGATTGCAAAAATACATAATTTCTTCTAATCGTTCCCACAAGTCTAAAAAACAGTCCCGTCTTCTTCACCCGATGTGTCCAATTCGTCATCCGAATCGGGCTGTTCGCAACCTAGTGCGTTCCATTTTTTTTCCCATGTGGCATCAAGTTGGTCAAGGATTTTTCTCATCTGCTCAATCTCGGATTCTTTAACCTCTTCAATCAACTCGAGGTTATCGAAATCGGAGCGAAGGCCCAAAATGCCAAAATGCAGCATCTGAAGGTCGTCACAATTCGTGGTTTCACCGATTTTCGCCTCGATGGCCTGCGACTCTTCTTCCAACATCTGGTAGGGTTTGGAAGGACCGTTGTTGCAAGAACATATTCCTAATGCCAATGATAGAATCAAAGCTAGTTTTTTCATAATTGTCCCTTTTAATTTGAGGCTCCAAAAATAGGAAAAAAAACGACATCTTGCCTTGGTAATTTTAGGATTCGCAATTAAGGTAAATAGGAGAAACGGTCGGAAAATACAATGAAAGAATAACAATTTTATCATTTTCAATTGTTTATCTAGGTTATTAACAATAGCGGTTGATTTCTTTTTAAAAAAAAGAGGAAAATGTTTTCAGAGATTGGTTTGGCATTTCGATGGAATACCTTATTTTTGCAGGGTCAAAGATGATGACAAAAATGGAAACGACACCAAATCAAATCGAATACAATCAACTCAATTATTAACATTAAATTATTATCTATGAAAAAGTTACTTACTTTTTTCGTGGCTATGATTGCCTCCATTAGCTTGATGGCTCAGGTGACCACTTCAAGCATTAGTGGAAAAATCACGGACAGCAGCAAGGGCACGCTTCCCGGAGCAACCGTTGTTGCAACGCACGTTCCTTCGGGCTCGCAGTATTATGCTGTGGCCGATGCAAACGGTGCTTACCGTCTGCTCAACATTCGTCCTGGTGGCCCTTACACCCTCGAATTCCGTATGGTGGGCTTCCAGACCATCAAACAAGAAGGCATTACTGCCACCTTGGGTGAGACCAAAATCTTGAATGTTCGCATGAACGAAGAGTCCATCGGCTTGGGCGAAGTTGTCGTTTCTGCCGAAGCGATCTCGAATGGCATGGACAGCGACCGTGCTGGTGCTACTACGGCTATCAGCACCGAGCAGATCAACACGCTGCCCACCATCACCCGTAGCCTCAACGACGTGTTGGCCCTTACGCCTCAGGCTGCTACCACTTCCAACGGTCTGGCCATCGGCGGCGGTAACTACCGTTCGTCATACGTCACCGTTGACGGTGCTGCCTTCAACAACGCCTTCGGTATCGGTGGCAACCTGCCTGCTGGTGGTAGCCCCATCTCGTTAGACGCTATCGAGGCCATGACCATCAACATCACTCCTTTCGATGTCCGTCACAGCGGCTTCACTGGTGGTGCCATCAATGCCGTTACCAAGAGCGGTACCAACAACTGGCACGTCAGTGTGTATGACTACTTCACCAACGACGGTCTCATGGGTACCAAGTACGGCAAGAAAGACGAACTCGGCAACTATCCCGATCGTTTGAAACTCTCCAGCTCTTTGGACAACACCGCTGGTATCAGCGTTGGCGGTCCTATCGTGAAGGACAAGTTGTTCTTCTTCGTGAACTTCGAATACCAAAGCGATGTTGACCCCGGTCAAACTCACTTTGCACGTGAAACCGAAGAAGACGAATGGGGTGGCGGTACGCAATACAGCCGTCCTACCGTTGAGAGAATGGACATGATGAAGAACTATCTGAAGACCACCTATGGATACGATCCTGGCCGTTACCAGAACTACAGCGCCAGCACTCCTGACTACAAGTTGCTCGCCCGTTTGGACTGGAACATCAGCGACAAAGACAAGTTCAACATCCGCTACAGCTTGGTGAAGAACAAGTATTCATCCTCTCCTTCCAACTCAGTGAACCCCATCGTTCCTAACCCATACAACCGTAACTCCTATGGCCGTACTTCTGACTGCGCCCTCTACTTCGAGAGCAGCCGTTACTTCCAGGAGCAAAACTTCAGCTCAGTGGCTGCCGAATGGAACCACAGCTTCTTGAGCGGTCGTGGTAACAACATGCTGCGTGCCACTTATTCACGCCAGTATGAGCCCCGTAGCTTCGTGGGCGACCTCTTCCCCACCGTTGATATTCTTGAAAACCTCGACACTGACGGCGACGGCGTAGCCGAAACCAAGGCTGTTTACACCAGCTTCGGTCCCGACCCGTTCACATACGGCAACCTCCGCGAAGTGCAGACTGCTGTGGTGACCGACGAATTGAGCTACCTCACTGGTATCCACAACTTCACCCTCGGTGCCCAGTACGAGTTTGACAAGACCAAGAACGGTTACATGCAAGGCGGCGCTGGTTACTATGTCTACAACAGCTGGAATGATTTCACCAGCGGTGCCAACCCGACTGCATTTGCCATCACCTTTGGTAACAACCGTGACAACAACGGCAACCCGAAGCAGGTGTATCCTTCCTTCAACTACATGCAAGGTTCAGTTTATCTGCAAGACGAAATGACCCTCAGCGAGCGCTTCAAACTCGCCCTCGGTCTCCGTGTCGAACTGCCTTACTATCCTTCCATCGCAAGCTACAACTATAATAAGGAGTTTGCTGAAGGTTGGGACAAAGAAGAGGAAATTGTTGACGAGAATGGAAACGTGACTGGTACACAAAACGTCCACCACGCTATTGCTGACGGCGACAATACCATGCACGGTCTCTCGACTGCCGACATGCCTAAGGCTCGCGTCAACTTCTCACCCCGTTTGGGCTTCAACTGGGACCTCACTGGCGATCGTAAATACATCATCCGTGGTGGTTCCGGCCTCTACACTGGCCGTATTCCTTTTGTGTGGATCGTTTCTACTGTGGGTAACTCCAACTGCATGCAGTATCAGTACATCAATCCTTCCGCCGAAAACACCGACATTCATTTCTACTCTGACCTGAATCAAATCATCGCCAACCATGCTTCGCTGTTTGGCACTGAGAATTTGCCCGCTGCCCTGGCTGCTCCTACAGCTACCACCATCATGGACAAGAACCTCAAGATGACGCAGACCTGGAAGAGCTCCTTGGCCTTCGACGCCGAACTTCCTGGCGGAATCAAAGCCACTTTGGAAGGCATCTACAACAAGGACATCACCACTGTTGTTGCCCATAGACTCGGCCTCAAACGCGGTGACGATATCCAACTTCCTGGCGAACCTGAAAAGAGATGGACTTGGGTTAACGAAAACGTCACCAACAGTGTTGGCGGCAAAGTCAATCCTTATTATATTACCAACACGCCTAACAATGGTTACTACTATTCAGCCACTGCTGTTTTGAGCAAGGACTTCAACTGTGGTCTCAACCTCATGGCTGCCTACACCTATGCTGAAGGCAAGAACGTCACCGACGGTATTGGCGACCAAGTGTCTTCCGCATTCAGCACCAATGCCTTTGGCATCAATGGTTCCAATTCACATGAACTGGGCTACAGCTCTTATGTGACACCTCACCGTGTGCTCTTCAATGCAGGCTGGACCTGGAACACTGGCAAGCACACTTCTGAGACCGTCGGCCTCTACTACGAAGGCTTCAACCACTGCTACATTGGCAACTATAGCTACACCCGCTACAGCTACACCATGACCAGCAATGTGAATGGCGACGGTGGTTCCAACAGCTTGGCTTACATCCCGACCGAAAGCCAACTCATGGCCTCAGATAGCCCCTACACTAATGCTGAAGAATTCAACAACTTCATCAAGGCTGACAAGTATTTGAGCACTCACCGCGGCATGTACGCCGTTCGTGGCGGTGCCATCGCTCCTTGGAGACACACCTTCAACTTCAAGTATGAAAGAACCTATAAGTTCGATGGTGGTCCGAGCATTAGCGCTGGTATCGATGTGAAGAATCTCGCCAACTTGTTCTACAGAGGTTGGGGTAACATACAACGCCTGAGCAGCAGCGACATTCTGAAGCTCAACGGCAATGCCACCGATGGTTACACCTACACCTTCACCAATCCTACTTGGAACACTTATGCTAGCACGCTCTCCACATGGTCAGCTGCGCTGAACCTGCGCTTCAACTTCTAATTTAGGAGTTTGTCAACAAAAAAGCACCTCGTTTCGGGGTGCTTTTTTAATATAGGCATTAACAAAAGAAAAGCACCTGGTTAAGGTGCTTTTCTCGTTTTGAACCGTGTCAAAGACTACTGCTTATTCCTCAGCAATCTTCAGCTTGGCCTCAAGGACTTTCAAGTCTTCCTTAGCCTTGTTGATCTTCTTCTCATACTCAGCACGCATGAGTTCTGAGTTCTTGCTGTTGGAGAAGAAGCCGATGTTATTCTCCATTGCAGCGATTTCATCGCGCAGCTTCTGGATGCGGGTCTGCAAGGTGTTGCGCTCGCGACGCACCCTGTCGTTGGCATTCGGATCGTCCTTCCAACCCTCCATCATCTCACGGAATTCGTTGGTCGAAGCCTCGTTTTGATTCTTGCGCATCGTGTCGAAGAGACCGTCAATGAGTTCGCGGTACTCTTTATTAATTGCATCCTTGTGCTTCATCGGCACGAAACCAATTTCAATCCAACGTTTCTGGAACGCTTTAATCGCTTCCATGTTTTCGTTGCGGCTTGAGGTAAGCTCGAAAGCCTTAATCTCATCCAGCAAAGCCTTCTTGGCGGTAAGGTTGGCTTCTTCCTCCGTGCGGCGACCGCTGAAATGTTCGTTCTTGCGGTTGAAGAACGTGTCGCATGCAGCGCGGAAACGTTTCCAAATCTTATCGGCATGACGCTTCGGCACAGGACCGATGGTCTTCCATTCCTCTTGCAGTTTCTTGATCTGCTCAGTGGCATTCTTCCACTCGTTCGAATCCATCAGGCCTTCAGCCTCTATGCAAAGCTGAGTCTTACGTTCGAGGTTCTCTGTCTGACGGTCTTTCAGTGAAGCGAAGAAGGCTTTCTTCTTGGCAAAGAACGTGTCCATGGCACCACGGAAACGCTGCCAGATCTCTTCGTTGTCTTTCTTGCTGGCTGGACCCACTGTCTTCCAAATGTCAAAGATTTCGGAGAGCTCGGTTGACTTCTTTTGCCAAGCATTCACGCTGGGATAATCCTCGGCTACAAGCTCTTCTGCTTTATCACACAGGGCTTTCTTGGTCTCCAAATTGGCCGTCTGCTCTTCCTCTATCTTCGAGTAATGTTCGCGACGGATTTGGTTGATTTTGTCGGTGGCGGCTTTAAAGCGCTCCCAAATCTCATCTTTCTTGTCTTGCGGAACGGGGCCCACTTCCTTCCAATCTTCATGCAGCTTCTGCAAAGCCTTGAATGCCTTGGTGATGGATTTCTCATCCAGAAGTTCCTCAGCCTTTTCGCACAGTTCAATCTTGGCATCGAGGTTCTTCTTCATGTCGAGGTCGCGGAGCTCACGGCCGATTCTGACTTTGTCGAAGAACTTCTCAACGAGGAAGTGATAGTTGTTCCAAAGATTGGAGTTCTCAGCTGCAGGCACGGGACCAATTTCCTTCCAGCGGTCTTGCAAAGCGCGGAAGTCGTCGTAGGTCTTCTTCAATGTATCGTCGGAAGCGATAATCTCTTTCAACTCATCGAGAATAGCCTGCTTCTTAGTCAGGTTCTCCTGCTTTTGTTTCTCAAGGTCCTCGTTCTGCTTGGCGCGGTTGGCCTTAAAGATACCGAAAGCCGCATTGAAACGTTGCTCAATGGGGTCTTCCACGTGCTGGAAGCTCTCAGCCTCGCCGCCGCCTTTGAGGAATTGGTCAAGTTCGTTGTCCATATCCTCCTTGTTCAACTTATTGAAATGGAGACGAATAGCGGAAACTTTGTCCTTGATATTCTGAACTTCAGTGTCTTGCACGAGTTCCTCAAGCATCTCCACCAATTGCAGTTTATTGAGACCCTCAAGCTCGACATTGTCTTCCACCAGTTCATCCTCATCCACTTCAGGAGCGTTCTCCATTTCGGGGACCACCTCATCTGATGCAGGTGCGGTTTCCACCTTTTCCCCAGGAATCAAAGTATTCACTTCAATCCTGACTTTAGACGGTAGAATGCTTGGTTGAATCAGCTTGATAATCTTCTTTTTCTCGTTCGCGTCAATGGCCTTCTTCGAAGCCTTCGACGCAATCTGTTCATTCTCAACCCCTTCGTTAACGAAAGAATTTTGATTTAGTTGTTCGTTGTTTTCCATATCAATAAGTTTTAGACTAATCACGGCATCGTGCCAGATTGTGGTTTGTACAAATGCACTGTATTCGTCAAAGTCAATCTAGGCTCTTGATTTAGACGAAACAAGCCTGCAAATATAGGAATTATTTGTAAACAATGAAGGTTTTTCTCAAAAAATGAGGTTTTTCAAACAATCTGTCTTTTGATTCGAAAAACAAGGCAAAAATGCCAAGGCATATCCTATACAAAAAGCAGCGTATTATCTATCTGAAAATCAAATAACAAGAAGAATAATTGAAAAAAAGTGACAAAAAATGCTTGCAGGTATCAGAAAAAAAACTACTTTTGCACCGCAATTCAACGCCGAGGAGAGGTGGGTGAGTGGCTGAAACCAACAGTTTGCTAAACTGTCGTATCCAGCAATGGGTACCGGGGGTTCGAATCCCCCCTTCTCCGCGAAAGAAGGAAGACGATGAAGAATCGTCTTTTTTTTCGGGGTATGGCGCAGTCCGGCTAGCGCACCTGCTTTGGGAGCAGGGGGTCGAAGGTTCGAATCCTTTTGCCCCGACGTGTTGAAAACGAAAAAAGGAACGGTGTGCCGTTCCTTTTTTCGTTTGCTATAAGCAATTGCTTATGCTTCGGTCAAATCAACAACCTCTGCGTCAGGAGCGTTGTTCATCACTGAGGCGATGCCGTTGTCACGATTTGTTTCGTTGGAGTACATCTGGCTGGAGCCGATGATTTGGCCATTGGTGGCAACAAGGTTGAAGAAAGGACTACCGTCGGAAGCCACTTTCTTATCGAAACGTGCCTGGTCCTGGCTGTTCTTCTTTACCGATTCCACGCCATTGAGGCAGTTAGCCTTGGTGGCATAACCCTGGCTGGTGAGGATGACTTGGCCATTGGTGGCCTTCAGGTTGAACTGGAATTCTCCGTTCTTTCTGGTCGTGATTTCAAATTTACCCATAATTATCTGTTTTAAAGTTGGTTTACGCTGCAAATATACATTTTTTTCATAGCATCGTCAAAAAAAAGGATTTTTTTTCATTGCAAACGTGCCAATAGTTCATCTCGATAACTGGCCCCAACCGGAACTTTGTTGCCCGCCACAGTCACGTCCGACTTGTCCAAATCCTGGATGTGCTTGAACGAGACGATGTACGACTTGTGGACGCGCACGAACTTGTCCTTAGGCAAAATCTCCTCCAATTCCTTCAAGGCGAAAAGTGCGGTGATGCGTCGCTGCATGGTGTGGAAAGTCACATATTCGTGCTGGCCTTCAATGAACAATAAGTCGTCATAATTGATCTTGTAGAGCTTGTAGTCGGCCTTCACGGTGATGAAATCGTTGGAGCGACTGATGGTATCGTGCGGCTTGTTCTGCATGTTCACCAAAGGTTGTTCGCTGCCAATGGCCTTGCTGACCGCCTGAAAGAAACGCGGGAAGTCGAAGGGCTTCAGCAAGTAGTCGACCACCGAGAGATTGAATGCGTCCACAGCATATTCGGAATAAGCGGTCGTGAAGATAATGGCCGGCTTGTGCTCCAAACTCTTCACCAACTCAAGTCCGGTGAGGTCGGGCATCTGAATGTCAAGAAACATGATGTCAACCTGATTGTTTTTCAAGGCGTTCATGGCTTCAAAGGCGTTTGAGCATGTAGCCACCAACTGCAACGATTCCACCTTCGAAACATAGTCCTGCAATAGTTTTTGAGCCAAATACTCATCATCCACGATGATCACGTTGTATTTCTCTTTCATAGTTCGATCTTGACTTTATATACTTCCGTATCTTGTTGAATATCAAATTTGTAATTTTCACCATAATGCAACATCAGGCGTTGCTGCACGTTCTTCTGCCCTATGCCTGACTTCTTTTCCTCTCCCCCATTACTGACTATCGGCAAGGCATTGCGCGCAATTGTGTTTTCGGCCAAAAAACGAAACCCGCTGCCTATTTGTTGGATGCTAATGTGGACGTAACCTTCGGGATGCGTTTCCAAACGACTGTATTTGAAACAGTTCTCGATGATGGGCTGCAACAGCATGGGGGCAATCATGAAATCTTCTTTCTCCACCTCCTGTTCCAGCACCACATCGCGAGGTCCAGCCATGCGCATCATCTGAAAGTCGATGAAATTCTCGATATACTTGATTTCCTTGCTCAACGGTATCATCTCGGCCTGGCAATCGACGAGCACATAACGCAGCATCTCAGAAAGCTTCAACACGCCATCGGCGGCATTGTCATCATGGGTGTAAACCATTGAATAGATGTTGTTTAGGGCATTGAACAAGAAATGCGGGTTGATTTGTGATTTCAAGTAACGTAGCTCCATGTCGAGTTTCTCGCTCTTCAACTGGTTGGAGATGATTTTCTCCTCGTTTTCCTTGCGTTGATAATAGAATATCACCGTTATGGCATAAGTTGCGATAAACCAAATCAGACGCACCAAGAAGGTTACCAAAATGACAGGGAAAAACGGCATTTCATCGAACGACCGCTCGTCAATCCAATGAAGAAAGCAGGAATCGATAGCAGTTGAGGCGGCTGCCCACGCCACAATGGCAAAGATGGAAAGCAGGATGAACAGCACTACCCTACCGGGCTTCATGAAATGCTCCAACAATACCTTATTGGTAAAAGTCACCAACAGCACCACCAAACCCACAAAACAAAGCGAGCTGACCGTACGGAACAAATAGCTGCCGTTGGAATGTACCGTAAAGAAGATGACAAACAGCACCATCCATACAACGCCCCATTTGTAAAGGCGTTCCAACAAGTCAAGGTTGGCGGTGGGCAGAGTCGGTAATGTACGCTTTTTCATCTCCTGCAATTTGAATGCAAATATAAAACGAATCCCAATATCGGCAAATGCTTTTCAACGAAAAACAGCAAAATGTCAACAAAGAAAGGTTCACATTAATCGACAAAATCTGCCGTTTTGTTGAATTGTCTGTAGATTTGGATTAAAAATCCGCCAATCGACATAATAATTCGTTGAAATCCTCGTCAAACGAAACACAAATATTACTATTTTTGCACCTTATTAATAAAAAGCAACGACAGAAGAGATACAGGCAAATGAAAAAACTGATTTTTAGAGTTTTAACTCTTACTGCAATAGTAATCGCCCCGCTGTTTACGAAGGCACAAGAGGGCGTTTCGAAAAACTCAACGACTCTCCAACTCACCTTGGACCGCGCTTTGGAGATTGCCCTTTCAGAAAATAACACCATCAAGATTGCCGACATGACGGTTGAAAAGAGCGGCTATGCACAGAAAGGCAGCTATGCTGCATTGTACCCCAACATCAGTGTCAACGGTTCCTATCAACGCACCTTGCTGAAACAGGTGATGGTGATGGACATGGGTGGTCAGGCAATGGAGATTAAGGTGGGTCGCGACAACAGCATCAACACCTCGGCTTCGGCCAGTATGCCTTTGGTGAACGCCCAACTTTGGGAAAGCCTCAAACTCTCGGGTATGGATGTGGAGCTGGCCGTAGAAAAAGCCCGTTCCTCAAAGATTGCCATGGTCAAGCAAGTGAAACAGGCTTTCTATGCGGTACTGTTAGCCCAAAAATCACTTGATGTGGTTTCGAACGTGTACGAAAACGCCCAAAAGAACTACGAAAAGACCTTGCAACGTTTCAATGTGGGAAAGGCCTCCGAAGTGGAACGCCTGCGTGCCCAAGTCACGATGATGAATGCCGAGCCCAATGTGTCAAGCGCCGAAAATGCAGTGTTGTTGGCCACCTGGCAACTCAAAGCTGTCATGGGCATCAACCTCGACACCAATGTGGAGGTGGTCGGCGACCTGAACGACTATACCGCACAGATGCTCAGTCCATACGTTTCGGAAGACGACCTCAGCAACAACAGCTCGTTGCTGCAACTCGGCATCCAAGGCCGCATGCTCGAATCGACTATCAGGATGCAAAAGAAGCAATACCTTCCCACACTTGCAGCCAGCATCAACTACAACTATAGCGCCATGGGCGACGATGAACTCCGTTGGTTCCCCTCCTCGACCGCTGCTTTGAACCTCTCCATTCCTGTTTTTGACGGCCTACAAAAACACTACACCATCAAGCAGAGCAAAATCAACAAGAGCATGCTCGACTTGCAGCGCGAAGACACCGAACGCAACCTGCGCATTTCCATCCGCAACTTCAACGACCAGATGGCACTCTGCATCAAGAACTACCAAGCCGCCAACGCCACGGTGGGTATCGCACAAAAGAGCTACGACATCTCAGAGAAGATGTACGAAGTCGGCAAGGCCACCATGGTCGAGCTGAACGATGCCCAAGTGGCCCTGATGCAGTCGCAACTCACGCAAGCCCAAGCGGTTTACAACTTTATGGTGGCCAAGGCCTCACTTGACGAATTAATCGGAAAGGAAGAATAAAGCTGCAGCCATCAGCCGTCAGCTATCAGCTTAGTTACTGCAAGCTGAAAGCTAACGGCTGAGAGCTGAAAGCCAATTTTGAATATTGAATCTTAAATTTTGAATGTTAAATCTTGAATAATTAAATATAAATCAATGAAATACCTCAAACTCAGTATCATCGCTTTTGCCGTTGTCGCATTGATTACGGCTTGCGGACAAAAAGACAAAGCCAACACTGCAACTCCGACAGGACAGGACACCCAAAAAGCCGCTCCCGTGGTCAGCGTCATCACAGCACAGGCTGAAGATGTCGATGTCACCAACACCTTTACTTCCAACATCGAACCTTACGCCACAAACAACATCGTGTCGCAAACGGCGGGACGTATTGTGAGCATCAATGCTGAAGTCGGTCAGAGGGTGCGCAAAGGACAGCTGTTGGCCAAGATGGACGACGTCAACCTCGCCAAGACCCGTATGCAGTATGTCAACGACTCGACGGAACTGGCCCGTCTCACCCAACTGTATGAAATCGGTGCCATCGCCCAGTCCGACTACGACATGGCGAAATTGGCCTTGAACGTGACGCAAAAGACCTACCAGAACTTGGCTGAGAACACTTTCCTCCGCAGCCCCATCAACGGCGTGGTGACTGCCCGCAACTACGACAAAGGTGACATGTATAGCATGGCGCAACCCATCTTCGTTGTGGAACAAATCCAACCCGTCAAGATGCTCGTCAACGTGTCGGAGAGCCTGTTTACGCAGGTGCATGAAGGCATGGAGTTCGACATCGCCGTGGATGCCTACCCCGATGAGGTATTCAAGGGCAAAGTAAACCTGCTCTACCCCACCGTCAGTGCCACCACCCACACCTTCCCCGTTGAGGTCATCTGCCAAAATGCCGACCAAAGACTGCGTCCCGGCATGTTTGCCCGCGTGACGGCCAACTTCGGCACCAACCACAACGTAGTTGTGCCAGACGTCGCTGTCGTAAAGCAACAAGGCTCTGGTGAGCATTTCGTCTATGTGCTCCAGCCCGACAACACCGTGAAATACACCCTCGTGGAACTCGGCAGACGCCTCGGCAACCGTTATGAAATCGTCAACGGCATCAACGAAGGCGACCGCATCGTCACTGAAGGACAGGTGAGACTGAAGGACGGAGTGAGTGTTACCGTGAAATGAATGTTGAAGTGTTGATTGTTTAATTGTTGAAGTGTTGACCAAAGCGGCATCGCCAAACAATTAAACAATTCAACATCAAACAATTAAACAACAAAAAGATGAGCTTACAAAGAACAGCAGTAAATAATCCGGTGACGACAGCCTTGGTGTTTGTCGCCATCGCCATTTTCGGCATTTTTTCCTTGATGAACCTCTCCATCAACCAATTGCCTAACATGGAGACCAACTTCATCATGGTGATGACCTCCTATCCAGGAGCCAGTGCCGCCGATATCGAGACCAACATTTCAAAGACTTTGGAGAACACGCTGAATGCCGTCCCCGACCTGAAGCACCTTTCCTCCACCTCGCGCGAGAACACTTCTGTACTTTCCTTGGAGTTTGAAAGCGGCATCGACATTGAGACCGCCACCAACAACGTGCGCGACAAGATTGACATGGTCCGAAACTACCTACCCGACGGCGCGACCAACCCCGTCCTTTTCAAGTTCAACGCCGAGGACATGCCCATCATGCTGCTCAGCGTGACGGCAGAGGAGAGTCTGCCCGCCTTGGACAAGATTATCGAAGACCGCGTCACCACACCCTTGGCACGTGTGAGCGGCGTGGGTACGGTGTCCGCCAACGGTGCTCCCAAGCGTGAAATTCAGGTCTATGTCGACCCGAACAAACTGGAGGCCTACGGTTTGACCCTTGAAAGCATCTCCAACACCTTGGCCACCGAAAACCGCAACGTGCCTGCCGGTTACATCGACATCGGCTCCAACAGCTACAGCCTGCGTATCCAGAAGGAGTTCACCTCCGCTAAGGAGATGGAAAGCGTCGTCGTCGGCTCACGCGGCACCGCACCCATCTACCTACGCGACGTTGCCACCGTCATTGACGGCTCGGAAGAACGCATCCAGGAGTCATATAGCAACGGCCGTCAGGGTGCCACCATCGTCATCCAAAAGCAGACCGATGCCAACGCCG